>Ga0209786_1000002_pt1 | contig 168572 bp, 150 predicted proteins | sample WorMetilvaeELBA2_FD_187405 | JGI IMG/M metagenome (GOLD analysis project Ga0209786, IMG submission 187405) | Marine gutless worms symbiont microbial communities from Max Planck institute for Marine Microbiology, Germany - Olavius ilvae ELBA.2... ...
ATTCATGCGAATTGTAGAACAAGTCGCTTCATCGGCTAAGATAACCTGTAGACAAATTAAAAGTGGAATCCAAGCTGATTTACTTCTACAAAATTAATTCACTTGGGCTTTCTTTATAACCAGATAAGGGAATATCGGATAGGAGAAATCATGAGACTCATTCGAAACTATCGCCACACCGTGCTGATGGCAGCCGGTTGTGCTGCCATGCTGCTTGCTGTCTATGTGCTGACCACCACGACGGACACAGGTAATTGGGGACTTTATCTGTTATTTCTACTCTGCCCGGCCATGCATCTGCTGATGCATCGCGGAGGTCACGATCACGGCGACCGTCGAGAAGTGCCTCGCCCTCAACTGCCGGCACCGGAAGAGAAATCGTTGGCGACAAACCCTCAAGACAATCAGAGCAGGAACAACATTAACAAGCGAGGTGTTTCCATGGCCGACCATATTGGCATCGTCATCAAAACCGATTCGAACAATTATGCTCATGTGGTCACCGATCGCAAAGGTGCCTGCGGAGGATGCCAGTCGACCCCCGGTGGGTGCCGGAGTTGTCTGGCAAGCGCGAAAATGGAAAGCCGCGTCGCCAACCCCATTGGGGCTGAAGCCGGCGATCTGGTCAACGTGCGTCTGGCATCGGCGAACCTGTTCACCGGTGCCGCCATTATGTATCTCATGCCCGTTGTATTGAAAGAAGTTCTCGCCGATTATCGGTCTACAGGGTTGCAGCAAGGTGTAAGGAGAAGAAATATGAAAGCCCCCAATGTATGAACACCGACGGTTCGGAAACGAGGAAAGCACAAGTCTGGTTCGGAATAACCGCAACAGTTACCATAGGCCCTGGATTTCTGCACAAGGCGGAGGTCGGCGGTATCGTAATGCCCCACCTCCCACTGACCAATTGGCTGTTGCGGATAGGGTTACCTGAAAGTCTGAACCGCGATATGAGCTTTTCCCATGAGTTTGCACACTTTCGGACAGCCCCTGCGCTATTGATCTACATGACTGCACTCATCGTCCTTTTCTATGCAACAGGACATGCCGGTGTGGGAAAGATTCTTTTTCTGCTTATCAGCGGCCTCGCTGCGTGGGAAATCATGTGTGAAGGCCTTGTGATTTTCGAGGGGGCAGCGGCGTACCGCAAGGCCTACGATGGGGTATCCAGGATTCCACGGCTTCTCTTCTGGGCCACAGCGGGGGTGTTTACGGCGTCCGGATGGATGGTCGTGCTGTACAGGTGATTGATAGATGGATGCCAGCCCAAAGAATGAAGTTCCTAAACCCGACGTCTTCTTTGTTGACCATGGCATGTGCACCCATATTGGGCAGAGGCAACACAACCAGGATAATACCCTTGCAGCGACCGCGCCGGACACATTAGATGGCACAGGGCACCTTTTTGCCGTCGCCGACGGTATGGGCGGCCATCCTGGTGGAGGTCTTGCCAGCCGGCTGGCTTGTGAGGGTTTGAATCACTACTACAAGAAGGAATTTCAACCAGATGTAAATCGAACCCAAGCAGACATTCGTCGCCGGTTAGCCGAAGCCATCATTCGTTTCGATCGGAGCATACGGATCCAGGGATTAAGGCATAGCTTTTTGGAGGATATGGGGACTACCCTCTCTTGCCTTGTCCTTATCGATACCCACAGCGTGATCGCCCATGTTGGAGACAGCCGGATTTACCGCCTTCGCAAAGGCCACTTAAGCTGTCTGACCGTTGATCACACTTTTGTTCAGGATATGATTTTCGAGGGCGAGGTCAACCCGGCCCAAGCCCATTTGCATCCCCTTCGTCATATGCTGACGCGCGCTGTGGGTACGGGAGAACCGCTGGAATTCGTGGACGCCCGAGTCGATGATCTGAAGGCAGATGATTGTTTTTTGTTGTGCACCGATGGATTGTACAATGCGGTTGACGAAAACTGGATACTCGATTCGCTTGCGAATCGACCCTTTGCAGAAGACTCGGCAACGGAATTGATCAACAAGGCATTGAAAGGCGGAGCCAGAGACAACGTTACAGCGGTGGTTGTGAAATTCCACAGGGTTGACGACTTATGCCAAAACGTGAAGCCATGAAACCAACAATGACATCAGATACTACATCTGCAAGAACTCTGTTTGATACCGGTAGCGTGATCGACGACAAATGGGTTTTAATCGAAAACGTCGGAAAAGGAGGCATGGGGGAAGTCTATCGGGCCCATCAGCTCAATCTCAACCGCGACGTCGCTCTGAAGGTGATTTCGGAAGACATCCTGCAGGACTTCGAAGAGAATCCGGAAGAAGTCACCAACGCAATGAAACGTCTCCAGATAGAGGTTCAGACAATGGCGCAGGTGAGTCACCCGAACGTACTGCAGATTTATGATTATGGTTCGGTGAGCACCCAGCGGCAGGGTGGTTCCAAGCCGGTGCAGTATATCGCCATGGAATATGTGCCGGGAAACACGTTTCGGTACACCATGTCCGAAGAAGGTTTCGATGACGAAACCGAACTTTTTGCAGAATGGATGGAACGCTACTTTTTCCCGGTTCTGGACGGGCTCGAAGCCATTCATGCCCATGACATCATCCATCGGGATATTAAGCCGGAAAATATTCTCATGGACGGAGACACACCTAAAATCGCCGACTTTGGATTGGCCAGATCGCCAAAACTGAAAGCCGTCTCAAACTCATGGGATGTCAAAGGAACCATGCCCTACATGGCGCCGGAACAGTTTGCGGAATTCCGAAGAGCCAAAATCCCCGCGGATATCTACTCGCTTGGCAAAATTCTCTATGAAGCCATAAGCGGCAAGCTGGATTCCAAGACAGTACCTTTCAAATCAGTCGGCCTGAAAAATCCGGATACGGATTTTCTGAAAACCATGGACGGTATCGTCCGCAAGGCCACCGATGAGAATCTCCGCAACCGGTACCAATCCGTATCGGAGCTGCGGCAGGCGCTGATGCAGGCGCTGGCATTCCGGCGAGAGAAAAAAGTGCGACCACAACACCCCGGATACGTCACCTGGCTGTGGGCCGGGATCGTATTGGTGCTCATCTCCATAGGTGGCATGACGATATATCATTTGGTGGAAAGCGGTGATTCCAATTCGGCGGGCATCGCAGGAGACAATGCATCGAATGAACATTCGGATCCTGCGATTCCGACTTTCGATAAACTTCAACCGACGCTGATCACCCGGGACGGACGTGAGATGATATTGGTGCAGAGCCCGAACAAGGATCTGATATTGTACACGGACCCGTCGTTGGTGACTTTTCATCATTTTGCGGAATTTTTAAACGAGGTAAGCGAGTCTTTAACGGTGACTGACGGTGTCGTCAAGCACAATGACGAGATATGGGTTTATTTGGGTGACGGCAGCGCTGGATCAGACCAGATTGTCTTCCAGCATTCGCGGTTTCACTTGCGGCAGGCGACGTGGGCGCCGAAACCTGTTACACGGATCACCTGGCTGGGTGCTCAGGCCTATGCCCGTCATTACGGAAAACGCATTCCGACCTACGACGAATGGCAGATTTTGATACAGCGGTTTCCAGTCGTATCGGAGGCCATCCAGGGGGAATCCGGAGATACCATGCATTCCCATATGGGAAAGGGCGACCTGCCCTCAAACGGCAGCCGACCGCCACAAGAACCGATGATCGTCAAGGAATGGATTTCAGCCATAAAGCCGGATCTGTCTTCAGACAGCCGTGTCGTTGAATGGTTTGCGGAGGGTACCGAAAGGAGCCCAACAAAACGTTATCCCTGGGAAGGGTTCGATGATGTCGGCTTTCGAACCGTCTTGGATGCCGTCGGCGGAACCGGCACCAAATAAGACCAATTAAAAGCAGCAACAAGATATGGCAATCCTTTTGTTCAAGGATACGGCTATAGCAAAGGAAAACGAATCATGAAGCCAAAAAAACAGATTATGAAATATATCCAAAAAGCTTATGCCGATGCATCGCAGTTCGGTAACATAGAGGACGGTGAAAGGTCTGGAAGGCAACCGGCCCAGAATGAAATCATCCAGGAGCTGTTTGACGGGATGAGCACCGGCACCGCTCGCATCATCATCGATCAGGAAGTGAGCCGCCAAATAGAAGATGAATTCAACATCGACGGGGTAAAAAATGAAGGCCGATATTATATCGCGACAATCGTTCGCCCCGATGGAACTACAATTCAGCGGCTACTGGTGGATAAACAGACGGGCAGTGTCCGGATGATCGGTCGATGAGCTGTTCTCGATCGGCTGTCGCATGTTACTGCCTGATAACACCTTGGCTGTTTTTACCCACCCCGATGAAGCCCTCGCGAGTTTCCTGAATTTTGCAGACCTGACATTCCCGACGGTATGATGTTTGCCTCAGGTTTTGGAGTCGAAGCCGCACGGATGCTTTTGGGGAAATGGCCTTACGAAAGTCGCCGAAGCGCCGGTAGTCGGGTGATTTTAACACTGGGACGTTGGTCAATCGTTTCGAAACCTGGTATTTTTTACACGCCGCCGTTGCACCCAGCACTATAAGCGCATCCCGCCGCTGAGCAACAAATCCCCTATTTATAATATAATTAAATTGATATCAATGCGTTACGACTTTCTGGCGCTGCCCTGGCCGCATTGTGGCATGATCCATGCTTTTTTCCGGGTACAGAGTGATCTCATTATCAAAGCGAAAACGAGAACCAGCATTCCAACAGGGAGATATCCAATGAAAAAGACGCCCTTAATATTGATCGTGTCATTTGTTGCGCTGCTTCAGACCGGCCTCTTGGCAGCCTATGCAACAGAGCAGCCGCTTCCTGCAGGACCGATGCTTGCCATGATGGGCGGAAGCGGCGGAGGGCACATGATGGGCGGTCAAGGCAATGGTTACAGGCAGCCGGGCGGCAGCATGGGCGACAGTCGCGGGCAGGGCCACGACCAAGACCGTTTTTCGGGCGGGACCGGTTTCAACGAACAGAGAAATGCGTACCGGAATAGCGAGTACCAGGATCTGAAAGATGAACTGCACCTTGAGCGGCGGGAGCTTTCCAAAATGATCCGCGGTAAAACCGCCGACCCGGAAGAAATCAACCGAAAGATGGAGCGGGTTGAACAACTGGAAAGGCGAATGGACGACATCCGGTAGCGGCATCGGCAGGTAGAGTTCGGAGCAAAAAATGAATGAAAAGGTGGAAAAACGATCCGGCATAGATTGTCGCGAGTTCGTATATACAGTGTATATTCCGGAAAGAAGAAGTGGAAAGGACCGGCGCAAAGGCAAGCGCCGGCCAAGTAAGGGAAATTTCCAGGAGGGTTTTACCCTTGATCGATCAATAGCGGACATCACCTGCCCTATAACCGGGAGAGGAGGTTGTGCTGGTCGAAAGGCAGCCCCGTCTTCGGTGGGGCAAGGGGAAAAACTCTAAACAGATCAAGGCGTTGTTTGTAAATGAAGCGGAAGTCGAAGCAGAAATGCTCCTAACGGGGCTCGAGTACCTCAGTGGTTTGAGGGAAATCCTAAACCGGGAACAGGTCAACAAGCTCGAGGCCCAGGGTATTTTTCTGTCGCATTTTTAATTCAGCCGGGGTGGGAATTGCTGACGGACTGATAGAACTGCAGCAATGGAAGGATGGCTTGGTTCGAGCATGCCCACTCTGCCCATTTTCGAATGCGATTCCGAACATGAGCAAATATGAGCTTGGCAAACATCTGGCGCGGCATGTCGGTTTGGGCGCTGTTATCGGATACGCTGTATTGCATCCGGCTTCGGTGGTGGTCCACAGCATTTCAGAGGGAAAGAATGCTGCAATTCCATTATCGCTTGTTTCGGCGTTCTTATGGGAACACGCTCAAATGGCGATTTATTTTACAATTATCGGAGCGGCTTTCGGGCTATTGAACGGCTTTAATACGTATCGGCAAGCCATGCTTCACTCGAAAATTAAGCTGCTGTCCATTACCGATGATCTCACCGGATTATATAACAGGCGATTTGCAATGCAGAGTATCGTCCGAGAGATCCAGCGGGCGGATCGCTATGGCACCCCCCTGTCTCTGATGATGATCGACATCGACTGTTTCAAACAATACAATGATACTTACGGGCATCCGGCCGGGGACCAGTTGCTTCAGCAGTTCTCCGACCGCCTAAGAAGTTTGGCGAGAAAGACCGATTTGGTCGCGCGTTATGGAGGCGAGGAATTCCTGGTTCTTATGCCCAACACCGACATCACCATGGCGGTTCATTTGGCCGAACGTATCCGAAACAACATTGAAACTTTCCCCTTTGAACTGGGAGAATCCCAGCCGGAAGGCAAAATCACGGTCAGTATCGGCTGTTCGCGTTTCGACTCATTCCATCGATTAGATGTCCAAGACATCATCCGAGAAGCCGATGCTTGCCTCTATAGGGCAAAAAACGACGGCCGAAACCGAATTTGCTATTAGACCGCGTTTTGACAGGGGCAATACAGAATTTTGTTTCAATTCCAAGGCCCTTGAATTTTCAACCCCAGAAGGTAGCCTTCCGTATCGTGCCTCTCCGATTTTTCACACCACCTGACCTGACCGATGCCATACATCCGGTTGAGCGGACAACAACGATCACCGCCCTTCCGGCTATCCTCCCATGGCCCGGTCGCCCGGACCATCAGAATGCAGCCAATTTTTATGGGAATTCTGGACTTCAGACGCATTCCTGAATCGCTGAAATCCATGATCTGTGATCGGTGAGACACTGATCTGGCGAAAAGTTCAAACTGAGCACCGCAAGCGCATGTAAATCGACTCTCTTTCCTTTTTTCCATGAATGCTAGCGTCATTGGCCTTACACCCAGTTGTTTGCCGCTTTCATTATGCGCCATTCTTGTCCCCTTTCCAGACCGAATTTGTTTGGCGCCGCCAGAACAGGCCCTTGTAAGAAGAATTGGTGGTTCCCTATGGGCCTTGTGCAGCTATCTGACTCTCTTGGAAGACACCTGGTATTCTTCCGGTTTCAATTCGATGATATTTTCGCTCTCCCGGTCTTGTGAGAGATGTTCCGTTTTAAAATGGTCCGACCTTCGGTGATGTGAGTCATGATCCGAATGCGCTCCGCAAAACCTAGTGATTCAGGACCGAACGTTTGATCCGTACAATCAGCTGGTGTACACGTCGGGTCACAGAATGGAGCAGATGACCGGGTTTTTGGGCGACATGATAATGGTTAACGGACTGCCGGATTTCACACTCCCCGTATCGACCGGTGCCTATCGGTTACGCCTGCTCAATGGTTCCAATTCGCGAATATACAAATTGGCCTGGGAAGACGGCCGCCCTCTGACTATCATCGGCACAGACGGCGGGTTGCTGGAAAAACCGGTCAACAGAAGGTATGCCTTTTTGGGCCCCGGTGAGCGCATCAAAATTTTGACAAAATTTGATGATTACCCGGGACTGTTTTTATACCATTGCCACAATCTGGAACACGAGGACATGGGCTTGATGCGCAACTACTATATCCAGGGGTAGCAAAATACCTCCGAAGATATCTTCCCAGGGGACGCTGGGAAACCAGAAGAGCCTCATCTCTATAGACTACCCACACCGTACAACCGCAGCGGTGTGGAAACGCCCTTAACTTCGGCGTCGAACTTCCTGACGATGCGAAACCGGCAATCCAAGAGGCGCAACAGGGATTCTGACACGACAATCTCATTGGCATTGGCCTGGGCCTGAATGCGCTGGGTCAGGTTTACTTCATTCCCGACGATGCCGTATTTGGTTCGCTGGTATGACCCGATATTGCCCACCACCACTTCACCGGCGTTCAAACCGATGCCAACGCCTATTTCGGGAAGGCTTTCCTGATGCAGAACGGCGTTCAAGTCAGTCATCTGGGTCATCATTTCGCTGGCGCAACGAAAAGCCCGGCAGGCGGTTTCCGTTATGGCCTCGTCCAGGGGCTCAAAGAACACCAGAAGTCCATCGCCGATAAAGTCGACAATAATACCATCGTTACGATGGCCGGTTGCGATCATCATCGAAAAATAGTGGTTCAGCATACGGATGACGGCGTCCGGTTCAAGGTCTTGGGTCAACGATGTGAATTCCCGGATGTCTGACATCAGAACGACCACTTCCCGTTTTGTTCCGCCAATGCTGCTAAACTCCTGCCGGCTGAGCAGTTTGCGTGCTACCTTGGGGTCGACATAGCGGCCGAAGGTGCTGCTGATCAGGTCACGTTCCTTCAACCCCTCCACCATGCGGTTGTAATTTTCAATCAACTGTCCGATCTCGTCCTCCGAACGGCTTTTAATCGTCGGTCCGTACTCCCCCCGGGAAACAGCCTCGGCGGATTGTGACAGGGTGCGTATGGGCGAGACGATGTGCACAGCGTTTGCCCGGATGACGACCAACAGCAAGATCGAAAACACTGTCCACCCGGCAAAGAAGTAGTTACGGAACCGAGTGATGGGCCCCAGAATTTTATCGCCGGAAGCGAACATGACAACCGTCCACGGCACCTGCTGCAGTCTGTAAAAACCCGCTACTGTCTCGGGGGTGTGCCCGGCTCCCAGAACGGTTCCTGAAGTCTCGCCCAGCAGTCCCCGAACCCGCAATTCAACAGTATCGCTTGTTTCCCCCAGTCGTTCGTGAGGTCGATCGGCGATCTCCGTATGCACCAGATAGTATCCGGTATCATCGACGACGCCGGCCACATGGCTTTGCCACCAGCCTAAAGAAATGATATCGGCAATCAGGTAGTCGAATCTCACTACAGCTTCCAGGCGTCCCACGGTTCTTTCCCGTTCATCGAGCAGAAGTGACACAAGAGAAACGGTCTCCATCCCAAGGGTCGCATCGTGCCGCGGCGGGGTGACCTTGGAAAAGACGCCCCGGTGGAACGGCATGTTTCTATGGCCAGGGGTGTGACGATCAACCCGGCCGGCACCTCTGGACATTCTGGAACGATCAACTCGGGTTGAAGATTCCACGGTGTGAAATTCTACGCGACTGACCCCCTCTATGGCCTCCAGTTGCAGGATTATCCACTGCCGGGAATACTGACCTTCTTCGATCAGGCCGCTCCTGTTGAACATTTCGATATACTCCATGGGACGTCCAAGGCGCATGTCGATGCGGTGGGCAGCACGCTCGAGCTGCAAGACCGCCTTTTCTCGCCACTCGCTGAGCAGGACCTTGCGAGCATAGTAAAATCCGGCAACTCCACCGGCCAGAAGGATGAGGGTTGCCGGCAGCATTAAAAGCAAGATCAGACGTTTTTGCAGACTCTTTATGTGCAGAAGATTAACCATACGATCTCCACTGTTTGCAGATTTTAAACCTATACATACTATTATTGTGCAGTATCTGCGCTCTGGCAATCGCTGCAAAAATGCTCCGGTGCGCCATGACCGGATCCGCAGCGGGGATATCCTATTCGTCGGTATGTGTGCCTATTGGCTTTCCTTCGATTTTCGACGGCAGGTCCGGTCCGCGTAGATCAAATGCTCCGGCTGGGTGAACATAGTAAGTGTTGCCTTGGTGGAGTTCTCAGGGGTCGGTCGGAGTCGATGGGTCTATTCAATGTAGATCGCAATGGGGGTGTTTGCGGGTAAGGGAATCGCGAATCACTCCGCCCGAAGGCGGGGCCAAAAGAAGCAACTGAAGCGCCGATAAATCGTTACGGGCCGCAGGTTCCACCTGCAAGATGGGCTGCTGTGCCATAACCTGACACGTGAAGTCTGAGGTATGATGAAAGATAATTTAGGCGCCCAAACGTCATGCTGTGCCATGAGCATTAATCCAACCGTGCATGAAATCTTTTCAGCAGGTGGCTAAAAAGAAGCACCATCAAGGAACTGCTTCCTGCTGGTTGAGGCCGCACGATTCCAAAATTTGCAAGAGATATTCCTACCCGGCATGCCTGGAAAGGGTAATTTTTACACCGATTCCGGCTTCAGCTTCGTATCCGTATAATTTTTACCCACAGAAGATATTCTTCATAGAAGTCCCCGGCCCTGACGAATCAAATTAATAATTGAAATAACAATAAGTTATAAGTTTTTCGACTGGGCGCAATCCATTTGGCACGCCGCTTGCTCTTCCATAGGGGCAAGTAAACATTAACCCTAACAACTTATTCAAAGGAGGTTATTCGAAATGCGCACCTTAAGAAACACGATCCTGGCCATCGCTGCTCTTGCACTCATCGGACTTGGCGTGAACGCGTTTGCCCACGGCGGCTGGGGCGGCGGCGGGGGTCATTATGGACCGGGCATGCATCATTACGGGGCCTATCATAGAGGATATGATGACCGCATGAGCGCCGAAGACTACAAGGCGTTCGAGCAGAAACGAGAGGCCTTTCTAAAGGAAACCCAGGACTTGAGAGCTTCCCTATTCGATAAAGAACGTGAGCTGCAAAACGAGTTGGCCAAGGACGAACCGGATGTGACCAAAGCGTCACGGCTGCAGAAGGAAGTTTCCAAGCTGGAATCGAAACTTGACCAGAAACGCATCAATCACATGGTCGAAATGAGGAAGTTGAATCCCAATGCGGGACGAGGCAACTATCGAGGCGGCGCGATGATGGGCGGCGGTCCCATGATGGGCTATGGTTCCTACGGAGGAGGCCCCTGCTGGCGGTAAGATCAGCGGAACGACTCCGATGATATGTACGATAGGGCGGCCACAATTCTGGCCGCCCTGTTGATTTCCGGAAAAGACACCGGGCCCAAGCCTGAAGGGCGCACACCAAGGTTACGATTAAAATGATTATGCAGACTCGAGACGTCGCGTTAAAGAGGAACGAAAGAAGGCAGTTTCTGAAGCTGGCCGGTTATGGGGCCCTGGGCTGGATAACAAGCGGGTTCCGGCCTGTGTTCGGCGCTCCGGCGTTCGGTCAAAATAAAAAGACTGTGCTGGGTTCGGATTTTTTGCCTGACCTTGATATTTCACTGGCAGCCCGCCCTGATGAGGTTGCCGTTTTTCCCGGATCACCTACGCGGGTATGGCGGTATCATGCCATTATTCATAAAGGGGATAAAGGTCGCGTGCTGGAAATTCCGGAGAGCTATCTCGGCCCGATTATAAACGTGCACCGGGGGGAGAAAATTCGGATCCGCTTTAACAACTCAATTCCTGAAGCATCCATTATTCATTGGCACGGTCTTCACGTTCCGGCGATTATGGACGGTCATCCGCGCCATGTCATTTCGCAAGGACACTCCTACCTGTACGAATTCGAGGTTAAAAACAGAGCCGGTACATACTGGTATCATCCACATCCCCATGGACGAACCGGCCCACAGGTTTACCGGGGCCTGGCAGGGCTTTTTCTTGTCTCTGACGATGAAGAACAAGCGGCGGGACTGCCCGATGGCGAATATGATGTTCCGTTGGTGATTCAGGACCGCACCTTCGACCTGGACAATCAGCTGGTATACACGTCGGGCCGCAGAATGGATCAGATGACCGGATTTTTGGGCGACCGGATAATGGTTAACGGACTGCCGGATTTCACACTCCCGGTATCGACCGGTGCCTATCGGTTGCGCGTGCTCAACGGTTCCAATTCGAGAATATACAAATTGGCCTGGAAAGACGGTCGTCCATTGACCGTCGTCGGCACAGGCGGCGGATTGCTGGAAAGACCGGCCAACAGAAGGTATGCTTTTTTAAGCCCCGGTGAGCGATTGGAGATCTGGGCCGATTTCAGCGATCGTCCGGTCGGCTACGAGACGTCTTTAATAAGCTTGCCATTTAATACGGGAGGCATGGGCGGTGGCAGAAGGGGACGCGGAATGATGATGGGCGGAAGAACGGGCCGAAATCAACGCCTTCCCAACGGTGCAGGGTTTCCCATATTCAACATTAACGTCACCAAGCCTGTGAAAAATCACCTGACGTTGCCAGACAAACTTTCTGATATCGAATCCATCCAACAAGATGAGGCCGTTAATTTCTTTCGGCCCCGGCAATTTTTTCTTACCATGCGTCACATGCAATGGTCGATCAATGGGAGGGAATTCCAAATGGAGGAAGTCGCCGACGATGAAATTGTCGAATTAGGCTCCAAGGAAATTTGGGAATTTCATAACACGGGGAGTGGAATGATGCATATGATGAACATGCCCCATCCCATTCACCTCCACGGCAAGCAGTTTCGCGTCCTTGAACGAAGCGGCGTCATGCATGAAAGCTATGTGGATGAAGGTTGGAAAGATACGGTTTTGATCATGCCCGGAGAACGAATCAGAATACTAGTTGAGTTCGATGATTATCCGGGGATGTTCCTGTACCATTGCCACAATCTGGAGCATGAAGATATGGGAATGATGCGAAATTATTTTGTCAGGGAAACCTGATACAATAGTTTTGCATTATAATTTCGGGGGCGTTGCTGACGATTACAACAAGCCCCGAAACACTAAACGTGTTCCATAAGCGGTTACCTCCCGGAAGCGAAGCCGAACATGCCTCTGCGGATGATTTCCTCGGCTACCACGTCGGGTACGCTGGTCTCCCACTCACCACGGCCCTGTTGGATTTGCCGAAGTATGTCTTCCGGCCAGATGTGCATGTTGGATTCGTTGTAGCTTTCCACCGGAAGAATCATGTTGTTGGCCTGCAAATAATAATAAAAGTGCTTGAGGGGTTCGGGAACTGGAAATGTTTCCGCGGTGATGACCTGCCCGGGATCGTCCGGGCTGCGCATGGGGTAGACAAACAGCAGGGTTTCCCGATCAAAGAGCGAGGCAAAGGCACCGAGAATGCCGCCTTCGAACCCTGCGTAATAGGCCGCGTCAAAAAGCGTGGTCAGGTTGGGAATCCCGAGCACAAAAGCCACTTTCCCCTTGGTGTAGCGGCCCAGGTACGCCCGGACACGGAAAAATCGCAGGTAGTTGGATACAATGACCGGGTAATCCAGCAGGTTCAGACAATCCACCCGGTCTAGAATGTCCTTCATGTCGAAGGTGTCCTTCTTGCGCATCTCGGCAATGGATATCTCCGGGACCGCCATGGCCATCTGTTCCTCAACTCCGGAGGTGCGCAGAAAGATCTCCATGCCGCTGTTCATCATGTCCACACTGACGTTGGTCACCGGTTTGAACATGCTGCGCATGACCATCACGTCCCGTTTGTAAAACAGTTCGGATGGATGCACCAGCGTTTTGCGATCCGTTGCGAAGACCACCGCATCGGAAAGTTCCTTCTCCACCAGTTTCAGCGCCATGAGCCGGTTGTCCACATCTTCAAAATACATACCGGTAAAGCGGATCAGGTCGATTTCCAGTCGGCCCCATTCCAGATTGTCCCCCAGGGAACGGATCAGTTTATCGATGTCGGCGTAATAATAAAACGCGCCGTAGATCAGGTTGACGCCCAGGATGCCCACGGCTTCCTGCTGCATCAGATTGCTTTCATCCAGCATTCTCACATGCAGGAGAATTTCACAGGGCTCTGCCCCGGGATACAGCTGCAGCTTGATCCCCAGCCATCCGTGGCACTCCCCCTGCTGGCTGTAGCTTTTGGCGGTAATCGTGTCGGCAAAGGCAAAGTAGGTGGATTTCTTGGGACGTTTATCGCCGACCCGTTCGATCACCAGGCGGAACTCCTTGTCGAGCATTTTTTTCACCCGGCTCTCCGTGACATAGCGTTTGTCCTCCTCTTCCCCGTAAATGGCATCGCTGAAATCCATATCATACGCGGAGATGGTTTTTGCGATGCTCCCTGCGGCCCCCCCGGCCCTGAAAAAAAACCGGGATACCTCCTGACCGGCACCAATCTCGGCGATAGTGCCGTATTTGTCCTTGTCCATGTTAAATAAAAACGCCTTCTGTAAAGTGGTAGTGGGTTCCTCAGCCATAGCGGATCTCCGGTCTCCGTTTGTTATGTTAACAAATGAGCGAACCTATCACAGATTATAAATTGATATGAGGCGGTTGGCAACGATCCCGTTGTTTGGGTCCCGACAGTGGTGCCTTCACGATCAATTCCGACAGGGCCCCCGATTCCCTTTACAATGAAAATGATTACGTTAGCAAATCAGGTTGTCCAGGAAAATTGTGCTTTCACAGGTTGCCTGTCTTGGATTACTCTTTTGTCCCATCCATAACACACAGCGGCTTTGATTCCTCTTCACCTGAAAACTCACAGCGGAGAAGGTAGATCATGGAAAAACGGATCGACGTTATTTCCATGGCAAGTCAAAAAAATACCACACGGGCGCTGGCCCAATACGGATTTGATGTGAAGCACATCTGCGGAGGCTTCAAGACCTTTTTGCTTCACGAAAGCAGCAAATATCTGGTGTGAAAAAGATTTATGTGATATCGTTACCACAATTCCCCTTCTCGTTAGAGAACATTATTAAAATCCCCCACCTTGAATCCGAAAAATAGGTCAAGGCAACGCGATAGTGCGCGCCTGCTCAAGCCCGCACAATTTGAAATTTAGGAAAACCAGGGGGCATGATTATGTCTGAGAAGCTCACCTATGAAGAACTCGAGGAACGGATTCAGGCATTGGAGCGCGCTGAAAAAGAACGTCAATGGGTTGAGAAAGCCCTGCAGGAAAGCGAGAACCGTTATCGTGGTGTGGTGGAAGACATGCCGGTGTTGGTCTGCAGGTTTCTGCCCGGGGGCGAGATTACGTTCGTCAATAGGTCCTACTGCGAATATTTCAATAGAACGATGGACGAGTTGATCGGTTCCAACTTTCTGTCTTTGATTCCCCAATTTGATCAGCAGGTGGTGTTGAACAATATCTCGGCATTGACGGTCGAGGCTCCGACACAGTCCCACGAGCATTCGGTGATCGCGCCCAACGGCGACATCCGCTGGCAACGTTGGACCAATCGCGCACTGTGCGATGCCCGAGGCGATGCTACCGAATACCAGTCCATCGGCGAAGATATCACCGAACAGAAATGGGCCGAAGAGGCGCTGCGGGAGAGTGAACGAAGGTACCGAAACATTTATGACAATGCTCAGATCGGATTGTATCGCTCCAGAATCAGAGACGGAAAAATCGAAATGGCCAACCATCGGATGGCCGAGATATTTGGATATGCGTCTCCGGAAGAATGCGTTGAAAAATATATTGCCATAGAACACTATGTGCGCCCTGAATTAAGGGATGCATTGCTGAAGCGTTTACAGCAGCATGGCAAGTTCAGCAATTTTGAAGCCCCGATCAAAAAAGATGATGGTTCCATTATTTGGATTCAGTTTTCGGGAATTCTCTCTGAGGAAAAGGGGTGTTTCGAGGGTGTTGCTGCAGACATTACGGATCGTCGGCAAGCCGAAGAGGCCCTGAGAAAGAGCGAAGAAAAATTTCGAACCTTGGTTGAAGAATCGCCCCTGGGGATTTCGTTGATCACAAGTGATGCGCGTTACCAGTACGTAAATCCAGCCTTCCAGAAAATCCTCGGCTACACGATTGAAGATATCCCCACCGGTCGGGAATGGTTCAGGAAAGCTTTCCCGGACGATAAGGTCCGACACCAGGTCATTCAGTCCTGGATGGAGAATGAAAACCAACCAGACGTCGGACTGTCGAAACCGGTTGTTTTTCCGGTAACGTGTAAAGACGGATCGCGTAAAGACATTCAGTTCCGATCCGTCAAAATGGAAAACGGGGATATCCTTGTGCTCTATGAGGACATCACGGAACGCTCAAAGATGGAAAGGCTGCTGCGGGAGGCTCAAAAATTTGAGGCGATCGGGACACTTGCAGGAGGCATTGCTCACGATTTTAACAACCTGTTGATGGGTATTCAAGGCCGGGCATCGCTGATGGCCTTGGAGCTGGGGGCGTCGCACATCCAACGCGAGCATATCGACGCCATACAGGAGTATGTGCAAAGTGCCACGACGCTCACTCGGCAACTATTGGGTTTTGCACGCGGCGGCAAATACGAAGTAAAAACGATTGATTTAAATGCACTCCTTCGAGACAGTGCCACGATGTTCGGCCGAACCCGGAAAGAAATTCAGATTCACATCAACTGCCGGCGATCACCCCTGGTTGTTGAAGCCGACATGGGGCAGATCGAACAGGTTCTGTTAAACATGTATGTCAATGCATGGCAGGCCATGCCGGATGGAGGGAAGCTGTTTTTGGAAACCGATCTCGTTACATTGGATGAAACCTATTGCGAGCCTCACCAGATTCCTGCCGGGTCCTATGCGAAAATTACGATCATGGATGACGGTCCCGGCATGGATGAGACAACCCGCCAGCGGATTTTCGATCCATTTTTCTCAACCAAGGAAAAAACACGAGGCACGGGTTTGGGGTTGGCGTCTGCGTACGGCATCATCAAGCATCACGCAGGTTTGATCACAGTGCACAGTGAAGCCGGTCACGGGACGACGTTCTGCATCTACCTGCCGAAATCGGACAAAAACGTGCCACTAGAAGACGCTTCAGTGGGAGGCCCGATCAGAGGATCGGAAACCATTCTGTTGGTCGATGATGAAGAGATGGTCATCGAGGTGAGCCAAGCCATGCTCAAGCGGTTGGGTTACACGGTATGGGTTGCCAATAGCGGCAATCAGGCCATTGAGCAGATTTTGGCAAAGGGAAAGGATCTCGATCTGGTGATCTTGGACCTGGTCATGCCCGGCATTGATGGGGGGACGACATTTGACCGGATCCGGGAGATTGAGCCGAAAATGCCGGTACTGCTGTCCAGTGGTTACACCATCGACGGTAAAGCGCATCATGTGATGAGCCGGGGATGCAACGGCTTTGTTCAAAAGCCGTTCAATATTATCGAGCTGTCGGAAAAAGTTCGAAATGTTTTGGATGAGGCGAAACGCTCCACTCAAACATAGATCAGCCGTTGGCAAGTTTTTCCTACCCGTCTCTTTCCGTCCGTCGCATCTTCTTCCATCCAATGTTTTATAGCGATTTTCAGAATTCCGTTCCGAAAGCTGACTTAAGGTCCAGGGTGTGGATCCTCCCGAGGCGGATAAATGTTTTCTCAGCATGATGTGAAAAATTCGCCTCAGTCTTCACGACGGCACCCGTACATCACGTATCGGATGGAGGAAAACGATGGGTCCCCGGTCCTTTGCGGAAAAGCGTGAACGATTGCCGTTTCAGCCAGATTGGTATATTATCTCTTTCGAATCAAGACACATAGATTAACGAATGACCCATCGGTTTCAAATCATGGGGAGTCCTATTTGAATATCTCCGTCATTCTGGCCCACCCGGACAATCAGAGTTTCAATCACGCCATTGCAAACACGGCTGTGACCCGTTTGAATCAGAACGGGCACCGTACTGTCTTTCACGATCTTTATGCGGAACACTTCGACCCGCTGTTGCTCTCTCCGGAGATTCCCACCGACGCTTCTCTGCCGGCGAAAATAGCCCGACATTGCGAAGAGATCCGTTCCGCAGGCGGGATTGTCATCGTTCATCCCAACTGGTGGGGGCAGCCGCCGGCCATTCTGAAAGGGTGGGTGGATCGTGTGATACGGCCTGAGGTTGCCTATCGGTTTCTCGAAGGGGACAAAGGAGAAGGGATTCCCGTCGGTCTGTTGAATGCCCGGGCGGCCATTGTGTTCAATACCGCAAACACGCCTCCGGAACGGGAGCGTGACGTTTTTGGGGATCCCCTGGAACTTCTCTGGAAAAACTGCATCTTTGGTCTCTGCGGAGTTTCGAGGGTGTACCGCGAAGTGTTCACCGTCATCGTTACGAGCACCCCCGAGAAGCGTCAGGAATGGCTTGGACGGGTTCAAGACCTCATCGATGCTTTTTTCCCGCTTCATCATTCGTAGGTGTCGACTTCACATGGACAGATATGCCAACTTTGCTGAATTGGAAGAACACGAGAAGGAGGGTAAAGATTACCTGATACTCTACCGTAAGGCGGATCACGGATTCGCGATCATGGCGCCCCATGGCGGCGGGATCGAGCTTGGAACTGCCGGCATTGCAGACGCCATCGCCGGAGTCGATCGCACTTTCTATGCGTTCAAGGGGATTAAAACGGCCGGCAACAGAGTATTGCACCTGACCAGCGGCCGGTTTGATGAGCCCCTCGGCATACAAACGTCAAACGATGCATCTGTGGTGATTGCCATTCACGGGTGCCGGGACAAACGCGACATCGTTTTTATCGGAGGAAAGAACGATACGCTGAAAGAAAAGATGTTGAAGGCACTCAGGGCGGCGAATTTCCATGTGGAGATCAGCGACATGCCGGGACTCCGCGGAATCAGCCCCGAAAACTTTTGTAACCGGTGCCAGAGCGGCGAGGGCGTTCAACTGGAACTTTCGAGAGGACTTCGGGAAAGGATGTTTGATCATCTGGACCGCCGTTCACTGAGAACGAAAACGGATGTTTTCTATTCATTTGTAGATGCCGTGAGAGAAATTATAAGCTCGTTCAATGAGGGATCTCATTCAGAGACAGAAACGATCACCAGTTCATCATGATGGAAAACGATACCAAATCATTCGAAACAGACTCCATGAGCTGGGTGGCGGGGTTGGTCCTGGTTGGCTAACCCCGGAATGTCATGACATCAGCACACACGCTCCACACGAGGCCCATTCAGATAAGGGCGGCGTCACCACGGATTTACCCTTAGCATTGAAAAGTCATAAGATTGCTTTTGAATTTTCCGCAGTAAAGAAACCTCAAAATAGCAGAGGCAAGGAACCATGAGCATCGCGTTTGTGGAAATTGAAACAACCGATCAGCTGGCGCAGGCCTTTGAGCTCTTGAAAGAACTGGCACCGCAGATTGTCAAAGCGGATTTTATGGCGTCGCTGGACCACGAGCTCATGCAAAACCACAAGCTTTTCGGGCTGACGGAAGGGGGCCGGCTGGTCTCGGTGGCTGCGGTGTGGATGCTTATGACCGGTCTTTTGGAGAAGATCCTATGGATTTACGGCTTTGTGACCACGGAACCCATGCGTTCGAAGGGGTATGGGAAAAAGCTCCTTCAGGAAATCGAGCACTATGCCCAAAAAGAAAACTTCCATGAGATCCGGGTTCACACCCACCGGGAGTTGGCCCGGCACTTCTGGGAGGACACGGTTGATTTCGAATGGTTTTCCGGCGTGCTCAGAAAGCCTGTACGATAATGCGAAATCTTGGCGTACCCATTGCCGGAACGCACATGAAAGTGAATGCGATAATGCCCGCCTGCAACTGGATACCATGGTGAACGCCTCAACCAAAAAGACCAAACACTGGACCAAATGGATTCTCTTCGTCGTCCTGTTGTTCACCGTTCCGGTGCCTTTTTACATGCTGGTGGTGGGCGGTATCGTGCCGTTCTTCTATATCCTGTATCTCTCGATGCACGGTCTTGTTGTGGCGATACCGAGATTTACCGCCGAAGGATTCTGGATGCTGGGTATTCTATGGGCCCACGTGGCGATTCTCGGAGGGCTTCTCTATCTTGCAGCGTGGACGGTCTGCTGGCTTCTGTTCAAAATCCTGCCGAACCGGTACGCGCTTTCAATCGTCATCGGCCTGGTCGTGGTCCTAAGTGTGGCGTCGACTCGGGAAATATATCGGATGCCGGGTCATAATAGTTCCCCACCGGCAAATATCACCCGCGTGATGAAAAGCCTCATGAATTAGTTGAGCTGCCGGGTAGTGCTTTGCCTTACCGTGTATCATTCCGGCGGAGGCCTGAATTCAGAACAACTCGATAGCAGTTGGCATAAATATGTTCCGATTGAAGGTAGGGATCCACACCCTGGACCTTGAGTCAGGTTTCGGAACGGAATTCTGAAAATCACTATAACCGGGCTTTCTGGATGCCTGCCCGAGCAGGCGTGAAAGACCATACCGACACTCAGAAAATTTACATAGGTTCTATTCAGACGCCACCGGTTCGGTCGCTTCTGAAGCCGCGATGGCGTGGCCGTGGGCATGCTCCCATCGCTTGTCCATGAAGTACAGGATCGGCACCGTCATTCGGGAAAAGAGCAAAGAGGCGACTTCACCGGCCATGAGGGAAATGGCCAGACCCTGGAATATCGGATCGAACAGGATCACCGAGGCACCGACGACCACGGCCGCCGCGGTCAGCATCATGGGACGGAACCGGACCGCACCGGCATCGATGACCGCCTGATCCAGGGGCATCCCCTCTTCCAACCGCAATTCGATAAAATCCACCAGAATGATGGAGTTCCGGACCACGATCCCGGCCCCGGCGATAAAGCCGATCATGGAGGTCGCCGTGAAAAACGCTCCCATGGCCCAGTGGGCCGGCAAGATACCGATCAACGAAAAGGGGATGGCCACCATGATGACCATGGGGGTGGAAAAGGATTGGAACCAGCCCACCACAAGCACGAAGATCAATACAAGGACGACCCCGAAGGCGATGCCCAGATCCCGAAACACCTCGTAGGTAATGTGCCATTCACCGTCCCACTTCATGGCCAGACGCTGATCGCTGCTCGGGATGTTCGCTGTGAGCTGGGCAATCTGATAGCCTTCCGGAAGTTCAATGGCATCAATTTTTTTCTGCATTTCCAGGATCGCGTAGACCGGGCTCTCTTTCACTCCGGCGACATCCCCGATCACATAGATCACCGGCATCAGGTTTTTGTGATAGATGCTGCGCTCGATCTCGGTTCTTCGGGTGGTAACCAGGCTCGACAGCGGTACCAGACTTCCGTCGGGCGCTTTAATCTTAATGGCTTCCAGGCGCTGGGTACCGGCCCGATCCGCCAACGGCATCCGGAGAAGTATCGGAACATCCTCTTTTTCCAGGGGTTGATGGAGCAGACCGACCTGGCGCCCTTTTAGCGCCAATTCCAGAGTTTGAGCCACATGGGCGACGGTTATCCCATGCAAGGCCGCCTTTTCACGGTCGATTTCCATATGCATCCGGGGGTGTTCCTCTTCCATGTACCAATCCACATCGACCACTCCCGGCGTCTCTTCGAAAATCGTCATGACCTGCCGGGCAAGTTCCTGCTGCCGGTCATGATCGGGGCCATATATTTCGGCCACCAGTGTCGACAAAACCGGCGGGCCGGGCGGCACTTCCGCCACCTTGATACGGGCGCCATAGGTATCGGCGATCCGTTTCAACTCCGGTCGAAGCCGCTTGGCAATATCGTGGCTCTGTTCACTCCGGTGCCCCTTTTCGACCAGGTTAACCTGGATGTCGGCCATATGAGGCCCTTGCCGCAGGTAGTAATGCCGCACCAGGCCGTTGAAGTTAAACGGGCCGGACGTGCCCACATACAACTGAAAGTCAGTTACCTCGTTGACGGTTCTTAGATATTCACCCATCTCCAGAGCCGCCCCGGCGGTCTGTTCCAGGGTGGCCGACTCGGGCATGTCGATGATCACCTGCAGTTCGCTCTTATTGTCGAAGGGGAGCATCTTTACCTTGACCAGTCCCACGCCGACCATGGCCATGGAGACGAGGAGAAGGGCCACCACGCCCGCCAAAAAGACCCAGCGCCAGAGCGGCCTATCAATCAGTGGCGTCATCACCTTTCGATACAGGCGGGTACTCCAGTCCTCGATGTCGTGATCTTTCCCCCCATGACCTTTTTCATGGTCTTTCAGTAGCCGAAGCGCGGCCCAGGGCGTCACCATGAACGCCACCACCAGAGAGAACACCATGGCCGCCGAGGCACCCACTGGAATCGGGCGCATGTACGGCCCCATCAGGCCCCCCACAAATGCCATGGGGAGAATGGCAGCGATGACGGTCAGGGTGGCCAGTATGGTCGGATTGCCGACTTCGTCGACGGCTTCAATGGCCACTTCCATGCGGGGGCGGCCCTGGTTTTGTGGAAGTCTGAAATGGCGCACCATGTTTTCCACCACAACAATGGCGTCGTCCACGAGAATGCCGATGGAAAAAATAAGGGCAAAGAGCGTAATCCGGTTCAACGTATACCCGTACAGGTAGAACACCGCCAGAGTCAGGGCCAGGGTGACCGGGATGGCCAGGGCGACAACCCCCGACTCTCGCCGGCCTAGCGCAAACCAGATTAACAGGGTTACCGAGACCACGGCGATGGCCATATGAAACAGCAGCTCATCGGATTTTTCCTTGGCGGTTTCCCCATAATGACGGGTGACGGTCATGTGGATATTGTCCGGGATGATACTGCCGCGGATATCTTCGACGCGCTCGAGAACACGTTCGGCCACTGTAATGGCATTGGTTCCCTTGCGCTTGGCCACGGTGAGGGTCACCGCCGGAGCCGCACCTGTCGGGGCTGTCTCGTCACGAATCCCCTTATGACGGCGTGCCGGGCCGGTACCGAAAAACACATACTGATCCGGTTCCCGGGGACCATCCGCGATCATGGCCACATCTCTCAGGTATACCGGCCGGCCATCGTGGATGCCGACGACGACCCTTTCCAGATCGGTCTTGTTTCTCAGAAAGCCGCCGGTCTGCACTTTGACCTCGCCTTCACCGGAGGGGTAGGAACCGGTCTCACTTTCCACGTTGGCGGCCGTCAGCATGGCGCTGACGTGCTCCGGATCGAGTTCAAAGGCCGCCAGGCGCACCGGATCGAGATGCACGTCGGCCTGTCGGTAGTTCCCACCGATCAGGGTGGTGATCGAAACATTCTTTTCACGTTTGACGACATTCTCCACCTCGGCGGCGAGCCGTCTCAACAGATAATGGTCGGCGTCTTCGGCCCAGAAGGTCAGTGCCAGTATCGGCACGTCGTCGATGTAGCGAGGCTTGATCAATGGCGGGGAGGCCGCCCAGGGGATGCGGTCGAAATTGGCCGTCAATTTGGACTGGAGCCGGACAATCGATTCTTCCTCGTCCTGTCCCACATAGAATCGGACAATGGCCATGGACATGCCCGGGCTGGAGGTGGAATAGACATACTCGACGCCCGGGATTTCCCAGAGCAGTTTTTCCATGGGACGGGTAATTCGCGCTTCCACTTCCTTGGCGCTGGCGCCGGGCATTTGAACGAAAATATCGACCATGGGGACGATGATCTGCGGCTCCTCTTCCCTGGGCAGCGCAATGACCGCAGCAATTCCCAGCAGGATGGAGGAGATGATCACCAATGGGGTGAGTTTGGAATTGATAAACGCCTTGGCCAGCGTTCCGGCGATACCGATCTTTCGGCTCATGAGGACGCCTCCACACGCGCACCGTCGGCCATCGCTGGGGGTGGGGATACGACAAAGCGGTCCCCGTCTTTCAGCCCGGATAGAACCTCCACGGAATCGCCGAATGTCTTGCCAACCCGGATGAGCCGGAAACGGGCGATCTGCTCTTCATCGACCTGGTAGATGCCGGTGAGCTGCCCGCGCTGAAGCACGGCCGTTGACGGAATCAGCAGCATTCCCGACTCACCGACGGGAATCTCCACTCTGGCGAAGATTCCGGACCGGATGGACGGATCTTCCGGAAGAGCGACTTTGACCTGGAACGAACGGCTCCGCTCATCTGCCGTCGGGACAATACGGCCGACCCGGCCCTCAACGGCTTTGTTGTCAAGGGAGGGGATGACCACCAACACGCTTTGATCCATGTGCACGGTGTTAATGTGCTCCTCGGGCAACACCAATTCGGCACAGTAGACCCCTTCCTTTTCCATACCAAAAAATGGAGTTCCCGGAGACGCCAGATCCCCCACTTCAATCATTTTGGCGGCAATCTTACCGTCATAGGGGGCCCTTACCGTGGCGTCCTTTTGGCTGACCCGGGCGCCGGCCACTCCCGCCTTCGCCTGCTGAACGCGATGTCCGGCCGCCTCCAGGAGAGCGGACGTCTGGGTCAGCGTTGCTTGGGCCTGCCGAAATCTGGTTTCAATCTCATCAAACTCCTGCTGGGAGGCGGACCTGTCCTGCAGCAGCTTCAAGTACCTGTCGTAGGTCCCCTTCGCCAGCTTAACAGAGGCCACTGCTGATTCCCGGGCCGATCGTGCCGATGCCTCGGCCCGCTGGGCTTCGGCAAGGGCCGCCTCGGCTTGTCGAAGTTGAGCAGAGACCTGACGCTGGTCCAGCACCAGAAGTACGTCCCCCTCCCGGACCAGGTCTCCTTCCTGAACGTTGACGGCCTTGACCGTGCCCATGAGTTTGCTTCCGATGGTGCTGGCCGTTCTGGGGGCAATCGTACCGACCGCCTCGTAGATGAAGGGATGGGTCTGGAAACGGGCCACAGCCACCGGTGCCTGGATCGTAACCGAGCTGTCCGTGGCCGTTTGCCCTGGTTCGATCTTTTCACTGCACCCGAGGAACAGGGGGCCGAGAAACAGGCCGAGTACCGCGACCAGTTTAACCAACGAACTCACACGCTTTCTCTTTTTCCCTATTTGCCGCCGCGTCATTATCTCTACTCCCTAAATTATGGGGATACGCTGCCCAGCCATTCGACAGCCTTCCATGTACTTCCGCGTCCTGTCTATTTTCCATAGGGCGTTTATGCCTCGACAGATCGAGAGCTTTCAACGGCCATTCGGTTACAGAGGCAATGGTCAATCCACCTGGAACCGAGAATAGCATCACATAGGTTTATGAGGGTTTAAGGGATACAGTCCAAGACTGGCCGGTGAACCATGTATTCGATCACATATGCCCTGAGGATATCATAAAAAATTGAAATTTCAAGCCGCTGATCGGCCTGCCCCATGGGTCAGATCCGCCGAGGTTCATGCCTGGATCGGGGTGAGATGTTTCAGGGCTTCACCGGCCAGGTGGGCGACAGTGGTGCTGATGAATCGCATGTCCGTGTACAGTATGATTGCTGTTTCATCACGGGTCAGGTCCTCAAGGAGTGGCACCGCATTATCATCGGCCAACGGGGTAATGGCCCAGGCGGCAAGGCCGCGATGATATGGATCCGCTGACTGTAGGAACGGATGAAACGCCGGGGCGGCGACACGCATGTATTCGGGATAGACGTGGCCAAGACGGCCAAGCCCCCAAAGCACCCCACGCTGGAGCACCGGGTGCTCCAGGTAATTGGCTTCTTCCCGGATATACGACACCAGAATGCAACCGAATTCGCAGGCCAGATCGTGGCTGCGGGCCATTATGTCCCCCATGGCCTCCGGGGATCCCCAGCCGATGCCTCCGGATTCGTCATTGAGGGTCCACATCAGGCGCCGCATAATGACGCGCGCGGACTCCATTTCGGTTTCGGCCAGAAACGCGGTGATGATTCCCATGGACGTGACGGCACGCCAGCGGATCAGGGGCTCCCGGTGGTGGAAGAAGGAGAAAAGCGGATTGACGGCTTGGCGGGCAGGCAACTCTCGAAGATGATCCAGGTTGTGCACGAAATCATCGGTTTGAAGAAATGCGAGCAGTTTCTTCTTGAGCGTTCTCGTCGATTCTTTCTTGGTGGAGGTCATCTTGCGTTAGATATGGGTGTCCTAGCGGTAGACGTGATTTAAAAGCGACTTTGGCCTCGGGACAGGGCAAAGTGCGTTAGCACATACAAAAATCTTTTCCGTCGTAAAATCGCGCAGCGATTTTACTCAGAAACTGATGATCTCGAATCCGGCATCTCGGTAATGGGCCATGCCGGGGTGTCCGGCCATATCGTCCAGCAGCGCCAGTCCCTGGGCCTTGGCCGCCTCCAGGGTTTCCATCTTCCGGGAGCAGGCTTTGCAGGCACCCTCGATGAGTTCGGCGTCCTTGGCCTTGTTCCAAAGCAAATGGAGGGGGTTTTCGGACTTTTCCAATTCCGGAATCAGCCGGGTCGCCGCACCTTCAATGACCGTCTTAACCTCGTAGCCGTTTTCATGCATGTCCAGTGCATTGAGCAGAACATGGATGAAACATATGGGATCGCCGTTGAAGACGAACAGTGCCATTTTTTTCATGGGATGACCTCCGTTGGCCCGTTTGCCCGTTGGCCCGTGTGCCCGTATTTACATGGGCCGGTATGCCGGTATGCGGGTGCGCCTGATATGCCGGTGCCGTCCTGAAGAACGTATATAAACAAAGCGTGTTAATTGTTATCTACTGGAATAACATCTCGAAACGATATTATTCCCAGAGGATACAATCTTCCGGACAATACTTCATCGCTTCTTCCACTTCGGCTTTCGAGTATTCCGATTGCTCGATGACCTCTACAAATCCTGCGTCGTTGAGGCGAAAGATTTCCGGATAGGCCTCCACGCACCCAAGACACTGATTGCACTGGCTGAGATCGATAAAGGGACGTTTCATGGATTGCCGTGTTTCGCTGCGGGCCTACGCCGAAAAGCTGCACCGGTCATGCGCCGGCGGTAGAGACTTCCGGCAATGGCCGGGAGGCCTGCTTGTGTTTTGATATAACGGCCTCGCCGATCGTTTTTCCGAATTCCCTGCAGGTTTCAAGGCCGGCATTGTCCGGGACGTACTGGATTTTGAGTCCGGGTTCGATCATCTCGAATGTCATGGATTCCAGCTCTGCCTGGATCTGTTTAATGGATTCGCCGCTCCACCCATATGAGCCGAATGCCGCCCCGATCTTGTTTTTTGGCTTGAGGCCTTTCATGTAGGACAGAAAATCGCTGACGGTCGGAAAGAGCCCGTTATTCAGGGTGGGCGAGCCAACCAGCACGGCCCCGGCATCGAGGACTTCCGTCATGATGTCGCTGCGATGCCATTTTCGCAGATTCATGGGGCGGGCGCTGACGCCCGCTTCATGGAGGCCGGAAGCAATGGCATCTGCCATTTTCTCGGTGCTGTGCCACATGGTGTCATACACCACCACGGCTTTGGTGTTGCTTTCCTGACGGCTCCACCGCACATACGCATTAACAATCTTGCCCGGGTCGGACCGCCACAGGATACCGTGATCCGGACAAATCATGTCGATCTCGAGGTCCATTTTCTGGATCTTTTCCACAAGCTTCAGGAGCAGCGGGGCGTAGAGCAGGAGAATGTTGGCATAATATTTCTTTGCGTGGGGCATGATGGCTTCCCCGATCTCATCATCAAAATTTTCAGAACCGGCGTAATGCTGGCCGAAGCCATCACTGGAAAACAGGATTTTCTTCTCCTGTGCATACGTGAACATGCTGTCCGGCCAGTGGACCATCCGGGTCTCGAGAAACGAGAGCGTGTTTTTCCCCAGGCTCAATGTGTCGCCGGAGCCTACGGGTTTGTAGTTGAAGTTCCCCGAAAAGTGCCTCGACAGATTCTTCGCCCCCATTTTCGAGCAGTAAAGTGGTTTGCCCTCTCCAATCCGGTGCATGATGCGTGGCAGGCCACCGGAGTGATCCATTTCCGTGTGATTGCTGATCACAACATCAATCTTTCGAGGATCCACAATTCGGGAAATGTTGGCGATCAGTTCGTCACTGAACTCTTTTTTCACGGTATCGATCAGGGCGATTTTCTCGTCGATGACCAGGAACGCATTGTAACTGGTGCCAAACGGTGTCGAATACCCGTGAAAATCGCTGATGTTCCAATCTTTGGCACCGACATTGAAAACATTATCCGCAATTTCTAAAATCGCCATATGCTTGCCTTTAGGTGATGGTTCAATGTTTTAAACGACGGGATGCCCTTACTATCTTCCAATAGAAAGGGCATCCTTACACCCGCAAAAAATAATCATCATTCGGGAGTTCGCTACTCTTTTTCGAAATCGTCCTTTCCAGCGCCGCAGATCGGGCAGACCCAATCATCGGGAAGATCAGCAAACGATGTGCCGGGATCAACATCACTATCCGGGTCGCCCTGGGCGGGATCATAAATGTAGCCACAAATCGTGCAAACGTATTTGTCCATTCCGGTTCTCCTTTTTATGAAACGCTGCCGTTATCCGGCCGCCATCAGTTGGTTGCTTTCCAGTGACCGTGAAGATTGCAATATTCACGGGCGGTGACCTGGGCGGCATCCACACAGAAGACCGCTTCAGGGGTTTCGCCGGGATTGAGATATTTCCGGTAGGACTTGCCGTCCGCAACCAATTCGACCCATTCGATGTAATGTTTGTCCTCCATGGGATGGGGAACATCGCCGACTTTCACCTTGTAGCCGGTCTCCACTTTTTCGATGACCGGAACGTGTTTTTCCTTGGCCGCGTCAACCGTGTTTTCCGTCATCAGGACCATTGCCTCGCCGCAGCAGACAAGTTCGCCTCCGCCCCCGTGAAGCACTTCCACGATGTTGCCACAGGCTTCGCATTTGTAAACCTCAAGCCGTTCTGCCATGGATTCCTCCTTTCACTGTTCGGTGTGTTAAAAATTGATCGGTTCTGTGATGGTGACTGTTTCCAACCCGTTATTCGGAATTTATCCGCGCGGATGCTTGCGGATGAAACGTTCGAATCGGGTTGTGGTTGTGTTCAGGGAGTTCACGGGGTGGAAACGCGTTTCATCTTATGTAGTCAGTCGCTTTATAAAAGTAAACCTTAAATCCTGGATTTCCCTGAAACAAAATTGTATCAGGAGCATCCGGGCCCAAGACGGTCTCGATGGGGGGCCCACGACGAAGCGCAGAGCGAATTTCGATTCGGGTCGGCGCTTCTTGAGATTCTTTTCCCGGCATCTGCAATGGGATTAAACAATTTCTGTGCCATATGTTGCCTGAAGTCGGACATTTATAGTTTACGTAATTATTTTAGAGGGTTCAGAAATGGCATGAAATTTCTACGGGTGTTGTGGGGGTATCGACGGCCCATGTTCGAGACAAAGTGTCTCACATTGTATTTTGAGACATCCGTTTTGTCGTCATTCCCGGCCGCAGAATCTACCTAACAGTTCGGAACTAAATGAAAAATGAGTTTTTTGAGAGATCTGGAACGGTTTTTGTACATCCATGTGGCGACCATTTCATGGAAAAGCGGATATCCTTGAAATGACGAGATGAACTTGATAATGGAGACAACACCTTTCGAATCGATTCAGGGGAGCGCTGGCCCTCACAAATCTCATCTTGTCCGAACATTGCAGACACCACGTCACGCAAGGCTCGGAATTCCGACATTACCGCACAATGAATGAACTACGCATAAAAAGAGGATATTCACTGAACCTTCTGGGTGCGCCGTCGCCGGATTTGGAACGGCTTAACCGGCCCGACCGTGTCGCCGTTCTGCCGGAACGGATTCCCTTCATAAAGCCGCGGCTTAAGGTTGCCGTCGAGGATACGGTCAAGGTCGGATCTGTTTTGTTCATCGACAAGCACCGTCCGGAGATAACGTTTCTTTCCCCGGGGGGCGGGAAAATCGCAGAGATCAATTTTGGCCCCAGGCGGGTGATTCGCGAAATCGTCGTCGCGCTTGACGAAAAAGAAGCCTTCGAGCCATTTCCCAAGCTGGATGGGACCGAGATCGATTCCATCGAACGCCTGGACCTGATCACCACAATCATCAACGGCGGCATGTGGCCGCTGATCCGCGAGCTGCCCTACCGGGATATTGCCCGACCCGAAGCGATGCCGCCGGCGATTCTGGTCGGCATGGACGCCAAAGAGCCGTTTCTGGCCAATCCCGAATCCTATCTGAAGGGAAATGTCGACCTGTTTCGATCGGGCCTGCGCATTTTGCGGAGGCTGGCGGGAGAAAACCCGGTCCACCTGTTTACCAGCCCCCGGCAGGACTATGTGAGACAGACGCTCGGGAGCGACATCACCTGTCTTGTTAGCGGCCCTTATCCGGCCGACGATCCCGGCGTGATGCTATACCATACCAAAACCTCTTCATCGGAAAACCGGGCCTGGTTTGTCCAGGGACAGGACGTGCTCATGCTCGCGCGGCTGTTTGCATTCGGACGGTATCCGACTGAACGCGTGGTGGCCGTGGGCGGAAGCGCGGCCGACCGGCCTCGGCATTTTCGGACGAGGCTCGGGGTTCCGCTGATCCATCTCGCTCCGGAGGTCAAACATAACGGGGATGTTCGGTATACCGCCGGAGGATTGTTTCGCGGCTATGCCATCCCCTCATCGAGCTATCTCGGTATTTACGAAACGGCGTTAAACCTTGTGCCGGAGGGAAATGTTCCCGGCGAGCTCTTGGGATTGTTTCGGCCCGGACCCCGGAAACCGACCTTCTCCAGGGCATTTACATCCCGAGTTCACCGCCGGGCGCTTACCGTGGACTGCAATGTTCATGGGGGAGACCGGGCCTGTATCGCCTGTGGGTATTGCACATACGTGTGTCCGGTAGATATCCTGCCGCAGTTCACCTATAAAGCCCTTTACGCCGGGGAGGTGGAGGAAGCCCTCTCCCACGGCCTGTTGGATTGTGTCGAATGTGGTCTCTGCTCGTTTGTGTGCCCATCCAAAATCGACCTCTATGAGACGTTTAAACAGGCCAAAGCCGACGTTTACCTGGAACAGTTGCGCGCATGAAATTAATCGAACGGTTTTTTAATACCACCCGAAAACATTTCGACGCCGGAGGACGGTTTGAAAAATATTATCCGGTGTTCGAGTCGATCGAATCGGTGTTCTTCGGTGCACCCAGGGTCACCCAAACCGCTCCCAACATCCGGGACAGCCTGGATGTCAAACGATACATGGCACTGGTCATCGTGGCGCTGCTGCCGCACTATGCCTTCGGGGTCTACAACGTCGGTTACCAGTCCCATCTCGCCTCCGGCCTTTCGACAGCATTGTTACCGGTCCTGTTCACCGGGCTGAAGGCGGTGGTGCCGGTCGTTGTGGTGGTTTACGCTGTCGGTTTTTTTTGGGAGTCGCTGTTTGCCGTCGTCCGGAAGCACGAAATCAGTGAAGGGCTGTTCGTCAGCTGTGCCCTGTTTCCATTGACGTTGCCGCCGACGATCCCTCTGTGGCAGGCAGCGATCGGAATATCCTTCGGCATCGTCATCGGAAAAGAGATATTCGGGGGTACCGGGCGGAATTTTTTGAACCCGGCGCTGACCGGGCGGGCCTTTCTTTACTTCGCCTACCCGGTCCAGAACTCGGGAGATGCGGTCTGGACCTTGTTAACCGGTTCCCAAACCGTTCCCGTGGACGGGTTTACCGGTGCCACACCGTTGTCCGTAGCGGCAGTGACAGAGCGCTTTGGGGATATCCATCAGGCGCTGGCCGATGCCGGGTACACACCCCTTAAACTTTTACTGGGAACCTACCCGGGTAGCGTGGGGGGTACCGTCACCATCCTGAGCGTTGTCGGCGCGCTATTTCTGATTATCTTAGGCATTGCCAATTATCGGATCATCGTCGGCTGTGTGCTGGGAATGCTGTCAACAGCGTTGTTGGTCAATCTTCTGGCATCGGAAAGTTCGATACCGTACATGCATCTCAGCCCGCTCTATCACCTGATGGTCGGCGGTGCGCTCTTCGGGTTTGTGTACATGGCGACCGATCCGGTTTCTGCAGCCCACATGCAGGGCGCCCGTTGGGTGTTCGGGTTCGGATGCGGGGCCCTTACGGTTCTGATCCGGGTGTTCAACCCGGCGTTTCCGGAGGGGGTGGGTTTGGCTATTTTGTTCATGAACCTGTTTGCACCGCTGCTCGATCGTATCGAGATCAAACTTAGGATAAAAAAGCGGGTGCCGAATGTCGGATAAATTAAAATCACTGTTGTTTGCCGCCGCATTGTGTCTCGTTTGCAGCGTTCTGCTGACCACTGCCTCCGCAGGGCTTCAGCAGTTCCAGGAACGGAACATCATCATAGACAAGCAGAAGAATATCCTCAAGGCGGTGGATCTGATTGAAGCTGGCAAACGCTATTCCCCCGAGGATGTGGAAACCCTTTTCACGGAAAATATCAAGCAGCTCTGGGTCGACTCCGATGGATCCCTGATAGACGCATCCAAACGCGGAGATACCGATATACCGGTCTATATCCAGACCAGCGACGGCGACATTGCTGCCTACATTCTACCCATCGATTCCCGCGGGCTTTGGGGTCGCATCAAAGGCTATCTGGCGATCGACACGGACGGGTCGACCGTTGTCGGCTTCACCGTGTACAAACACTCGGAGACGCCCGGCCTTGGCGGCGAGATCGAAAAGGTCTGGTTCCAGAGGAACTGGGTCGGCAAAAAGATCGTAAACCCGGAAGGTGACTTGGTCTCGGTGGGTATTGCCAAGGGGAAGGTGGGAGAACTCGTGCCTGAAGACAAGCGGGACCACTACGTGGATGGTATCAGTGGGGCGACGCTGACCGGAAAGTACCTGACAGAAGGGATCAAGGAAATTCTGGAAGACTATGAACCGGTGTCCATTAAATTTAGAACGAATACGGTTCAGGGACCTCCGGGAACCCAGGGCCTGTCACGTCAGTAGGGAACAACCATGAACGGAACCACCGCGCGGCCATGGGCGGCGATTCGAAAAACCAAGTCCTACAAGGAGATCGTAAAGGCGCTCTGGCTGTCCAACCCGATCTCCAAACAGATCCTCGGCATCTGCTCGGCCCTGGCTGTTACCGTACAGCTTAAAAACGCTATCGTGATGAGCGTGGCGCTCACGTTTGTAGTGGCCTTCTCCAGCATGATCATCTCGGCGCTCCGAACGATCATCCCGAGAAACATCCGGATTATCGTTGAAGTGGCGATTATCGCCACCCTGGTGATTATTGCCGACGAGACACTCAAGGCCTTCTTATACGACGTCAGCAAACAGCTGTCGGTCTTTGTCGGCCTGATCATCACCAATTGCATCGTGCTCGGGCGGGCCGAAGGATACGCTCTGTCCAATCCCCCGTTCCGCTCGTTCATGGACGGCATCGCCAACGGGATCGGATACAGCTCGGTGCTGATCGGCGTGGCCTTTATCCGGGAGCTGCTGGGGGCCGGGAAGATATTCGGCTACCAGGTGGTTCCGGAAGCGTTTTATGCGGCCGGTTACGAAGACATGGGACTGATGCTTCTGGCACCGGGCGCATTTATCGTCATCGGCCTGTTCGTCTGGCTGGAACATTCGCTGCTCAAAGAAAAATAGCGGAATGGAAAATCTTATCAGCATTGCGGTGAACTCTGTATTTGTCGGTAACATTTTGCTGGCCTATTTTCTGGGGATGTGCTCGTTTCTGGCCATCTCCAAGAACATGACCACGGCCTTCGGACTCGGTATCGCCGTTATTTTCGTGCTGACCCTGACCACCCCGGTGAACTGGGCAGTGTATCATTTCCTGCTGGCTCCGGGTGCGCTGGCATGGGCCGGTCTTCCGAGCATGAACCTCAGTTTCCTGAAACTGGTGCTGTTTATCGCCACCATCGCCGCCCTCGTGCAGGTGGTGGAGATGATTATCGATCGCTATTCGCCGGCCCTGTACGCGGCGCTTGGGGTGTTTCTGCCCCTGATTACCGTCAACTGCGCTATCCTCGGGGCGTCTCTGTTTATGGTGGAACGCAATTACACCTTCAGCGAATCGGTGGTCTACGGCATTGGCTCCGGCGTGGGCTGGGCCCTTGCCATCATCTCCATGGCGGCCATTCAAAGTAAACTCCGTTATGCGGATGTACCGGAGGGGCTCCAGGGATTCGCCATCAATATGATTACCACCGGTCTGATGGCCATCGGATTTATGCTCTTTGCGGGGATCTCACTGTAGTCGTTTTATGAATTGAAGATCTGAAAATTTAGGCATTTTAGCGCATTTCAGGTAATTCAGGCATTCATGATGTTCGAGAGAATATTCTTTGCCGTTAACCTGATTAGTGAACGTATCGGGGCGAAGAGTTGATAGAAATCTACCTGGCCAGTCTTGTGATCTTTCTCGGGGTGGTGCTGATCCTGGTGGTGGCGCTGCTCCTTGTCGAATCGAAGGTGGTGATCAAAGGGGAGCGCACCATCGTCATCAACGATGATGCGGAAAAGAGTATCCATGCACCCACCGGCGCCACGCTGCTTTCGGCCCTTACCCAGAATGATGTCCTGCTGCCCTCGGCCTGCGGCGGCAAGGGAAGTTGCGGGCTCTGCAAGTGCAAGGTCGAGGCGGGGGGACGGGATATCCTGCCGACCGAGCTGGCCCACCTGAGCCGCAACGAACGTCTGGGCCAGATTCGCCTCTCCTGCCAGCTCAAGGTCAAGGAAGACATGAGCATCCGGATACCGGATGAGATTTTCAACATCAGAAAATACGATGCCACGGTGGTGGCCAATGAAAATGTGGCATCGTTTATCAAAGAACTCCGATTGAAACTGGACGAGGGCCAGCACATGGATTTTGAAACCGGGTCCTACGTCCAGATCGATATCCCCGAGTACGAGCGATCCTATCGGGAGATTCACGTGGGTGAGACATACAAGAAGGTCTGGGACCGGTTCGATTTCTGGGGGCTCAAGGCCAGGACGGACATGCCGGTGTACCGGGCCTATTCCATGGCCAATTATCCGGCGGAGGACGAGCTTCGGTTCACCATCCGGATTGCCACGCCGCCCCCCGGAGAGACCGAAATCCCGCCGGGGGTGGCGTCGTCCTATCTGTTCACCTTGAAGCCCGGCGATCGGGTGAGCCTGGCCGGCCCCTACGGGGATTTTTTCGTGAAGGACACGGGCAGGGAAATGTGCTTCATCGGCGGCGGGGCGGGAATGGCACCGCTGCGTGCCCATATCTTTCACCAGCTGTTGACGGTCGGCACCCGGCGGAAAATCACGTTCTGGTACGGTGCCCGTTCCCTGGTGGAGCTTTTCTACGAAGACGAGTTCCAGGAACTGGAGCGCAACTTTGACAATTTCAAGTTTTACGTGGCGATGTCCGATCCACAACCTGAGGATAACTGGAAGGGATACGTCGGCTTCATTCACCAGGTAGCGTTTGACGATTACCTCAAAGACCATCCGGATCCCACGGAAATTGAATATTACCTGTGCGGGCCGCCCATGATGCTCGAAGCTGTGACCCACACGCTGGATAGTCTTGGGGTTGAGCCCGAGTCGATCGCCTACGACGATTTCGGCGGCTGATCAAGGAAGCCTCAGACTGTTATACTGCGTTTTCGGATGTTAACGATCCTCGACGTAGTTTTACTACGCCTCCGGTCGTTATCATCCTGCAGCCTTGCCTAACAGCCTGAGGCTTCCTTGATCATATCCGAATCATTCCTTATCCTGGTCTATCTGAACCGGGATCAGTATCTCGTTTCTTCTCAGAAACCACGGCATGAACGGCGGGTTGTAACGGGCCCAGACCGGTTCACCGGCCATTTCCCAGCCGTTGCCGTCGATCCAGCCGATCAGTTGCGCTTGATGTTCGTTGTATCGTTTTTGACCCCAGGTGCCGGAATAGCGGATTGCCGCCATGACCCGGGGGGGCTTCTCTGTGAGGGTGATGCGGTCGTCATCCGGGCGGGGCAGGGTGTCCATGGTGTAACTGGAAGGCATCATGAACGCAATCCGCCATCGATGACTGTCCTGCTCCTGGCTCACCGGTGCCGTCATGGCGATCTTTTCCGACCCGGCTTCCTGGCTGACCGGTGCCGTCATGGCGATGGACGTTTTTTTTGTGTTCTTTCCGCCGATATAGGCTGCCAAACGTCGAAACCCTTCACTTCCGACATTTTCGAAATCCCCTTCCACATAAGTTTCTGCGACGATGGTGGCGGGGTACTTTCGCAATTCGAAATCGCCGCTTTTTTCCATTACGGTATACGGTGCTTCCTCGATTGCCATGGCATCCCATCCTCCCATGGTCACGCCAACAGCCGCCGGGATGCCCCATAACAGCATGACCTTTTTTAATAATGTCATTCACACGCCTCCTTGATAGCAGCCGATCCAAGGATGGATATGAGCCCCGGATGACCATGCCCAGGGTGTCTTGTTGTTTGTATGCGCCATCGCCGTATGATAGGGGAAATTTGTATCGCCCGTCCATCCGGGACAACGGACGCAATCCCACCACGATACCTTTGAAAGAACGGCATGAAACGATACCGGGAAACCATGCGGTCTCACACGATGCATCGAAATATCACCGTCAGGCGGCTGGCCCTGGATTTCTATCAATTCATACGGGCCCAGAAAGTGGCGACACGCATTCTGGGTCACCAATTTTCCAGAAGCCGCGAATATGCGGAAATCGACATCACCTACCGGTGCAATTTATCCTGCGTCAATTGTAATCGTTCCTGCACCCAGGCTCCCAGCAGAACGGACATCCGGGTTGACGCCATTGAATCGTTCCTCGAAGAGAGCAGAGTGGCAGGGATGAAATGGGAGCGCATCCGCTTGCTGGGCGGCGAGCCGACACTGCATCCACGGCTGGATACCATTGTGGACATGCTTTTAACGTACCGATTTAACCATCGCCCTCGGCTTCGGATCGTGATCTGCACCAACGGCTTCGGAAAAAGGGTCAACGATGCCCTGGCCCGACTTCCGGAGGACGTCGTCATCAAGAACACCGCCAAGGGTCGGCGGCCGAGGATATTCCGCCCGTTTAACCTGGCGCCCATAGACAGCGCAATGTTCAGATACGCGGACTTTACTGCGGGATGCCGGATTATTGAAGATTGTGGACTCGGGCTCACGCCGTCGGGATACTATCCCTGTGCCATTGCCGGCGGCATTGACAGGGTGTTCGGTTTCAACATGGGCCGTCTGCATTTACCACACCACACGGATGATATGCGGGACCAAATGGCTGTATTTTGCCGGTACTGCGGGCATTTCGGCTTTCTGTGGCCGACGAAAAAGCAAGCCATGTCGCCATCCTGGCAAACCGCTTACAAGCCCAACAGAGAAGGGTCGATTAGCAAAAATTCATTGTAATGGTAGTGGTAGATTTTTTGAAATTGTGAAAAAATTCCAAAAAATCTACCATCAGGTAAAATTACAGATCATGCTGTCATTGGGGATAAACGCCTTGAACGATTTTCCCGCCTCGTTGGCCAGGTATCCGGGCACGGCAATGCCCGACGGATACTCGGCGTAATTTATAAACGTCCGCCCGTCGATCCGAACCTTCATCCCCTCCTGGGGATCGCTCAAAGGAACAACGGCGTAAGTGTTTTCGTACTTCTCCTTCAGGTCATAAAACCCCATTTTTTCTGCCTGTTTACCGACACTCACCTCCAGGTAATGTCGAGCCCCCCGTTTAATTTTACCCTGATACTCGTCGCCAATACGATTCAATACAGACTCCAATTGTTCATTCATGGTGCACTCCTTACGAACTACCCGAGCTTAAATACAGATCTGGCTAACCACACCACCACGGCGGCGGTGCTTCCGGTCAGCAGGGTTCCCCATATAATGTCGATTACGGTCACCGTCACCGGCCAGTTTTTGATGAGCGCCAGACTGGTTAAATCGAACGTGCTGTAAGCAAAGAGACCGAGCAGGCCCCCCATGAGGGCTGTTCGAAGAACCGACGAACTATCCTGCAGCGCCGGTACCAATACAAACACCTGGATCCCGCCGATGTAAATCACGTAGAACAAGATTGCGGCGACCCAGTTCACCTGATCTTTAAGGAGGCCACCGATGTACCGGTCGTATAATCCTTTGGCCACCACACCCAGCCAGAACAGGTCGATGATGAAGAATACGATCGCCGTCAGTCCATAAACCAGAAATATATTGCCCAGGGTCATCTTCATGATTCAACGCTTCCTGTTACATACCGCCGGTGGCCGGCACCAGGGTGATTCTGTCACCATCGTTCAGCGGCTGCTGTACACCGGATATCCTTCCATTGACAAATATGATCTGTACCTCTTTTTCCGGGATACCGGAGGCTTTCATAAGCTTGCTGACCGTTGAACCTTCGTTCATGTCCATGGTTGTCGTTATCTGATAGTCGCATGTATAACGTTCTGCCAAATTGGCAAAGCATTTTAGATTAACTTTCATTGTGCATCTCCTCGAGGCGCTTTATCGCGCCGGTAACGTGGTTATCGTCAAATTTTTCAAACATCAGCATGTTATCCTTTTCAGGTTGAGAATCGATCGATCACATTCAGGTTTCCGGAATAGCGGCCCGCCGTGGACGCCTCCACACAGTTGTCGATCTCCCACTCGGAAACCCTGCGGTCGTCTCTGACATCATTTATCGGGCAGTAATATTCCTCACCGGTTTCATCCTCGAATTTTTCGAATGTATCTTCTGTTTTGCTCATGATTTAGTCTCCTTTAAACTGTGTGTGTCCTTAAAAGAGCAGTAATTTTATCACGCGTCCAAATGATCTTAGTTTTTAACATAGCAAACTGCTAACCAATATAATGTGCACGGCAGGGATGTTGGGCAATGCGAGCTGACTGGCTGATTGTTGAGGGGAAAATACTGCCATTACAAGGGGTGCCGTTATGCCCGTTCGTTTTGTTTATGAAAGAAAAATCGGGCAGCGAGGCGGTTGTCTTCTTTGACAGGCTTCCATTGCAGGTGTGAAATTGACACCCGTTGACACCCCTGATACGGTGCAAACGGATTGACCGATGACAGACACCTCGACAAAAAGATCCGACAGACACGGCCTCATCCTTAAAACCCTGCTTCGCTGGATTGACTCCGAGGCCGGGGTCGATCAGGTTCCCCCCGGCGATGAGAAAAAGGTCGACTGGCTGCGGATCATCCCGTTTATTGTTCTGCACGCCGGTTGCCTGGGTGTCGTTTGGGTGGGGTGGAGCTGGACGGCGGTCGCCGTCGCCATCCTGCTTTACATCATACGCATGTTTGCCATTACCGGCTTCTATCACCGGTATTTTTCCCACAAGACATTTCAGACGGATCGTTCCTGGCAGTTTTTATTTGCCGTCCTTGGGAACTCATCTGTACAGCGCGGTCCGATCTGGTGGGCCGCCCATCACCGTCACCATCACCGGTACGCGGACAAGACCGGGGACGTCCATTCGCCGGTCATCCACGGCTTTTTATGGAGCCACATGGGCTGGCTAACGACCCAGGCCAACTTTCGCACCAGAACCGAATACGCCGGAGACTGGGTCCGATTTCCGGAGTTGAGGTGGCTCAACCGGTTCGATATCGTGGTTCCGGTGCTTCTGGCATTTGCCCTTTACGGATTCGGAAATCTCCTGGCACAAATAGCCCCTTCCCTCGGGACATCCGGCATGCAGATGGTCGTCTGGGGATTTTTCATTTCGTCAACCGTGCTGTTTCACGCCACGAACACCATCAATTCGTTATCGCATATTTTCGGCCGCCGGCGATATCGTACACCCGACAACAGCCGGAACAACGTCTTCCTGGCGCTCATCACCCTTGGAGAGGGCTGGCACAACAACCACCATCACTATTCCGTCTCCACCCGGCAGGGATTTTTCTGGTGGGAAATCGACATTACCTATTACCTGCTGTTGCTTTTGGAGCGGCTCAAAATTATACGAAATCTTCGACCGGTACCGGAGCGTGTGAAACACCCGAATCCTATGGATGCGATGGCCGCCCAATAGCCCGTAGACCCCATCTTGACCCCAGGAGACTCCCATGAACGTCGCCGTTGTCGGGACCGGAATCTCGGGAATGGTTGCCGCATATCTGCTCCGCCGGGAACATGAGATCACGGTATTCGAAGCCAACGACACGATCGGTGGTCACACCAATACCCTCGATGTCACGCTGAACGGCCGCAGCTATGCGGTCGATACCGGGTTCATCGTCTTCAACGAAAAGACCTATCCGAATTTCATCAGACTGATGCGTCGTCTGGGGCTGCCCTGGCAGGACTCGGAGATGAGCTTCAGTGTCAAATGCGGGCGGACCGGCCTGGAGTTTCGACCGAGTACCCTGAGCACACTGTTCGTTCAGCGACGCAATCTCCTTCGGCCGAAGTTTTACCGGATGCTGGCGGACCTTTTCCGGTTCAAAAAAGACTCCCAGGAATTGCTCCAAACAGAAGCCGGTGACCAGAAAACACTAAACGCGTTTTTGCTCGAAAAGAACTATTCCTCCTGGTTTATCGATTACTTCATCGTTCCCATGGGATCGGCCATATGGTCAGCCTCCCCGGCGCAATTTCGGGAGTTTCCGGCACGCTATTTCACCGAGTTTTTCGAAAACCATGGATTTCTCAATATCCAGGACCAGCCCCAGTGGCTGGTCCTGGAGGGCGGCTCCCGGCAATACATCGAGCCGCTCACCCGGAGCTATCGGGATCGGATACGGTTGAGCTGCCCGGTCCGGGAAATCCGGCGCGGCCCGGAGGGCGTTGTTCTCACGGCAGACGGGTCTGAACCGGAGATATTCGACCGGGTGGTGATCGCCACCCACAGCGATCAGGCCCTGAGTCTGCTGGCAGACCCGTCTGAAGCGGAAGAAGACATCCTGGGCCGCATCCCATACCAGGAGAACCAGACCATTCTGCACACCGATCACACGGTGCTTCCGGAGCACCGGGCGGCCTGGGCAAGTTGGAACTATTATATTCCGAAAGCGGGACAGGGACGCGTGGCGGTAACCTATGACATGAACATCCTCCAGGGCCTGGATGCCGAAGAAGAGTTCTGTGTGAGCCTGAATATGGGCAATATAATAGACAGGGATAAAATCATAAAGGAACTGACGTACCACCATCCGGTTTACACACCGGACAGCCTTGCCGCCAGAAAGCGCCGGGATGAAATCAACGGGCAGAACCGGACCTATTATTGCGGGGCCTACTGGTATTTCGGATTCCACGAAGACGGGGTTAAAAGCGCCATGGATGTTGGGCGGATGTTTGGTGTCGAGCTATGAGGCATCAAATGGTTGTTCAGATATCAATCTAATAAAACGCCGAAGCGTTGAGCTTCGGCGTTTTATTTGAAAAATGCACAATAATCGTTAGCCTGAAAGCTCTTCAGGATTGCACAGGTTGTAATCGTTGACCGCGCTTCGGCCGCAATTTTTGCAGAAATAGTTGGCCGGTTGGATCAGCTTTTTAAACGTTTCGGTATTGGACTCGATGAAACCCTCTTCCTGAAGCGCACAGAGGGTTTTCTCGACGATATCATCCATAAAACAGTCCTTTCGTTTGTTGGGTTTTTCGGGTTGCCGTTTCCATTGTAAACGGTATGCTTACAAGAAACAGTGATTACGGGATTGTCAAGTCTCCGGTACGATTCGGATCTCAGACAGCGCGAATGAAGGGACGAATTGTTACGAACCCCACTGCCATCAGCAGCATAAGGCCGGCCGTTCGCAAGACAAACGCACGGATGGTGTATTTTAAGCGATACCCGGTGTCACGGTCATAAGAGAGGGCGACCAGCGAGTGCACGATCAATAAAAAAGCGACCAGCCAGGCGGCTTCGGTGATCAGCACGGTTGTTGCCGGAGCGTTGCTCGTGCCGCCCTGGACCACTTTCCACACGAGGTGCGACATCGCCCCGACGATCGACCCCCAGCCGACGCCCAGAAGGATACAATAGGTCAGCACGAAGGAAAATATGACGAAGAACAACAGGAAGTGGGTGTACCCGCGCAACCAGTTGTTATGCCGGGGATGTCGACTGTTGAAATTCATGGTTCAGATCTATCCCCTCTCCAAACCAACATTCTAATCGTCTAACACCGGCAGAATCGGTGTCCGCCGATTCTGCGGTTTGCTGAACACCATCTGCACATTTCCATTATAGCGTTCTTCAAACGAGGCTTCGCAGTACTGCAGGTAAAACATCCACATCCGGATAAAGGTGTCTGAACACCCGAGCTTCCGGACACGGTCCAGGTTCATCGTGAAGTTGCGATGCCACGCGGCCAGGGTCTTTGCATAGTGGGGCGTAATATCCTCCAGGTGGACCAGACGAAGATCGGAAACCTTTGCCGCTGACCGGTTCAGGGCGGTTACCGAGGGGATGCAGCTTCCCGGGAAAATGTAGCGTTTGATGAAATCCACCGAGTGCTTGTGCTGGTTGAACACGTGGTCCGCAATGGTAATCGCCTGGATGGCGGCCATCCCGTCCGGCTTGAGTAATCTGGAACAGGTTCTGAAGAAGGTGTCGTAGAACTGATGTCCGACCGCCTCGATCATTTCGATGGACACCAGTTTGTCGTATGTTCCGGTCAGATCCCGATAGTCCTGTAGAAGAAGTTCTATCCGGTCCGACAGCCCCGCTTCCTGAATTCGCTGTTTTGCCAAGGCATACTGCTGCGTGGAAATCGTGGTCGTCGTAACCCGGCATCCATAGTGCTTTGCCGCGTAAACAGCGAAGCCACCCCAACCACTGCCGATTTCCACCACATGGTCGTTTTCGCCAAGGTCCAATTTCCGGCAGATGCGGTCGTACTTCGCCACAGACGCCTCTTCGAGGGTGCTTTCTGCAGTTTCGAAGATACCGCTGGAATAGGTCATGGTCGGATCCAGAAACAGTTCGTAAAAATCGTTTCCAAGATCGTAATGGGCCGCGATATTTTCCCGGCTGCCGATTCGGGTATTGCGTCGAAGGAAATGAAACAGGCGGTGCAGCGGCTCGGTGAGCTTGGCCCATCCGCTTTCCATTTGCTCCAGGACCATCCGGTTACGGATAACAATCCGAATCAGATGGGTCAGGTTGTCCGTGGTCCAATAGCCGTTCATGTACGCTTCGCCGGCGCCGATGCTTCCGCCCAGAAGCATATGCGGATAGGTCAGGGGGTCCCTGACGATGACCGTTGCCTGGAGTGGGAATTGGTCGGTCACGTTCCCGAAATGATGGGTTTCTCCTTGCCCGATCATGGTAATTTTTCCTTCCCTGATCCCGGAAAGCGTCTTGAGCACGCCGCTTCGATAGACGTTCGCGAGAATACCCCGGCGCGAAGGTCTATATTCATTGACATTCCTCGGAATGATGGATTCCGTCATGGTGTTATCTCCCCAGCAGGTGACCTGCGTTTGGATGGATGGGTAAAAAATGGAGCGCCTTTGACGCGAAGCCGGAGCGCCTGCCAGTAAATCATTGCGGTCACTTTGGCCGTCATGGCCGGATAGGCCGTCAGCACCCGGGCCAGGGAAGGATGGCTGATTTCCCGCCGTTTCAGGCTCAGCGAGGCATCGAAGAGTTTCCGACCTTTCCGGGTGTTTATCATATGGACCTTAAGGGATCGGCCCGGCATGTGAAACCGCCAGTCATAGTCGATATCCATGTCCATGAAGGGCGACACGTGAAAGCGCTTCTCGAAGCGGTAGCGCCGCCAGTCTCTGTGAGCATGCTCGTTGAGCGCATCATCGAGTACATAAGGGTACTCTTCGAGCCAGGGCGTGTTGTGAATTTCTGCAATGACGGTGTCGACCCGGGTCCCCTCTCGATCGAAGCAATAGTAGATACTGACCGGGTTGAAGCAATAGCCGAAATACCGCAGGTGCGTCAGCATACGGATTGGTCCGTTCGGGCGGCTTCCGGTTCGACGCTCCACCAGGTCACGAACCGCCTGATCGAGTGGCATTCCCGGATCGCCAAGATGATCCTTTCGACGAAAACTGGCGACGTTCGGCTTCTCGACCGACCATAACAGATAAGGGGCAAACAGATCCGGAAGCTCCGAGATGTCCAGGTACATAAAGAAGATCCGGTATTGAAACGAATTTTCAACCGGAGAAAATCTGCGATGCCGGATGGTCCCCTCGAATATGGCGCTTGCGGTCATGATGGGTGCCTCAACCGCCCTTCTCCGTGGAGACGGGCTTTCGAAGACGGTAGTGGGACACCAGCCACTCTTGGCCATGCCGGAAACCCCACAGTTCCGCACATGCCATGAAGAAAATGCGCCACCGCTGCAGCCAGATCCCGGACTCGTCGTCTTTGTATACGTCTTCGAGGATCGGAAGAATTTCGCTGCGGTTGAGATCCAGGTTTTTCAGCCATGCCTGGGCTGTTTTCTGATAATGGGTGCCGTCGATACGCCAGTGGGTTTCAACCTCCAGATCATCCTGAAAATGATGGATCAAATCGTCGGACGGCATAATGCCGCCGGTGAAAAAATGCCGTCCCAGCCAGTTGTCGTCGCCCCGGTTGTCAAAGAGGTAGGCGAGATTCCGATGGCTGAACACATGGATAAACACCCTACCATCCTCTTTGAGCCATCGGCTGATCCTCGAGAGGAGGGCCTGCCAGTTTCGCATGTGTTCGAACATTTCCACAGAGATGATCCTGTCGAATCGCTGGTCTGTGGAAAACTGATTCATGTCGGCGGTAACAATGTTCAAATTGCCGATGGCGTTCAGACGGTAACGGCGGCGGATATAGTCCCCCTGGTCACGGGAATTGGAAATCGTGGTGATGCGACTATCCGGATAATGTTCAGCCAGCCACAAGGAAAGAGAGCCCCAGCCGGAACCCAGTTCTAGAATGTCCATGCCGTTTTCCAGCCCGGCACGCTCGCAATAGAGCTTCAGCATGACCTCTTCAGCCTCGTTTAAAGAAGTGCACCCCTCCGGCCAGAACGAGCCGCTGTACTTCATTCGATTGCCGAGCACTTTCTCGAAGAACGCCGGCGGCAATTCATAGTGCTGCGCGTTTGCCGCCCGTGTTTGAACGGCGATGGGACTGTTTTTCATCTCCCCGATCAATGCCTCTTTGGCGATTCTTCGGGCCAGAGGGGTTCCCGGGTCTTCTACCTTGAGGCGCTTGCGGTCCAAATGGCGAATACCAAAGCGTATCAGTGGATCAGGCAGAATGGCCTTCTCGGCAAGATTCATCAGAGTTTTCATCATGTCTCCTTTTGGGCGGCCATGGGATAAAGGCGCTCGTTTGTTCGATATATCTCTTATATTCCGGACGGGATTCAAGAATAATTTTTTCAGTGAGTGCCACACCGGTGACTTTCAGCAGCACCACGGTGATGATGATCGGGCTGACCAGGGTCCAAAGGCTTCCCGGAGTCGCCAGCACCATCAGGGATATACCCCACCAGATGAGGGCTTCCCCGAAATAATTGGGATGTCGCGTGTAGGCCCACAATCCGCGGTCCATCACTTTTCCCCTGTTTTCCGGCCGGGATTTAAAGAGGGCCAGCTGCCAGTCTCCGATGGCTTCACACAAAAAACCTGTTGTCCACATTATCAATCCGATCCCATCGAGCCATGTCATTGTTGCGGGCATTGGCGACACCATGCCGTACTGGAATGCCAGGGCGATGGCCGACATAACGACCGCCTGAACCAGGAAGACGTTGAACAGGCTCACCCACCAGAATTTTTCCCCATAGGTTTTTCTCCAAGCCCCGTACCTCGGATCCTCTGCCTTACCGTGGTTTCTCCAGGCGAGGTACAGACTCAATCTCCCGCCCCAGATGGTGACTAGCAGCGCGAGAAGCAATTTCCGGTAGAAATATCCGTCGGACAGCGCAAATGTTATCCAGGCGATGAGCACAAACCCGGCACCCCAAAGGGTGTCCACAATCGTCACGTTCCGTTTCACCAGACTTATCGCCCAGCCCGACACCATCATTACGGTCACGGCAGTTAAATTGATCACATATATCAAAATTGTGTCGTTCATGTGCTTCCCTTTTCAAGAAGTCTCATCGGGCTGCCGGTTCCATTCGCCGTAGCGGATCGACAACCGGCAAGCCGGAAATTCGCCGCTCAACTGCGGATCGAATATCCCTGTGTTTTTTTCCGCTAATGGGGTAGAACAAGGCGATGACCAGCGCCAGAGCGTTGCAGAGCGAGGGAACGCCTGCGTAGAGCACCCGAAGCGTCAGCAGTACGCTCTCTTTCTGTTCAACGTTGGGCGTGTACCCCACCGCCCCCAGAATGGACAATCCCACCCCGATTCCGACGGCGGCGGCCAGTTTTTTCGAAATTGACCAAATCCCGATGTAATGACCTTCCCGACGGGTACCGGTAAGGAGTTCGTCGTAGTCTATGACATCGGCCTGCATGGCGGAGGGGAGGGCCAGCGTCGCTCCGAATCCAATACCTGAAAGAAATACAAGGACGCCGTAAGCGGTGACATCGCCTGGGCCAAGAAAGAACACGCCGGTGAATGCGCCGGTGTTCACGGTCATGGAAATGATCCAGGCCGACTTTTTACCGATCTTTTTGGCCAGGTGAACCCACAACGGCAGAAAAACGATACCGGTGGCGAAGTAGAGCAGCAGAAAAAAATCTGCCATTTTCGAACGGAGTACATATTCCACATAGTACAGGATCAGCGTTGCCGGCAGGCTGCTTCCGATGGCACTGACCGTATATGACGCCAGAAGGATGAGAAAGGGCCTGTTTTTCAGTGTTTCCCGGAGGCTTCCCAAAAGTCCGGGAAGTCGTTGTTTCTGGATTGGCGATAGCTCTTTGATGGTCGCAATGCACCACCAGCAAGTTATGATGAGCAGCGGTGCATAGAGAATCCCCAGAAGGAAAAAGACGCTCGCCTCGCCCGATGGGGTTTTGGGCACCCCGAAAATCCATCGCACCAGGGCCGGCGAACTTGCGGCCATCAGCGTACCTGCAATCAGAAAGCCGTCCCTCAGGCCGAACAGCTCCGTCCGTTCGTCATAATCGAAGGTGATTTCCGGACCGAGAGACTCATAGGGAACGACCACTGCCGTCCAGAACAGAAAAAGTGCATATATGGATACCCCAAACCATACGGCGGTCATCCCCGGGGACATCACCGGGGGCGTGAAGAGCATGACCATGGCGCCGGCAACCAGAAACGAACCGACGGCGATGAACGGCCGGCGCCGGCCAAATCGGGTTTCGGCCTTGTCCGACAATCCACCGATCAGTGGGTCTGTCACCGCATCGAACAGGCGTACGCTGAACAGGAGTATGCCCAACAACGCGATGTCCATGCCCATGACATCGGTGTAAAATTTGGGGATGTATACGTATATCGGGATGCCTACCACCGCCAGGGCGAACGCCGGTGCCGCGTACGCAAGCTTTACAGAGAGTCTCAATCTATGGGTGTCAGAAGATGCCATTTTTTCCTAATCAGTTGAGTACGTTTCTTGAAGAATTAAAATGGGGATTTTAATCGGAATTTCAATAAGGGTAAAGCCATCCAATATTGATAGGAAAATACTATAAATTAATCTGGGGGCGATGCCATATGCCGACGCTGCAACGTCCTGCACGAATTGTTGACAATACAGTTTATTCAGACTAAATTGCGCGACTGGAGACCGGTCGAGCTGCCTTCTATTATTCTTGTTTTCGGCAGGTGCCAAAGCGTCTCAAAGACCACATCACGGATACAGCCTTCACCCGTCTCGACGCCACAATCGCCAGCCTGATCGTCTATCACGAATGTTTCAAACCGGCTCGATAAAGAAAACGGCAACTGCACCGCCAAACCTGAACGGGGAGGAATACAATGACACTGCCAGATCAGTTCAACGCATTGGTTGTTACGGAGACCGGAGATAAGGAATTTGTTCGTTCTGTTGAAACCAGAACGATCGATGACCTGCCGGAAGGGGACGTGGTGGTCCAGGTCCTCTTTTCGTCACTGAATTACAAAGACGTTCTATCGGCAACCGGAAACAGGGGTGTTACACGAAATTATCCCCACACCCCCGGAATCGACGCGGCCGGAATCGTCGCGGAGAGCACCGACGAGGCCTTCACACCCGGCGACAATGTGATCGTCACCTCCTATGACCTGGGGATGAACACGTCGGGAGGCTTCGGGCAGTACATCCGCGTACCTTCGGGATGGGTGGTTCCCCAACCGGAAGACCTCACTGCAGCCGAGGCCATGATATACGGCACCGCCGGATTTACCGCCGCCATGTCGGTATGGGAATTGGTCGAAAGCGGCGTAACTCCCGAAGCCGGCGCCATATTAGTGTCCGGGGCGACAGGCGGTGTCGGCAGCATCGCCGTATCTATTTTGTCGAAACTCGGATACTCAGTGACGGCGGTCAATGGGGTGGTGGACGAAACCGACTATCTGAAGCGGATCGGTGCCCAAGAGGTAATCTCCATCGAAGACGCCACCGATACCAGCGGACGTCCACTGCTGAAAGCACAATGGGCCGGTGCTATCGACACCGTGGGCGGCGATATACTGGCGACAACCATTAAATCGACAGGCCCATGGGGCACCGTGACCTGCTGTGGAAATGTGGCTTCCCCGGATTTGCCGTTGAATGTCTACCCCTTCATTCTCCGAGGTGTTCAGTTAATCGGGATTGACTCCCAGAACTGCCCCATGCCGAAACGAACGAAAATCTGGGAAAAGATTGCGTCCGACTGGAAGATCGATTGGCTGGAAAAAATAACAACGGAAGCACCCTTTGCCGAGTTAAATGGCAAGATTGACTTGATGCTTCAGGGTCAGCATGTGGGTCGAACCATCATCAACATGACCGGGTGACCGGATACCGGCCGGGATTTCCGGAGCGGCACAGCGAATGTCATACTACCGTTCCGAATCGTTTAGGGACAAGGATTCACCGCAGAGCCGCAGAGGGCGCTGAGCTCATTGTCCTCTTTCCTTTTCGCTGAGAGGGCGAAAAGGAAAAACATCGCCTGTCAGCCGATACGGGTCGATCATGGATTGGTGAGGCATTGCTTTTCCGGAATCCCCCTCTCAGGGATTCTGGAAAAAACAGGGACCTTCTCTGCGCGCTCTGCGCCTCTGCGGTAGTATTGTAATTTTGTCAACCCGGTTCCCAATACGCCTCAAACGGAACATATTTTGTCAACCGCTATAAACGGACGGAATTCTGTCATCCGTACAAGCGGTGAAAATCGCTTTTGCCAGTGGCTCAGTCTATGGATGCCAGAAGAGATTGAACCCGCTGATCGATGTCGTCCCGGATCCGGCGCAGGGTGTCCGGGTCCTCTTCTGACGGTGGCGGGATCTCCCACACCTCTTCATTCCCAGTGGGTGTCGGGTCTTCCGATCCGCCGGTGAACTGTATGATCCGGTCCGCCTTCGTGGCCGGATTCAATGATCGGGGTTGGTGAAACGCCATGTCGATCCCTTTTTCGCGCATGACTGCTCCTACCAGCGGATGGATGCGTTGGGCCGGTTTGCTGCCCCCGCGTTCTGCATCGATGTGATCCCCGGCCAGATAATTTGTAAATGCGGCGGCCATCTGGCTGCGGCAGGCATCTTGGTGCCCTCCAAACACGATTTTTTTTCGTTTTGCCAGTGGGCCCACCAGCGCGTTAACCGCGTCCCGAATGTCGTCTTTCATGGTGGGGTGTTTCTCCATATCTCCGGAATGTTCCACCCCCCGATAGGTGAGGCCTCCGTCATGCCTGGCATCGACGGCATCGAAGAAATACTTCATCGTCAGATCCAGGCCTTCGAAGAGTTGCTTCCCGCGGGTAGCCGCCACGGAGAGATAAAACCCCCGACGGATTTTGCTTTTGGGATCGGATAAGTTGAGGCGGTATTTTCTGGCCCACAGCGTTTGGGATCTATCGATGAGCGCTTTTAACTGTGCGGTGGCGTTGTAAAAGAAAATGGGCGTGGCCGGGACGACAACGTCCGCTTCGCGAAGCAGCGAGTAGACTTCGGTCTTCATGTCGTCATCGATGGGGCAGAATCCTTTCTTCTCACAGACAATGAGTTCCCTGCAGGGAAGTATGTTCTGGCTGTTGACGTCGACCACATGGGTCCTCGCCCCCAACTTCTCTGCTTCCTCTAAAAAAGTCGACAGAAGAAATCCGCTGTTACTCTTTTTCCGCGGGCTGCCATTGATGCCGAGTACCAACATGGGGGGCTCCTTCCCACCTGTTAAAAATGAGGGATATTTGTGGTACGCTCAAGAGAATGGGTAATCGAAATGTTTAAATTTGAATATCGACCCGCAAAAGCTGTTTGAATTCGTCAGATCACGTTCAAGATCAAGGCGTTTTGGGAATTGGAAGCGGAGCGTACTTGAGGTACGTGAGCATTTCGATTCTCAAAACAACGCAGAGATTGATCGTTAGATGATGAATTCAAACAGCTTTTATTCGGAGTGACACGTCGTGCACGCGGTCGGTCCGCTCTTTTCACCGGCCTTTTTCATCTGCCGGTGGCATTTGGTGCACAGCTTGTTCATGACGTACTTTTTCGCGAGCTTGCCTTCGGCTTTCAGGGCTTCGATGCTCCCCTTTTTCTGGGGAAACACATCGTGGCAGGCTTTGCAGTCGCCCAAGTTGTCCTGGTGGAGGTGATGGGGAAAGGGCACTTCACCCTTGCTGCCCCCATCAAGAGTAATGTCCGCAAGGCCCTTATTCTGTTCCGCGGCAATGATCGTGGAACTCCATGCGACTCCCATCGCGATGAAAATAGTTAATATAACGATCCATTTCGAATTCATCAAAGCAGCTCCAGCTTTATCCAATGATCGGTACCATACCCGTAAACACCGAACCGGAAGCCCCTTCCTGGGTCATCCGGTTCGGCACATTTAGACCTTCTTAGTAGGCGTGATCGTCCAGCAGGTCCATCAGGGTCACCTTGTCCGAGAATTTGGTGTATGCCCAGATTTGATAGGCAATAACCGCCGGCAAGAACAACAAGACCACGATCAGCATGATCTTCAACGTCAACGGGCTCGATGAGGCGTTAAACGCTGTCAGGCTGTAGGTGTCACGAAGGGTTGATGGAAAAAGGTTTGGAAACAGCCCGACCACGCCGAAGAAGGTCGCGCCGACAATCGTGGCCGCGGATGAAAACCATGCCTTGACATACGCCTCTTTCGCCAAAAAGATCCGGATCCCCAGCAGCCCTGCCACTGCCACAAGTATCACGAGGAACAACGCCGGGTATGCGAGGTAATTGCCATACAGACTGGTCGCGAACCAGCTTGCGACCAGAAAGACAACGGCTAAACCCAGCTCCACCGGCCATATTTTGCGGGCGGTGGCCGCCGCCCTCGCCTGCAGACTGCCTTCGGTCCGGATGCACAGCCACAGGGCGCCGTGCATGGTGAAAAGCGCCACGAAGAGCACACCACCGAGCAGGCCGTAGGGATTCAGCAGTGTCAGCAAGTTGCCCTGCAACAAGCCGTTACGATCGATGGGAAGTCCCTGAAAAATGTTGGCGAACGCCACGCCAAAGAGCAGGGCCGGCAAAAAGCTTCCCAGAAATATCGTCGTATCCCAGATTTTCCGCCACCGGGGATCGTCAATTTTTCCACGGAATTCAAACGACACGCCACGGATGATGAGGGCAAAAAGGATCAGCATCAAGGCGGTGTACAGGGAAGAGAACATCACGGAATACACCAGCGGGAATGCAGCGAAGGTGACGCCCCCGGCGGTAATCAACCAGACCTGGTTGCCGTCCCACAACGGCCCCTTGGCGTTGATCATCATCCGTTTGTCCTCTTCGGTTTTGCCGAGGATTGGATACAGGGTGCCGATCCCGAAGTCGAAGCCGTCCGTCATGAAAAACACGGCCCAGAGAAGGCCCCATAAGAAAAACCATATCGATTGCAGTACCATTTGATCATACTCCCCATTCGTTTCTGAGTCCTGTGGCCGTCAACGCATGCTCCCGTCTATGCACCGGCTTCGGCGGCGGCGATGTCGGTTGTGTCCCCTCTCTCTTCTTCTTTCGGGCCCTTTTTCGCGTTTTTGACGATCAGGTAGAAACCGGATGCGCCCAGGAGCCCGTAAAGAAGTATAAAGCCTAACAATGTCGTGAAGACCTGAATGGTTGCGATGGGTGAAACGGCCTCCGACGTGCGCATCAGGCCGTAGACGATCCACGGCTGGCGCCCCAGTTCGGTGACCAGCCAGCCGAGCTGGATGGCCAGGTAGGGCAGCGGGATGGCCAGGACCATGATCTTGAGAAAAAGCTGGCTATCGAGCAGCTTGTTGCGTCGGAACCAACCGATACCCGTCAGCAGAATAAACATCACACCGAGACCGACCATGCCCTTGAAGGCATACGACACGATGAGCACCGGCGGACGATCCTCCTTTGGAAAGTCTTTCAAACCGGGGATTTCCGCATTGACGTCGTGCTTGACCAGAAAGCTGAGGAGGCCCGGGATGGCACCGATCTCAATGGCATTGCGCTCGTTTTCCGGGTCCGGCCAGGTAAACAGAACCACCGGCGCCCGGGTGGTGGTTTCCCACAGGGACTCCATGGCGGCCAGTTTGGTGGGTTGCTTTTCCGCCACCACCACGCCGTTCAGATCTCCCAGAATAAATACGACCAGGGAAAAGATGAGTCCGAAACCGAGTCCGGTGCGAAAAGATTTGGTGAAAAACTCGATGTGCTGTTTTTTCAGGAGATGATAGGCACTGACCCCCATGACCACAAACGCCGCCAGCACGTAGGCGGCGCTGACCGTGTGGATGAATTTGACGATGGCAAATTTTTGAAACACCACCTGGGCAAAATCCACCAGCTCGGCCCGGCCGTCACGCATGGTAAATCCGACGGGATTCTGCATCCAGGCGTTGGCCACCAGAATCCAGACGGCTGAAAAATTGGAACCGAGGGCCACCAGCCAGGCAACCCTGGCATGGGCCTTTTTGGAGAGTTTTTTCCACCCGAACACCCACACGCCGATAAACGTGGATTCCAGAAAGAAGGCGATGGTTGCTTCAATGGCCAGAAGGGATCCGAAAATGTCACCGACGTAGGCGGAATACCGTGACCAATTGGTCCCGAATTGAAATTCAAGGGTGATGCCGGTCACAACACCGACGGCAAAGTTTATGAGAAACAGCTTACCCCAGAACTTGGTCATCCGAAGGAAGGTTTCGTCACCTGTTCGGACATACCTGGTTTCCATCCACGCGACCAGGACGGAAAGACCCAGCGTCAGCGGGACAAACAGAAAGTGAAACATTGTGGTGGCTGCAAACTGAAGACGGGAGAGCAGCAGAACGTCCATGAATATCTCCTTAAATCTACCTTTTCATATACGGCTGCCGGATAACGGGTGACGTTCTTAGAACCCAGGGACGGCAGGCCGTGAGGAATCGTCACCGGTACCGATGCGGTCCGGGGCCTCGGTCGCCGGGGCCCGGACCCATGGTGTTTCGCCATCAGGCGCCGGCGTCCAACGTGCACTGGGTGAAGTCGATTTCCTTTTTGCACCCCGGGCAGGCACGGGGTTTATCGAATTCGTCCGAGAAGATTTCGACCTCCTGGCCGCAGTCGGGGCACTTGCATTTAAAGGATTGAAGATTTTTAAATTGTTGAAAACCCGGGCAATGCTGCGGTGTCGACATATCTGTTCTCCTTTGGGCTGATAGTGAGATGCGCTAACATACCGGTTACGGGGTCAGTTTTTTTGCGATTTCCCGGCCATAATCCTGGGCCATCTGGATCCCCCCTCCGAGGGAGCTCGACTTCAGCCGCAGGGGACCGCTGACCATGTCCATATTCAAGATGTGCTGCATGGTTTCAAAAATTCGGTCCGGAGCTTCGCCGCTCCAGCCGAACGCACCAAAAGCCCCGCCGACCTTGCCCTCAAGGTTGGATTTCTCCGCCAGGAAAAGCAGAGTTTTCATCCCCTGCATCATGCTGCCGTGATAGGTGGCCGATCCAAATACAATGGCATCATATCCGGCGAGGTCCTGTTCGCTCTTGATTTCCTTGGCGTCCTTGACGTCGGTGTCAACCAGGGAAAACCGGAGGCCTTCGGCAATCAGACCGCCGATCGTTTTAGTTTCCCCGGTGCGTGAAACGTAGACAATCAGTGCTTTTGCCATGATCGTTCTCCTTGCCTCTGGGTATGGCGGATGCGGCCCGACGATTCGGACCTACTCTTTGGGCTTCGACGCGATTCGGGAATCCATGCCCTCTGCCGTGCAGTCCGGCGTGTAACAGGTTGCGTCGAGGAATTCACACTTCTCCTTGCATGATGGGCAGGTATCCGGCGGTGCATCCTTATCGAATGTGTATCCACAATTTGCACATTTCCAACTTGGCATATTCATCACCTCCTTTAAAAAGACTCCGGTATCGGCGTTTCTCATGGCGTTCCATGACATGCTGCTGCCGATTGTGACCATAACGTCATACACCGCATTCATCAAGGTCAATATTCGGTCGCGTCGTCTTGCCACCAGCCTTTCAACTGGTGCGCTTTCCGTTCTTCTTCGGCAAGTTTCCGAAGCTTGAAAGCGGCATCCCTGAGAACTCCATAAAGGACTCCGCAGCCGACATCCTCGCGTGCGGCATCGCCCGCGTCTGCCAGCTGAATCATTTCATCGGTCAGTTCGAGGGTTTTTCGAATGTGTTGGTTGCAGGGCTTCACCGGCTCGTCCATTATCGATGTGCGGGGCTGACTTCGACTATGTGTTAAGCTACCGTATCCAAAACAAATCAAGATTTGTGCCACGGCCTCCGTAACCGCTAAATATTTCAGTATTGATATATAATTCAATTTGTTATGAAGGAATCGAAGAGGGGGTGATCGGGGGCGGCCGATAGCCGCACAACGCGATACGACACAGGGTGAGGGCCTGTTCCCGGATTCTGTTCCACCGGACATCGAACTAATCAGCTAAAATCATTCATTATTGCGCAACATCAACCGTCTCGGGTTTTCATATGAGACACTCCTGTCTCGCAAGACAAACTATGGGAAAGGTATTGCCCGGGTGTCTTTTTTTCGATACCCATAACCGGATCTTGACTCCGTGGCCGCATTATTATCTCAGGGGTATTCCATGCCTGCCGTTATTTCCGTCATCATTCCTGTCTTTCAGGAAGCATCTGTCATCCACCGGACGTTGGCCTCGGTTTTTGCGTTGCGCGGAACAGACTGTTGTGAAATTCTCGTCGTGGACGGCGAACCTTCCGGTCGCACGATCCGCGCCATCGCCCATGACACGGTCCGGAAAATCCGCTCCGACAAGGGGCGTGCGGTCCAGATGAACGAAGGGGCTCGACGGGCAATCGGCGACATCCTCCTGTTTTTGCATGCGGATACCACCCTTCCCGTCAATGCCGTGGAATGTATCCTCGAGGTGGCCGACGTTGCCGAAGTGGTCGGAGGTGCCTTTACGCTCGGTATCGACTCCAGGCGGAAGGTGTTTCGTATCATCGAGGCCGCCACCAATTTGCGAAACCGGCTATTGCGAGTTCCTTACGGCGATCAGGCGATTTTTCTCCGTAGAACCTTCTTCGAGGAGCTCGGCGGATACAGCGACCTTCCGTTGATGGAAGACGTCGAGCTGATGCAGCGGATACGGCGAACCGGTGCTCGGATACGGATTCTGAAGGATCGCGTGCAAACGTCACCCCGTCGGTGGGACGCCGAAGGGATTGTCCTCGGGACACTGAGAAACTGGCTGATCCGATCCCTGTTTGCCGCCGGTGTGTCTCCCCGCCATCTGGTCAAACTCTACCCCTTTTAGCTGGCGACATGGCCTGGGCCACGGCAGGCAGGGTATCGGGTTCGATTGACCGCACGTGCATGCCGGACCGGCTGGACTCCCGTTGACGACAGCGGTTCTCAGTTTATCTTTACGCTAACCGTGTTACAGAGGTATTTTGGAAGGAGAAGACAGATGGGCGTGCGTACAGACGTGGTGACCTGGAGAGGCGAGCCGATGATACTCGGGGGAAACCCGCCCGCCATGGGTGCACCGGCGCCGGACGTGATTCTGATCGACAACGATCTGGCTTTATTTGCCCTTTCGTCTCTGAAGGGAAAGATCTGTGTGGTTTCGGCGGTCCCCTCTTTGGACACGCCGACGTGTGACATGGAGACCCGCCGATTCAACTCCGAGGCTGCATCTCTGGGAGATGACGTGGTTATTCTGACGGTCAGCATGGATCTGCCATACGCCCAAAAACGGTGGTGCGGGGCGGCCGGTGTGGACCGCGTCGTGACGCTGTCCGATCACCGGGACGGGTCATTTGGAGAAGCCTACGGCGTGATGATCGGGGAGCGGCGTCTGCTGACCCGTGCGGTCTTCGTGATCGACCGTGAAGGGATTCTCCGTTATGAACAAATTGTTCCGGAAATTGCCCAGGAACCGGATTATGACGCCGTCATCGAGGTGGTGCGAGACCTCCTTTAGAAGATGCTGTGCCACTTTATAAGAAGAGCCCCAGGATGATATAAAGCACTTTTCATATGATTGTATTTTTTCTATGGTCGACAGTGATGGGACGTTTCTGCCGACAATCACCGGAAATGACCATAGAAAAGGTGACAATCTGCTAACGGAAGGAGTTGGTGATGAGTTTTGAGACGTACGAAGAGATTATCCAATTTGCGATAGCCAGAGAAAAGGAGGCGGCCGAGTTTTATACGGAGTGTGCTGAAAAGGAGTCGTTTGCCGGAGCGAAGAAGTCTCTGGAAGGTATGGCCAAGGAAGAACGGAACCATCAGAACATACTGGAAAATCTGGATGAAAACCGAGAAGCTCTCAAAGACTACCGATATGAGTGGATTCCGGACATCAAGCGCAGCAATTATATGACCGAATTGACCTACGAGAAAGGCATGAGTTACGTCGATATTCTGCGGCTGGCCATGAAGCGTGAGGAAAAAGCGCTGGCACTCTACAACGAGCTGCTTCGGAAGGCGGAAAAAGACGCGCACAAGGATGTCTTTAAAATGCTGTGCCAGGAGGAAGCCAAGCACAAGCTCTTTTTAGAAACGATGTACGATGATTATATGGCGGAGCAGGGCGACTAGCCGCTGCCGCACAAGGCATCCATCCTGCGAGGAAGACTACGTTTGGGCGCCAATTCTGCAGACCGCTTCGCGGTGTTATCTGCCGTCGCAGAGAAGCCGTCACGGGGCCGGCTTGAGGATGACCCGTGACTTTTTCACAAAATCGACCGGGTTGTAGGACATTTTCGCTTTTCGTAAACCCTCGTTGCCCAGATCCTGTTCCCGGTTCACATAGGTGTATCCGTTTCCGGACCGTTGAAGGAACATCTGGTTGATGGCCTGATAAACGCCCTTGTAGCCGTGGCTGCCTTTTTCAAAATGGATAACCAACGTATCCTCGGTGAGCTTTTCGGCGATGGTATAGGCAATCAGGGTGCCCTCCACCAGCAGCGCACCGCCGTGAAGCCCGTCCAGTCGGTTCCAGTTGCGAAGTACCCGTGCGATGGCACGGTTTTCAGCCAGAAGGGTTTCTGAAGACTCACAGTCCCGCCACGTGCACCAATCCTGCTGCATCTCGCACGCCAAAGCAATGATCTCGGAATCGAACGGGCAATACTGAAAATCGTAATTTTTTTTAAACTGGTTCAGGAGGTTTTTCTTTTTGTGAAACCGGTTTCCCTTGAGGTCGATGAGCTCCCGGACATCATAGCGGTAATCCCATTGACCGCGGGCCTCATGATCCGCGATGCGGCCACCGAGGATCTGCTTCCAATGATCGGTGAGGGGTTCCGGCACCCGAATAAACTGCGCACCGTTGGGAAAGGTCTCTTGAAACAGTGATCCCCAGTCGATGTGTTCCCACGGGCCGACCGGTGCCCAGAACACCGGCTCGGGCGTCCCTTACCGGATCCATACGAGATCGTCGTGCCAGCTCCAGGTGAGTTGATACTCATCGGCCCAGCTCCATAGATTGACGAAACTGTAGTCCGACGCATGGTTTCCGGACGACACCAACAGATTCGTGTAGTCGCTCTGCTGTTCCAACTCGATTTTTTGAAAATTCATTGGTATAGAACCTGCTTCGCCCTTTTCTGGTTTTCAGGTGACGCTCAGAGACTGCATCGTGTCATAGCCATAGAAGAACATAAAAGCAAATGGTTTCAAGATTGACAGCACCCTGACAAACTGCGGATGATGTCGCAAACACACACGAATCCTTACACAACAAGGGGGATGATATGATAATGGCGTTTCAGGGCCGAATGCCGAAAATAGGACGCCGGGTCTACATCGCGCCGACGGCGATGATCATCGGAGACGTAGAGATCGCCGAGGGTGCCAGCATCTGGTTTGGTGCCGTACTCAGGGGCGACATGGCCCCAATCCGGGTCGGCAGAGACACCAACATCCAGGACAACTGCACGGTGCATGTGGATTACGAGAAGCCGGCCATCATCGGGGATCGCGTCACGGTCGGACACAATGCCGTGATCCACGGCTGCACTATCGAAGAGCACTGTTTGATCGGCATCAATGCCGTGGTCCTGAGTGATGCCCATATTTGCAAGGGATCCGTGGTGGCCGCCGCTTCCGTCGTTCGCGAGGGCCAGAAGGTGGGCCCCCACCATCTGGTTGCCGGTACGCCGGCTGTCCTGAAACGCGAGATGCCCGCAGCTTCCATCGAGCGGATAACCCAGCCGGTCCGAAATTATCTGGAGAACATGCAGATGTATCTGGAGGATGAACGGAAAGAGCGTTAACCTCAATTTTTATGAACCATATGCAATTCTGACAATCGCTATCATAGTGGCGGGCGGGAGTATCGGGGTGATGGCATCATGGATGACTGGTGTGATCGAAGGGCAAAGGATGCATCTGATCATTGACGTGATGCATCATTGTCACGCGGTGCCGCAGGCTTGCGGTACTCCAATGCTCCACCACTCCATGACTCCGTCCTTTGATTAAGACACCGTTTCTTTTTCCTTGGTCCAATACGGATTTATCATGTCTTCGAAGATACTCATGGCGGCCTCGGATCCCTGGCCGGCGGCGGTCACAATCTGCTTGTAGCCGCCTTCCACGTCACCGGCCGAGTAGATGCCGGGAATGTTGGTCCGATGGTTTTCGTCTTTTTGGATGAATCCGTCTTCGTTCAGCGCCACGCCGAGCTTCTTGGCAAGTTCCACGGAGGGTTCGTAGCCGATGGCAACGAACACGCCGTCGATCGGCAGGGTCGATGTGTCGTCTGTCTGATTGTTCTTCAGCAATACCTCTGCCACACGCTCCTCCCCCCGGATCTCCTGGACTTCTGTGTTCCAGAGCACCGGAATCTGGTTTTCTTCCAGGTTCTTTGCCAGAAATTCCTGGGCGCGCAGGGAATCTCGACGATGCACCAGAGTGACATCAATCCCGATGTTTTTCAGATACAGGGCTTCTGTAACAGCGCTGTTTCCGCCGCCGACCACGATGACCTTTTTGCCCTGGAAGAGCATGCCGTCACATGTGGCGCAATAGCTGACACCGCGGCCCGACAGGCGCGATTCGCCGGGCACGTCGAGATGACGGTGGGATGCCCCCGTGGCCAGGAGGATCGTCTTGGCCAGAAAACGTCGCCGGCTTGTTTTGACCTCGAAGGGCGATCCAATCGTAATGTCGATAACCTCCTCGCCGGGAAAAATGGTGGTGTATTCGAGGGCATGGGTAACCATGATATCCACCAGGGTTTTGCCGCCGACCTGGGTCAACCCCGGATAATTTTCCACGGTGGGTGTCAATGCCACCTGACCGCCTAACGCCCCTTTTTCAATGATGGCGGCATTCAGCCCGCTTCTCTCGGCGTAGATACCCGCGGTCAGTCCGGCCGGACCGCCGCCGACAATCACCAGATCCACCTCGACCAATTCGGATTCGATTTCGGGGATAAAGACCGTCTGAGGTTCAAGCTTGTCCAGGGAGGCCATGAAGAGCTCTTCGGTCTGGGCACCCATGGCGATAAGCGCATCATTGGCGTATGCCTGGGGCACACTGTGGGCGGAGTATTGATCGGCCAGATCCGGGCGGCATTGAATGTCGATCAGCTCCAGGGAGATCACTTCCGGGCGTTCGATGGCGGCCTTAACGGCATTGACTGCCTGCTGGGGACAATACGGGCAAGTCGGGCTGACAAACACCTTGACCTGACGCGGTTCCTGGATTTTGCGGAGCACATGGAGAGACTGTTCGCTCAGGTTGCTCTTTCCGAGCCCGATATAGATTAACAGCTCCAGAAATGTCCGCCCTTCTTCGCCCAGCGGACCACCATACCACCGGATGTTGTATTGATCCGGCTCAAACAGCAATACGGGCCCCGCATCCACGTTCCATTCGCGGGCCATCTCGTGGTCCACGGGATATTCCCGAAAGATGATTTTGGATGTCAGGTCACGGAATGCCCGAACCGCCTGGCGGATGCTCTGGCTGAACACATCGTCCATTCCCGGATTGGAAAACAGGAATAGATGAATCTCATTGGGTAGTTTTTTAAAGATTTCGCCGATCTGATTGGCATAATCGGGCGGAGGTTGGGGTTGCCCAACGGGGACCTGCCCTGGCTGATTAGGTTCCAACATGTGTAGCTCCTCGTATAAGCGACATCGTCGCGTTTTATAAAATCGTCGAACGATTCTGTTTGGAGTCTAAAACGGGGGTTTGGTTACAGATCCAAGGGTTTTTTATGCAATTTTCGAAGACCGGGAGATATGGGATTATCCGCACACGCCGGGCAAAGACCGATGAATTCGAGCCGGTGCCCCAGAATGTGGTAGCCGGTCACCTTATCTACCTCTCTGTCGATGCCGGCCATCGGCGGAAACGGTGCATCCACAATACGATCGCAGCAACTACAGCGAATGTGGTAATGTTCTGTCGGATTGCCGTCAAAGCGTTTGAGTGAGCCCCCATACTCCATCTTCTGGATCTCACCCCGTTCCGAAAGCATTTCCAGGTTTCGATATACGGTTCCCAGGCTGATTCTCGGCAGCCGCCTTCGAACCATCTCGTAGACTTCGTCGGCACTCGGATGGGAATCTACCTGCCGCAGCGCCTCCAGGATGACCTTGCGCTGGGGCGTCATCCGCGGCCGTTTATCCGGTTCCAAACCGCGCCTCTCCTTATCGATCGTCAAGGGGTACGAACGTACACTCGTCAGGCCCGCAATAATCGCCGACGTATTCCGATTCCGGCCGGTATAGCATGGGCTTGGCTGCTGCATCGGCGAACTGTTCTTCCAGCACATGGGCGGTCCACCCGGAAACCCGGGATATGGCAAACACCGGGGAGAAAAAGTCCACCGGTATACCCATGACATAGTACAAGGATGCGCTGTAGAAATCGACGTTTACGTAAATATCGGTTCCCTTTCGCTCTTTGAAGGCGGCCTTGCCCGCCTTTTCCAGGCGTTTGGACATCTCATACCATTGCGGCTGGCCGGTGCGCTCTCCCATTTTTTGGGACATCGGGGCGAGAATGTGCGCGCGGGGATCGTCGGTCTTGTATACGGCATGACCGAGTCCCATGATCTTTTGGCCTTCATCAAGGATCTTGTTGACATAATCATCGACGGCGTCGGGGCTGCCGATACCCAGCAGCATCTCCATGACCCGGACATTGGCGCCGCCGTGGAGCTCGCCGGACAGGGACCCGATGGCCGCCGTGATTGCCGCGTACATGTGGGCACGGGTCGATGCCACTTCACGGGCGGCAAATGTCGATGCGTTAAAGGAGTGCTCCGCGTGGAGAACCAGACAAACATCCATGAACCGCGCCTGTTCGTCATTCGGCGTTTCTCCAGTCATCATATACAGAAAATTCGCGGCATGACTCAGACCGGGATCCGGTGCAACCGGCTCCTTTCCGTTTCGGACGCGATCCCACGCCGCCAGCACGGTGGCCAATTTGGCGATGAGCCGGATGGCCATCTTCACGGATGTCTCACGCGAGCTGACCCGGATGTCCGGATCGTGATTGGCCAGCATCGCGGTGGCGGCCTGGAGAATGTCCATCGGCAGGGAATCGGCGGGACGTGTCTTTAAGGCCGCAATGAGCTCCGGAGGAATGTCCCGTGCGGCCACCAGCTGCTCATTGAACGCGTTTAATTCGTCGTCGCTGGGTAATTTTTCAAACAGAAGCAGGTAGGAGACCTCTTCAAAGGTGGCGCTTTCGGCGAGATCCTGCACCAGGAAACCCCGGTAGATGAGTTTGCCTTCTTCCCCCCGAACATCGCTGATCCGGGTGCTGGCAATGGTGATACCTCGAAGGCCCGTGTTCAACATCGGTTTGCATTCCTCCATATAACACCTCACTTACCTTTTTGTGCGCTCACGCCCGAAGGCTTGGCAGACGTTTAAGTTATACGCTCGAGCGTAGTGAAATTCCGGGTTTGCGCTAAGCGGGCACGCATAGGTGCCGTTTAGAACGCCATCTTATCCGGGGGCCGCCGTTCCGGAACGTAGTCATGGGGAATCGTGTTTTCGTTCCACTGCCGGGAGACATAGAGATTGCAGTAGCAGCTGCCGTATTCCTGAACATCGGGTTCCCGGTACACACATGGGCAGATGATGTCCTTATCCTGATCTTTTTCCCCGGATGCCAGCCGGCAGGGGCATACCATGTAGCCATAGCGCTCTTTGTTGGCGATCAGCGCTTCGAGCAGCTCATCGACGCGCTCACGGTCGACATTAAAAAAATACCCTTTGGGTTCCTGGACGTTCTTCAACATGGTGTATAATTTTTGGGCATCCATCACAGATTCAGCGCCTCCTTTATTTCCTTTTCCTTATATCCCACCACCACCGTTTCCCCGATGATGATTGTCGGGAAACTGCATCGGGGATTAAATTTTTTGATATCTTCGAGGATCGCTTTTCGCTCTTCTCCTTCCAAGAGATCGACATCAATGAATTCGTATTTGATGGTGCATTCACCAAGAAATTTCTTGGTGGCTTTACAGTGGCTGCAGGTGCTGAGCGAGTAAATCGTAACCGGCGGGGTGGTCATGATGTCAGTCCTTTCATCAAAATTTAGTAACAGGCAATAAAATAATCGACGCTCCAAGCCCTGTCAATCTAATTTGACCTTCCGAACAGGCCGAGAAAGTTTCTAACTATTTGTAATCATATAGTAGTTCTGTATCTTGGAGATAGGCCAGGGTCCGCGGGGCGGTTGACCTGTCCGATGTGTTTCGATGGATAAAATCCGCCAGACCGGCGGCATCGTCAATGTCTTTCCAACGGGGTTGCAGGTTGATCTTTAGACCCTCTGCCCGCGCAATGGCCAGCGTCTCCTCCAGGACCTGCGGTGTTCCCCAGGCCGCGGTATCGAACAGCGCCGGGCGAAACGTATCGTCGCGGAGGCCGACCAGGTAGTATCCGCCGTCTGCAGACGGGCCGATCACCGCATCGGCGTTCTGAAGATCGGAAAAGGCCTGTGATATGTGAGTCCCCGGCAGGTCCGGCACATCGCTGCCGACAAGGACAGCCTGTTTAAACCCGCTGGCAAAAACCTCTCGAAAGGCCGCGGCCATCCGCAGCCCGAGGTGCCCACCGTTTTGGGGCATCAGAGTGTACCGACCGGAAAGCCATTGGCGGAACATCGGCCCGGTATCGGCCGGGGTGTGGCAGATGATCACCGGCGGTTCCAGGCCATCCAGGGTTTCAAGCAGGTCCAGAATGAAACAGCGATACAGACGAAGCACCACCCTGTCACCGAGGTGCACGGCCAGCCGGGTTTTTACGGTGCCCAGCACGGGGGCACGGGCAAATACCAGAATGACGCGCCGATCCGGTGCGTCCATATTACGGTTTCAGCTTCTTTAATTCCCGGGCACACACGCCCAGGTCCGGCCGGACATTGATGTCCGATACCTCGATAAACTGGATAATGCCCTTCTTGTCGATGATGAAAATGGCCCTCTCGCTGACACCGCTGCTGCGGAGCACCCCGAACTGCTCGGCAACCGCGCCGTGGGGCCAGAAATCGGAAAGCACCGGAAACCAGAGGTTTCCCATCTGCTTTGTCCAGGCATACAGTGTGGGAATGTTGTCGACGGTTATGCCGATCAGGACAGCTTCGTTTTCCTCAAATAGCTCTTTGACGATGTTGTATCCCGGCCACTGATCCGAACATACCGGCGTCCAGGCGGCCGGTACAAACGAGATGACCACATTTTTCGCCCCGCGGAACTGGCTGAGTGTCACCGGTTCACCCCCGACCGAGGGCAGCGTAAAATCCGGAGCCGCGTCGCCGACGCTCACCTTCAGACGGCTGTCGACCGGTTTGAGCGTTCCGGGGTTGTAGATGTTCGCTCTGAAATCTTCGGACATCCCGTACGCATGGCCGGCGCTGATGACAAAAATCGTGATGACGAACATGACGGCCCATCGTTTCATAGGAACCTCACTCTCTCTTCATTGGTCAGGCGGTGTTACCCGGACATCACAATGTTGCATCAGTTATTAGCCCCGCCCTTGAGATGGGATTCTTTCAAGAGGGCATCCAAAAAGGTTTTGGCATCCTTCGCGCCTCCGAGTCTGGAATAATAAATCCGGTCCGTACCATCCTTGCGTATGCGCGCGCCGATGAAATAGGGTGTTCGCACCTCGCCGATCTGCTTATGGATCGTGTAGTCGCCATCGGGAAACAACGGAAAGGGGATGTTGTAGTACTTTTTAAAGTGGGCGACCTCATAGGGGGAATTGCCGACCCCGATTCCGATCAACTTTACTTTTCCCTTCAGTTTCGGATCGTTTTCAATGCGCGCGTAAAACGCGTTTAAAGTGGGAGCCTCCCGCTGACAGTGCGGTCAGTACATGCTGAAAATTTCGACGATGACAATTTCTGCATCGATCTGGGGAATCTCGAATGTCCCCTCTCCGGACAGTCCCAGGTAGTCCAGGCTGGATTGATCCTCCGGCAACGGCAACACAATGTCGGGAAGACGGCTTCCCACGGCCAGCGGATTGGCGTGGGCGGGGCAGGCGACAACCGCCAGCAATAGGGCCAACAGACATCCGAACAGGCGTTTTGGGTTCATCAAGATACCTCCACAGGTAAATTAAGTTTCCGCAGGTTTTTTTCCTTGACAGGAATTTTCCGTATCTATTATGTTATTAATAATCATTACTAATACCAACAGTCAACCACTATCATCTACACCGCCCGACATGTTGCATGTTATCCCGACAAAAACAGGTTCCGCACTGTCGCACCATCGATGCCCGTTGATCACGCCATCGCTGATCGGTTATGTCATACCATAATACGAATAAATTAAAACCCCGAAGGAGGACTGTATGCCAGAAAAGAAAATCGTTCCCAAGCGCAAAAAGGAAATGAACATTCGAGATCTCACCACCTGTGAGGCCACCATCCAGATGCTCGAAAAGGCCAAGGTGGACGGTGTGGAAACCGCCTGGGACCGTGCGGGGTCCATGAAAGCCTGCCCCATCGGCGCGGATTCTGCCTGCTGCAAGCATTGCGCCATGGGACCCTGCCGGCTCAATGCCAGAGATCCCTACGGTAAAGTGGGCGTGTGCGGTGCCACCATCGACACGATTCAGTCCCGGAACTTTGCCCGAATGGTCGCCGCCGGCGGCGCCGCCCATACGGACCACGGTATGAGCATGCTGGACCTGTTCCGCGAAGTGGTCAACGGCAATATCACCGACTACAAGATCAAAGACCCGGTCAAGCTGGAGGAGGTCGCCAGGTCCATCGGCATCGAGACCGTGGATCGCTCCATGGAAGACATCGCCAAGGACCTATACGAAGAACTGGAGCGGACATACACCCAGGTGGAAGGTGAAATCCCCTTTGCCAAACGTGTTCCGGAAAAAACCCTGGAGACCTGGCGCAAGGCCGGTATCGTCCCCCGGGGCGCCATGCGGGAAATCATGGAGTTGATGCACCGGAGCCACATGGGCGTGGATCAGGACTACGAGAACATCGTCAAACAGTGCAGCCGGACCGCTCTTTCCGACGGCTGGGGCGGCTCCATGGTGGCCACCGAGATTTCCGACATTCTTTTCGGTACCCCCTCGCCCGTTGCCATCGAGGTGAACATGGGCGTTTTGAAAGAAGACCAGGTCAACATCATTGTGCACGGCCACGAGCCGAACCTGTTCGAGTCGATGATTGAGTCGTGCAACGATCCTTCCCTGATTCAGGCCGCCAAGGATGCCGGCGCAAAAGGCATCAACCTGTGCGGCATGTGCTGCAGCGGTGCGGAAGTGCTGGTCCGTCATGCCATCCCCCATGCCGGCAACTTCATGTCCACCGAGGCGGTGCTGGTGACCGGTGCCGTGGATGCCATGTGTGTCGACGTGCAGTGCATCAAACAGGGCCTTGCCAGTGTGGCCGACTGCTACAAGACACCGCTGATCACCACCAACCCGAGATGCCACATCGAAGGTGCGACACATATCCAGTTCGAGGAACACGAACCCAAGGAGTGCACCGACGAGGTTGTCATCAAGGCCGTCTCACGGTTTAAAAACCGTACGGCCAGGGTGGAAATCCCCCAGAGAAAAGACATCGGTGTCCACGGTTTTTCCTACGAGTATATCAACTATATGCTCGGCGGCACCTTCCGGGGTTCCTACACGCCCCTCAACGACAACATTATCAACGGCCGTATCCGTGGCGTGGCCGGCGTGGTGGGCTGCACCAACCCCCGGGTCAAACAGGATTATGTCCATGTGGAGCTGGTCAAGGAACTGATCAAGCACGACGTGCTGGTGCTTCAGACCGGCTGTTCCCAGATCGCCCTGGCCAAAGCCGGACTGACCACACCCGAAGCCGCGCACCTGGCCGGGCCGGGCCTGCGGGAAGTCTGCGAAACCGTCGGCATGCCGCCGGTTCTCGGCATCGGTTCCTGCGTCGACAACAGCCGTATCCTGATTGCCGCCTCCGAGATGGTCAAGGTCGGCGGTCTGGGCAACAGCATTGCGGACCTTCCGGCAGTCGGGGCCGCTCCCGAGTGGATGAGTGAAAAAGCCATCTGCATCGGGCAGTACTTTGTGGCCTCCGGGGTATTTACGGTCTTTGGCGCGACCTTCCCGATCGTCGAGGACACCAAGTGGCATAAACTGCTCTTTGACGGCCTGGAAAAGCAAGGCTTCGGAAAGTGGGGCTTTGCCGTGGATCCCCATGAAATGGCCAAGATGATGATCGCCCACATCGACAAGAAGCGTGCGGAGCTCGGTATCGACAAGGCCCGGGAGCGCGTCCTGATGGATATGGACTCCCGGCGCGAGATGTCCGCTTAAACAGACTGTCGATAACCGCTGCCCGGCATTATTACGGCACGATCGCTAAAACCAAAAAGGGCTTCCCGATTCGGGAAGCCCTTTTTTTGGCGAATAGAGCAACTGCCGGAATGCCGTTCCGATTGACGAATCGTCTCAGCGCATGAACGATGGGAACTCATCGGCATCGGTATCGATTTCAAGGTCATTCGTACGGTTTCGATTCCGATTCCGATAGCGATACCGACCCCGATTATGGCCGGTTCTGGATTTCCGCGACATGCTACTCCGCTAATAAAAGCACTCCATGGTCTTCAGAACCTATTTTTGGCAACGCCGATCAAGCTCGAGCGGGCCGGCGAAGGTCGAATGGTGAAAGAAGAAAAATCCACACCCTGGACCCCTACTTTCAATCGGAATATATTTATGGCAACTACTATATATCAATTGCCAAAAGTATGTTCCGTTTCTAAAAGGCATCAGGCCGGTACGGTGACCGGCCCTACGTTTCGTTGGATGTCTTGATTTCGTAGGGCGGGCCACCGCGCCCGCCGAGAAATTTAACCATGCGTGCACGAGGTTGGAACCGGAACGGAATTCTGGCAATCGCTATAAAAACAGAGCAATGCGATGGTTTTAGAAGGGGAGGCCTTTAATCACATCCGGATAGGCGGTTATGAATCGGTACAGCGTGGCCCGGCCGACGCCCAGGAGCTTGGCCGCCTTGGCCTTGTTGCCCCCGGTTTTTCGAATCGCCTCCCGGACGGACGCCACATCCAGCTTTCTGGAGGGACCTCTCTGGACACCCCGCCTGGCAGGGTGATGAAGTTCCATGGGCAGGTGCTCCGAGCGGATCACCCGCCCCTTGCATTTGACGATGGAAAACTGGACGGCATTCTGCAGTTCCCGGACATTTCCCGGCCAGTGGTAGTCCATCATCAGAGACAGCGCCGCTTTCGATAACTGGAAGTGATTCCGGCCGTGACGGTCGGCATCGAGTCTTAAAAAATGTCCGGCAAGCAGCGGGATGTCGGTTTTCCGCTCCCGCAACGGGGGCAGGTGGATGGGCACCACATTCAGGCGGTAGAACAGATCCTCGCGGAATCGATTCCGTTGGACCTCTGTTTTCAGATCTGTGTTGGTGGCACTGATGATCCGAACATTCACCGATCGCGTCTGTTCACCGCCCACTTTTTCAAGGGTGCCTTCCTGGAGAAATCGGAGCAGCTTCACCTGCATGGGTTTGGACAGCTCTGAGATTTCATCCAGAAAAACGGTGCCGCCGTCCGCCAGCTCGAACCGTCCCTTCTTATCCCGGATCGCACCGGAAAAAGCGCCTTTAACATGCCCGAAGAGCTCGCTCTCGATGAGGCCTTCGGGAAGGGCCCCGCAGTTGATCGGCACAAACGGCGCCCCGCCGCGCCGGCTTTCATTGTGAATGGCGGTGGCCACCAACTCCTTACCGGTGCCGGTTTCACCGGAAATATGCACAGGAAAATCGTAGACGGCCAGATCTCTGATCTGTTGAAAGATATTCAGAATTTTGCGATCCTGCCCGATGATGTTGGCAAAGCTGGTCAGTTCCTTGGCCCGCAGCTGGCAACTGAGCAGATCGGTGACATCGCGAAAGGATGTCAGCACCCCGAAGACGTCCCCGCGTTCATCCTCAATGGTGGAAACCGACATTTCCAATCGACGGGTTTCTCCGCCCTTGGTGATGATGTTTAAGGCATACTCGGCGTGTTCGGAAAGGGTCGGACGGTCGTTGCAGAAAGCGCAACGCTCTCCGCAGAACGGTGTTCCAAAGGCCGCATGGCAGTCCCTTCCCAGAACGTCATCCCGGGAATAACCTGTAATCTGTTCGGCTTCACGGTTGAAGAAAAAAACCCTGCGGTCCAGATCGTGGGCAATAATCCCTTCCTTGAGATTGTCCAGGATGCGCTCCAGGTTGCTCTGACTCTTCCAGATTTTTTCCAGTGACGGATCCGGCATGGGTTCCTGTTTCCACGTTTGCGACGAGGCTCGGTCAAATTTACTGAATCGGATAGCGGATTTGATTATGCAAGTCAATTACCCGGCATCCACCCCGGGATTCAACCGGCGGCGGAGATGGATCCCTTCCATATCGATGTGGACATCAAATGCCACGATTCGGATGCCGTTCTGAACGGCCTTTTTCAGCTCCCGGGCATAATCCGGATCGATATGGGCGGCCGGTCGGAAGCGCTTGGCGTCCATGCGTTGAATCAGGTAGAACATCACGCACCGGTTTCCTTCCGCGGCGAGTCTCTGAAGTTCTTCGAGGTGTTTTCGCCCGCGCGCGGTTACCGCATCCGGAAACATGGCCGTCCCGTTTTCAACCAGGGTGCAGTTTTTAATCTCGACAAAACATCGTTTCGTCCTGCCTTTGCGGAGGACAATATCGATTCGGGAGGAATTGCCGATGTTGACTTCGGACTGAACCTGATCATATCCCTTGAAACCGTGGATGGCACGATGCCACAGGGATTCGAAGACCAGGCGATTCGGGACCGATGTATTGATTCCAACCAGGGAGTTCGGCATGTGGATCAGCTCCCAGGTGTATTTCAGCTTGCGCTCGGGACGATCATGGACGGAGAGATAAACGTCCCGGCCGGGTTCGCAGCAGCCTTCCATGCTCCCGGTGTTGGGACAATGAGCCGTCACCTCCCGGCCGTCGCTGAGGCGTACATCGGCCAGAAACCGCCGGTACCGTCGAACCAGTCTGCCTCGAACAAGGGGAGGCCATCGTAATCCCTTGAAGGAGGCCGCGTTGCGATCCGTGCAGGGCGCTTTCATAGAAACCGATTTTCGATCAGGTCGGCCAGAGACGGGATGTCTTCCAGTTCAAACCGCGACACACCGAGGTCCAGATCCGTATCGGTCACAAGGGCGACGAGTGAGTCGTCATCACGGCAAAGCGGCTGCCGCGTGCGTGCAGCCCGAACGATCTCTATTTTTGGATACCGGTCCTTTTTAAATCCCTCGGTAATGACCAGATCCACATCATCCAGGAAGGGTACCAGTTTGTCCAGGGAATCACAGCCGCCGGTTTTCATCACCGCAAGCCCTTCCGGTGCGGCGACAATCACCGTATCGGCGCCGGCTTCTTTGTGACGCCAGCTGTCTTTTCCTTCGTGGTCCATGTTGAAGCCGTGGAGGGCGTGCTTGATGACACCGATCCGGTGCCCCCTTCGCTTCAGTTCCGGAACCAGTTTTTCGATCAAGGTTGTTTTCCCGGAATTTGATTTTCCGACGATGGAGATAATTGGCGGCATAGGCGTGGTCCCGATGTTTTCCGCGTTCAGAAGATTCACAAGGTCCCATGGCGAGGTATCGATTCAGGGCAATCCGTTTTCCGATAGGGATTACGATACATGCCCGCGTATTTCAAGCCCTGGAAAGATTTTACGACATGTCCGGTTCAGACGGGGCAGAGTTGGTTTTATCTAAACCCTCCACCTCTTGTGGAGGACCCGGAAAGGTTCTACCGTTCCGGCGAGCCGAAGAACCGTTCATTTTCTTTGCTCGCCTTCTCGTCCCGGCTCTGCGATGTTTACCCGCCGTTTTTGTGGCGGGCTCGGCTACGGAGCAACGGGGGAACGCGGCCCACCGCCTTTGGCCCCTTACGGGGCCTTGCTGAAGCCTCCCGCTATGGGGGAGGAGCCTTCACTATCCCTCCGGAAGTACCGGATCCCGGAGCACCAGTTCGATGCCCTCTTCTGCCGCTGCCGCAGCCGCCGGAAACACCCTGACGAGCCCCCGGACATGTCGAAGATTGTCAACGGTACGGAGAATCAACATGGCCAGGTTCCCTTCTTCCATTTCAGAGATCCGAACCACATGCTCCCAGGGGTCACCGGCCGCCCAGGCGTACACCGTCAGTGCCGGCCGTAGATACAACGGCCTGACGTCGAATCCCCTGTCGGCCATGAGCCTGGCAAAGGATCGGAGTTCCCGTTTGACCTTCAGAAACGCCGTCTGCAGCCGTTTGGGAATCTCCTTTTTTTCAATCCGATCGTCCAACTCCCGTTCGTTGACAAAGGCACCGATAATCGCCGCCAACAGAACCGGGTCCCTGTCGGGGAAAACGTTCCGGCGAAACCCCTCGGCGACCATCAGCGGTTGATCCATGCGCAGTTGGGATGCCCAAATGCCGTCTTCGGTCAGACGGTCGTCATCGCCGACAAATCCGGTTTCTTTCAAAAATGCGAGGTGGTCCAAAAAACTTTCCCACAACATGTCCCGGTTGTCCGAATGCCGCCGCTGTCGTCTTTTTGGGTGCCTCTTGAGGTAAGCGGCAAAGGATTTTTCGAGCAGCTCTTCGATCTGTTCGGGGGTGTGGGATAGCAGCAGGTTCAAGACCATGGAAAAGTTGACCCGGATCTGGCTGACCACGTCCGACGGCGGCATCCCGTTCAACCGCCCGACATAGGGAATGTCCATAAACCGGCCCGGTATGGCCACGGCGAAGCCGATCCGGTCCATCCCCCGGCGACCAGCCCGTCCGGTCATTTGATGATATTCGGTGGGCGTGAGGGGAAGAAACTCCCGACCATTGAAGCGGTCCGAGTTGAGGAAGAGCACCGTCCTGGCCGGAAAATTCACGCCGGCCGCCACGGTGGAGGTGGCAAACACCGCGTCCAGCAATCCCTCGGTCATCAGATTTTCCAGAACGAGTTTCCAGGCCGGAAGCTGGCCGCTGTGGTGCGAGGCCACACCGAGGTGTTCCAGATGCCACCGCTGCCGGTGACGGCCGATGTGGGGGCTGAGGGATAACAGGTCATCGATCCGCTTTCGCAACCGATCTTTGCGGTTGTCATCCCGAAACGTGTGGCCGCGGCACAGCTCCAGGGCGCGGTCGCAGTCGGCGCGGGATTTCAGGAAAAAAATCGCCGGGAGCAGATCGTACCGGGCGAGTACCCGGAGGATGTCTCCAAACGGCGGCAGCCGGTGCGGTGCTGAGAACTGAAGCGGGCGGCGGCTGTTCAGGTAGGCGCGCACCTTTTTATACAGCCTGCGTTTTGTCCGGGAGCCCTCCTGAACGGTCAACGGAAAGAGCGTTCCGGACGGATGTAAAAAGAGGGAATACAGCGGAACCGATCGGCGCGTTTCTTCAACGACCCGGCAGTGCCGCTGGCGGATCGATTCGAGCCAGCCGGCGATCTGTGAGGCATTGCCGATGGTGGCGGACAGCAGCAGGAGGGGTATCCGTTCCGGCAGATAAATCATGATTTCTTCCCACACAACCCCGCGGTCCGTGTCTCCCAGGTAATGCGCCTCGTCCAGAACCACGAAATCCGTGTCCAGGTCCACCCCCTGGTACATGGCGTCGTAGAGCTGGTTTCGGAGTATCTCCGTGGTTCCCACGATGATGGGCGCATCCGGATGTTCTTTTCGATCGCCGGTGAGAATGCCGACCGAACTTTTGCCGAAGTACTCCGCAAATTCCGCATACTTGGCGTTGGACAGGGCTTTCAAGGGTGAGGCATACCAGGACCTGCCGCCCTGGGCCAGGATGTTGCCGATGGCTTGCAGGGCGATCCAGGTTTTTCCGGAGCCGGTAGGTGCGGTGACCAGGCAATCTGAACGACCCACGATGTCCACGGCATGAACCTGGAACGGGTCTGGCGTAAACGGGCGCTTTTCGGGGATTCCGATCTTGGCGAAGATACGCCGGAGTCGGCGGTCGGCGCCGGGCCGGATCCGCTGTGGGATCGGCTTCCGGCGACGTCGCGGTCTGTGTCGGGACGGTGGTTTTCGGTACATGGACAGCGGTGACATGCGCTGTGGTTAGAGCTTGGCGATCATTTGCGCCACTTCGGTTCTGGCCGCCGAATCCACATCATAAGGCGACACACCATCCAAATCCGCCTCGATCAGGGCATCGTCATATGGAAGAAAACCGAGAAAATCCAGATCTCGGATGTGGCGTTTGAGAAATTCCTCGTCCTTGGGGCTCCGAATTTTGTTCCCCACAACGGCCACGGCGTTCAGATGGATCTCCGAGGCGAGCTTTCGAATGTGTTCCGCGGTGTCGATGCTCCGGCGTCCCGGCTCGACCACGACGATAAGTTTATCCACCGCTTTGGCAGTGGCCCGCCCCAGGTGTTCGATGCCGGCCTCCATGTCCATGACGACCACCTCGTCCCGGGCCAGCACGATGTGCATCACCAGGGACTTGAGCAGGGTGCTTTCCGGGCAGATGCACCCGGCGCCCCCCTTTTTCACGCCCCCAAGCCGCATCAGCTTGATGCCGTCCATCTTCGCCGACAGCGCATCGGGCAGATCGTCCACTTTGGGGTTCAGCTTGAAGTAGCCGCCGATGGATCCGGGCTGGGCTTCGGTACGTTCGAAAATCAGCTCTTTCATCTCGGCGATGGGCGTAATCTTGTCGGCACCCGGTATACCCAGGGCCGCCGCAAGGTTGGCGTCCGGATCGGCGTCGATGGCCAGCACATGTTTTCCGCTGTCGCTGAGATTTCGGATGAGAAGCGATGAAAACGTGGTTTTACCCACGCCGCCCTTACCGCTGATGGCCAGTTTCATGGAGCGTCCTTTCGATTCGGTGGGCCCGTTCGCCCGTTGGTCTGCCTGCCGCGAGCATTGCCCCAGGGTGTCTCCCCAGGGGTTGGCCGGTTTTCGGTTGACGGGAATACCTGCATTTGTGCAAGGCAATAACATAACACACAAGAGGGGTTCGGCAAGAGGGAATCGGCGGGTCGGTGGGCCGGTTGACTTTTTCACTGAAGATGAATCGTGGTATCTATAGCGATTTTCAGAATTCCGCTCCGAGACCTGACTCAAGGTCCAGGGTGTGGATTTTTCTCTGCAAGATGTGAAAAATTCGCCTAAGTCTTCACGACGGCACCCGTACATCACGTATCGGATGGAGGAAAACGATGGGTCCCTGGGCCTTTGCGGAAAAGGGTGTTGTGCCTTTGCCAAAACTGTTCAAGCGGAGAGGCTCCGGTATAACGCCGCAAGATTCATCTTGCAGAGAAAAATCCACACCCTGGCCCCTACCTTCAATCGGAACATATTTTTGGCAGCTACTATAGGTACCCTGCATCTTGTATCCTGAATCCAAAATCCCATCCGCCAGGCTCAGGCCCCACCCGCATCCGGAATCGAGCATCCAGCATCGAGCATCCAGCATCCAGCATCGAGCATCCAGCATCGAGCATCCAGGATCCAGCATCCAGCATCCAGCATCCAGCCCGCCAGAGGTTTACCCGCCTCAGGTGAGCGGGCCAGCATCCAGCTACGGCCAGTCCGGGTCGTCGGCGATCTCAACATCCCCGGGCCGCCGGAATCCCAGGGTGATTTGGGTGAGGTCCACGGTCTGGACGTCGCTGCCGGTGCCTTCGGTGAATCCGAACAGGAAGGTGCCGAACTTGTTATGGTCGCTTGCGCACAGCTCTACGGTCTGCTCCAGGCCGGGATCCTTGGCCGCATAGTCGATCCGGGTGTCCTGGAAGTAGGTGCCCAGAATATCGCTGCAGCTCGAATCGCCGCACTGCCGGATCCACATCTTCCAGGTATATTCATATTTGTTGCGGGAGTTGACCGACGTAGACCGGTGGACCTCGGTGCGCACCGCCCAGGGGAGGTTCAAGTCGCTGTTGAGCCAGTTGTCCGTGGAAGAAAGGCTTGCCTGGACCGCGGCCGGAAGGTCCTCGGTGGTAAAATACCGGTTTTTGATGTTCTGGGGAAAGCACGTGGGCTCGAAGGCGTACACATCACCGGCGGTGGTTCCCATGTAGACCGTGCCGTCAGGCCCCTGGCCCGGTGAGGCGGCATACACCCAGTCGGCCCAGTTGTCGTGCTCGTCCGGGGTAACGGAGATAGTCGCACCGATGTCGTACTTGCCCAGGAGCCGCCCCTCGGTGTCCACGGCATACAGGAAGGTGTCCTGGGAGCCGAAATAGATAGCCCCGTCGCTGCCCACCAACGGTTCCCCCCGGACGTTGTCCCCGGTGGTATAATGCCATTTTTCGGTGCCGTCCGGGCTGACGGCATAGAGGTTGTCGTCGTCGTTGCCGATGTAGATGGTGCCGTCCGGGCCGATGGCCGGTTTGGATCGCGGGTTGGTCCATGAGATCGTCGTGCGCCATTTCTGGCTGCCGTCCGGATTGAAGGCGTAGAGGAATCCCTCGCCGCCGCCGCCGTCATTGCCGATGTAAATCGTCCCCCGGTCCGGGTCGCCGTCTATCAGATTGACCGTGGGAGAGGAAAATCCGGGTCCGGCCAGCTGGATGGGGGACCAGGACTTGGGTGTGCCGTCCAGGTGGAGTGCGTGCAGGTAGGCGTGGTTTGGGGTGTACATCGAGGCGAAATAGATCGCGTCATTGGCTTCGTCGACCGCGGGGGTGGCGTCCGACTGGTGATAGGGGTTCAGGGCTGCGGCCGACGGCTTTAAACTGGGCCACCCGGTAAGCGCGCTGCCGCCGGAGTCCACGCCGTAGAAGCTGTCGCTGTTGATCCAGGTGCTCGCGTAAACATTGCCGCTGCTGTCCAAAACCGGTTGCGTTCGCACATTGCTGCTGGTGGTCACCCACCACTTGTAGCTGGCAGCCTGGGTGTAGTTGGTCCAGTTGTCGGCCGGGTCCAGGGCGAAAAGCTCGCCGCCGCCGGGCGCGTCCGTTCCTCCGTAGACGGTTCCGTCGGAGCCGACCGTCGGCGAGGCGAAGATGTCGCCGCCGCTGTCAAACCGGTCTTTTTCGGTGCCGTCCGGATTGATGGCCCAGAGGTTGTCGTCCCGTGACCCCACGTAAATGGTGCCGCTGCTCGGATCCACGGCCGGCTTGGTGACGATGGCCCCCCAAGGGTTGGTAAACGGCCAATTGGACTTCAGCTTCAGGCCGCTGTTGTCGGTGCCGTCGGCGACGGCGTGGACGTTGTCGTCGCTCAGATTGGCCGCATCGGTACCCCAGTGGACGAACTGGAGCACGTCCCGGTTGTTCCACCCCGCCTCGTCGGGATCGTTGCGGCCGGCGTTGGTAAAGGTGTCGAACTCCAGGGCCATTTTCGGGGCCAGGATGTCGGAGCCGGCGCCGGGATTGAGACCTGCGTAGCCGAGCGTCCCGCCCTGGCCCCCGGATGCGGTGACGTCGTTGTCGGTCCCGTTGATCAGGGCGAAGGTAAACCCGTCGCCCGTGCCGTTATAGTCCACGATGAAAAAAGAACGGATCCCGGTGTTAAAGTCGCATTTGCCGCCGGTGCAGACATCGAACCCGCCGAGGGTTAGGTTTCCGCCGAACCAGACCGCGCCGTAAGAGTTGGCGGTGCCGCCGCCCAGCGTAATCTTGCCGGTGCCCGTGTCCACCGTGACCGCTGCCGGCGCCGATTCCACCGGGGCGGCCATCCCCGGGACCATCTGGTTCGGTGGAATGTCTGCGGGCAGATCCAGCGCCGGCGGGGAAACGGTCTGGGGGGTGCTGATGTTCTGGAGAAAATCCATGGAAAGTTCTTCGGCCCCGCCGAATGCGGTGCTGCCGGCCGATGCCGTGACACTGATGTGGTGGTTTCGTTCGGCGAGTGCGACATAATCGCCATTGGTTACGGTCAGGTCCCGGGAAATTTTGGTCAGATCGACGCTGGTGGTGTTGTCGATCAGCGTCTCGTAATAATAAAGTTGTTTTTCATCCAGGGTGCTCTGGATGTAGAAGGAACCGTTACGCACCGGGAAGACATCAGCGGCTTCGGGTGCCACCGTCAGGGATCCACCGCCGCTAGGAGCTTGGTCTCCGGCAGCCTGAACCGCCAGAAGGACCGGCTGGTTTTGGTCGGCGACAAGGTCGTCATTGAGGGCCACACTCAGCGGCACGGCGGTCATGTCGGGAGCTGAGGGGACCAGACCGACAAAATCAGGGTCCCATGATCCGTCAAAGATCAGGGCGTCCCTGGCGGATTCCAGGTTCAACAGATACACATTGGCCGGAATGCTGAAGCTGTTCGGGACCTCCCCTTCCGGCACCGCCAGAGCGATATCCGTAGACCCGGTGTGGTCCGCATCGGCCTGAAACCACTTGCCGAAGACATTCAGGTCGAAGTCGCCCGCATCATCTACGGTATAGGTGGTGGTGTTGAGCCGGCTGATTACGGCCCTTCGGTAACCGTCGTTCCGGAGTTCGCTCACGGCATACCGCATGCCGGACTCGGCAAGGGACCGGGCCTGTGTGGCTTCGTTGGGGACGCCCTTGGTCATCCACTCCGCCGAGGTGTACATGGAGATCATGGCCGATCCGAGCAGGCCGAAGATGAGCATGACCACCAGGATGTACAGGAACGCGCTGCCCTTCGCCGACGAGCGGCCACGCCCGACCATCGCCGCCATGGGGGACCGGCGGATTTCAGGAGGTTTGGGCTCCGGTGATCGTTTGGCGTCCGGTGTCTGTGTCATTGAACTGAGTGTCGAATTCTTCACCGTCACCTTGGCGGCACGGCGGGTTGACGTTCGTGCTCCGTATGATTGGGTACCACGTGCTTACCCGGTTTCAGATCATGTCGTAACCGCGCCCATGGTCTGTCAGCGTATTGAAAGCGATCACGCTCACGGCTGGGCCACCATGTTTCTCGGGTACACCCGGACACTGAAGGCCGGCATGGCGCCGACCGCAAACCCGATGTCGATATACGCAACCTCATTGCTGCCGTCGTTGTCCATGTCGGCGTAACTCGCGCTCAACTGCGGGCTCGACACATCCTCCATGAGCAGGTACTCGATGGTGTTGATCGTCAGGTAAAGATTGCCGTCATCGAACTCGAGCTTCCGGGTTCCCGGCAGATTCGGGTCATCACTGGTATAGGTGATGGAGGTGTTCAGGACAGGATTGCCCGGCAGACCGTTTTCGCTGATCGACCGGAGTTCCAGTGCCATCCGGTTTAACGCCACCTCGGCCCGAAATGCCGACTCGACGGCCTCCCGTGTCAGAAAAAAATTCTGAACCCCGCTGACCATGAACACCGTGGAAAAGGACGCGATGATTCCCACCAGGATCAGCGACACGATGATTTCAATGAGCGTGAAACCATTCGTGTTCAACCTGGACCGGCAAAGCGGATCGGCCGGGGGGTGCATTTCCGCCCGGCCCCGTCCGCCATAAAAGACGGGTTTGTTACGGCTCCCCGGCAATGGCGGTAGGCATGCACCAGGGCCGGAGGTAAATCGCCGATGGGGTCGTTGGATGGTCATGGGTACCTGTCAGAACGTTCAATACCGGCTTGTCGGATCGTCGGCCCGGACCCGGCTCTCGGACAGCAGGACCGTAGATCGATAGCCTCCGCCCTGAACCGTGACTTTGAGTGTCTCGCTATCTGCCGGCGCCGGCGATACCTCTGCGCCGCCTGCGGTAAAATCGGTATAATTCCGGGTGATCGTGATGTCGGTGCCGTAAGCATTGCTGTCGATATTGGTAACGATCGTTGCCAGGGCAGTGTCCGGGGCGGTGTTGACGGCCTGCACATAGTCGGAGACAATGCGTTCCAGGACGTTATTCGCCGCGGCTTCGTCCCGAACCAGAGAGACCGAATCGGCGATGCCGATGAGGGCTGTTCCGGAAAATTGAACCATCAACGATCCCAGGATCGCCGCCACCACAATGGTGACAATGAGTTCCAGCAGGGAAAACCCCGCGGCCGGATGGTTCCGCGTCGTGATCATTGGATGTACCCTGTTTCACCGGTGATTCGCAGCTGGGTAGAGCCAAAGGAGATATCCAGTGTCTGCAGTCCCTGGGCCACCAGGGTCCGGATTTCATTTACGCCGCTCACATACGTATACGGCATTCCGTATCGGTCAAAGTAGATGGTAAACGTCCCCACCGTGAAGAAGACTTTGAACGGATCATCCGATGACGCGTTGACCTTCTGGTCGTCTTCTCCGGGCAGATACATGATGTTCGACGTTTGGTCGGGCTCGGTGGCGTTGTTGGGATTGTCGGTTCTGAAAAGCCAGTACAGCGTGCCGTCGCATCGGATGCCCCAGAACCGGTTATTTTTTTTTATGGCCATGGTCTGCGCGAACCGGATGTGGTTTTTCAGGCGGTCGAGGCGTGCAGGCTCCCGGATCGCGTCGATATCGAGCAACCGCTCGAGGATCACGGCCGTGAGGATCCCCATGACCAGCAGGACGGCCACAAGCTCGATCAGGGTGATCCCGTCCCGGTTCCCGACATGTCGAAACCAATTGACGCCATTCATTCTATATTTCATGATTCCATGATTTATACCAAAGATTCCGTTTTTTCTCAATAAATCGGTAATTCCAACCATCCGAACCGGCATTGTGCCCCGCCCTTGTCCGGAATCGGGGGTCCGGCGAAAATACCTTCCCGCGGCAGAAGCGTATCCTCGAGCCCTTGGATCCGGGCGCAGAGGAAAGCGGGTTCGGATCTGTCGCTGCGTCGTTCCCATTTCCTTCGGCAGCTCACCGACGCTGCCCCCTGGGGTGATTCCCCCTTTGTCCCTTCTTTTTACTGCCCATGACCGCCCGCGAAGTTAGCTGGAAATCCCCTCCACCATAATGACTTCGGCGAGGGCGATGTGTTTCCTTGGGGCGACAAATTTGTAGTGACAAAAATGGCTTATGGGCCCAACATCGAGACCCATGGATGAGATTGCCCGGAACAGGGTCTTCCGCCCGTGTCGAGCGGAGCGGTATAGGAGGGATCAGCGGGGGTGTTCAAGGATTTTCGCCGGCGATCTGCTTTAGTTCATCCAGGGAATCCATAAACAAATCGTAAATGGCGGCGTCAAAATGGGACCCGCGCCCCTCGGCAAGAATTTCCAACACCTCGTTTTCGGGCAACGCCTTCCGGTATACCCTGTCATTGCTCAGGGCGTCGTAAACATCCACCAGGGCTACGATTCGCGCCGATTCGGGGATCGCTTCGCCCTTGAGGCCTCTTGGATATCCGCTTCCGTCCCATTTTTCGTGGTGATTCTGGGCAATTTCACACGCCAGCTGGATCATCGGGAATTCAGAATCCTTCAGTATGGCACCGCCGATGGCGGCATGGGTTTTGATGATTTCGTATTCTTCGGGGGTCAGACGCCCTTTTTTTCTTAGGATCATATCCGGCACGCCGATTTTGCCGATATCATGCATCGGTGCTGCCAGGAGTAGATCTTCGATCCGTTTTGGAGACCAGCCCCTTTTTTCGGCAAGTTTCGCACTGAAAAGGGCAATGCGGCGCACATGACCTCCTGTCTCCTCGTCCCGGGATTCCAAAGCCGATAGGAGCCGATAGATCGTCTCTTCCTGTGTTTTCCGAATGATCCGGGTCTGCCGGCGGACGATTTTCTCCAGCCCCTCACCATATTCCCTCAAGGTGCGCTCCAGGCGGACGGTGCGTTCACCGACGCTGACCCGAGCGCGCAGCTCGTCCAGATCAAAGGGCTTGACCATATAGTCATCGACACCGGCTTCGGAGAGTCCCGTGACCTTGTCCTCCTTTTCCCCTTTGGAGGTCAAGAGGATGATATACACATACGCCCTGTTACTGGAGTGCCCGCGCAGGTGTCGCGCCAGTTCGACGCCGTCCATTTTCGGCATCATCCAGTCGGTAATCACCATGTCTATCGATTCGTCCTTGAATTTTTCAAACGCTTCCGTGCCGTCTCCGGCAAGTATGACCCGGTGCCCCCATTTCTCTATAAAATGCTGCAGCCGTTTTCGCGTGATGGCTTCATCTTCGGCGATGAGTATGTTCACGGAGATCCCTCCTTAACCATTTGGGACAGCTGGGTCTCGAGCTGCCGAACCTGGGATTCCAATTGTTCCATTTCTCTCAGGGCCGACGTCAGATCACCCTCCCGGCCCATCCTCTCCAAGCTTAACGCTGTTTTGGCAGCGGTTTTCGCCCGAAAATTGCCGAGCATGCCCTTCAAGGCATGGGCGCTGCGTTCCAGGTCGTTGTTGTTTCCCTCATCCACAGCTTGCTGGATGCCCTGGAGCATGCCTGGATATTCACTGATAAACAGCTCGATGGACGACGTTAAAAATTCCCAATCATTGTCAAACGCTTCGAGAACGGCCCCTGGCGCGATGGTCTCTGCCGGTTCCGGTTCCGGCTCCGATGTCGCCGGCGAGTCCGCCGGTTTGTCGGTGTCCGGCCCGGATGCCGCAGCAGCGGTCGTCAACTTGTGGGGTAGCAGAGCCTGGAGGGATTGCACCAATTTGTCCGGAGATATCGGTTTAGACACGTAATCATCCATACCCGCCTGGATACAGCGCTCCCGGTCTTCTTTCATGGCATGGGCCGTCATGGCGATAATGGGTATGTGGCGGTCGGCGCCTGTCTCATAATCTCTAATGGCCCGGGTAGCGGCAAGCCCGTCCATTTCCGGCATCTGAACATCCATGAAGACCACATCGAAGTCTTGTTTGGTAATCCGATCCAAAGCCAGAAGTCCATTTTCAACCACAACGGGGCGATGTCCCCATTTGGTGAGCAGGCGCGTGATGAACTTCTGGTTGAAGGGGGTGTCCTCGGCAACCAGAATATCCAATGGCGCTAAGCTCGGCACCGATTCATCGGTCGCTTTGGCGGAGCCTTCATCGCGCCGGGGTCGGGGCCGACCCAACGCGATTTGAATTGCAGACAGCAGATCCGACGGACGGATCGGCTTGTTGACGGTTGCGGCGGCCCCTATACTGCGGTAGTCTTCCTGACTCTGTCGGTGCCCTCCACTGAGCATGACGACCACCTTGGGACCGGGTGCCGGTTGATCCTTCAGCCAGTGAAGCAGTTCGGAGCCGCCCTGTCCGGGCATGTCCGCATCCACGATCAGCAGTTGAACGCGTGATTCTCCGTCCAGCGTCCTCTTGGCTTCCTCGACGCCGAGTGCGCTCGAGGGCGCCATGCCCCAGTTTTTCAGCATCTCGCAAATAATCTGACAGGTGGTTGCCGTGTCATCCACCACCAGGGTTTTCAGGTTCTCCAGATTTTCGGGCAGCCCCGCCACGGGGGCTTCTGTTGCCTCGGGTTGCCGCTCCAGACGCGCGATAAAATGGAACTCGCTGCCGTTTCCGGGGACACTGTCCACCCAGATCCGGCCCTCCATCAGTTCCGAAAGCTGTTTGGAGACTGCCAAGCCAAGGCCGGTGCCCCCGAATCGGCGCGTCGTGCTGCCGTCTGCTTGTTGAAACGCACTGAAAATAGTTTCATGCTTATCTTCGGGGATACCGATGCCGGTATCTTTGACGGAAAATTCCAGAACGGTATCCGTATCCCCACCGTCTTTTTGGGACACCGTGACAATGACTTCCCCTTCGCTGGTAAATTTGATGGCGTTGCCGATAAGGTTGAGAAGTATCTGTCGAAGCCGGGTCGGATCGCCGACAAGCCGCTCCGGGCACTCCGGTCGCACCCAGTAGGCCAGTTCCAACCCCTTTTGATGGGCGTTGGGTGCCATGATTTTCAATGTCTCCCCGAGAAAGTCCCGGAGCCCAAAATGAACGTCTTCCAGTTCGAGCCTGCCGGCTTCGATCTTTGAGAAATCGAGAACGTCGTTGATCAGTGCGAGCAGGGAATAGGACGAGGAGCGGATAATGGAAAGATCCTCGTGCTGTTCCGTGGAGAGGTCTGTCTCCCCCAGCAACTCTGCCAGACCGATAATGGCATTCAGGGGGGTGCGGATCTCGTGGCTCATGTTGGCCAGGAACTGGCTCTTGGATCGGTTTGCGGCTTCAGCAGCCATTTTGGCATATTGGAGTGCTTCAGCCTGCTTCCGGCGGGTGACATCGCGGATAATACCTCGAAATCCCAACGGATTATCTTTTGCATCCTGAATCAGCGACACGGAGGCCTCTACCACGCGCTCGCTGTTTTCCTGGCTCCACAGACGGCAGTCCAGAATCTCTGCGGATTCCCCGGTCTCTATGACCTTTTCAAGGACGTCAACGATATTCGGCTCGGAGTCGGGTGCCAGGGCATGTCGGATGTTCATCCGGTCGATCATGTCCGGAGAAGTTCTCAGAATTCTGGGCAGGGCATCATTAAAGAAGGTAAACCGCCCGTTGAGGTCCAGCTCGTAATATCCATCCTCAATGCTCTGAAGAATGGTCCGGTAGCGCGCTTCGCTCTCTTGCAGGCGGGATTCGACCTCCTTGCGCTTGTTGATGGTGAATTGCGCATGGGAGCCAAAGATCATGAAGAAACAGAGCGCCAGAAGCCGGGTGGCGATTTCATTGATATCCGTACCGATGAAACTGTTTGTAAACGAGCCGTCACCGCTGAGAAGAAACTGCAGCATGGAATCGAGTAACCAGTAGACAAGCGCCAGCCCCACACCAAAAAACAGCATGGTGTCGTCGAGAAGGCTGGCCGCCTTGCGTTTAGCCGTCATGCGGGATCTCCTTATAATCCGCGGTCATGTCAATCATGGACTGAAGGTGTTACTCCCCGGGGTGCAACGTGTCCCGGGGATATCGGTTTCACCGTCATGGGGTGCCGGGCGGATGCGGCAATCGGTGGTGAATCGATTGCCATTTGACATGCAATCTGCGGGCCAGGCGGACACGCCCTGACCCGGCATGTCTTATGGCCGCCGAATTTCCTTTCCGAAGATGCGAAATTATGCCGATCATACGTTCTTATAGGCCTGTATGTCAAAAAAACGGATCGGCGACACCATGGCGGGGCTGTTTCGTCCGCCGGGGTGTATGACGATCGGCCCGGGCGATCGGCTTGGGCCCGTTGTGACATCCAAAATAGTGTCGTCTAACCGGAGCAGCGCACCTGTGGCACCCCACTTAAAAACATGATAAAATGCAGCCGATTGTTATTATAACAAATATTTGGTCACCTGCCGAGGCAAAATGAAAATCGAACGGGCAGACGGGTTTGATCTGCATTGGCCCCATTCACCCGAGACGTTTCGCCATCGAGTGGTCGCGCTCATTGGACTCTTCGTTGCCGTTCTGGTGGTATATGCAAACAGTTTCTGGGGTGAATTTCACCTGGATGATTTTGGTAACATTGTGAATAACATCAATATCCAGGGTGATGGGCTGACCTGGGAAGAGCTGAGACGGAGCTTTCACGGCACCGACGCCAGTGAACGGGGCATCGACCGGCCGGCGGCGTTTCTGACATTTGCCCTCAACTACAGGTTCCATGGGCTGGATCCCTTTGGATATCATCTGGTCAACGTCTTTCTTCACTATGCCGCTTCGGTGGTTCTTTATTTGCTCCTGTTAACCTGTCTTCGTCTTCCGGCGCTCGGCGGCCGATATGCCGATGTGGCCCCGGGACTGGCACTGCTTGCCGCATTCATGTGGGCGATCCATCCGATCCAGGTCACCGCCGTGACCTACGTTGTCCAGCGGATGGCCGTGATGGCCGGTCTGTTTTACTTGCTGGCGATGCTTTTTTTCGCAAAAGCCCGCACCACCGTTGATTCGGGGAGCGCGGCTGTGTATGGCGGACTGTGCCTTGTCAGCGGGGTGCTGGCGTTTCTCAGCAAGGAGAACGCCGTGACCCTGCCGATCACCCTTGTACTCATGGAAATCCTTCTTATCCGCGGGTGGCCACGGTATGTGGGGTCTCGCACGGCGGTATGGATCCTTGCCGGGGTGGTTGTGCTTCTGGCGATGTTGCTGTGGCTGATTTTGGGTGCCAACCTTTTGGCCGGCTACGACATCCGCCCATTCACCCTGCCCGAGCGATTGCTGACCCAACCCCGCGTATGGCTTTTTTATGTCCGTCTGCTGCTTTATCCGACACCGGACCGGATGACACTCCTGTACGACTTCGAGATATCTGAAACGATCCTTGTACCATGGTCGACCCTGCCGGCGCTGACGATCCTGGCCGGCTCGGCGGTGCTCGCTGTTTGGGCGTCACGCAGATGGCCCATGGTGGCCTTCTCGATTTTGTTTTTCCTGTTGAATCACCTTACAGAGGGATCGATTATTCCTTTGGAGATGGTGTTCGAACACCGCAACTATCTGCCGTCGGCCTTTTTCTTCGTCCCGGTGGTCATCATTGTCGTCCGATTCCTGGATTATTTTTCCTATCGACCCGTTCTACAGCTGCTGGGGGCGGCGGCGGTCGTCGTGGTGCTTATCGCCAATGGTCATACCACCCATGATCGAAACCGGATTTTCCGCAATGAGCTGTCCCTGTGGGAAGATAATGTTCGCAAATCTGAACATCTTCACCGTCCCCACCATAACCTGTCAAAAGCTTACATGGTCGCAGGCCGCTTCACGGAAGCCCTCCGGGAAATGGAGCGGGCACTGGAGGCCCGGGCGGGCGGCCGAAAGCATCAGAAATACAAAACCCACTACAATCTCGGGCGCTATTACATGCTGGCCAATGATCTGGAAAAAGCCCTGGAACACCTGGAGAAATCCCTCGACTATGAGCCCGGTTACGCCGGCACGTATAACAGTATCGCCCGTATCCGGCTGTATGAAGACCGGATCCCGGAGGCCCTTGAGATGACCCGGGAGGCGATCCGGCGAAATCCCCATGCCGCCGATCACCGGCATACCCTGGCGCTGATTGCGCTGCGCCTTGGAAATCCGGATCGAGCCCTTCGCGAGGCCGTCACATCGCGTCAATTGATCGGCGACCAGGGAAATTCGGAATTCATTCTCGGGGAGGCATTTCGTCAAAAGGGCAAATTGAATCAGGCGCGATTGCACTTCGAACGCTACCAGGCGCTTTTTCCGGACCACCGGTCGGTCCGGCTGGCGCTCATTGAAATATATAGCCTGACGGAGCAGAACGGTATTCTCAAACAAACGGTTCGGGAATTTTTGGCGAGCATCGGCAGCGCGGACCTTCAGGAGGTGCTGAACGACTATGATCTAAAATACAACTCCATGGACCGTGCCCGGATCGACACCATCGACCGGGCGATCCAACAGATGCTCTGCGAATAACATCGTGAAACGATGTTATGAAACGCGACGATGTCGCTCAAAGGGCTTGAAAGCCGCGCTTTCGCTTTCATCGTTGATTGGGATGAGAATCCTTTCGCGGAAAACACGGCGGCTATCAATCGGATTTTGGTATGCTGATTGTTTTGTCGTAGATGCGATACTTCGCAGGATCGGTCTCCTGGGCGGGATACTTGACCTTAACGTCTATCTGGGTAGCTGCGACCTGCCATTGGGTCACCGCAAAGTCCGGACCGAGATCCATGTCCACATTGGAGGACGCCAGACTGATGGCTTGCCAGGTTTGCCCGTGCAAGAGTTGTCTCGCCATATGCTGGTGGAGCCGGGATTCCAATTCCCCGAAGGCGATTCGAACGGTTTGCGCCCTGGATCGGGTTTGCAGATCAAAATATTTGGGTACGGCCACCGCGGCAAGAAGGCCGAGGATGACCATGACCAAAATGACTTCGATTAGGGTAAACCCCTCTTCGGATGTGTGAATCGGGCTGTTAAAGGAACACCTGCCGTTTCTCTTCCGGCGTATGAGCAAAAGATCCATTTCCGGTGCCGAACCGCTCGAGCGCGCCGCGTGTCCCTGCCACCATGGCATGGGTCGGGAAACCCTCAAAGCTCAAGCAGCAGAATGGAAAAGTGGGCGGTCGCCCTGCCCACTTTTCGCTCCTGCTGCCCTACCAACTGAAAATGGAAGATACATCACGGATATTGACGGTTCAGATCAAGGAGAAGCAGAAAATTTCGGCAGCGAGATCGTCTGGTTGCTGACCGTGGCATTGGCTTCGCCTTTTGGATAGATGACCACAAACGACAATGTTCCGACGCCCGCGGTATAGTTCCAGCTGGCGGAGGGTACATCAAAGTCGGGGCCGATATCCAGGCCGATATCGCTTGAGTTGAATGTGATCTGGCTAAAGGTATCCCCCTGGAGCAGCCGGCTGGCGAAATGCTGGTTGATCCGAACTTTGATCTCGGAAACTGCCGTATAGATCGCCTTTTCCCTTGCTTTGGTCTGAAGATCGAAATACTTGGGCACCGCCACGGCCGCCAGAATCCCCAGGATAACCAGGACTGCGATAATTTCGATCAGCGTGAAGCCTTCCTCGTTTCTCAGTAATCTTTTCGTTTTCATGATGCACCTTCCGTTTTTTATTTCTTGCGTATCCGGCCCTGGCTTGTGAAGAAGCCGGATGCCAGTCTTCTGGGAGTTCTACAAGCATAGATCATGCCAAATATCATAAATTTCTCCGTGTTATCTGCGAAAATGTCTATATTTATATAGATAACAAGAAGTTGAAAATAAGTAGCAATTATCCTCGCCAAGAAATCCACAAAAATTCAGGTGGCAAAAACGGCGTTTGCTCCAATACGTGTTGGGCCATCATCAATTTGTGTCGGAATTTGCAAAAAATGTTGGATAGACCAGAAAACCCAACGATAAGAATAGGATGTTTTAGGCGCGGGGTCCGAGGGGAGATACCGATCATGTGAGACCCGCTTTCAGTGAGGTGATGTCTATGTCCAGTTTCTTGATACGATGCCATAAACTGCGTTCCTTGATGCCGAGCATCTTTGCGGCTTTCACCTGAACACCGTTGCATTGTTTGAGGGCGTCCAGAATTATCCGTTTCTCGAGTTCACGCAAATGGTCGTCCAGATTTTTCCCCGGCGACGCATCCGCCAGGGGTATTTCAGGACCTTTCCAGTCCTGGTTGAGGTGGACCGGCAGATGCACCGGCTCAATGGCCGAGCCGGCCATGACGGACGCCGCCTCTACAACGTTCTGGAGCTCACGGACGTTTCCGGGCCAGGTGTACGAGGAGAGTATCTGTATGGTTTCAGGAGAAGGCTGCAGGTCCTCTTTCCCCAGCCGCTGAAGAAACTCGCTCACGAGGGCCGGAATGTCTTCCTGGCGGTTTCTTAGAGGCGGCAGCTGTATGGTAAACACATTGAGCCGGTAGAACAGATCCTGGCGAAATGCCCCCTCTTCGACCATCCGGGACAGATCCTTGTTGGTGGCGGCAATAAACCTGACATCCACCTCGATCGAATGAATGCCGCCGACCCTTTCGAATCTGGACTCCTGAAGGACGCGAAGCAATTTCGCCTGGGTTTCAAGGGGCATATCCCCAATTTCGTCCAGAAAAACGGTACCGCCGTCGGCCGTCTCGAACTTACCCAGTTTCCGGCTGTCGGCACCGGTAAAGGCGCCTTTTTCATGGCCGAAGAGCTCGCTCTCCAAGAGGCTGTCTGGGATCGCCGCACAGTTAAGGGCCACAAACGGCCTGGAAGCCCTCTGGCTGTGTTCGTGAATACTTTTGGAGATGAGCTCCTTTCCGGTTCCGGTTTCTCCGACGATGAGCACTGTGGCATCGGTTCCGGCAACCTTGACGATCTGATTGAGCACACCGCGGATGGGCCGGCTCTGACCGACGATCTGGGGGAATAGTTTCTGGGATTCGACCTTGCTCAACAACTCGGTCACTGTTTCCAAAATCACGTTAAAACGCCCCATGTCGTCTGTATGGGCCTTTGACTTTTCCGGAATGGTTTCAATTTGGGCAAGAATTCCCAACTCTTCGGTCTTTCGCACAAACCGTTCCACCGGCCCCAGAAGCAGTTTGGCAATGATCAGCCCGAGTCCGAAGGTGATGAGTGCCATGATGGTTCCGAAAATTATCACCGCACGCTGGGGCTCGATATTCCGCTTGAAAAAGTAGTCGGTGAGGTTATGGGAGCCGATAATCGAAATGAGTGCGATTCCGGCGAAGATGATCGGAATGATGACATACAGGCTGATTTGGAAGCGGATGTCTTTCATTATTTAACCATCTGCGTCAGATCCCACATGGGCAGAAAGATCGCCAGGGCGAAAAAGCCGACCACTGCGGCCAGCCCGACCGTCAACAATGGACCGATGGCATCGGAGAGTTTTTTCATTTCGTATTCCAGTTCATCGTCGTAGTGCTTGGCGATTTCATTGAGCATGTCCTCGAGATTGCCGGCCTCTTCGCCGATGGAGATCATGTTGATCACCAGGGGTGGAAAGTAACGTGATGATTTGAGCGGGTTGGCAATACCCCGACCCTGCTCGAGCCGCTCATTGATCTGGTCCAGTTCCCGGGCGATGGCGGCATTGCCGATGGTCCCGTACAGAATTTTCATGGCCTCCATGACCGTGACTCCGCTGGACTGCAGAATCGAGAAAATACTGGCAAACCGGGACATGGCGGCTTTGATGAGCAGCGGGCCGACGATCGGCAACCGCATCAGCAGACGGTAAGTCGTCAATTTCCCGTTTTCGCTCCGGAGGTAATAGTAGGCCCCGACCAACAACGCGATCGTTCCCCCGACCAGTATGTACCAGTATTGGGACAGGGCAAAATACATCCACATGCAAATCTTGGTCGGCACCGGCAGGTCGATACCCGCATTTTCGAATATGCCGGCAAATTTGGGGACCACAAACGTCAACAGGACGAAAAAGGCAACCACCAGGAAGGAAATGACGAGTAGCGGATATTGCAATGCCGATTTGATATCCGACCGGATCTTATTTTCGTGTTCTGTTATGTAGATCAAGCGGTCGAGGATTTCCGGCAGCGCGCCGCTGGCCTCGCCGGCCTGGACCATGCTGCAGTACAGTGGGGAAAAGGCGTTCGGGTGTCTTCGGAACGCATCGTAGAGGCTGGACCCTTCACGGATGTCCTGTGAGATCCGGGCGATGATACCGCGCAGTTTCAGGTTGTCGGTCTGGGTCTCAAGCACTTCGAGGATTTTGGTGATGGGCACTCCGGCCGTGAGCAGGGTACGGAGCTGTTTCGAAAACAGCGTTAACTCGTTGGGTTTGATGATCGATAGCTGCGTGCGAATTTTGGTCCAATTGATCCGCAGGGCGGTCTCGCTCTTTTGGGTAACATTGGCCGGTACATAGCCCTGGGCAATGAGCATACTATTGGCGATGTCCTCCGTATCGGCATCGATCTCTCCGGAGACGAGGTTGCCGCTTGGGTTAATCGCCTGATAAGAAAATTTGGGCATAGCACATCCGATGGATCCGGTGATGCGGTTTTAGGATACGGTCGGGTTGCCGCGTCCATCCATAGAATCAGGTCATGACGGCGGACGTGGCTTCTTCCAAGGTGGTGACCCCTTTTTTGACCTTGTCGGCGGCATCTTCTTTCAGCGTTTTTAAAATTCCGGCCTCCCGTGCGGCTGCCGTGATCTCCTGCGCCGAGCGGCGTTTCAGAATCATGTCCTGAATCATCTCGGTGATGACCATGACTTCGTAGATGCCGGTACGTCCCTTGTACCCTTTGTCCAGACAATTGAAGCACCCTTCGCTTTGGACGAAGTCTCCGGTGACGTCCTTGTCGAAGCCCCAGAGTTCCAGTGCCGCCCGGGGGGGCGCGTATGGCCGTTTGCAATATGAGCAGACCCGCCTCACCAGCCGCTGGGCGACGGAGACCAGCATCACCGACGAGACCAGAAACGGCTCGATCCCCATGTCGATAAATCGGGTGATGGCTCCGGCGGAATCATTGGTATGCACCGTACTCAGCACCCGGTGACCGGTCAGGGCCGACTGTACGGCGATAGAGGCTGTCTCCGGATCACGGATCTCCCCGACCATGATGACATCCGGGTCCTGACGCATGATGGATCGCAACCCACTGGCAAAGGTCATTCCCGCTTCCCGGTTCAGTTGGATTTGACGAATTTTTTCCATCCGGTACTCGACCGGGTCTTCCAGGGTAATAATGTTGATATCCGGCTGGTTGATTTTCTTCAAAATCGAATACAGCGTAGTACTTTTCCCGCTCCCGGTCGGGCCGGTGCTGAGGATCATGCCGTAGGGCTTGTGCACCATGGTTTCCAATTTTTCACGGTCTGATGTCACCATGCCCAGCTTCTCGAGGGAAAAGACGCCGGCACTCGTATCGAGGAGCCGAAGCACCACGTTTTCGCCATAAATCGTCGGTAGCGTGGATGCCCGGATATTGATTTCCTTATTATCCATCCGAACCGTAAAACGGCCGTCCTGGGGAACCCGCGACATGGCGATGTCCATGTTTGCGAGTATTTTGAGACGTGAAATGATCGGAAGAATCATTGCCTTGGGGGGCGCCGGCACCTCGTGCAGGATACCGTCTACCCGGAATCGGACCTGGACATATTCTTTTTCCGGACTGATATGAACGTCACTGGAACCTTCACGAACGGCCTGGGCGAGAATAGAGTTCACCAGGCGTACAATCGGTGCCTCTTCGGCCATATCGTGAAGCGAGCTCACCTCCAGTTCCTCTGTCGGTTCTACGCCGGCCTCGTCGGGACGCTCGACACTCATGTCCTCAAGCACCCCGCCGATGTCCGTATACGTACCGTAAATGCTGGACAGCATGCTGTTGTATTCCTGCTCCGAGCAGATCACCGCTTCAACTTCCAGGTTGGTATGGATCTCGATGGCGTCCATGGCGTTGATGTCGGTCGGATCCACCATGGCGATGGTCAACAGAAATTTGGATTTCTCCAGCGGCACAATCTGGTACTTCTGAGCCATTTCCAGAGGCAACACGTCGGTCAGACGGACATCCAGGGGATAAAGGTCGGTACGGTACTTTTTGATGGCGAGCTGCTTGGAAATGAGATCCGTCACCTGGGAATTGCTGACCAGCCCCTGTTGAATCAGGTACTGACCCAGTTTGACGTTGGAGCGCTTCTGGCCGACGATGGCCTGCTTGAGCTGCTCGTCGGTGATGAGGCCCGCTTCAATCAGCATCTCCCCGAGCCGTTTCCGCTGCGGTACCGGCTTCCCGACAGATGGGCCAAAAAAGGTGCCGACAAGAGGTTCGTTCTTTCCCATCACATCCTCGGAGTCTCATAGGGATTGGCATAAAAAATGGTGTCCGGAGCCCAGCGCGACACCAGTTCCGGGATGGTCCCATTGACCCGGGCGACCCGGCTGCGCTGAATTTGGGCGGAGGCCTCGTCATAATGGATGCTTTTCAGCAAGATGGAAAAGGAAAGGCCGTTTTGAGGATCCCAATGAGGGACAACGCGAATCGGGGGGGCTTCCGGCGGATGGTTCCGGAGCATGTCGACGGCGGAATCGAGTGTCCTGGCTTCTGCCAGTCGCACCCAGAACCGCTGTTGGTTCGTGGGCCGAATCCGGGCCGGAATGGCCGGAACGACAATCTGGTCGCCGACTTCGACCCGGTCCAGATCGTATATGTGGGGGTTTGCCCGGTGGACCGATTGCAAATATCGGGGATTGTGGCTTCCGTATACCTTCTCTACCAGACGCCAGAGGGTTTCCCGATTCCCCAATGTCACCCGGCCGAGAATATCCGGCGGGGCGATATCGGCCACAGCCAACCAGCTGTCGTCGGAAGATACCGTGGCCGTGATTTTCGAGGTCTTCGGGTCGGGGTCGACGGCGGCCGGTTCGATGGGCGGAAGCACGGAGAGCTCCGTCTTCGGCTCCGGTCCGCTCGCAGCCGCAGGCGGCGGCTGGGCCGCCATGGTCCCGGTTGAGCCGGTATGGCCGGGCTCGACCGCCGATGGATTGTTGCCGGCTGCCGAAGGCGGTGTCGACGGTTCCGGATGTCGGTCCGAAGAAGACGTGATCTGCCCCTCGTACTCCGGCGTAACGGAGGTAAGCGCACCGGAAAGGCTCAATACGCCGATAACCGCCAGCAGGAGTATCGCTGCGCCTGCCGGCAGTCGCCAGCCCAGGAGGCCGGTTCTCTGCTCACGACGGGTACAGGAGCGGACCAGCGCCCAGCCGGCACGGGTCCGGTTTTGGATAATCACTGTCAGAAGGCATTGGTGGCACAGGTGAACAATTCGGCGCGGATATCCGCCGGTGGCCAGATAAATGCCGTACAGGGCAGGTAAGGTGAACAGGTCCGAACTCCCCCGGGTGTCCCGGGACTGGTCGATTCGAAACCGGATCATCTGCCGGGTATCTCTGAAGCTCATGGGCCCCAGGATGTGCAGAATATTTATCCGGTCCGCAAAGTTGGCGTGGGCGTCCAGGGTCTGCTGGAATTCGGTCTGGGCAAAAATAGCGATTTGAAGAAGCTTGTATTCGTTGGTTTCATAATTGAGAAACTCCCGCAACAACTCAAGGCACGCCGGGGGGATTTTCTGACCCTCATCGATGATCAGAACAACGGTGCGGTTTTCATCGACCCCTTTGCGAAACAAGCTCTTTTTGATGGTTTCTTTCAGTAGCCACGGGGTTGCCTGAGGCTCCGGCCGGGAGCCGGTGAGCATTTCGGCCACCGCACTCAGAAACTCTTGCGGGCTGGCAATGTCCGGGTCCAAAATCAGATGGGTTTCGATATCCGTGTCATCTGAAAACCGACGGATCAGCTGTCGGCACAAGGTGGTCTTTCCTGTTCCCACATCCCCGACAATGACATTGAGCCCGCGTCGCAGTCGCAGCGCCAGTTCCAGTTTCTGCAGGCAAAGCCGATGCTGACGGGAGTGAAAGAAAAAGTCCGGGTCCGGGGAATTAGAAAAGGGTTCCCGATGTAATTGTAAGATGTTGAAGTAATCCATGGCGCCGGTGCCCGTGAAAGGGTTATTGTCCGTCTCTAACAGGTAAAATTCGGGGAGTGATAAATATCAACAGCTCTTGCTTGTCTTCATTCTTGGACGTGCCTTTAAACAGCCAGCCCAGCAGAGGAACCTGCCTGAGGCCGGGCACGCCCTCTTCGCCTTTTGCCTTGGTCTCTTCGACCAACCCTCCGATAACGGTGGTCTGACCGTCGAAAACGATGACGCTGGTCTCGGCCCGTCGAGTGATGATGGTCGGCTGTCCCCTGACCTCCCGTGAAAAATCCGGCTGATCTTTGGCGACTTTGATGTTCAGCTTCAGCGTCTTTCCTTCAATGATGTGGGGGGTGACCTCCAGCCGGAGAACCGCCTTTTTGTATTCTATCTTGACCTCCTTGTCCTCGACGGTCTGAAATGGGATTTCCGTGCCGGCTTCGATCATGGCCACCTGGTTATCCTGGGTCGTAATAGAGGGGCTGGATAGAATGTTGAGCAAGGCCTGGGTTTCAAGGGCTTCCGGTTGAAGCTGGAGAATGTTATTGCCATCCTGGCCGATGATACCAATGGCCAAGCCTCTCAAATTTTCCGTGCCGGCCCCCACACCGGTTGCCGGAAGATTGACCATGAACCCGGACGCGGCGCTTTGGGCCACCGTGGCCGAGCCGGCCAGTCCGGGGGTGAGTCCGGATGCTTGGGTGGCGTCCGGCGTGATAAAATAATTGCCCTGTTCTCGCAGGCCGCCCCAGCGCACCCCCAGTTCCCGGGTCGCCGCTTTGCTGGACTGGACGATGTGGGATTCGATCTGGACCTGGGGGGTGGGCCGGTCCAGTTCCTCGATTAGCGGAATGATCCGGGTCAGATCGTCCGGGATGGCGGAGATGATCAACGAATTGGTGTGCTCGTCGACCAGGACCGAGCCGATGGGCTTTCCTTCCTCTTCCTTGGTCAGGAATTTTTCCAGATTTGCCCGCAGCTGGCCGGCATTGGCATAGTCGACTTTGATCACCCGCACGATCAATCGATCGGTCAGCTCAAGTTCCCGTTTTTTGGCCCGGATCTTTTTCTCGGTCTCCAGATTTTTAAGATTCTGGTTCCGGTCTTGCAACGTGACGATGCGGAGGATGTTCCCGTCTCTTTCATAGGACAACCCCTGGGCCTGGAGAATGCTTAAAAAGACCTGACCCCAGGGCGCCTTGTCCACATCGATATTGACCCGACCTTGCAACCCCTCATTTATAATGATGTCCTGGCCGGCAGCTCTGGCCAGCGCCCGAAGGAGCACCGACACCTCGGTGTTGTGCATTTTCAGAGAGATCATCTGGTCGGGCAAGTCGACCTTGTCGGTTTCCGACTCCGGGGCCGGCGATATGGTAACTGTTCCGGTCTCTTCGGCTTCGATGGATCGTTTCCGGGGGGCCGGAGAGTATCCGCGGGATTGTTCGGCCGTTACTTTCCACTTTTCAAAAAAGGGGTCTTTTTTCCCCGGGGAGCTTGTCTGGCACCCCACCGCCGCCAAGGTCAGAAGACCGAGGATGGTTGCAGCGGATAGAACGCAGCGTTGCCGGTACAATGTTGTCATGCAGACCCCTGTCTATTTTTTCGGGGGGTTCAAATTGTCTTCACGACGGACAAATTCTTCCAACGGAATCACCCGCACGTCATCGGAGTCCAGCCATTTCAGCTCCACATGGGAGGGGTATACCGCCAGGAGCGAATAACCGCTGATCTCCAGCGCATCCCCCGGCTCGTATTCCCTGTTGTTCAGGATGGCCAAACGCCGGTCGCCAAGTTCGATAAAGCCGGAGTATACCAACGGCACCTTCGGTTCCGGTACGGTCGCCGACAGCTTGTCGGGGATATTGTTCTCCTCAAGTGTGACCTTCAAAAACGGGTTGCCCCCCCATGGTGCCGTCGCTGCGGCAATCATATACTCCTCTGTCTTGTTCAGCGAAAATCGCGGCAACTCCGCGATAACTCCCAGCACAAAACCCTCCACGTCCTGAAGCGACTGCGTGGTAGCTTCAGGTGGCGTGGGTTCGGTTGATGGTGCCAGCAGGCTGTAACCGCCGTACAAAACCGCAAGCGCCATAACGATGAGGATGCCTTTCTCCCGCTTAGACATGGCGTATCCGGTGTCGGTTCATCCACTTACTCCTGATTCAGCCACAGCGTCAGACTATACCGGAGCTGGTGGGATGCCTCCATCGTCTGAAGTTTCAGGTTATCGATATGTTGGAGATAGGGCACGCCGCCGAGCTTCATCAGCAGGTTGCGAAATGCCTCGATGTCGCCACTGAAAACGGCCCTGACTTTAAGAAATTTGGATCCCTTCAAAATCGTTTGCATATCCGGCGATATGGTTTCCACCTGCAAATTACTCTCTGCTGCCAGGTCTCGCAGCATTCCGGTTGCTTGATCTGTTTTCCCGCGCGACAATTTTGTCGTCTCCGGAAGCGGCAGAAGATCCGGCGATTTTTCTCTGGAGGTTTTTAGAAGCCTCACAAAAACAGGGAAGAGTTTTTGTTGTCGTTCCAGCTCGATCTCGACCCGCGCGATCTCCCGCTCCGTCTCGGCCATGGAAAAGAATGTCGGCACAATGGCAACACCCACAAACAGGGTGATGGCCAGACCGAAAATGGCCGGCGTTGCAAATTTCGAAGCAGGCAGATTTCGTACCAGTATCGCCATGGGTTACGATTTTACTCCCCGGGGGGCGTCGCGACATGCCGTCCCCGAATCTGTTTGGATGGTTCAACGACCATCGGTTGAACCGTTGAAGATCATGTCGACCCATTGGGTGTCAGATGATCCGCAATTGTGCTGTAAACCGCAACGCTTCCTTTTCGGCGATCTTCACAACGGAACGCCGCTTGATGCTGAAGCTGCTGAAAATCGGAGATTTTTCAAGTTTGACGAGATACTCGGCCAGGGCGGACTCGGGTGTGCTCCGATCCCCGAGAACCACCCCTTCCAGAATGAGCTTCTGTGGCTCCTTCGATTCTTCGACAGCCCCAAGTTGGATGTCCACAGTGAGCAGGCGGATATCGCCGGGGGTCAGTCGTGTGATTTCACTAATCACGGCCATCCCCTGGTAGCGCTTACCCACCTGCTTGAGTGTTGCCTGTTTGCTCTTCACCTGCCCCAGAAGCTCCCGGATCATCGCCTCCGTGACCCGGGGATTGGTTGAATCCAGCTCACGGTTGAGACCTTCCAGTTCGGTGCCCTTTTGATCTAAAATCGTCGTCTGCCAGATAAATATGGCCAGACACACCGCGGACGCGAGAAGCAGCCCGATGTATATCACAGAACTGATCCGGCGGGCGGTTTCAGCCTTCCCCTTCTCTTTGTAAGTATAAAGGAAATTCGGGGTTCGGTCGTTTCGAGACAGTGCCAGACCGACGGCCGGCAGATACGATTCCCGCTCGGTAATGCTGGGCGGGGGCGAGATACGATCGTCAAGGGCCGAAGCGGCCCCCATGGGATCGAATACATCCAGTTCGATGCCCAGAAATTGGCTGATTGTGTTCACCAGAAGCATTTGCCCGTTAATCGGCCCGGAAATAAACACTTTATCCACACCGACGCTGTCGAACTTCAATGAGAAATGGCGCAAGGTCCGGTCGACCTGTCGGATTAGCCGCTGCAGTGCCGGAAGCACCATTTGGTAGATGTCGTTATCCGAATATGATCGTTCGGGAGCGAGGTTCGCAACTGATGGGTGGTGAATAAAACTGAAAAAAATGCGACGCGCTTCCTCCAACCCCTCCAGTTCACTGCTGTCCGGCCCCGTCATTTCCGGTTCGGACTCTTCCTGGCCGGCATCATCCCGCTCGAGCGGCAACTCATCCGACATGTGTTGCCGGACAGCTTCGACCATGCTGTTCATGCCGGCTTTGATCCCGCGCGATAAGACCAGGTTGTGATTTGAAAATATATCGATACGAGACCAATCCCGACCGATGTACAGGCTGCACACATTTTCACTTTCAACAGGGATCCATTGGTTGCGAAGAAGGTTCTGCAGCAGAAACGGTACGATGGAAATACCGGTCAAAGCAAATCCGCTGCGGGAAAACACCTGCTTCAGCTGATCGATTTCGTGGCGGGGGGCCGTGTAGGCCAACACCTCAAATTTCGGGACCCCGTCGTCGAGGGTCTCTCCCAGGAAATCAAAATCGAACACGGCCTCATTCTCGCTAAAGGAGACCTCTTTTTTAAATGTCCAGAACACCGTATTGGCGATTTGCCTTCGGGAAACCTTTGGAATCTTCAGATATCGCAACTCGACACGGGCTGAAGAAATCGAACTCCAGATTTCCGGGAATTTGGTATCCCGGGTAAATTCATTCAGCGTCCGTTTCAAGAAGGACGGGAAGTCGGGATGCTGGGGGTTAATTTCCGGTGGATAGGCAACGGAGCGATAGTCGACAAGTTCCTGGCTGGTAGCGGATGCCTGGTGGATCTTTACGAGTTTGAGATCGGTATAGCCCAGACTGACGCCGATGGTCGCCGGTCGGCGGATCTTCAGCAACCGTCCAAACCGGGACGAGAGATCAGATAAACTGGAGGACGTGGGCGTTTCGACCGGGACCGGCGGACCGTTGCCCGTCTGCTTCCCCCGAATCAGGTCCAGCAATTTTTCTGTAGAAGAGATGGTATCCGTTCTTGCCAAAATGGCTCCCTCGGGGTCACTCTGCCTGTTCGATGTGACGAGAGCTGGCTCTCGGTTGCCGTTTTTCTTCTGCCGTCAAAACCCTAATTTACCTGAATTTGCGGTGAATTGTCAAGAAATAAAGCAGGTTACGATTCCCCCCGGCGGTATCCGACCCGCGAAAACGGTTTCCACGGGGTCACCAAAGGCTTCGATTCAATCATAACATACTTAGATCCCAATAAAAACAAACCACGCCGGTTTGACAAAAGAGCGGCTTTTCGGATATATTCCCAATAAAATTAATTATTTCAGTCTGTGTTACCGGAATCCCTCGAAACCACACACACCTGCCTGAAAAAGAGAGGACACCGTCAGTTTCGTGTGTGAGTGACCATGCGGAGCTATGTGTGCGCTTCGACGTGCGCCTTCGCTATTGTAAGCCATGAGCAGGATACGTTCTTCTTCCCCCGACAGGTTCCTCACCCATTTGAGAAAACCTTGTCGGGGTGCCGAATCATGCAACCCCGAATTCTCATTGTCCTCTCCAGGGAGCAGGTTAACAGCTGGAACCCATCGGGTCCCAATATCAGCAGTCGACATGTCATCGGAAAAGGAACATAACGGTGCGGTTTCCGTACTGGTCTGCTCAAAGGGTCGGCGGACCTCATTGGAAAATCTGGTGACAAGCATCCGGAAGATCCATCACCGCGCGATACCTGAAATCGTCGTCGTTGAGGAGACGGCTCACCCCAAACCCATAGACGGGACACGGTATATCGCCCACCCGATAGCCAATCTGGGAATCCCCTTTGCCAGAAACCTTGCCTTGGCGAATGCCACCGGCCAAATCATTGTATTTGTCGACGACGATTGTATCTTGGCAGACAGCTGGCTGGATGCGCTTATTGAGCCGATTCTGGAGGACAAGACGGTCGTTGGCACCCAGGGGGGTGTGACGGTACCGGAAACCTCCAACGCCATCGGTTGGGCCGAATCCCTGTTAGGCTTTCCGGGAGGCGGGATCACCCGGGTCTTGCAGGCCAACGGCCAGCACCGTCGCACAAAGGAAGTCTCGACACTGAATTGCGCATATCGCCGCTTGGTACTGGAGAAAACCGGCGGGTTTAACGAGCGACTCAAAGTCGGGGGAGAGGATTATTTGCTTGCAAAGCAAGCCTGCGAGCACGGCACCTGTGTGTTTATCCCGGATGCGCTGGTGTACCACGAACCCCGCGGTGCGTTCGGAAAGATATGGACGTGGTTCATCCGGAGGGGGCGGGCGGAAATCGATCTGCGGAAAACCGGAAAGGTAAACGACATGCCCTGGTGGCCGTTCATCCGTGGCTGGTTTTTGATCAAAATGCTGGCTGTCGTGCTGGCAAGCGTTTTTCTGCCCTACGGGACCATCTTTGCGGCAGTGATGCTCTTTGTGCTGTATCCCGGAATTCAATACGCGCGGTATTTCCGGTGGTGGCATGAAAGCCCCGCACCGCTGAGTGCACTTATCGTATTGCCGGCAGTTAAAATGGTCATGGATGTGGCGATGGACGTCGGGCGGATCCGTGGGGTGGCGTTTGACTGTTGAGCTTCTGGCTATTTCGAACCATGCGACCATGCTCGGCGGTGGTGAGCACTCATTTCTGGAACTGGTATCCACTTTGCCGGATCCATGGCGGCCGGTTGCCGCTACGCCCGGCCCGGGCGGGTTGGCCCACCTTCTTCGACGTCGGGGTATCCGAACGATTATTCTCCAGATGCCGCCCATTCGTCCGCAACGCATGCCGGGCGCACTCTCCGGGCTTTTCCGCTTTCTCAGGGTGTTATCCAAATCGAGCATCCGGTTGATCTATGCCAACGGTTCCCGGGCCGCTTTGTATGGGGGAATAGCGGCAACTCTGCTTCGAACACCGATGGTGTGGCACTGCCGGATCGTCGATCGTGATCCGCGACTTGATCCCGTATTGCAGCATTTGAGCACCCGGATCATTGTCAACAGCCACGCGACGGCACGCCGTTTTCCGACGTCGCTCCACCATAAAGTTCGTATGATTTACAACGGTATTGATATCGAACGGTTTTCACGAGCAGATATCGAGAGACCTGACCGAATCTCGGCGGCATGGAAGAATATTCTCGTGGTCGCACGGGCGTCACAGTGGAAACGCCATGACCTTGCGTTGGCGGCATTCGGTGTCCTTGCTCAGGAATTCCCTGAGCTGCATCTGGTTTGCGTCGGGGGCAAAGACCCCCATGACATAAATTGGTGGCAAACCCTTCAGGAACGCACACGCCGATCCGCCGCCTCGGACCGCATCCATTGGGTCGGACCGGAGCCTGACGTTCGGCCCTGGTACGCATCTGCTTTCCTGCTCGCCCTTCCTTCGACAAATGAGCCGTTTGGAAGAGTGGTGGTCGAAGCAATGGCCTCCGGAGTCCCGGTGATTGCCAGTCGCGGGGGTGGCGTGCCGGAGATCATCACCCACAATGTGGATGGACTCCTTTTCCGCGAAGGCGATCTTTCCGGGCTCATTGACGGCATGCGCGTTCTGATAACAGATTCGGACACCCGAAATCGATTGGTCCTTGCCGGCAAGAACCGCTCCTGTGACTTCGGTCTTGAACAGCATACCCGTCTGGTGAGCGCGGTTTTTAGGGAAGCGTTGTCCGGGGACGCTGAATCGAACGCGTGAAGAAGTCTATCCTTATAGACGCCAGAGAATTTGTCCCGGGCCGGTTTACCGGCATTGCCAGGGTCCTGACGGGGCTTGTCCAAGCCCTGGCGGTGCACCATCCGGAATACCGTATCCGGTTAGCCACCTGCCATGTTGATGCCATACCGGAGCAACTGGTGTTTCAGCGCAGTATCCGGTGTCGCCGTCTGCCGGCATCGTTTCCGGCAGCCGAATGGATGCTGACGCAGTGGACCAGGTCCCGGTTTGATCTGTTTATCAGCCCGTATCCAAAACTGCCGACATTCGGCTGTTTTTCCCGTGCCATCCACACCGTTCACGATGTATTGGATCTGACCCATCCGGTTTACCGGAAAACCATCAAGGCCGGTATCGATCGCATCCGGTTAAAAATCGCGCTCCGAAGGGCCGACCTGACATGGTATGATTCGAACACCAGCATGCAGGCGACCCGGTGCCTGGTTGGAACTGTCGGCCGTAACCCGAAAGTCCGGAATCTCGCGGTCAGCGACCGGTTTTCTGAATTGCCTGAGCCGAAGGACACTTCGATTCGGACGAGGTACGGGCTTCAGCAGGGATACATTCTGGTGTTGGGAAATGGATTGCCCCACAAAAACCTGGGCGTCCTCCTGACCATCGCCGGCCAAATGCATCGCCCGTTCGTTTTTGTCGGAGTTTCGGAGCGGAACCGGGCATACTGGCGCAAACGGTTTCCAAAGGCCCGGGGGAACTGGATGCCTCACATTCCGGAGATAGACCTACCCGCTATCCTGCGCGGTGCCTTTTGCCTGGCTCAACCGTCGACTGCTGAGGGATACGGCTATCCCCCGCTGGAGGCCATGGCTTCGGGTATTCCCGCGGTTGTCAGCGATGTACCCGTTCTTAGGGAAATTACCGGGGAAAGCGCCCTCATCGCCCGGCCCGATGATCCTCGCGCATGGCAGGCGGCGCTCCAGGGGCTTGAGAATCCGGAACGCCGCCGCCAGATCGCGCACGGGATGCGCTGGGTCCGGCAGTTCCGCGGTAGACAGGGATGGGTCAAACACATTGATGATATTTGCGACCTATTGGAGGAACCATGACGAAGAAAAAAGCGCTCATCACAGGAATAACCGGTCAAGACGGCAGTTACCTTGCGGAACTTCTCCTGGAGAAAGGCTACGAGGTTCACGGGATTGTCCGTCGGGTGGCTTTGGAACATCCGGAATCGCGTATGTGGCGCATCCGAGGGATCCTGGATCGCATTCGCATCCATAGTGCCTCCATGGAAAGCTACGCCAGTCTCTTCAACATCATTTCCGAGCTAACTCCTCAGGAATGCTATCATTTGGCCGCCCAGAGTTTCGTTTCATACTCTTTCGAAGACGAGTTTTCCACCATCAATACCAATCTCAATGGAACCCATTATGTGCTGTCGGCCCTGAAGCGGCAGGCCCCGGAATGTCGCTTCTACTTTGCCGGATCCAGCGAGATGTTCGGCAAGGTGGCGGAAACGCCCCAGGACGAACACACGCCCTTCCACCCGCGTTCGCCCTACGGCATTTCCAAAATGGCCGGATTCGAATTGACGCGCAATTACCGGGAGGCATACGACATGTTCGCCCTTTCGGGAATACTGTTCAATCATGAGTCGCCCCGGCGTGGCGCCGAATTCGTGACTCGCAAAATCACTTCGGCCGCAGCGAAAATAAAGCTGGGGCTCGAATCGGAAGTCCGCCTTGGCAACCTGGATGCCCGGCGCGATTGGGGGCATGCAAATGATTTTGTCCGTGCCATGTGGCTGATGCTTCAGCAGGATGTGCCGGAGGATTACGTCATTGCCTCTGGCAGCTCCCGCCCGGTGGCAGAATTTTTAGAGATCGCTTTCGACTACGTGGGACTTGATTTCCGCCAGCATCTCGTGATCGACGAAACTCTCTACCGACCGTCGGAAGTCAATGTGTTGCAGGGGGACGCGTCAAAGGCAAGGAAAGAGCTGGGTTGGGAGCCGATGATCAGTTTCGAAGCCCTTGTCCATGAGATGGTCGAAGGTGATCTGGAGTGGTATTCCAGATAAACTGTCCAAAAGGGAGGTCGCGCGTCTGGTGAACATACTGTTTGTCGCTGATGTGTTCTTCCCCGATTCGGTCGGCGGCGCCGGTCGGGTGGCGTATCATCTGGCACGGGAGTTGAGCTCGCGGCACGACGTTCACATGGTGACCCGGAACCCGGACCGCAGATTGGCGCCGTATGAGATCCTCAACAATGCCATCCATGTGCATCGATTTCCGGTTCCTACCGTCAGCCATCCGGGCTTCTTATTCTCGGAAGTTCGGCATTCCGATGAACTTTTCAGGACCATCTGGCAGACATCCCCTCCCGATCTGGTGTGTGCCCACCAGAGCCTGCCGGCCATCACCCTGAGGTTTTCTCCTCGGTTCCGGGGCACGCCGTTTGTTTACTGCTTTTACTCTCCCTGGCATGAGGAGTACCTGATCAAGACCAGCAACGTGGTGGGCATAAGACGCGTGCTGCATCGATGCGTGGCATCTTTGATGAAAGCTATCGAGGGATGGGTGGCCCGGCACGCACAGAAAATCTTTGTGATCAGTCGATACAGCAGGGAACAGGTCATCAACACCCACCGCTGTCCCGCCCGTCGAGTCGTGCTGCTTTCCCCCGGTGTCGATCTGGATGCCTTTTGCCTTCCCGCAGAAGGCAAGGAAGCGATGCAATCCGATTTCGGCTGGCCCGGCGGTAAGCTTGTGTTTCTGACGGCTCGCAACCTGGTTCCAAGGATGGGCCTTGAGAACCTCATCGCCGCGTTTGCCGAAAGCTCGGTACTGCGCCGGCAGGCCATGCTGATGATTGCCGGAGATGGCCCCCTGCGAGATAGGCTGACACGGATGATCCAGGCTTCCGGGCTCGAATCGACAATCCACATGAGGGGTCGGGTGTCCGATGACCTGCTGATCAAACTCTACCAGGGATCTGACTTTTTTGTCCTGCCCACCCGTGCGCTGGAGGGCTTCGGGCTGGTGATCCTCGAATCCATGGCCTGCGGCACCCCGGTGATCGGCACCCCGGTTGGTGCGATTCCGGATATCCTGACCCCCTTTGATCCCCGACTCGTCTGTGAAGGATTCCGGGGCCGCCACCTCCGCCGAAAACTCGAGTCCGTGGTCACCACCCCGGCGGTTTACCGGTTTCCCCCGGAGCAGTGCCGCCGGTTTGTGGTCGACCGGTATTCCTGGAGTGAAATGGGCAGGGCATTTGAAGCAGCGACGACACCACTGGTGCATCCAGCGGCGCATCTTCGGGTCTAATCGCCCGGACATTTCCTTAAATTTTCGGGACAAAATTGAAAAGCGACGCCATATGTGCGGTATTTGTGGGAAAATACATCCCGATAGCGACCGTGTAACGGAAACGTTAATCGCCGGGATGTGCAATACCATGGCCTACCGGGGGCCGGATGCCGAAGGTTTGTGGTGTTCCCGGCAGCGGGACGGCAGTGGCGTCGGTTTGGGGCACCGGCGCTTGAGCATCATCGATCTGTCGGAGGCCGGGCGGCAGCCGATGTGCAGCGAAGACGGATCCGTTCGGGTGGTTTTCAACGGAGAGATTTACAACTTCAAAACACTACGGAATGAACTGAAACTGAAAGGGCATCGATTCCGAAGCAACACGGACACGGAGGTCATCGTTCATCTTTACGAGGAGGAAGGCCTGGCGGCCTGTCGTCGGCTCAACGGGATGTTTGCCTTCGCCCTTTGGGATGCACACAGAGAAAGACTCTGGCTCTGCCGGGATCGGCTCGGCATCAAGCCGCTGGTCTATTACTGGGACGGCGAGCAATTTTTGTTTGCTTCCGAAATCAAGGCGATTTTGATAGATCCGGAGGTCCCGAGACAACTGGACGCAACAGCCCTTCAACTCTATTTGGCCTTTAGCTATATCCCGGCACCTTACACCATCTATATGGGTCTTCGAAAACTGAATCCGGGGCACTCCCTGGTCTACCAAGGCGGTCGCCTCCAAATCGATCCCTACTGGGAGCTCTCATGTGACGACGCCTCCGGATCGGCGCTCATGGATACACCCGATGGGGCTGTGTCGATCCAAAAACGTCTGTTGCAGCGGTTGTCCGATGCGGTAAGAGATCAGTTGATTGCAGATGTCCCCCTCGGCGCATTTCTCAGCGGCGGGATCGATTCCAGTGCTGTCGTCGCCCTCATGGCAAAACATTCCGCGACGCCGATCAAGACGTTTTCCATCGGTTTCAGGGACGACCCCCTGTACGATGAAACCGGTTATGCCCGGCAGGTGGCCGATCATTTTCGCACAGACCATCGGGAGTTCAAACTCGCGTTTAAAGATATGCTGGATGTTCTCCCGGATGTAATGGATATGTGTGACGAACCATTTTCCGATTCCTCCGTGATCCCCACGTATATCGTGGCCCGGGAGACACGCAAATACGTCACCGTTGCCCTGTCCGGAGATGGCGGCGACGAATTGTTTGGCGGCTACCGATCCTACCTGGGCCAGTACTGGTACCGTTGGTACACGATGATCCCGGCCTTGTTCCGGGAAGCCTATTTCGAACGGCTGGTGATGTCCTTGCCGGATTCCAGAGACACGCGGTGGAAGGAATTGTTCCGTCGCGCCAAGAAGTTTATCAAAGGAAGCAAGGGGCGTCCGGAGGAGCGGTACCTCGCGCTAAAAGAAATTTTTCCGGAGCGGCTGCGGCAAGACCTCCTGCGCGACTATCGGCTTGACGGCAAGGATCCGGCCCTGATGCTGATTCAGCGGCGTCTGCAGGAATGCGGAGGCGACAGCCTCAATGCGTTGATGTATACCGATGTTATCGACTCGCTGCCGGGAGACATGCTCAACAAGGTGGACTGGATGAGCATGAAAAACTCTCTGGAGGTCCGTGTGCCCCTTTTGGATCATCGCGTTGTGGAACTCGCCTTTCAGATCCCCGGGCGATGGAAACTCCGCGGCGGGGTGACCAAATACCTGCTCAAGGAGGCATTTCGGGATATCCTGCCCCGGAGTCTATACCGCCGACCCAAAGCGGGATTCGAAGTACCGATCAGTCGCTGGCTCAGAACCGATCTGAAGTTTCTGGTGGAACGTTACCTTGCGAAACAACGGATCGCGGACCAGGGGATTTTCGATCACCGGGTCATAGACGGGCTGGTGCAGACGCATTTCCAAAAGCGCACCGACACTTCCTGGATGCTCTGGAATCTGATCGTTTTCCAATACTGGTTCGATACGTATTATGTCTGACAGCGAGGACGACGTCCGAGTCCGGAATTCGGCTGTCCTCGGATATTGCCTGGCCTGCTTGGCCCCACGGCCCCCTGGTCCGGGTTCGCGCAGGTCGGATCGGTGGTACGCATCTCTCCGGAATCGTTCGAATCGCCTATGATACGGACGCCAAAGGTCATTCATCTCATCACCCGCATGGACATGGGCGGGTCGGCCCAAAACACCCTGATGAGCTGTCTTGAACTTGTCGGCACCTACGACACCGTGTTGGCCTTCGGCCCGTCTTCCGAGTCGCAGATGACCTCCGGAGAACAGCATGCCGTGGACCGACAGATGGCCCGATTCAGATCCCGGGGCGGGCGTGTGGCCGTCTTCCCGGGTCTTGTCCGACGCATCGACCCGATCCGCGACACGGTCACCTTTGTCCGGCTGGTGAGATGGCTCCGCAAAGAGGCTCCGGACATTGTCCACACCCATTCGTCGAAGGCAGGGCTGTTGGGCCGTTGGGCCGCCCGGTTGGCGGGCGTCCCGGTCATTGTTCATACTCCCCACGGACACGTGTTTTACGGGCATTTCAGAGCCGCCGTGTCAAAATTGTTTCTGCTTTTGGAACGACTCTCGGATCGGGTGACCGATCATATCATCTGCCTGACCTAGGCAGAGTTCACCGATTATATCGACCTCCACGTGACCCTGCCCGGAAAGGCGAGCGTGATTCACAGTGGTGTGGATCTTCAGCGATTCAAGAAACCGGAAGTTGCGCCAACATTAACGAGGGAAAGTTTGGACATCGACGATCAGACTCTGGTGGTCGGCACCGTCGGATGGCTGCTCCCCATAAAGGGCCCTGAGGTGTTACTGGAGGCCATGGGACAGGTGTGGCAGCACCGATCAAACATCGCACTTGTCTATGTCGGCAAAGGCGATCTCGAGAAACCACTGAAGGCGCGGGTGCGGCGGATGAATGTTGCCGATCGGGTTCGGTTTCTGGGTTGGCGGACCGACATCCCGGACCTGATGCATTCCTTCGACATGTTTGTTCTGCCATCCCGCAATGAAGGGATGGGGCGTGTCATCGTGGAGGCCATGGCCGCCGGGTTGCCGGTAGTGGCCAATCGAACCGGGGGCCTGCCGGATCTGGTGTCCGATGGTCACAACGGGCTGCTGGTGCCTCCCGGAGATGCGGCCTCTTTAGGACGGGCCATTCTGAAACTGTGCGGCAGACCGGATCTTCGGCAGCGGATGGGCGGGCAGGGGCGCCGGCGGGCGGAGAACTTCAGCCTTCAACGGATGGTCGACAAACTGGATGCGCTGTATGCCTGCCTGCTCAATTGAACTGCGGCACGGTGCTGATGCCCCACGGGTTCATACCCGCCAGCGGCCCGACAGACCGCACTTGTCTTTGGGCCCGGATTATATTATATATGTCTGGAATCAATCATAAAAGTTTCCATCGAGAGACCTGAAACGAAACCACAGGGTTTCAATCACGGATAGTTGCCGAACGGTATCCGCCCTGGAAATGGGATCATGATCGTTGCCATCCATCAACCCCAATTCATGCCCTGGCTCGGTTACTTCGACAAGATAGACAAGGCCGATGTGTTCTGCTTTCTGGACGATGTGCAGTATAAGAAAAACGAATGGCAGAACCGGAATCGGTTGAAGACTGCCCAGGGAACTCAATGGCTGACGGTACCGGTTCGGTACCGTTTTCCCCAGAAAATCCATGAGGTGGCGATCAACAACAAAGAGAACTGGCGCCGAAAACACCTGCAGGCGCTCAGCACCAATTACCGTAAGGCACCCTGTTTCAGCGCCTATTTTGAAATTTTCGAAGACATTTATGCAAGAGAATGGCGAAATTTGACCGATCTGAACATATTTGCCACGACGCAGTTGATGGCGGCCCTGGGCCTGGGGCAGACACAGACCGTTCGCGCATCGGAATTAACTAAAAGCCAGGAACCCACCCAGCGGCTCATCGACATCTGTCGATTATCTGGCGGGGATGTCTATCTGTCCGGCCGGGACGGCGCCCTGTACATGGATATGGACCGCTTCCAAGGGTCCGGAGTCGACGTGGTCTTCCAGGATTTCCATCATCCGTCCTACACGCAGCTGTATGGAGACTTTGTCTCTCATCTTTCCGTTGTGGATCTGCTATTTTGCTGCGGGTCGGGCAGTCTTGAAATCATCCGTAGTCAAAACCCCCCCATCGGCCGATGAAGGGACAGATCGGAAACAGCTAAGGGGCACGTTATGAAACTGATGAAGATTCTGGCCGTCGGCGCCCACCCGGACGACATCGAGTTCGGGTGCGGTGGAACCCTTTTCAAATACACCGCCAAAGGACATCGCGCCTACCTGATGATCATGACCCGAGGAGACCAGGGAGGAAAACCGGAAGTTCGGGCCAGGGAGCAAACAGACTCCCAGGCGATCCTGGGTGTGGAGCACATCTTCTGGAGTGATTACCAGGACACCAAATTGGTGGTCGACAAAGAAATGATCAACAAAATTGAAGCGGTGATCGCCCAGGTCGATCCTGATTTTATCCTTACCCATTTTCCTTACGACACCCACCAGGATCACCGGCACCTGGCCCAGGCCACCATTTCCGCCACCCGTTACATCCAGAACGTCATGTTCTTCGAAGGCCCGACGACCCAGAATTTCACACCGAATGTGTATGTCGACATATCGGCGGAGTTGAAAACGAAAATAGAGGCGCTGATGGCCCACCGTTCACAAATCGGAAAGACCAATATCGAAGACATGTCGATTGTCGAACTGGCCCGCTCCACGGCAAACTTCCGCGGCATCCAGGGCCGGGTCAAATATGCCGAGGCCTTCTCTTCGTTGCGGCTGTTTATCAATGTCTGACGCCGTCGAGGTCCCCCAGGACATGAACATCCCGCATTCCAGGCCCAGTCTGACGCCTCAAGAAGCCGCGGCTGTCGCGTCGGTCATGGCCACCGGACATATTGCCCAGGGCCCGGTGATGGAAAATTTCGAGCAGGCGCTGGCGCTGCGCATCGGGCGATCCCAGGCGATCGGCACCGCATCGGGCACCGCAGCGCTGCATCTGGTCCTGCTGGCCATGTCCATCGAAGCCGGCGACGAGGTGTTGATCCCGTCCTACGTGTGCACGGCATTGCTCAATGCCGTGCACTATGTCGGCGCCAACGCGGTAATTACCGATGTCGACCCGGCCACCGGCAACATGGATCCGTTCGATGCCCGGCGGCGCATGACGGACAACACCCGGGCCATCATCGTCCCGCACATGTTCGGTTGTCCGGCGGCCATGGACGAGCTGCTGGCCCTGGGTGTCCCGATCATTGAAGATTGTGCCCAGGCCATTGGCGCGACGTATGACAATCGGCCGGTCGGTAGTTTCGGCCATGCAGCGGTGTTTTCGTTTTATGCGACCAAGGTCATGACCACCGGGGAAGGTGGCATGGTGGTTTCAGACTCGGCGGAACTGGCCGATCGGGTCCGGGACCTCCGGGACTATGACAAACGTTTCGCATATCGCCTTCGATATAACTATAAAATGACCGATTTGCAGGCAGCCATGGGGTTGGTACAGCTGTCTCGGCTCGACGAATTCGTGGGGCAGCGAAGGGCCTTGGCCATGAATTACCGGGCGGCATTTGATGGAAGTAAATTTCAGGTCCCGGCTGCAGATGAAGGGCACATATACTATCGCTTCGTCATGGGTGTGCCGGGGGACCCCGCTGAGTGGATCCGCCACCTGGCCGTCCGGGGTGTTACCTGCGCACGGCCTGTGGATCCGCCCCTGGATGTCTTGCTGGGTCGAAATGATTGCCCGGATGCCAGGGCCGCCTGGCAGCGTCACCTGTCCATTCCCATTTACCCCTCACTGACGACGACCGAGCAGGATCGCGTCATAGAAGGCATATTGGCACATTCCGAGGTGACCCGCTAGGCCGCTAATTGGGTATCATCGGCCCTGGGTCGGGATCAGAGGCTTCACAACTGTCAGATGATGAGCGGTTTATTCCATAGTCGATCCGAACGCAACGCTTATGTGTTCGTGGCGTTCTTTCTCATTTTTCTGGTGATGCCGCCGATGCGGACGTTTTTCGCCGACATCGGATTGCGTTGGCTTTACATTTTTTTCGTCGCCGCGGCCCTGTCGTATACACTGACGCCGATTCTCCGGTGGATTGCGTTTCGAGGGGGGATTGTCGATACGCCGGACGCCCGGAAGGGACATGAACAGGCGACCCCCTTGCTTGGCGGGGCAGCGGTTTTTATCGGTTTCGGCGTATCCATCATCGCCAATGATATCTATTCGGAAAAGCTGGAGGTGATCCTGTTGGCATCATTGGTGTTGTTTGTTGCCGGGGTGCTCGATGACAGCCGGGAAATTCCGGCCTGGATCAAACTGGTGGTGCAGATGTCATGTGCGGCATGGGTGATCCGCAATGGCATCGTGTTGCGGGTGTTACCCGTGGAACTTGGGATGTTCTCGGAAACAGCCAACATCGTGCTGACGCTGCTGTGGATCGTGGGGATCACCAATGCCATGAATTTTTTCGACGGCATGGATGGTCTCGCCTCCGGACTTGGCACAATAATTGCGTTATTCCTTGGGATCGTCGCCTTTCAGACACACCAACCGTTTCTGGGCTGGGTGGCCGTGGCGGTGATGGGGAGTTGTTTGGGTTTTATACCCTACAACTTCAGAAGGAACGGACGGGCGACAATTTTCCTCGGAGATGCAGGCAGCACCGTGATAGGCTTTCTGCTGGCATGTGTGGCCGTTTACGGCGACTGGGCCGAGCACAACCCGATTGGCGCCCTGGTATCTCCGTTGTTGATATTCTGGATTTTGATTTTCGATATGGTCCACATCACCATTGACCGTATTATGACCGGAAAGGTACGTAATTTCAGGGAATGGATCGAGTTCGTGGGCCAGGACCACCTCCATCATCGTCTGGGCTATGCCCTGGGAGGGCAGAAGCGGAGTGTGATGTTTATTTTTTTCCTGAGTTTTTGCCTGGGCACCAGTGCGGTGGTGCTTCGGGACGCCCGGCCAATCGACGCGATGCTGCTGTTGTTGCAGGCCACCATTATTGTCGTTTTGATCACCATCCTGGAAAGGCGGGGGAGGGTCATCGGCGCCGCTGAAGCCCCGGAACCGTTGGCGGACGGCCTGGCGCAGGGGTTTGTTCCTGAGCCGGGCGGTCCCTTGGGCCCGGACGGCAATACCGCCGAAAAGGGGGATTGACCTGGATGCAGCACCCCTTGGCGGTCCCATCGTCATGGGGGGCTCGTTGGTGACTCCGGTTGACGGCATTCTTCATACTAGACGTGGCCGATACGCCGGGAATCGGACCGGATTTCAGTTGTTTAACCCCAACATGTTGCGATCAATTTTATCTTGACAAACAAGAGAAAACCCATTTATACTTTTCGCACTGGGGTGTGTGCGGGGCGTTAGCCATGCCTGCAACAAAGGGGCTTGATCAAAGGATATGGTAAAATTCATCGATTTGGAGCATCTTGTCTCCGAGAAAACGACGGATGATCGGCCGGTCAGGCCAACCAGCACGCCAGAGGGACCCGGTACCCCCTTCCGACACATGGAAGCGGATCTGGATTTGAATACACCAGACCTAAGTGTCGCCGTTGACGACCAAAATGACCTCTATTCTGAAGGGCTGCTGTATGTCACCCAGGTGTTCGCCGCTATTCAGAAGCGGAAGAAATTCACACTGGATTCAGGATTTCGCATTGTCCGTCAAATGGTCCAATCCCAGACGGCCCAGCGCGCCCTTTTTATCAGCGCCATCCAACAGGACGATACCCGCGCCTATCTTACGCAAAAGTCACTCAATGTAAGCCTGTTTGCGATCCAGGCGGGCGAAACACTCGGATTCGGCCCGGATCGGCAATTGGGAATCGGCATGGCCGGCCTCCTCCATGAGATCGGTATGGCCCTCATACCTGAAACACTCCTCTTTAAGCCCGGGCCGTTAACCGGACAGGAGTACAAGGTCGTCCAGCAGCATTCTGAATTTGGATATCAAATCCTGAAAAGCTATAGCGACCAGTACCCGTATTTGGCGGAAGTAGCGCTGCAGGTACACGAGAGAATCGATGGGAGTGGCTACCCGCAGGGCCTCCGCGGCGACGAGATCCACGACTACGCGCAAATCATCGGACTGGTGGATATCTACGAAGCCCTCTGCCACTCGCGGCCCCACAGAGACGGATTCCCTCATTTCTATGCCATCAAAGAGATCATCCGAACCTGCAAGGGCTCCTTTCAGAGGAAGCATCTGAAAGCGCTGCTGAACGCGGTCTCCATTTTTCCTCTGTCGACGCTTGTGCGCCTCAATTCCAACGCGATCGGGCGGGTGATTCAAACGTTTCCGGATCGACCCATGCGCCCGCGGCTTCGGATCGAGTACGATTCCCAGGGACGGAAGGTGCTTACCGAACGCGTCGTTCACCTTCCGGACAATCCGCTTCTGTACATCGTGGATAGCGTGTCCGAAGATGATATCCGCACGCTCGGCAAGGAGACCGTGGAAGTGGTCCGCTCACAGCCGTCACTCCCCGAACCGTACGCGGAAATGGCGTCGGAAGAACCGGCGGAGGATTTCGAGGATACCCCAGCCCGGTCTGAAACACCGGAATTTTCAACTCCTGCTATGGCGCCGCGGAAACGCTCTACACGGTTCAAACGGACGCTCGGCCTGGGGATCCTGATACTCGTTCTGGCAGGGGCTCTCTGGCAATGGTACCGGTCCGGAGAACCGGCGCCCCCAGCCGGGAAAGTTTCGAAGCCCGTATTTCAAAAAGCACCGCCGCGTGTTTCTTCCGTGCCGATTCGGGAGGCTGTCCCCAAGCAACAGCCGGCCGTCCTTCCCACGGAAAAGAAGGCGCCGCCCCCAGTTGCCGGGAAAGATATCCCGAAAGCCGGACAACCCCGATCCGCTCCCCCGGTGCCCGCCATGATCAAAGCAGCGGCAACGCGAGATCCGTCCGGCACATCAAAGGAGTCTTCCGCCATCCATACGTCCATCCCTGCCGGAACAGCAACGGATACCGGCTCGGCACGTGCCGGGTATCCCTATTCCGTGCTGCTGGCATCGTTCCGTTCCCTGGCATCGGCTGTTTGCCGGCTACTTCAAGCGTGTTGAGGATGCCGAGGAATTCGTTGTGGCGCAGCAATTGGGAGACGCCCTCGTAAAACGCACGCGGTTCGCCGCCGGACTCGGCGAGTCTCCCTCAGTGGCCGCCCTGACCAAGAAGGTTCAATCCCTAAAGCAAAAAAGGTTCTCTCCATATATCATCGAGGACGAGGCACAGCGGTATCACCTGATGGTCGGCGCTTTCTACACCGAAGAGGGCGCTGTGCAGCAGGTCGCCGAACTGGCGAAGAACGGGTTTCCAGGACAGGTTGTGGAACGGTAGGTGGATGCTCCCTTCGGATAGTGGGCTCGCAGCTCAGGAGACGGTATGTATTTAAAATATTGGGGCTTTAGACTACCTCCGTTTGAAAACGTACCGAGTCGTGACATTTTTTTCCGATCCTCACAGCATGAGGAAGCCCTTATGAGATTGCTCTACGCGGTGAAGAATCATAAAGGTGCCGCCATGCTGACCGGTGAGGTGGGCTCCGGAAAGACCACCATCAGCAAGGTGCTTAAGGACAGCCTCTCGGCGGATCAATACAGTGTCAAAACCCTGATCAACCCCGCGTTGAATCCCCTCGATTTGATCCGTGCCATTCTGTTCTGCCTGGGAGAGAGCAGTGACAGCGACTCCAAATTTACTCTGCTCAGTCGGCTCCAAGACCGTCTTGCCAGCAATGCCGAGCACGGGAAGAATACCATTTTAATTATCGACGAGGCACATTTAATTCCCGGGCGAACCAGCCTGGAAGAGTTGCGGATGCTGCTGAACATGCAGTCTGAAAACCGGTTTCTCATCACATTGATTGTCGTCGGGCAGCCGCTTTTGCAGGAAAATATTACGGCGTTGCAACCCCTGAAAGAGCGGATTGCGGTGAAATATCACCTGAAACCTCTGGATCTCCGGGATACCGTACGATACATCCTGTTTCGTCTGAAATCCGCCGGTGCCGACCGCGGGATTTTCACCAAGGAAGCGGTCTTCCCGCTGTTTGAGTATACCGGTGGTGTTCCGCTTCGAATCAACAATCTGTGTGACCGCAGCCTGCTGGTTGGTCTCCTGAGAAAAGCCAGGGGTATCAACTCGGCCATTGTCAACGAAGCCATCGAGGATCTACAGTAATCGATATGGAGAACATGAAATACAGACAAACTACCGGAGAAACAGGTCTTCGGATTCCCCGTTGGATGTTTTGGCTGTTGGCTTGTGTCATTGGTTTTCTAATCAACGGGTGCTATGGCCCGGCCCCTCCCAAAAAAATCGAGCCCCCGGGAATGAAAACGCCGACCCAGGTCGCCGCCATTCCCCAGGGACTGACGACAGGAGGCCGATTCAAGGCGGTGTGCGTTGCGGATCTGGACAACGACGGACTGCTGGATGTCGCCGGAGGGACGGCTGGTCCAGGGTCGGTTGCCATCTGGTACGGCAAGGCACCCGGGAAATTCGACACCATGATCTCCGTACCGGTCCGCGGGGACGTCTTGGATATTACCGCCGGGGACGCGGATTCTAATGGACTTCTGGATCTTTTTGTCTCGGTTCAACAGGAAAACTTCGGTATTTTCCAGATTGCCCAACGCCCCGACCGTAAATGGACGGTGCGTGAAGGACCGCCGGCCACCCAGTTCTACCGGGGCATCGAGGTCGCCGATATCAACAACGACGGATTTATGGATATTGCCGCCGCCAACCGGACATCCGAAAACAGAAGCGGCCTCCAGGTGTGGCTCGGCGACGGAAAAGGGGGTTGGATCACGCAAATCGGCCCGACCCAGCAGGGGTTGTACATGGATGTGGGGATAGCCGACTTCAATGAAGACGGGGTTCTCGATATCGTGGGTGCCGGTTGGGGCGTGGACGCGAACTTGAACATGTGGCTCGGCACCGGCGGAGGCGGCTGGTCATCCGTCTTGAAACTTGCCGCGGGCAGCTATTACGGCATTACCGTAGACGACTTTAACAACGACGGCCATGCCGACATTCTTGCCACCACCTATCGCGCCGGCTTCAACATATTTTTTGGTAGGGGCGACGGCCGGTTTCGATTTTTCTCTATTCCGGAAGACACCGGCAGTTACCATACCGTCCTGGCCATGGATATGGATGGGGACGGGTTTAAAGATATTGTTGCCGGTTCACTGGAGAACCGGGGGCTTCGGACATGGCTGTTTGACGGGATTGATAAATTTGCGACAATCCCTGAACTTTTCCCGGAGACCGGGTTCTATTACGCCATGGTCAATGATGATTTAGATGGCGACGGCGTTGCGGATTTGACGACGGCGGCGTTTGGGGACGGCGTCAAAATCTGGCTCAGCGGCCGATCCGGTGCCCTGTCACAGGGAAATTTCAATGTGGGGCGGCTGACGGTGCAGCAAACGCCGACGGATACGGACATCATCCGGGAAAATGCGGTGTTTACCACCGCCGCCGGTATCGACGAGTATAAAATCGGTCCAGGCGACATCCTGGAAATCACCTTCTGGAAAGGGACCACAGGCACCCGCGAAGAGCTTGCCGTCCGGCCGGATGGGAGAATTTCTTTCGGTTATGTCGAAGACCTGTACGTCCAGGGCCTGACGGCCAGACAACTCGACGGCGTTCTTTCGGAACGTCTCCAGGAGTTCATCAAAGTTCCCCGTATTGATATTCGGGTAACCGAATTTGCCAGCAAATATGTCACGATACTCGGTGCTGTCGGAGGCTGGGGGGGGGCTACCGGAGGAGGTCCGGGAAAATACGAACTGACCGGAAAACGGCGTGTTGTCGAAATGCTGGCCGAAGCCGGCGGCCCCATGCAGGATGCCAACCTCAGAGATGTGCGCATCACCCGAAAGAATCGCCAGGTGGTGCGGGCCAACCTCTACAAGGCGTTAACCCAGGGCGATCTTACCCAGGACCTCGTCCTCGATGACGGGGATACAATTTATGTTCCCATCGTCACACGGGCCTCCAATCGGGTGTATGTATTTGGCGAGGTTGATAAACCGGGTGTCTATCCGTTTGTGGAAGACGAAATGCGTATTGCGGACGCGATTGCCATGGCCGGCGGGGACACCGTCTTCGCCAAGCGGGAGCATGTCAAGGTCGTTCGGGGGGATATCGACAATCCCCAGGTGATTTCCGTCGATTTTAAAGCCCTGGCCGAAGGCGGCGATCAGACGCAAAATCTCGCCCTGGTCAACGGTGATCTCGTCTATGTTCCGCGCAGTTTTATCGGGGATATCAACCGGTTTGTAAAACAGGTGACCCCGCTGTTTCGTCTGATTATATTCCCGGCCCAGACAGTCAACGAATATGGCAGGGCGAGCGACTATCTCCGAGGGGATCAGACCAATTTCCCATAACTGTCGACTTTTTGATGCGATTCACAGCGGATTGCGGGATGACCACCGCCGTCCGCAAGGATGCCGATTATGGCCCAATATGATGTCGATCTGAGGGATTACTGGCGAATCTTCCGCAAGCGGAAAGCCATTGTTTTTTTGATGGTGTTTCTGGCAGGTGTGTCCAGTTATGGATTCGCCAAACTGAAGGAACCCGTGCCCCTGTACGAAGCCACCGCGGCCGTGAAAATCGACCGGTATACCAACATCGCCGATTTTCTGAGCGGGGGCTTTTGGACCCAGGCGGAAACCCTGACGACCCAGGCGTTCATTATCACCAGTTTTCCGGTGCTGGTCAAGGCGGCCCAGGAACTGGAATGGCTGTCGGAGGATCTGACGCCGGAAGAAGTTCAAAACTCCGTCGCCGCCATGGCTGTCGTGGGACGCCTAAAAGGGATGACCTCCGCCGAACCGGAGCCGGGGACCAATATCGTCAACATACTGGTTGTCGGCAGTGACCCTTACGAATCCGAAAAGACCGCCAACGCTTTTGCGAGAGCCTTCCGAAGGTTCAACATCGAACAAAAAAACAAGCAGATATTTGAAACCAAGGAATTTATCGAGAAACAGCTGTCGGTGACTTCCCGGCAGTTGAAACGTGCCGAGGAAAATCTTCGAACTTTTGAAGAGACCAACACTCTGATAGCGCTGGATGCCCAAACCTCAGCCCTTGTCAATCGCATCACGTCGCTGGACATAGAGCTCGATAGAATTAAGCGGAATCGGCATGAGATCCAGGAATTATCAACGAGCATCAGCCATGCCGAACACGCACCCCAGGATGTGCGGACACGATTCTCCCCGGCGGTAAAAGGCTCTCCCGTGGAAAGCCTGGGGATTCAGCTGAGGGAGATGGTGTTAAAGCGTCAGGATCTTTTATTCGATTATACGGAAAGGCATCCGCTGGTGCTGGAGGTCGATGAACAGATCCAGAGCGTCATTCGGGAAATTGCGACCGAACTCGATACACTTCTGATCAGACTGGCATCGCAAGAATCCGGCATTCGGCAGCGACTCGAGGCGTTGACCGCCGAGAACCGGAGTATACCCAAAAAGGCCCTGGAGCTTGCCAGGCTGCAGCGCGAACTGAGCCTCCAGTCGGACCTGTACTCCCAGCTAAAGACACGATACCAGGAAACCCAGATCAAGGCATCCGGGCAGATCGAGGAGGTCACCATTATCCGGCCGGCGACACTTCCCCAAAGCCCGATCAATATACCGTCCAAGGCCATGATCATCGTTACCGGTCTGGTCATGGGCCTGGTCATCGGCATCGTGTTTACCTTTATCGCGGAGACGCTCGATACGTCCATCGGCACGATCGAGGACGTGGAGAATCTATTGAACATACCGGTTCTAGGGGTCATTCCCTTCTGGGAGAAAGAAGAAGGCGGCAAACGTTACGCCGGCTCTGCAAGGTACCAGGACCTGGTGGCCCATTTTGATCCGAAATCCCTGGCCGCAGAAGCATTCCGTTCCCTGAGGACCAACCTGCAGTTCATCAGCATCGACCGGAGCGGTAAATCCTTTCTCATCACAAGCTCCTTTGTTCAGGAAGGAAAAACAGCAAACGTTGTAAACCTGGCATTGAGTATGGCCCAGGCCGGTGACAAAGTCCTTCTGGTGGAAGGGGATTTGAGAAAATCCCTCGTCCATAAAATGTTTGGTATCGATAAAGCTCCCGGCATGACCGACTATGTCTTGGGAAACTATAATTGGCAGGACATTACCGTCACCATCACGGACGTGATGCTGGGGGAATACCAGATTGAGGACATTTTGCGCACACCCGGTTTGGACAACCTGACAATTATGACGGCCGGCACGAATCCGCCCAATCCGTCGGAAATCCTTCGATCACCCCAGTTCAAGGCTTTTCTGGCTGAAGCCTATGAGGAATATGACTTTATCTTTATCGATGCGCCCCCGGTCCTGCCCGTGGCCGACGCTACGGAAATCGCAACGCTGGTCGACGGGGTCATCCTGGTATACAAGGTTGGCGCCATTGCCCGGGGAATCCTGAACCGCGCGAAACTCACACTGGACAATGTTAACGCCAAGGTTCTGGGTGTGATTCTCAACAATGTCAAACCTGAGATGGGCCCGGATTATTTCAAATACCATGCCCATTACTATTACGGCCCTCCGTCCGATACAGAAGGGGAAACCCTGTTCTCAGGGGGCAAACTGATCCGGTACCTTTTTGTCGTGGTGGCGGCCGCTTTGTTATTGCTTGGAATATTCTGGAACGATCTTTTCTCAGGATCCCCATAGCGCTCAACTAATGGCCCCGCGTCCGTTTGCCGCATCGTTTTAAGACGGTTTTAACCAACCACCGGACGACATCCGATCATGCTACTCATTAGACTTGCAATTATTGCGTCGCTGGTTGTCGCCGTGGCGCTGATCACAGGGCTGGTGGTCTCGCAACACCCGCCGTTCCTTCTGCTTGGGGCTCTGGCAGCCCTGGTTATCTTCACACTTTCCTTTCTCAACACTGAAGCCGGCCTTTACATACTGGTGTTTTCCATGCTGCTTTCACCGGAGATCGTCGTCAGCGGTGTCGGCGGTGGATCAGCACTCGGTCGGGGGGTGACGATTCGTCTGGATGATTTGCTGCTGGTGATCATCGGTTTCAGCTGGTTTGCGAAAACCGCCTTCCATAAGGAACTGGGCCTTTTTCTCAGAACCCCTTTGAACAGGCCTGTCTTTTACTATGTGATTGTCTGCTTGCTGGCGACAGGTATCGGCATCATCGCCGGACGGGTTGCCCCCAAAACCGGGTTTTTCTTTACCTTGAAGTACTTCGAATACTTTATCGTATTTTTCATGGTGACCAATCTGCTGGAAACCACCCAGCAGATGAAGCGTCTCCTGTTTTGCATGTTCCTGACCTGTATCATCGTTTGTGTGGTCGGTATGCTGCAAATTCCGGGAGGGGGGCGAGTTAGCGCACCTTTTGAAGGCGAGACGGGAGAACCCAACACGTTCGGTGGTTATCTCGTGTTCATGGGGGCTCTGGCCGCCGGACTTCTCTCGACGGCCTCCGACAAGAACGTTCGTTGGTTTTTAATAGGGGTTCTTTTGTTTATATCCCCCCCTTTCTGTATACGGAGTCCCGTTCCTCCTATCTGGCCGCCATCCCCGCTGCTTTGGTTTTCGGTTTTCTTTCAAACAAAAAGGCCATTGTCATCGGTCTTATTCTGGCGGGCCTGGCGGTAAGCCCCTTGTTGCTGCCGGCAAACGTTATCGAGCGCATTACCTATACCTATAAACAGAGATATCATCCCGGTCAGCATGTCGAGATTGCCGGCGTTCGGTTGGACACGTCGTTATCGGCCCGGCTTATAAGTTGGCGCAAGGGATTGGGGGGGTGGACGCATCACCCCATCCTGGGTCATGGCGTATCCGGGTTTGCATTCATGGACGCCGAGTTTCCGAGAGTGCTGGTGGAGACCGGTATCCTTGGACTCATTGCTTTTTTCTATATTCTCTATTCCATATTCAGGCTGGCGTTCATCAACCTGCAACGCGTTTCGGACCCCTTCAACAGGGGGTTGATAAAAGGATTTCTCGCCGGATACGTCGGTCTGCTCTTTCATGCCATTGGTGCCAACACGTTCATTATTGTTCGTATCATGGAGCCGTTTTGGTTTGTTGTCGGTATGCTGGCGATTCTTCCGGAACTTGAGGCGGCCGAAAATCAGGATGCGACCATGGCGGGCCTTGACACGGGTGGCGGGCGCGACCGGCGCCCTCTTTCCGATAGACTTCCGATACCTTATGGAGGCCGGCACCTGCTTCCGTAAATCCCATGACCGAATGTATCCGGGCGTCCGATCCATGCGGACGCCCTTTTTTGTGCCTTACGCCATCCACATGTCATCACCGGTCTAACCCGAACATTGCATGATATCTTTTCAGAAAAAGTTTAAAAGGATACGATATCGGAATCAAAACAGAATGGCCGACGTCGAGATCGATACCGATTCCGAACCCGATACCGATACCGATGACTCCGCAACGTTCAACCGCGGCAACATTCCACACATCGAAACAGAATACTGACCGTTGCGTTGAATGGCGATTGACGTTCCGTTTGTGATATTTATGTTTCGCATCGGTCGCCATAAAATTGTTCCGGTAGGTTACCGACATCGACTCTCATGAAACGGAAAAGACGTTTGGCGAACCCGACATCTGCGGAAGTTGACCTAAATGCCGAAAAAGAAAATGGACGACAGCGCAATTCCGGAAATTCTTGCGCCGGCCGGAAACCGGTCGTCTTTTCTGGCTGCCCTGGCCGCCGGTGCGGATGCCATCTACTGCGGCCTCAAACAGCACTCGGCACGGATGGCGGCAACAAATTTTCGGATGGGTGAGCTGTCAGACCTGCGGGCGGCCGCTGCAGAGCGTGGTGTCCGGGTCTACGTCGCCTTCAACACAATGGTCAAGCCGGGTGAATTAACCGACGTCGGGCGGATGCTGGATCGCCTGCAGCAGGAGGTGGTGCCGGATGCGCTGATCGTGCAGGATCTGGCGATCGTAACCCTGGCCCGGCAAATCGGGTTCACCGGGGAGATCCATTTGTCGACCCTGGCCAACGTCAGCTTTTGCGCCCCGCTGCACCGGTTGTCACAGAATCCGGGCGTGCAACGGGTGGTCCTGCCCCGGGAACTTTCCATCGATGAGATTCAGACCATGGCCCGGGCCTGTCCGGAAACGCTGGGGCTCGAGGTGTTCGTGCACGGAGCGCTGTGCTACGCGGTCTCGGGTCGCTGTTACTGGAGCAGTTATTTGGGCGGCAAAAGCGGGCTCCGGGGCCGGTGTGTGCAGCCCTGCCGAAGACGCTACGCCCAATCCGGACTGCGCGGGCGATTTTTCTCGTGTCAGGATTTGAGCGTCGATGTATTGGCCAAGGTGCTTCGCCGGGTGGACCGGATTCGTGCCTGGAAAATTGAGGGCCGCAAAAAAGGGCCCCATTATGTCTTTCATACGGTGCAGGCGTACCGATTACTCCGTGACCAGGGAAACGATGCCCGGACCAAAAAAGAGGCCAACGCGCTACTCTCCCAGGCCCTGGGCCGTAGAAGCACCCATTACAATTTTCTCCCGCAGCGGCCTCAAAATCCGGTGCCCGAAGACGGTGAAACCGGATCCGGACTGCCGGTCGGCGTTCTGAAAGGAAAGGGCGATCAACCGGCTCTTACCCCCAACCGGGCCCTTTTTCCCGGCGACACGCTGCGCTTGGGATACGAAGATGAGCCGGGCCACCGGATTTACCGGGTGTCCAAATCCGTGCCCAAAGGGGGCCGGCTGGTCTTGTCGGGCCCCCCTCCCAAGCGTGCTGCCCGGAGAACACCGGTTTTTCTGATTGATCGCCGTGAGAAATGGCTCCAGGAGGCGATGGCGTCTGTGGAACCCTCCGGGGCGTCTTCCGGCCGGTCTTCCGGCTCGAAATCGTTGTTTACGGTCCGTCTCCCGCGTCACCGGCGCCGGAAATCGCCACCCATCGGCGACGTTCACATATTTCGTGCTCCCGACCGGAAAAGAACCGGCGGTTCCGTGGGCGTTTGGGTGTCTCCGGATCGAGCGCAGCCGTTCTCAAAACAGGATGTTTCACACACCTGGTGGTGTCTGCCGCCGGTGATCTGGCCGGAAGACGAGGACCGTGTGGCGGCATCGGTTCTGAAGGTGCTGAACGCCGGCGGCCGTCGCTTTATACTGAATGCACCATGGCAGACGGCGGTTTTTGGAAAACGGCGTGGCGTGATGCTGTGGGCGGGTCCCTTCTGCAATGTATCCAATCCCCTGGCCGTCGATCAGATGGCGTCTCTGGGATTTTCCGGGGTGATCCCCAGCCCGGAACTGGGGGCTGCCGATTATCTCGCGTTAGCCCGGGAGAGCCCCCTGCCTCTGGGGATTTTGATTTACGGAAACTGGCCTTTGTGTCTGTCCCGTGCCCGGTCACCGCTGATCCGGGAAGATCGACCGTTTATCAGCCCGCGGGGAGAGGATGCCTGGGTCGCCCGGTACGACACCACCAACTGGGTATATCCCAACTGGCGTGTTGATCTGCGGAAAACAAAACCACAGCTGCAACGGGCCGGGTATTCCCTGTTTTTGCATCTGCATGAACCGGTGCCGAAGCGTGTCCGGTTGAAACGACGACCGGGGAAATGGAACTGGACGATCGGTCTGCGGTGATCCGTCTAAAGGGCTTTCGCATTGACGGCGACGGGCGTCCTCCTGTATCACAAGACAACGCCCATCCGGACCACTTCTGCCGACAGGAAACCCATGGGTAAACTTCCGTTTGAACATGCACTGGTGACCGGCGGCGCCGGATTCATCGGTTCCCATCTGGTAGACGCTATAGTCGATGCCGGCTCTCGGGTGACGGTGCTGGACAATCTGAGCACGGGCTGTCGAGGCAATCTCAATCGGTCCGGAAAGCGCATCACATTTGTGCAGGGAGATATCCGGGATCGGGATCTGGTCATGGACCTCAGCCGCCGGTGCCAGGTCGTGTTCCATCTGGCGGCCGTTGTGTCGGTGCTCCAAACCGTGGAAGATCCGTTAGCGTCGGCATGGATCAACGAGATGGGAACCTTGACGGTGCTGGAAGCAGCACGGCTGAACGGCGCCAAACGGGTTGTTCTGTCCAGCTCATGTGCCGTATACGGTGACGGGCCGCAGCTTCCCAAACAGGAGGTGCTGCCCCCGAAACCCCAGAGTCCGTATGCCCTCCAAAAGCTGGCCGGTGAATGGTATGCGGCGCTGTACACCGAGCTATACGGACTTGGCACGGTATGTCTTCGATACTTCAATGTCTACGGGCCGCGCCAGGATCCGGCGTCGCCGTACTCCGGTGTCATTTCCATTTTCATGAAGCGTGCCGCCGCCGGTGAGACCCCGCGAATCCATGGAGACGGTTGTCAGTACCGGGACTTCGTGTATGTCACCGACGTGGTGGCCGCCAATCTGCTGGCTGCGTCGGTCGAGGCTTCCGACGGGAAGGTGTTTAACATCGGCACCGGCCGGTTTGTAAGGATCCAACGGCTTTGGAAGATGATCCAGGAGATATCCGGATGCCGGGTGGCCCCGGAATTCCGTCCGGAAAGACCGGGAGATATTCGGGAGTCTGTCGCCGATATCGGATACGCACGGTCGGTGCTCGGATTCGAGCCGTGCTTTGGGTTCGAAGAAGGCTTGACACGGACCTATGACTGGTACCGGAACACTGAATCCTGATGTCGTTTTGGCCGGATATTGAAACCGACCGTATATGTGCAAACGACGCGACAACCGCTCATGGCATGTTGAAAGGATAGAACCATGGCCCAGGACATCCGGATGGTGACCGCCACTATTTCAGTTCAAATGGCGCAAGGCCCCGATATCGTCGACATCACGCGAAAACTGCGTGATGTCGTGGGCGACGCCGGCATTACCGAGGGAGACCTGTCCGCCACCACGGTGGGTTCGACCGGATCGCTGACCACCATTGAATTCGAGCCGGGGGTGGTTGAAGATCTGAAGGCAGCGGTGAATCGGATGGCGCCGCCGGGACTGGCCTATGCCCATGAACAGGCGTGGCAGGACGGTAACGGCCACAGCCATGTCCAGGCGGCATTAATCGGGCCTTCGATCAGCCTGCCCGTCAGAAACGGTGCCCTTGGCCTCGGCACCTGGCAGCAGGTGGTGGCGATCAACCACGATAATCGGCCGAGAAACCGACCGGTGGAGGTGACGGTTATCGGAGTGGGTGCCGCCTCGGAGTAACATTTTTTTTGGTTCTTCTCCCAATTGGTGGGAGAAGAGGGTCCAAGGATCCAAGGGGTCAAGGATTCAAGGGTTTGTTTTCCAGATAACATCGTACAACGATTTTATAAAACGCGACGATGCCGCTTATGGGTAAAAGGCCTGTCCGCCGGCGGTTTGGCGGGCCACATTCTAATCCCTGCCGCCCCGCTGAGTGGAATTTCCGCTTGGCTCCAGCCAAATGCAGGGATGAGGTTAATGAGATCTTTAGGCATTTCACTCGAACCCTTGAATCCCCGGCCCCTTGGACCCTGCTGGATCACACCGACAAACGTGGGTTGCCAGCGTTTTTTATCCAAAACCTACAACTAATCGGGAGATGGTCCTTTTTTTTTAATGTCCGACTTCAGCTGTGCCTCCAAATCGGCCCATAGGCTCTTTTTCTTTTCTTTCTGGTCTGCCTTTATGGATGCGATCTTTTTGGCCATCGCCTTTCGGGAGTCCTGAAATTTTTTCACCTCCTCGGCCAACGCCGGTGCCTCTGCCTCGCTCGCCATATCTTCCAGGGCCGTGTGGTTTCGAACAAAAAGCTTGGAGCCGAACGCGCCTTCGATCATTTCCAGAACGCCCCGCTGGTGGAGGCGCCGGCACATCAGATGTCCCTGTTCCACCGACAGGGACAGGCAGCGGCAGACATCCTCGATGGATGGGGGAACGTTGTTTTGATGCTCCAAAACCCGGATCGCAGCGACGATCAGATGTCCGTTCGTGTATGCATCTTCACCCGACATAAGTCCTCCCAAGGCTGTTTCCGGGCGGATGGAACGCCTCCGGAAGTTTTGGTGAGCAGGTTGATTTGCCGGTTTTTCCGTGGCAATATCTGCGCTGCTTTTCTTGACACGAAGAAGTAAGAAGAGTAACATTTGGCGCCAAATAGTCAAGGGGCAGACACCTGTCAAAACGTATCCAACCTATAAATATCGTTCGGATTTTGAGGTTTGTTCGGCACCGCCCGGATAAATCACAACCCCGTCCAGCAAGTGGGAGGTAGCCATGACGGAAATCATCGATGTTCGGGCAAGGGAGGTAATCGATTCCAGGGGAAACCCGACCGTGGAAGCTGACGTGTATTTGGCCAGCGGCGTGGTGGGGCGGGCCGCGGTGCCGTCCGGTGCCTCCACAGGAAAGCGCGAGGCCCTGGAATTGAGGGACAAGCGGTCCAAACGGTATGGCGGAAAAGGCGTTCGCAAAGCAGTCCAAAATGTCGTGAACGTGATTGCGCCGGCGGTGATCGGGCTGGACGCTGCCGATCAAATGTTCCTGGACCATACCATGATTGCCATCGATGGCACCGCGAACAAATCCAAACTGGGTGCCAATGCGATTCTTGCCGTCTCCATGGCGGCCGTGCGGGCCGCCAGTGCGGCATACGGATTACCGCTGTATCAGTATATAGGCGGCATCCGCGCCGCGTATCTTCCGGTGCCGATGATGAACATCGTCAATGGTGGTGCCCATGCCGCCAATAATCTCGATATCCAGGAGTTCATGATTGTTCCCATGGGGGCCAAGACATTGTCCCAGGCGGTCCGGATGGGTGCCGAAACCTTTCATGCCCTAAAAGGCATTTTGAAAAAGAAAGGGCTCCATACGGCGGTCGGGGATGAAGGCGGATTCGCACCGGATCTGGAGTCGAACGAATCGGCAATCCATTTTATCATGGATGCCATTACAGCATCCGGATACACACCCGGAGCAGATATCGGTATTGCGTTGGATGCCGCGGCCAGCGAGTTCTACAGCAGAGGCAAGTATCACTTGAAATCGGAAGGGAAGCGGCTTTCACCGGCCCGTATGATCGACTACTACGAGAAACTGGTAGATACATTTCCGATTGTATCCATTGAAGACGGCCTGGCGGAGCAGGACTGGGAAAACTGGGCCGTGATGACGGATCGGCTGGGAGGAGCTGTCCAGATCGTGGGCGACGATATCTTTGTGACAAATCCGAAGATTTTTGGAAAGGGTATCGAGGAGGGTATTGCCAATTCCATACTCATCAAACTCAATCAGATCGGAACCGTGACCGAGACGTTGGACGCCATCACGATGGCCAAGCAGGCCGGGTATACGACGGTTGTCTCCCACCGGTCCGGCGAAACCGAAGATGCGTTCATCGCGGATTTGGCGGTCGGGGTCAATGCAGGTCAGATCAAGACCGGATCCCTCTCCCGGTCCGACCGCACCGCCAAGTACAATCAGTTGATCCGCATCGAGGAAGAACTCGGCGAAACCGCCCGGTTTTCGGATGAGATATTCATTGCTGGGTAATACTGTGCTTCGACAGATTCGGTTAATTGGCTTGATCTGGGTGCTCTGTGCCGGCGGTTTCCTGCCGGCACACGCATATGTCCTGGATGCCGCTCAGGTTCTGGACAGAACGGCAACGGCCATCGGCAGCTCAGGGGCTGTTGTCGTGCATCAGTCTCTGGTTCTTCACGCCGCTGCCGGCGAAGGAGAGCCCCCCCGGATTTCCGAGACGGTTCGCTACCTCTTCCCGGGCCGCTTCCGCTCCGACATTCATTCGGAAACGGTGCACAAAATTCAGGTATGGTCCAACAGCGACCGGGTGACGATCATCAACGACCAGCTCCCCGCCGAAGGGGAAGAGTGGTTCGACCGGTACAAGGATCTGATGTTGTACCAGGACGCGACCCGGCTGGAAGCCATTCTTCAGAAGGCCGGGGTGGACACGTCCGTCTCCAGCTTTGGCAGATTCGAGGGGCGCCTGGCGTTTGTCGTCGGCGCGCAGTACCCGGATGAATCTGTCCCCCAGCTCTGGATCGATAAACATACATTTGTGCCGTTCCGCTGGATTGCCGCCGGCCGGGGTCCGGATCTGACGGGGGACCTGAGGGAAATTCGCTACCAGGGGTGGCATCAATCCGGCGGAACCTGGTACCCGATGCGCATCGCCTTCTTTATCAACGAATCCCTTGTCCGGGAAATCCAATTGGACCGGATTGAGCCCCAAACCACATTACCGGAGGAGCAATTCGATGTGCCGCGCCTCCGCTCCGCGTATCAGCTCCGGACGGCGGGTCCGGAAGAAACCGATGGATCGGCGGTTGAAGAGGTTCAACGGACAATTGAAGACTTTAAGAGGATCTATGAGCCCTGAGCCGTTCGGTTCATAAACTTCCCGGGTCGAATGGCGGGTTGCGGCACCTCCCGGAGCCGGCCACCCAAGACGCTGTTGCAAGGTGTTCCTACGGACTGGTATTCTGTTAACACATTTTTAATTTTCTATTCTATCAAGGGGTAAGCATGGCGAACGAAACGAAATATATCTTCACCACCGGCGGCGTCCTTTCGTCCCTGGGAAAAGGACTGGCCTCGGCCGCCATCGGGGCGCTTTTGGAAAGTAGAGGGCTGACCGTGACGCTGCAAAAACTGGATCCCTACATCAACGTGGACCCGGGGACCATGAACCCCTTTCAGCATGGTGAGGTGTTTGTCACCGACGACGGTTCGGAAACCGACCTGGACCTCGGCCATTACGAACGGTTTACGTCCGCCAAGCTGGGTCAGGACAATAATTTCACGACCGGAAAGATCTATCATTCGGTCATCACCAAGGAACGCAGAGGGGATTATCTCGGTGGCACGGTCCAGGTAATTCCCCACATCACGGATGAAATCAAAAACAGTATCAAACTCGCAGCGAACGGTGTCGACGTCGTCATCGTTGAAATCGGGGGCACCATCGGGGATATCGAAAGCCTGCCGTTCCTTGAGGCGATTCGCCAGTTTCGTACCGATGTCGGCAAGGAAAACTCCATTTACATTCACTTGACCCTGGTGCCCTTTATCGGAACCGCCGGTGAACTAAAGACAAAGCCGACCCAGCACAGCGTCAAGGAGCTCCGCAGTATCGGTATTCAACCCGATATCCTGCTGTGCCGCACCGACCGGTACCTGTCGAAAGATATTAAATCCAAAATCGCGTTATTCTGCAACGTCGGTGTGGATGCGGTCATCACTGCCAAAGATGTGGATTGCATCTACGAGGTCCCCTTGATTTTTCACAACGAGGGCCTGGACGAAAAGATCGTCGAGCTGCTCAACATCTGGACACGCAAGCCGGTCCTGGATGAATGGGAAGAGCTGGTGAAAACGATTAAAGCCCCGAAACATACCGTCACGATAGCCATTGTCGGAAAGTACACGGATCTGACCGAGTCCTACAAGAGCCTCAACGAGGCCCTGAGCCATGGCGGCATTCCAAACAATTGCCGGGTCGACCTGTCTTTTGTGGACTCAGAAACCGTGGATGCAAACACCTGCAGCGACAAGTTGCTCGAGGCCGACGGCATTCTCGTTCCGGGAGGTTTCGGTTCACGCGGTGTGGCGGGTAAAATCTGTGCGGCCCGATATGCCCGGGAGCAGGGCGTCCCGTATTTCGGGATCTGCCTTGGGATGCAGATTGCCGTCATCGAGTTTGCCCGGCACATGGCCGGTCTTGACGGCGCCCACAGCTCCGAGTTCGATCCCGCAACACCCCATCCCGTGATCTATTTGATGACCGAATGGTACGACGACAAGACCGGCAAAGTCGAGCAACGGGACGCGACCACGGACAAGGGGGGCACGATGAGACTCGGGGCCTACCCTTGCCGGCTGGCGTCCGGAACGAAAGCCGAGAACGCATACGGGACCGGGGACATTTCCGAGCGTCATCGACACCGTTATGAATTCAACACCGCCTACAAGGAAACCCTCGAACAGCATTGTTTGATTTTCAGCGGCATCTCACCCAGCGGTGAACTGGTGGAAATTGTGGAGCTACAGGATCATCCCTGGTTTCTTGGCTGCCAGTTCCATCCGGAGTTCAAATCAAGACCCCGAAACCCCCACCCGTTGTTTAGGGAGTTCATTCGAGCCGCGGTGGCGTATTCGCAAAAAAATCCTGACCCTGGACCTTGAGTCAGGCTTCGGAACGGAATTCTGAAAATTGCTGTTTAAGGCCGGTCCGCCTTCCGGCAGACCCGCCCCGGCGGCCTGGAAAGACACCAACGCCCGAATCCGGACTATTTCGGATTCGGGCGTTGGTGTCTTTTTTTAAAGGGTCCCGAAATCCCAGTTTTTCAGGTTCGGGATGGCATCATAGTCGGTGGCGTCACACTTGATCGGGGTAATGGAAATATAGTTCTTGCTCAGGGCCGTCTCATCGACAGACGGGTCCGGGTGCCCCAGGTATGCGTCACAGCCCTGCCAGTAGTAGGCGCGATTTCGCGGATCCATACGTTTGTCAACGTATTCCGGAAAAAGCGTGGTGCCGTGTCTGCTGATGCGAACGCCCGACATGGCGTTCAGGGGCAGGTCGGGAATGTTGACGTTTAAAAATGTCCCCCGGGGCAGACCCTCTTGAGACACCTGACCGAGCAGGTTCAGGATAAAGCGGGCCGCTTCGTCATAGTGGGCCACATCGGGCCCTGGCATGGACACGGCAATCGCGGGGATTCCGTAAATAGCGGCCTCTTTGGCGGCACAGACGGTTCCGGAGTAGTTAATGTTGACACCGACGTTTGCGCCCGGGTTAATCCCCGAAATGACCATGTCCGGTCGGTCTTTCAGTATTTCGAGAATGGCGAGCTTGATGCAGTCGGCAGGCGTTCCACTGACGGCGTACCCGGGCATACCGCCGTTCAGATGGACCGGAACGGCCCTGAGCGGCTGGTGCAGCGTGATGCCGTGGCCAACCGCGCTTCTTTCACGGTCCGGCGCAATCACGGTGACCGAGTGGCGCGTCGAGCATTGCCTGTAAAGGGCATGCAGCCCTTCGGCATAAATTCCATCGTCATTCGTCAATAGAAGGTGCATCAGCCTCGGCTTTTCGCTACGTTGTGGATCTGCATCCATGGCGAATCCCCTTGTGATCCGTTCCGTTACCCCGTCCCGGTGGAGGACTATATACAACTCTTTTCGGATTCCATGCAACCGTGACCCGCGTCTCCGGGGCGGGGCATTGTTGACTTTTCATGCCGGATCATTCAAAAATAAGAAAATTTTATTCGGATTCAATGTGTTAGCCCGAATGGCCGGTGCCGTCGACTTCCGCAGTGGCCCCGATGAAACGGGCGGACACCGCGACATCATGCGTCGGATCACCGATCCGCTGCCCTGTCAGCCACCACCCTGGGGACGCCGATACGTTTGAAGCTCTGGAATCCCATATCCGTGCTTAATCTCATCTATCCGTATCTCTTTTTTCCCCGGGTCTCCTGCCGAAGAAGGGGCCTTTGCCGGGGTAAAACCTCCGGTGGCGTTCTTTTCTGGAGCCTGATGCTTCTGCTCCTCCCATGTGACGGGATCTCTTCTGACATATTGCCGGAAGCCGTCGACGGTGCGGCGCCATGGAACCTTCTGGCCGATGAAATCCGGTACGATGAAGCGGTCGACCGGTACATCGCCAGAGGAAATGTCATCGTTTCAAAAGGATCCCTGCGGATCTCCGCCGACGAGATCCGTTTTGACCATCGACAAATGACGATCGATGCCACGGGCAATGTCACCCTGTCTTCGGGGGACGATATGCTGAGGGCGTCACGGGTAACCATGGATTTGGACCGGGAGGTCGGGACCCTCACCGATGCCAGCATCTTTTTCTCCCAGCAGCATTTTTACATACGGGGACAGAAGATCCTGAAAACCGGAAAGAACACCTATTCGGCCGAAAGGGCGTCCGCCACCACCTGCGACGGTGAACCGCCGGCCTGGAAAATCACCGGCCGAAAACTCAACGTAACGCTGGAGGGCTATGGCAAAGTCAGAAATGCCACGTTTCGGGTGCGCAATATCCCCATCCTGTGGGCACCGTACCTGGTATTTACGGTTAAAATTGCCCGTCAAAGCGGTTTTCTAACGCCCCAGTTCGGGATCTCGGAGCGCAAGGGGTACCAGTTGGCGGTACCCTATTACTGGGCCATCCGGGACAATATGGATGCCACTGTCTACGCCGATTTCATGACCGAGCGGGGATTTAAAATCGGCGGGGAATACCGGTATGTCCTCTCGCCCCGCACCTTCGGTACGGTGATGCTGGATTACCTGGATGACCGACAGGTGGATGACGGGCAGGGCGATAGCAGTCAGCGATGGGGTTACACCGATGACAGCGTACTCCGACCGAACTCCGACAGATACTGGTTCCGGATGAAGCACAATCAGCCCCTTCCGGGAAAGTTCACCGGCCGGCTAGATCTGGATATCGTCAGCGATCAGGATTACCTTCAGGAGTTCAAATCCGGTTACAGCGGTTTTGAGGACACCCGGTTCTATTTCAGGGAGGCTTTCAGCCGGGACATCAATGACTTTACCAACCCCATCCGGGCCAATGAGCTGAATGTCAACCGTACCTGGCCCCGCTACAGTCTCAACACAGGGCTTCGCTGGAACGAAGATTCCAGAAATCGGGCGTTGGATCAACCGGATCAAACGCTACAGCAGCTTCCTGTGGTTCTGTTCGACGGGTCGAGACAGCCGATATTTCGCCAGGCGATTTACTGGGATTTTCAGTCCAGTTTTAATAACTTTTACCGACAAACAGGAGACCGTGGCCAGCGGATCGACCTGTTTCCGAGATTTTACTATCCCTACCGACTGCGGAACATTATGACCCTCGAGCCGTCGGTCGGCCTTCGGGAGACAGCCTGGTACATCAACGCGTATGCACCCGGGACGCCGGATAAAAACAGCGTCTTTCACAGGGAATCGTTCGACTTTCGGCTGGATGCATCCACGGATATCTCGCGGGTGTATCCGGTTCGATTCGGACCCACGGACAGACTGCGACACCTCTCCAGGTTCCAGGCAGTATATGACTACGTTCCGGATCAAGACCAGGGAGAGCTCCCTCTGTTTGACGGTACTGACCGTATCGAGAAGGTCAACCAGATTACCTATTCCTGGACGAATACGTTGACCGGTCGGAGCCGTTCCCGGGTCAGGACAGAGGAACCCTCGACCCGTTTTCTCTACAACGATGTCCTGCGCCTGCAGGTTACCCAAATTTACGACGTCAACAAGGGCACCTCCGGTGATCCGGAACCCTTTTCGCCCATCGACACGCTGCTGGATCTGAATCTCACAAGCTATTTGACGCTAAGGGCCGCCACCCAGTTTTCCGTTTACGGGAGCGGTTTCACCGGCCATAATCTTTCCGCAACAGCCCAGTCCCGACGGGGCGATCGGCTGTATCTGGACTACCTGTATGCACGGGATGAAGCCGAAACTCTCACCACGGAATTACTCGTGCCCGTCTTTGACCGGGTGGCGTTGCTGGCCGACTATGAACAGAACCTTTTCAATCGCACAAACATCAAGACCGGTCTCGGAGTTCAGTACCGTGCCCAATGCTGGTCCATCGTGGTTCGCTATGTCGAAGAGGCCGAGGCGCCGAGCGTGACATTCGAAATTAGTCTGACCGGTCTTGGGGGCATTGCCAGCGGTGTCGGCCTGTCCCCATAACCGTTCTTCCAGTTGATTGATCGCCGCCGAGTTGATAAAACAGTTCTCCGGAGACGGCTCCGGACCCCGGATCTCTCCTGTTTTATCGAAACCTATGTCGGATAGCGACGATAAGGGCAGTCCTATGATCATCGTAAAAACACCCCTGCGCATCAGCTTTGTCGGTGGCGGATCCGACTTGAAAAAATTCTATGATCGGTGTGACGGGATGGTCGTGTCCACCGCGATCGATAAGTACGTCTATGCCATTATCAAAGAACGCTTCGATGAGATGATTTACATCAATTACTCCCGAAAGGAATGTGTGGACAAGGTGGCCGCCATTCAGCACGACTTGGTCCGGGAGGCCATGAAGATCACGGGGGTGACACAAGGTGTTGAAATTACCACCCTGGCCGATATCCCCTCATCCGGATCCGGTCTGGGCAGTTCGAGCTCCATTACGGTGGCCTTGCTTCACGCCCTGTATGCCTTCCAGAATACACTGGTGACGGCAGAGCAACTGGCCGTGGAGGCCTGCCGGATAGAGATCGACATTCTGGGCAAACCCATCGGACGTCAGGATCAATACGCGGCCGCCTTCGGCGGCATCAACAAGTTTATCTTTTCCAAGGGGGATCTCACCCTGCGGGTACCTGTGGAGATGGGGAACGCCCAGAAACGCAAGTTTGCGTCATCCTTACTGCTGTACTACACGGGAATCACGCGAAGCGCCGACACCATTTTAAACCGACAAACGTCGAATCTGGCAGAAACGGACAAATTCGAAGGTATGCGCCGGATGTTCCATCTGGTAGATCCATTCATAGAAAACATGCGTGATGGGAACATTTCCGGCTGCGGGGTCTTGATGGAGGAAAACTGGAATCTGAAACAGACCATGGCCTCGGGGATTTCGAATCCTCAGATTCACGACATGTATAAACGCGCCACATCCGCCGGGGCCCTGGCCGGGAAGGTGGCCGGTGCGGGCGGGGGAGGATTCCTGCTGCTCATGGTTCCCCGGGAACGACAGAATGCCGTTTTCGAGGCGTTAAAGGATTATCGTGAATTGCCGTTTATGTTGGAAGAAAGCGGCAGCAAGGTGATTTTCGACGACCGATCGTATCCGAGTAAATAATGCCCACTGCGGATGGTGGTTGTCCTAAATAAGTTCCGTTTGCAGACATATGGAAACGATGACCGCAGAGTCGCAGAGGACGCAACGGAACTGTATGTTTCCCCGAATCCCTGAGAGGGGGATTCGGGGAAAGAGCACCAGGAACATAGTGAATTTCGAAATATTTTGTCAGACGATCGTTTTGCATGTCGCCCTCTACGTCCTGTTTATCCTGAGCCAGTCGAAGGGCAGCGAAATGCAAAATTCTTTCTTGACTTTCAACGGATTAACTTTGCGGTGATACCTTGATCGTAAAAGGAATCGGAACGCAATTCTGGCAATCGCTATAGAACACAGGAGGGAACAATTGCGCATCCTGATCACCGGCGGAGCCGGATTCATCGGATCCCACACGGCCGATGCCCTTATTGCCCAGGGGCATTCGGTCCGAATTCTGGACAACCTCCAGGAAACGGTGCACCCGAAAGGGGCCCCCGATTACATCCATCCGGATGCCGAGTTCATGCATGGTGACGTCCGGGACAAGCGGTCCTGGCAGAAGGCCCTGGACGGCATGCAAGCGGTCTATCACCTTGCGGCCTATCAGGATTACCTCACCGATTTTTCGACATTTTTCCATGTGAACGGCGTGTCGACGGCCTTGTTGTACGAAGTGCTGGTCGAAAACGCACCGCAGGCAACGGTTGAAAAAGTGATTGTCGCCGCCAGCCAGGCCGTCATGGGCGAGGGCCGCTACAAGTGCCCGCGCTGTTACCCGCAGGACGGCCGGTATATTTATCCGGACATCCGGCTCGAGGAACAGCTCTCCCGGGGCAATTGGGATCATCGGTGCCCGACATGCCAGGAGATCCTCACATGGATGCCGTCCGACGAGGGGGTGGTCCGCCCCTGCAATCCGTATGCGATATCCAAGTTTTCCCAGGAACAGATCGCTTTGCAGCTCGGAAGACGCTACAGCATCCCGACAACGGTCATGCGATACTCCATCGTGCAGGGCCCCCGTCAGTCGTTTTATAATGCCTACTCCGGAGCCATGCGCATTTTTGCGCTGTCGCTGATGTTCGATCGACAGCCCATTATCTATGAGGATGGTCAACAGGTGCGTGATTTTGTCAATATCGCCGATGTTGTCGATGCCAATATCCTGGTCCTGAAACACCCAGACGCCGATTACCGCATGTTCAACGTGGGGGGAGGCACACCCTGGACCGTCCTCGATTTTTACGATACCATGGAAACGGTGACGGGAAAATCCGTGAGTCCCATAGTGGCCGGGTATTACCGGTACGGCGACACTCGCAATATCGTTTCCGACATTCAGCGGTTGCGCGGACTCGGATGGGAACCCACCCGCGACGTTCGTGACAGCATCGGCCAATACTGGGACTACCTGCATCATCAAAATGATTTGGATGATATTCTGGATTACGCTGAAACGCACATGAAACAGCTCCAGGTTATCCGGCAGGCGCACGACAGTGCGTGAGTGTTTCGGAAAGCACGCGGTTGAGGTGGCGGCGCTCCGGCCATTTGCCGGGAGCAACAGCCTCTTGAGGAATGAAACGGGTTGGATTGTTGATCATGGATAAACTAGAACGATTCTGGTATGTGCTGCACACCAAAAGCCGATTCGAGAATGTCGTCAACGAGGGGCTGATCAAAAAGTCATTCGAGGTGTTTCTGCCCAAGATCAAGGTCCGCAGTCGCCGCCGGGATCGAAAAACGATGATCCGGATCCCTCTGTTTCCGGGCTATGTCTTTGTCAAAACGGATCTAAACCCTTCAGAGCACCTGGAAATCGTGAAAACAGCCGGTGCCGTCAAACTCATCGGCACGAAAGAGAGCCCGATACCGGTATCGGATCAGACCGTCGACTCCCTGAAGATCATGGTGGCCACAGACCAGCCGGTGAAGACCGGCACACGGCTTCGAAAGGGTGATCCGGTCCTGGTCGTGGCCGGACCCTTTGCCGGAGTGTGTGGCGTTTTCGTACGCTACCATGGACGGGGCCGGGTCTTGGTGGACATCGAGGCCCTTGGTCAATATGCCGGGGTCGAAGTTCAGGCGGAAGACATCGAGATTCTGCCGCGGGTTCTAGCATAACTACTTGACTTTCAATAAAGTTTTGTATTATAAAGTCATCCTGTGGATATCTCGAGCACCGGGTTTTGAACGGTTACCGGCCGGCTTTCGATCAGATAGGAGGGCTTATGAACAAACTTGAACTCATCGCTGCCTTGAAGGAGGAGGCCGGCATATCCAAGACCGAAGCGGCGAAGGTCATACAGATTTTTTTCGATAATATGGCCGATGCCATGGCACGCGGAAAACGGGTAGAGATCCGAGGCTTGTGCAGTTTCTATGTGAAGAACTATCGCAGTTATACCGGCAGAAACCCGAAGACGGGAGAGAAAGTGCTGATCAAGCCGAAGCGCTTGCCTTTTTTTAAATCAGGAAAGGAACTCAGAGAACGGGTCAACTATTAGAGTTGTGCCTGGATTTGGATCGATAAGGGATCAACAGCGGGCGGTCCGGCTGTTAACAGCGTTTCTTACACAGGGAAACATCCCCCACGCCTTGCTGTTTACCGGTCTGGACGGCGTGGGTAAACGGACAGCGGCCCTGGCCTTTGCCATGGCCTGCAACTGCACGTTTCTATCCTCTGAACGCCTATCTTCCAAGCAGGACGCGCGTGGGCCGCTGGATGCTTGCGGGACGTGTTCTGCCTGCAGAAAAATTGCCGCCGATACCCACCCGGATGTGGTTCACGTCACGCCCAAAGGGTCCTTGATCCGAATCGAGCAAATCCGGGATCTCGTGCACACCTTGGCCATGAAGCCTTATGAAGCGGTGTATCGGACAGCCATTGTGTCACATGCGCATGTCATGACCCCGGAGGCAGGCAACGCACTGCTGAAAACCCTCGAAGAACCGCCGGCCCAAACACTGCTGATATTGACTGCCTCGGGTGCTTCGGACCTGCTGCCGACCATTTCCTCCAGATGCCAGCATGTGGCGTTTCGGCCGATCTCCATGGAATCGCTGACAGCGTTGCTCGTGCAGAGGCACGGGATGGATGTGTCGGAAGCGGCGATTCTGGCGGCGATTTCACTAGGGAGTGTGACAAAGGCCCTTGGCATGCGCGAGGCCGGGTGGATTCGCCGTCGAAGTTGGCTGATACAGCAAGCGGAGTCCCTGAACGCTAATTCCATGGTGCGGAGTCTGGCATTTGCCCGGCAGCTTTCCGAAGATAAAAACAGCGTTGAGGATGCCCTTGAAATTCTGAAAACCTGGTACAGGGACCTCGCTGTCTGGCCCCATCGCCCCGGGCGGATCGTAAACCGCGATCTTGCGGAAATTGTCGAAATCGCCGCGAGCCGCCAGCCCCCGGGGAATATCCAGCGCGTGTTAACGGCCATCGAGACGGCGCAGAAACAGCTTCGTGCCAATACCAATCCGCGGGTTACCCTGGAGGTGCTGGCGATGAAAATGATCCGACAAGACAGATAACGGGAATCCACGGCGTTGTTGTGGAACCCGGACGGGAAGTGATAACCATGACCAAAGTTGTTGGTATTCGGTTTAAACCGACAGGTAAGATATACGATTTCGATCCCGGCGCATTTGTTCTGAAGCCGGGCGAGCGCGTGATCGTGGAGACTGAGAAGGGGCTCGGTTTCGGAACAGTGGCCGTAGCACCGAGGCCTCTGGATGAAAACGGAGATAAACGACCCCAGAAAAAGGTGTATCGGTTAGCCACCGAGCAGGATTTCAAACAGCAGGAAAGAAACCGCCGGACCGAAGCGGTTGCCCACGAGTTTTGCATGGCGTGCATCCGGGATCTCGATCTGGAGATGAACCTGTTTTCGGTGGAGAGTACCTTTGATGCCAGCCGTTTGACTTTTTTTTTCACCGCCGAGGGACGGGTCGACTTCCGGCAGCTCGTCAAGATGCTGGTCAAGAAGTTCCGAACCCGCATTGAAATGCGACAGGTCGGCATCCGCAACCAGGCGAAGATGTGTGGGGGTCTTGGACGATGCGGCCGTGTGTTGTGCTGTTCCACGTTCATCGACAAGTTTGAACCGGTATCCATCCGCATGGCCAAGGAGCAAAATCTGTCATTGAATCCGACAAAGATCTCCGGACTTTGCGGCCGGCTCATGTGCTGTTTGAACTACGAAAATGCGACGTATCAGAAGTTGAAGGAAAACTACCCGCGGGTGGGGACATCGGTAGTGACCGGTGAAGGCACTGGTAAAATAGTCCGCCTCAACGTCATCTGCAGTCGTGTATCCATCAAGCTCGAAACCGGAGCCATCGTCGAAAAAGGGCTGAACCAGTTTACCATTGCCAAGGAGAAAAGCCGGAAATGAGCGGAAGGTTTTATATCACCACACCGATATATTACGTCAATGCAAGACCCCATCTGGGGCATGCGTACACCACGATCCTGGCCGACGTGACCTCCAGATTTCATCGCATGAAAGGAGACGCCACCTATTTTTTAACTGGAACCGATGAGCACGGCGATAAAATCGTGCAGGCGGCTCAGCGGGAAGACATGACGCCCCAGAGCTATGTGGACAAGTTCAGCGGTCTTTTCAAAGACCTCTGGCCGGAGCTCCGCATCAGCTACGATCAATTCATTCGGACCACCAATCCATCCCATAAGGCCGTTGTCAAAAACATTCTTCAACGGATTTATGATGCCGGAGACATCTATTTCAGTGAGTACGCGGGGCTCTATTGCTTCGGCTGCGAGCGTTTCTACACGGAACGGGAACTGGTGGACGGCAAGTGCCCGGACCATGAAGTCGCACCGGAGCCCATCAAGGAGTCGAACTACTTTTTTAGAATGGGTCGATACCAGCAATGGCTCATCGACCACATTCAACAGCACCCGGACTTTATACGCCCCGAGCGGTATAAAAATGAAGTGCTTGCCTTTCTGCGGGAGCCCCTCGAAGACCTTTGCATTTCACGCCCGAAGTCCCGACTCCAGTGGGGTATCACGCTCCCTTTTGATGAGAACTATGTCACATACGTTTGGTTCGACGCATTGCTCAACTACGTGTCGGCACTTGGGTACCCCGGGGGGGAGCTTTTCGACCGGTTCTGGCCGGACGCCCAGCATATCGTGGCAAAAGATATTCTTAAACCCCATGGCATTTATTGGCCGACCATGCTCAAAGCCGCCGGTATCCCGTTATATAACCATCTCAACGTTCACGGGTACTGGAACGTGGCCGAGAGCAAGATGTCGAAAAGCCTCGGTAACGTCGTGGAACCTCTGAATTTAAAGAATAAATACGGGCTTGACGCATTTCGGTTTTTTCTGATGCGGGACATGGTCTTCGGACTCGATTCGAGTTTCAGCGAGGACGCCCTTGTCGGCCGAATCAATGCAGACCTTGCCAACGATCTGGGAAACCTATTTTCCCGGGTCATTGCCATGGCACGAAAATATTTCGATGGCATCGTTCCGGAACCCATGGGAGAGGCCGGATCAGATTCCGGAATCCGCTTGTCGCAGGATGCGGCCACAGCCCTCGAGCAGTACCGGCGCTTCATGGAGGATTTTGAGTTTCATAAAGCCATGATGGCCGTATGGACGTTTATCAGCCAGATGAACAAATATGTCGATGTCACATCGCCCTGGGAACTGGCCAAACAACCCGCAGCCCGGAAAGAGCTGGCAACGGTGATCTACCATCTGCTGGAAGGGCTGCGCATCGTTTCCGGTTTGATCTATCCGGTCATGCCGGATACGGCCAAAAAAATGCAGGAGCACCTGGGGCAGGATCCGGATGCTCCGTTTTTTCTGATGGATTCCCTTTCCCGTTGGGGAACGCTTCCGCCCGGCATCCGTATTCCCGAAGCCGTGGCCCTGTTCCCGCGCATTGAACAACCACCGGATGCCGCTCAAGCGTCCGACGCAACGGGTTCGGAAGCGGATCTCACGATGAAACCGGAAATCGACATGGAAACGCTCCAGCGGGTGGATCTCCGGGTCGCGACAATTATCACGGCGGAGCCCATACCCCGTGCCAAAAAGCTTCTGAAACTGGAGGTGGATATGGGAGAGCGTCGGACCATCGTGGCCGGTATCTCCGGCAGCTACAGACCCGAAGACCTTGAAGGCAAGCAAGTGGTGGTGGCGGCCAATCTAAAACCGGCCAAACTGATGGGGACGCTCTCCAATGGGATGGTTCTGGCGGCGGTGGGAGACGACCATTTGAGCCTGGTCACCGTTGATCGCCCCATCGACCCCGGAACGGCCATCAAATAAGCCGCCCTGGAGAGGCACAGCACGCATCTACGGTTAATTCTATAGGACCATGCCAAGGGCTTATGAGCATCGGAACCGGATCGGGTAATCACCCTGACCCCTATTCTGGCAGAACCGGCTGGCGGGATTACCAGGCCCACTTGAAAAAGACCGGCGCCGGTCGCCGACGGGGCAAATATGTTGGTTTCTTTATGGCGGCGGCGCTTGCCGTGTCCGCGCTCATTTGGATCCTTGGGGGATCCAACCGGCTCGGCACGGATGTCCCACTCCCCCACCCACCGGATGCCTCACTGCGGCCGTCAGCTGCCGAGCGTGTGCCGCGTATCGACAAGCGTGCGATACAGGCGGTTCTAAACAGCGGCACCGTGCTGAATTCGGAGGAAAAACGCCTGGATCTGGTGATAGAAGACCGCCCGGTGGTCATCGATACCAGCTTGAACACGACCCTGCAGCGGTTTCTCCTCGGAAAACTGAACCCATCCACATCGAAACACATCGGCATTGTGGCCATGGATCCTTCTTCCGGCCGGATTGTGTCCATGGTGGGCTATGATAAAACCCGCAGGTCCGGGAATCTCTGTACGGATCAGCTTTTCCCGGCAGCGAGCGTGTTCAAGATCGTAACGGCCGCCGCCGTGATTGAGGCGTGTGGGCTCTCTCCGCGATCTACGCTGACCTACAACGGGCGAAAACATACGTTGTACAAATCCCAGCTCAAGGAACAGAGTAACCGTTGGACCATCCGTACGACACTGGAAAAATCCTTTGCCCAGTCCATTAACCCGGTATTCGGGAAAATCGGTATCCATTATCTGGGACAGGATCTGCTCGCGAAATATGCCGATGGATTCGGATTCAACCGGGAGATTCCATTTGAAATTCCCCTCCAGACCAGCCATATCCGGATTGGCAACGAACCATTTCAATGGGCCGAGGTGGCCAGCGGGTTTAACCGGGATACCCGTATATCCATCGTGCACGGTGCCATGATGGCCGCTGTGATCGCCAACGGGGGGGTACTTATGGAGCCCACGGTGGTCGATCATGTGAGAGACGGTGCCGGGCGCGTGATATACGAGAGCCGTCCAACGGCGATCCGTCAAGTGCTCTCCTCGGAAGTCACTCGGGAGATGGCGGATCTGATGACCGCCACGGTTCGCTACGGAACATCACGGGGGGCGTTTCGGAAGCATCGCAAGGATGAAATCCTGTCGACACTGTACATTGGCGGCAAAACAGGGTCCATCGACAACCGCGTTCACGACGCCCGGATCGACTGGTTTGTCGGCTTTGCCCGGCAGCGGGATGGCCAGCGTCAATTGGCCGTATCGGTGGTCGTCGCCCATGAAAAATATATCGGAACACGGGCTGCCGAGTATGCCCGCATGACCATCCGGCAGTATTTCAACACCGTTGAGGTCTCCCGGAGTCAGGCACCGACCGCGCCGTCCGGGTAGCCCGCTTCTATTGCGTTCGTCTGAAGCCGGCTCATCCGTTCTACAGCGTCATCACCGGAGATCCGTTTCGCGATGCACGACGGCTCAACAGGCTCAAGACTATCTGGGAAAGGAGACACCCATGCCCGGCTTTGAACTGTTCGGAGATGAAGAACGAAAAGAAGTCCAGGACGTTTTGGACACCGGGGTTCTGTTCCGGTACGGTTTCGATGGCGTCCGCAACGGCCACTGGAAGGCGGAAACGTTTGAGACGGAACTGGCACGGTATCTGGACGTAGCCCATTGCCACCTGTGCTCCAGCGGTACGGCCGCCGTTAGCCTGGCCTTGGCGGCATGCGGCATCGGTGCCGGAGATGAGGTGATCGTGCCGCCGTTTACGTTTGTCGCGACGGTGGAAGGGGTATTGATGGCAGGTGCGGTTCCGGTGTTTGCCAATATTGACAGGACCCTGTGCCTCTCTCCGGAAGGCGTTGCGGAAACCATTACGCCACGCACACGCGCCGTGATGCCGGTGCATATGTGCGGTGCCATGGCGCGTATTGACGAGCTCGTGGATGTGTGCCGTGACAACCGGCTGATTCTCATCGAAGACGCCTGTCAGGCTCTCGGGGCGACGTTTCGGGGCAAGCCCGTGGGCACCTTCGGGAGCATCGGCTGCTTTTCCTTCGACCCGGTAAAAACCATTACCTGTGGGGAAGGGGGCGCCGTGGTGACGAACGACGCGGAGTTATACCGAAAGGCGGACAGCTTTGCCGACCACGGCCATGATCACATCGGCGATGATCGGGGTCTCGAGGGGCATCCGATTCTGGGGACCAATTTTCGGATCAGTGAGCTGAACGCCGCCGTCGGGCTTGCCCAGCTTCGCAAACTGGACCGGATTCTCGAGATCCAGCGGCGGAACAAGGAAACCATCCGCAGCGGTCTGGCCCCTCTGCCGGGTGTCACCTTCAGAGAAATCCCGGACCGGGAGGGGGATTCGGCGACCTTCCTGTCTTTTTTCCTTCCCGATGGCGGCATCGCCCGGAAGGCGGCCTCCGGCCTTTCCGCCGCCGGAGTCGACGGATGCTTCTACTGGTATGACAACAACTGGCACTACCTGCGCCAGTGGCATCATCTGAAACAGATGCAGACTACCGCCCCTATGCCGGCGGCGCAGTATGACCACTTCCCGGATTATGAAGGGGTCGACCTACCGGATTCCGATGCCATCATGGAACGCACCATTTCCATGCAGATCAAACTCTCCTGGACGGAGCGGGAGGTGTCGGATCGAATCGAGAAGATGGTACAGGTGTTGAAAATGGTGTAGATCATGTGAACCCCACGCGTTGCGATTCGGCGGCGGGATCGTTTACGGATGTGCTCACCGCAAAACAGGAAGACAGACAATGTTTCGAAATTTCAAGGTAGTTCCAAAAGTCGTATTTGGGAGGGGTTGTTTCAATCAGCTCGGCGATATCATCAGAGAGCAGCGGGGAGGTACAGACCATTTTATGGCATTCCTTGTCGATGATGTCTTCACCGGCAGGGAGTGGCCGAACCGACTTCCCCTGGCGGATCAGGACATGTTGCTATGGGTCAATGTGGATGACGAGCCGAAAACCGTCTATGTGGACACCTTGACGCAACAGGTCGGGAATCATGCCGGCCGGCCGGTCGGCGTTATCGGCATCGGCGGCGGCAGTACCATGGATCTTGCCAAAGCGGTATCCTTGATGCTAACCAACCCCGGCTCCTCAGCGGACTACCAGGGGTGGGATCTGATTCAGAACCCGGCGGTATACCATGTCGGCATTCCGACCCTTTCCGGCACCGGGGCCGAGGTGTCCCGCACGACGGTGCTGACCGGTCCCGAGAAGAAGCTCGGCACCAATTCGGATTTTACCGTCTTCGATCAGATTGTACTGGATCCGGAACTTATTGCCGGGGCACCCACGGATCAGCGCTTTTATACGGGCATGGATTGTTATATCCATTGTGTGGAGTCCTTGTGGGGAACCTTTCTGAATACGTTCAGCCAGGCCTTTGGCGAAAAGGCCCTGGCCATGTGCCGGGAAGTCTTCCTCGAAGCCCCCCCGGACGCCGACGACAAGCTGATGATGGCGTCCTATTTCGGCGGCATGAGTATTGCCTACTCCCAGGTGGGGATCTGCCACGCCCTGTCCTATGGTCTTTCCTATGTTCTGGGTGTGCACCACGGGATCGGCAACTGTATTGCCTTTGCTTCCCTGGAAGAATTTTATCCGGAAGGGGTCGCCGAATTCCGGGACATGCTGGAGAGACAGCGGATTTCGCTGCCCCGAAACCTGGTCTCAGACTTGGATGAAGGCGGGCTGGAAAAAATGGTCGATGTCGCCTTGGTACTGGAACCGCTGTGGGAAAATGCTCTTGGGTCGGATTGGCGTGACCAGATGTCGCGGGAGCGGATCCGGCAGCTCTATCTTCGGATGTAAGGGCAGCGACCCTTGAACACGGAAAAGACAGAGAGATATGAACAACGTCGATGAAAAATACCCCCGGTGGAGAAGTTGGTGCCGGTTGCCGTTGCCGCCAATAGGCCGTCTGGTGCGGCAGGCCGTCGGAGCGGGCGCCAGAATCTGTCGGTTGGGACGTTACAGCGTGTATGCCGGACGTCACACCGCCACCGTCCCGGATGGATCGATTGTGCTGTTTCCTTGCCGCCAGGCATTGTTGTGTTGCGGTCTCGCGGGGCTGGTTGCTGTCAAAAGCAGGGAGGCGACGTCCGAAGGGGTAGACCTGGGGGCGATCGAGGCTTTTCTGGAGCAACTCGAGCAAAGCGGATTGGAGAAGTTTGGGGATGGTCGGCCCGATCTGGAGGACGGCTATCTCGGCGGAAATAACTCCCTTGAAACCCTGTTTCACGCCATCAAGGAATTGAAGGGCGTTCGGCAGTTTCAAGAGATATTTTCGAGCGATCCATGTAAATTCGCTCTTCGCGAGGCTGCCGAACGCATCCGGCATATCTGTGAGACCGAGGCATCCCTGCTGGCGGCGGATATCGGCCGCCTCGATGCCCGTTCCGTCGATACGATTACCTCACGGATAGACATGTTAAAGGACGCCCAATGGTGCATCCACTCGGAAATTATCGGCAATATCGCTAAACTCGACCATTTGATGGGCGCTGCCGGAGTTCCTGGAGACCCGGAGGCCCGGACCTTTTTACAACGGGTGAACACCGTCCTCAACAGCATCGAACGGTTGGAGGTCCGGGGCAGAGATTCAGCCGGTCTTTCTCTGATGATCGCTCTGGACGATCCAGCGTATAAGCGGTTCATGGCGGTGATCGATAAGGAAAACCTGAAAGAGGCGTTAGCGGACCGGATGCAACGGGATGTGTTGGTCAACGGCAGCATCGGTATCCGGAAAATCGAAGCAGACGGAGCTGTTCGCCACTCCGTGGCCATGGCCTACAAGGTGGCCGCCGAGATCGGCAGTCTCGGAGACAATCCCCGCTTTTTGCGAGAGCAGATCCGGCAGGATGCGATCCTGCATCGGCTCCTGACCATTCCCCGTCAGCATGCCACCATTCTATCCCATACCCGATGGGCGTCCGTCGGGGCCATCAGCGAAGCCAACTGCCACCCTGTCGACAACGACACCGTCGGCAACGGGCCCAGACAGGACGCGATTATCCATGTCTGCCTGAACGGTGACATCGACAATTACCTGGAACTCAGAAAGGCTCTCGAAAACGAGGGTGTCTTGCTGCACCAGGATATCACCACGGACACCAAACTGATTCCCCTTCAGATCGAAAAATACCTCCGGCAGGGGGAGTCCGTGGCAGAGGCGTTCCGCTGCGCCGTCAATGACTTCGAGGGCTCCCATGCCATCAGCATGCATACCGACCTGGCGCCGGGAAAACTGTACCTCGCCCAGAAGGGCAGCGGCCAAACCATTTTCGTCGGCCTGTCCGAGGATCATTTCATGGCCACCTCCGAGGTTTACGGTTTTGTCGAAGAGACGTCCCGATTCATTAAAATGGACGGTGAGGCCGTGATCGAGGGTGTGGCGGGGCAGACCCAGGGCCAGATTCTCATTTTCGATCAGGAGGCCGAGGTGACACCGGAAGGGATCACTGCCAGCTACTATGACGGGACCCCGCTGCGGCTGACCGCCGAAAAGGTCAAGCAGACCGAAATTACCTCCCGTGATATCGATCGCCAGGAATATCCCCACTATTTTCTGAAAGAGATTTCCGAAGCCCCGCAATCTGTCGAACGGACCTTGCTGAATCGGTGGAAAATCAGCGGAGGGGATACTCCCCACACGGAGATTCGCCTCGACACGGCCGTATTTCCGGCGTCGTTGCGGAAGGATGTGGTCGGAGACCGCATTCGCCGCATTTTCTTTATCGGACAGGGTACGGCCGGCGTGGCGGCCCTGGCATGTGCCGACATCCTGAACTTCTACCTGGCTGATCCGACGCTGCACATCAGTGCCATGAAAGCCTCCGAATTGTCCGGATTCCGGCTCGGACAGGCCGGAGCCGGAGACATGGCCGACGCCCTGGTCGTTGCGATCAGTCAATCCGGCACCACCACCGACACCAACAGGGCCGTGGATATGGTTCGTGAGCGAGGCGCCCGCACCCTGGCGATTGTCAACCGGAGGGATTCCGACCTGACCTTCAAGGTGGACGGCACACTGTATACCAGCAGCGGGAGGGACATTGAAATGTCGGTGGCCTCCACCAAGGCCTTTTACTCGCAAATCATCGCCGGCGCGATATTGGGTCTGTTTGTTGCCCAACTCAAGGGGCGTCGCACGCGCACCTTCATCGCCGAGGAAATCCAGCGGCTGCTGGCGATTCCGAACCACATGCGCTCGATTCTCGGCATTCGGGAACAAATTGCCGCCAGTGCCAGGCGACTGGCGGTTCAGCGCACATACTGGGCGGCGGTGGGCAGCGGCCCCAACAAAGCCGCAGCCGATGAAATCCGGATCAAGCTCAGCGAGCTGTGTTACAAGACGATTTCCTCGGATTTCGTTGAGGACAAAAAACACATCGATTTATCTTCCGAGCCGTTGATCATCGTCTGTGCCGCCGGGACCCGCGGCACGGTTATCGGCGATATCGTAAAAGACACGGCCATATTCCGGGCCCACAAGGCACTGCCGGTGGTTATTGCCGATGACGGCGATTTGCGATTCGAGCCGTATGCCGAAGACATCTTTTACATACCGGTGGTCCGTGAGCACTTGGCCCCTATCCTCAACACCTTGGTCGGCCACATCTGGGGATACTATGCGGCGCTGTCCATCAACGACGCCTCCGGTTTCCTGTATCGGCATCGGCAGCAGATCCAGGCTGCGGTGGCCCGGTTTGCTCGCAATGGGCTGGATGTTTTCGAGATCGTGCTGGAAAAGACATTTCGGGAATCCATCGCCCGATTCTACAACGAATTCCGGAAGGTCAAGTCCGAGAAACAGCTGCCCGGAATGATGGGTGTGGAAATCGCATCGGATCTGACCCTTTTGTTAAAGTACCTGGCCGGGCGGTTGCCGGTTTCGGATTTTGAAATCGATTTCGGAGTTAAAGGAACCGCCCGAAACATGCTCGACCGGCTGTTCCAGTGCCTGGGGGAAGCGATCAACTGCCTGGCGCGTCCGGTGGACGCGATCAAACACCAGGCCAAAACGGTCACGGTGGGTACCAGCCGCCTCGAAGAGAAGGTCGAAGGGGTTCTCTTCGAATCCCTTGACGCTCACGGTATCAGCGTGTCGCAGCTGATCAACCGGAATGTCTTGGTGCTCAAAAACCTCCAGTCGATCGTCAGCAACATACAAGGTTCGATTCTTTACCGTATCGACGGCCTGAATCTACTCGGCGATCTGACCGACGGGACGACCATTGACGTACTCCAAAAATCCGGCGTCCTGGAGCCCATCCCGTCACGGGTGGAAACCGACCGCCGATTGAAGGGAACCAAGCGGATTATTGTGCGTCAGGGCAATGTGCACATTGGAAAGGGGCGAAAGGACAATCGCAGCATCCTGGTTATTCCCGCTATTTCAACATCGCCGGACCGGCCCAATATCATCGAGTATCTGTTGCTGCTCAATATCGGTTTCCGGTCGGAGGTCCCGCTGACGGCAAAAGTGAAGGCCCTGGGTGGTAAATACGAACATATCCAGAACCTCGTTCATGAGAACAGTATCCCCTGGGAGGATTCTCATCTGGAGCTATTGCCGCTGGAAGAGCTGTTTGGGCGATCGGCTGAGAAGATTGCCGAGTTTATCTGTTCCAGTGTCAATGGCACGAAACGGAATGGATAGCCTATGAAACACCAGTATGTGAGTGATATGAAACCGGGCGATGCGGTCGATGATGTCTTTGTCCTGGCAGAAAAAAATCTGGCCCAAAAGAAAGATGGTGACAGCTATTTGACGGTGGCCCTGGCGGACAAGACGGGATCCATCGGCGGTGTGGTCTGGGACGATGTCGAGAGGATTGCGACGGCGGCAGATTCCGGAGACTTTGTGCAGGTGACCGCACGCGTCACAGAATATCGCGGCAATCTTCAGGCGACCGTCCGATCCATGGCAAAATGTTCCCCGGAGAGTGTCGATCCCGGAGATTTTCTACCGGTAACACGACATGACGTGGATCACCTGTTTGAACGGCTGGTTCAGATGACCGATGGGCTTGAAGATCCATCGATTCAAGCCCTTCTCCGGGCGTTCTGGGACGACAGGGATTTCGTAAGCGCCTTTAAGCGGGCGCCTGCCGCTAAAATGATGCACCATGCCTACGTGGGTGGGCTTCTGGAACACTGCCTGTCCATGGCCGTTCTGGCCGATAACATGGCCCACCATTACAGCGGCATCAACCGAGACCTGCTGCTGGCAGGAGCCATCCTTCATGACATCGGAAAGGTTCGGGAATTCGATTATCACACCAACATCGACTACTCCGACGAGGGTCGACTGGTCGGACACATCGTTATCGGATTGAAGATGATCGACGAAAAACTGGCGGACATCGATGGCTTTCCGGAGGAACTGGCCGTTCTTCTCAAACATTTGGTCATCAGCCACCATGGGGCTCTGGAGTTCGGTTCCCCGGAACCGCCGAAAACCATCGAAGCCCTTTTGCTTCACTACATTGACGAAATTGACTCCAAAGTAAACGGTGTTCGAGAATTCATGGCAACCCAGGACCCCGGGGAAGCATGGACGGCCTACCATCGGGTGCTCGGGAGGCATTTTTACAAAGGCAAGACCGACGACGATCGGTAGATGCTTGCCAGCCCACCTGAGGCGGGTAAACCTCCGGCGGGCTGGATGCTGGATGCTGGATGCTGGATTCTGGATGCTACAATCGAAGATACAGGATGCAGGAAGCAAGACGCATGAAACCGGCATCCGGAATTTTATTTCTTTTCCCTGAATCCTGAATCTTGGATCTTGTATCTCAGGATAACCGGCTAAACCGGCAAACCGGCTAAACCGGCACACGGGCCAAGGGGCCAACGGGCAAACGGGCCCACGGGATTCTGGATGCAGGAATCATGATACAAGATGCAGGTTACGATTCTGAAAAGCAAATGCCCGATCATCGTTTCTTGTATCCTGTATCTTGTCTCTTGTATCCTGTATTAACCGGCCAACGGGCAAACCGGCCAAACTGGCAAACCGGCAAACCGTCCAACGGGCCAACGGGCCAACGGGCGAACGGGTAACGGCCATGTTCATCACATTGGAAGGCATTGAAGGCTGCGGCAAAACCACCCAGATCGGTTATATCGAAGATTTTCTGCAGGGCCGGGGGATTGCTTACACGGTTACCCGGGAACCGGGCGGCACCCGAAGCAGAGAAAAGATTCGATCCATTCTGCTGGATCCGCAGACATCCGGTCTGGCGCCGTTAGCCGAACTGCTGCTCTATTTTGCGGACCGGGCCGAGCATCTGGAAGCCTTGGTCCGCCCCGCCCTGTCCCAGGATCGGGTTGTTGTATCGGATCGGTTTTTTGACGCCACCGTGGTCTATCAGGGATACGCCCGGGGGCTGGACGTGGATTTGATTGAACAGCTTCACGGGATTCTATTTAATAATTTGCTTCCGGATGTGACACTGCTTCTGGATCTCGATCCTGAGGTCGGCCTTGCTCGCGCCTGGAAGGGCATCGTAAACGGGGAGCGGGAAAGTGAAGAGAGCCGGTTTGAAGAGGAGGACCTCCGCTTCCACAGAAAAGTCCGGGAAGGATATCTTGACAGGGCCCAGAAAGACCCCGATCGTTTTCAGATCATCGACGCATCGCAAAGCAGAGCACAGGTCCGTGCCCGGATCCTTTCCATCCTGTCCGGTAAGCTGGCGGAATAACAGGCCCCGTGAGGTGATAACGGAAATTCAGCCATGAGCTATTCACTCATCGACACCATCGGCAACACACCCCTTGTGGAAATCCGACGGGTAAATCCCAATCCGAACGTTCAGGTTCTGGCCAAATTGGAGTACTTCAATCCGGGCGGCTCCATCAAGGACAGGGCCGCACTGTACATGGTGGAAGACGGGGAAGCCAGGGGCGCATTGACGCCGGACAAAACTGTCATTGAAGCCACCAGCGGGAATACCGGCATTGGTCTGGCGCTGGTTTGTGCGGTCAAAGGCTACCGACTGCTGCTTGCCATGTCCGAATCGGTCAGCATTGAACGGCAAAAAATTCTAGAGGCCCGGGGTGCGGAAATACTTCTGACACCGGGCCATCTGAGTACCGATGGCGCGATCGAGGAAGTATACCGGTTGGTCCGGGAAGATCCGGATCGTTATTTCATGGCCGATCAGTTCAACAACGAGGCCAACTGGAAAGCCCATTATCACGGCACTGCAGAGGAAGTTTGGGAACAAACCGGAGGCCGCATTACCACCCTGGTGGCCACCCTCGGCACTTCCGGAACCCTGATGGGGATGGCGCGACGGCTAAAAGAGTATAACCGGAACATTCAAATCGTGGGTGTCGAACCTTATCTGGGACACAAGATTCAGGGGCTAAAAAATGTAAAAGAATCTTATCCTCCTGAAATTTTTGATAAAAAAAGGCTAGACCGGAAGGTTCATGTGGAAGATGACGAGGCGTTTCAGATGACACGTCGCCTCGCCAGGGAGGAGGGGTTGTTCGTCGGGATGAGCAGCGGCGCCGCCATGGCAATCGCCTGCAAAGAAGCCGAAGGTCTCGACCAGGGTGTGATCGTCGCGATTTTACCCGACAGCGGGGAACGATACCTGAGTACCCCCCTTTTTGAGACGCGTCATCATATCACTCCGCTTAAACTCTACAATACCCTGAGCCGTTCAAAGGAACCCTTCGAACCGATCGATGTCGGCAAAGCCACCGTGTATTCATGTGGCCCGACCGCCCACGCCCGGATCAATCTCGGAGAATGCCGCCGTTTTGTGTTTGCCGACCTGCTGGTGCGGTATCTGCAATTCCGCGGCCACAAAACGATCCATGTGATGAACATCACCGACCTGGATGACAAGACCATCGCCGGATCCGAACGGGCCGGGATGGCGCTGGAAGCCTTTACACAGCGCCACATCGATGAATTTCACTCGGATGTGGCGGGACTTGGGCTGTTGCCCGCTAATGTGTATCCCCGGGCCAGCGAACACATTGACGACATGATCGCGATGGGCGAACGGCTGGTGAAACGGGGATTTGCCTACGAAAAGCTTCGGTCGCTGTATTTCAACATATCCCGATTCAACGACTACGGTAAGCTCTCCGGCATCGATCTGGACAAAATCAAGTTCGGTGCGACGGTGGATCTGGACGACTATGAGAAGGACAACCCCCGGGACTTCACTCTGTTTAAACGTTGTCGGCTGTCGGAGCTAAAACGGGGTATTTTCGTAAAAACCGAATGGGGAAATGTTCGTCCTTCGTGGCACCTTCAATGCGTGGCGATGTCCATGAAGCACTTGGGCAACTGTTTTGATATTCACACCGGAGGGCGGGAACATACATTTCCGCACCACGAAAATGAAATTGCCATCGCTGCGGCGCTGAATGGAGAACCTCTGGCGCGTTACTGGGTGCACTGCGATCCGGCCCATGAAGATTCAAAAACCGCGGATCGCCAGAAAGCCCGGATATCGTTGTCGGATGTGACCGCCATGGGATACACCCATCGGGAAATCCGCTACTGGCTGATGGGCACCCATTACCGAAAGTCCATCTTTTTTTCCAAAGAACGGATGATCGATGCCGGACGATCCCTCAAGCGTCTCGATACCTGTCTCCGCTCGCTTAACGCGGTTGACCATCATCGTCCCTATGCGGAACTGGATCAGCTTATTTACGATTTAAAGCAGGGATTCACCACCGCGATGGATGATGATCTCAATATTGCCGAGGCGATGGCCGCGGTCTTCAACTCCGTTCGGCACATCAACAGCCTGCTTCAGGACGGCCGTATCGATCGGGAGGGGGCTGAACGGCTCATCGATGCCTTTCGCGGTATCGACACGGTGTTGAACATTTTCGATTTTGGGGATTTTTACCTGTCGCCGGAAGTCCGGCAACTTCTGACTGAACGTGACAATGCCCGGCAGGAAAAAAACTGGGCGCGCGCCGACGCTATCCGTGAGCAATTGATCCAGATGGGCGTGGACGTCAGAGACCGACGGGTTTAGGTCAATATGCGGCGGTGCGCCTCTGAAACGCCGGAAGCGATTCGGCATAATGTGCAGACAGCGGAGGCTGATTTATGAGAACCCTGTTTTTTCCATTCACGTTCGTATCGCACAGCGCTCTTGAAGCGCTGAATGCTTGCTTTCAACCGATCCATGTGCTGCTGCCGTCGGCGCTCGAGATTCCGGGGGGTATGATCCAGGCGGAGCGGGATGGCCGCCTGGTGCTGGACCGAAGCGCTGCCGGGGACGATGATGCGATGGGAGAGGTCCTGCGGCAGTTTCATGACTGGGCCACCGTGCATCGCGGCAGCGAGATAGCCTGGCTGAAATCCCAGGCGGATTCGGTCCCGTTCTACGACGACACCAGTATCTCCCGCATCCGATCGGAATTAATCAGCAAAGGGCGTGGACCCACGGAAAGGGATCCATTGCAGAAGGCCCGGATTTTTTTGCAGATGGCCCAGATGTACGACGCTAAAATCTCGGATCTTGAAAGCGAGCTGGGAAGCTTTGAACAGTTGGAGACGGCGCTCTTTCAGGATCTAAAGGGGGAACCGGCAGCAGCGAGCCGATCCTCACCGGATATCGGTATACCCCAGGATCCGGGAGCGTTTATGACCGTCGATCGTCTCAATGCCTGGGCGCGTCTATTTCTGGTGGAACCACCCGCACCGCCGGACGGACCAACGGTGATGGTTACCACCAGTCGCGCCGTGCTAGAGGAGGTGATGGAAGCGGTTCCGCAAACCCAACAGGTTGCCTTCTTCGAGCGGATACCCGTGACGGGCCCCCCGGGCGGTTCTGATCACCAATGGCGGCAGAGTTTGGGCAGCTACATGGTGATGCTGTCACACCCGGACGCCTCGCCCGCCGCAGAATTGCCTGTTGCACCGGGGGTGGGAGAGAGGGTCGGGTCCCTGTCGGTTTACCGGATCCCCGGTGTTCCGACCGACACGGTCGTCGAGCGCTGGATCACCCCGGATTCAGCAGCCCCTCCTGGAATGCCGAAGGAGACTGCGCTGCTCGCTTTGATGGCAGTCCGCAATTTATGTAACTTACCTATTTTATTATAAAAAATCAAAAATTTGCCTCGACGCAGATAATTTAAAAAACCCTCCTTGAAGCCTTGACTCCCCCTGGTAATTGGTATAATGGGTTGCTCGATACAGGAATTACCCGGTGATCGAGTCACCCGTTTAATAACTCAGAAAGGAGGCTGTACTAAGATGGCATTCAACCCTATTGTCGATGAAGAGAAATGCGCGGGCTGCGAAGAATGCGTGGATGTGTGTCCGGTGGAAGTATTTGAAATGGAGGATGGCAAATCCGTGCCCGTAAATGCTGAAGAATGCCTTGGCTGTGAAAGTTGTGTCGAGGTTTGCGAAGAAGGCGCCATTATCATCGAGGAAACGTAATCCGAATTCCACGCATGTTCTCCAGGTCCCCTGGCGGAATGGAGAGCATGCGTGATCCCAGACGTGGTTTCAAACGATACCGATCTAAAAGAGCCCGCCTTGTTTCACCCTGGATTCTCCGGCCCGTTTCAAATCGAGTTCCCCGGCCCAGACCGGAATGGTACACTCCGCTACTACCGATGGGTTATGATGCTGCTTAACGCAAATAAAACAGATGCTATGGATCGCTCCCGGGCGGGTCGAAACACGACGTCCAAGCCGGCGAAAACAATTCCCAGCGTCGGATTATAGCAGTTGCCAAAAATATGTTTCAATTGAAGGTAGGGTCCAGGGTGTGGATTTTTCTCTGCGAGATGAATCTTACGGCGTCATACCGGAGCCTCTCCGCTTGAACAGTTTTGGCAAAGGCACACTATGCTTTTCCGCAAAGACCCAGGGAACCATCGTTTTCCTCCATCCGATACGTGATGTACGGGTGCCGTCGTGAAGACTGGGGCGAATTTTTCACATCTTGCAGAGAAAAATCCACACCCTGGACCTTGAGTCAGGTTTGGAACGGAATTCTGAAAATCGCTATACAAGAGGATCAGATCTCCGGTACCGGTCACCACCCCTGAATTATATTTTTCATGTTCGAATTTAGGATTTGTTTCGGGTTTCGAAGTTCGATATTCGGGTTTCATTCGAGTCTGAACCGTTCGGCTCCCCATGCGGTGATCCCCTAACCGAGGTGCCCCATGACCCCAACATCCACCATTCAACTACCGGAAATGGCCGCGGTTCGTCAGAGGCTTTACTCGGCGCCGGTACTTGACGTGCCTGCTGCTGTTTCCCGGACCGTTTCAACCGTTCCCCTCGCTGCCCGCACCACGGTCGGTGATACCGTGGCCGTGGCCGTGGGCAGCCGCGGCATCGATCGCCTGGCGGAGGTGGTTCACCAGTGCATCCAGGGGCTCAAGGATCACGGCCTCCGGCCTTTTCTGGTGCCGGCCATGGGGAGCCACGGCGGCGGCACGGCAGACGGCCAAAGGGCCATTTTATCCCATCTGGGAATCACCGAAGAGGCTATGGGCGCGCCTTTATACTCCGATATGGAGGCGATCTCCCTTGGGCGGATCAGAGGCGATGTCCACCTGTTCTGCGCAAAAGACGCCATTGAAGCGGATCACATGGTGGTCATTAATCGGGTCAAACCCCATACAAAATTTAGCGCGCCCATCGAGAGCGGCATCTGCAAGATGCTCACCATTGGATTGGGGAAGGTTCACGGCGCCACGGAATTCCATCGATCCGCGATACGGCACGGTTTCGGAATCATCCAGGAGGGGGCGGTTGCCGTGGTCGAAAAGGGCAATTTTCTGTTTGGTCTGGCGCTTATTGAGGACGGGTACAGCCGGCTGGCGGAGGTCTCGGCGGTGTCCCCGGAAGGATTGATCGCGGAGGAATCGCAGCTGCTGCGTCACGCTTACGAATGGATGGCGCGCATCCCGTTTGATCCTCTCGATGTTCTGGTCGTTGATGTGATCGGGAAAAACATCAGCGGGATCGGCATGGACTCCAATGTGACCGGTCGACACCGGGATGTCACCGGAGATTTCTTCACATCCCCCCACATTAAACGGATATTCGTCCGGGACCTGGCTCCGGAATCCGATGGTAACGCCAACGGTATCGGCCTGGCCGATGTCACGACCCGACGCCTGGTGGATGCCATCGATGTTCAGAAAACATACGTCAATGCCATTGCGGCCATCTCACCGGAAAAAGCGGCCATTCCCATGCATTTTGAATCGGACCGCCAGGCGATAGAAGCCTGCATCCGCACCGCCGGTTATGAAGACGGGCGCAAGGCGAGGATCGTTCGGATCCGGGACACAAAAAGTCTGGAAACCATGATGGTGTCCCGGGCACTGGCATCGGAGATTGAGGATCATTCCGGATTGGACCGGATCGGTCCCTGGAAACGGCCGGGATTCGACGGGGAGGGCAACCTGTTGAGATTCGGGGGGGTCTGAGCGCTGTACCCGCTTATGAAGCGCTGTCACCGGATCTCTTCTCCTTGGAATGGGGGAGTGGTTTTATTGCCCAGGCCAACAGGGAAGGGCCAAGAATCCAACGTTCCTTTGAAAGAGAGAACAGACGTCCTGCCAGGGTATCTATTATCATCTTGGCAGAGGTGGTGAGCCAGCTGAAGGGCGTGTAGGCATAGGGATCACCTTTGGTCAACGGCGAATTTTGAATGCGGACGTTCTCAAATCCGGCGCCGTGCAACAGATAGTGGAGGGATTTCGGACTAAAACAGTAGGAGTGAAAGACGTAAGGACGCTTAATACCCATCCTACCGGCAACAGGCTGAATTGTTCGATATCCATGGTAAATCGCCTTCTCAAAGAGCACATTTCGAAGTCGTATGCCGATGCTGCCGCCCGGCTTCAAAATCCGGTAACATTCGATGATCTCCTGCAGCGGATCGTCGACCACAAAGAGTACGTCCCATGCCGTGACGGCATGGAACGTATTGGTTGGATAATTGGCGGACTGAAGCGTCCCATGAAATATTTGATCTCTTCCCAAGCTAGCTCTGGCGGCGGCCACGGCGTCTTCAACAATCTCTACCACGAATGGGACCCATCCCTCTTTTGCGGCATGTTGCAGAAAATATCCGAACCCGCACCCTATATCCAGGATCGATCGATCCGTATCGTGGTTTTCTGCTGAAAGACGTGTCAGAGCAGCCTTGAAAAAGGGGCCTTTGGCTGCGGCGACTTTTTTATGGGGATCGATGTCACGATAATGACCGACAACATGAGATGTTATGACCCTGTCCGAGAACATAAACCCGCAACGTCTGCAGGTAGCAAACTCATTTTGATTGATTCGCTGATAGGCGTGCCGATCCGAACCGCAACACATGCATTTCATCGCTGTCTCACAAAATTGGAATACCGCTGATTCCCCATATGATACCCTACCTTGATCCATAGAACAACACAGCGGCAGCGTCTGCCCGCAAAATACGGGAATTCGAGATCGGAACGGTGGATTCGGCAATGGATGCCGAACAGGCGGTTGTTAAGGTGGCCTCCATGACGAACATATCCGGCAAACGGAAATTTCCATTTCAAACCGTAAGTCATGAATTGTGTCTGTTGTCCTCTGGAGTTCCGATGTGACCGCGCCGTCCAATCGGTCGAGAAATCTTCGCTGGGTTGCGCAGAGATACCGGGTGCATGCCCATGGCCGGATGATGCGGGGTATCCGGCACCCTCGATGGGCCAGGTAACGGCAGGCTTGGTGGTGCCCGCAATTAAGCTGCGCCGGCGGTATGGGTAGTTTCAGCAGGTGCAGAAAAAGCAGGTCCCGGAAATCGAACCACACCTTATTGACGATGCAGCAGGGATCCGGACACCAGGGGCAGCAATTCCGGCAGAGCTCGTCCATCACATTGAAAAGTGATGCCAGGTGGCTCCGAATGGTCTGCGCCACGGAGTGCCCCGCCTTCAGATCACTTCGATGGTGTTCAATGAATCTGGCCAGTGCCTTGTTGGATGATGTCCATGGGCTTTCGGTGCCGGCCCAGGGGTGGATTGGGTAAAAGTCGACATCAGCCATGGCCCGTTCTCCTTCCCAGGTATCGGACTGCTGCGATGTGACACATGCGCCCGGAGACGGCAAGGTAAAATAGAAACCAGTACCGGCCTCCCCGTACAGGGCGGGTTCGGATACGGTTGCGAACGACCCAGCTCCGGGAATTGTCGGCAGATCCGGCGGAGCGTGGCGAATCGTGATGGGGTCCGGCGAAAATAGCAGAGATGGCAGTCAGGTGGTGGATCTCGTCAATTCATAGCAGATGTGGGTCGGCATGAAAACGCTCATTTTCCCATCCGGCCCGATTCCCCTATTCCCCGTTGCGGGTAAGGTAACGTGAGTGTTGTAACGGCTCGTTCTTTCTTTTCTGCGTTCAGGGCGACGGATCACGGAAAAGTTGTCTTGGGACCTGCGGATCAATCGGTTTGCGGCTCGGTGCCCCGTTTGAACAGGACGCCGACGCCTTTTGGAGACCGGTCGTCCACAGGGGCACCGGTTTCCGGATCGATACGGACCCGCACGACATCGTCCGGAATATCAAAGTATTGGAGCCCCTCTCCGGCCAGGGCTTCCGTCATCACATCCATCCAGATGGGCAGCGCCGCCCGGGCACCGGTTTCCCGCGGACCGATGGGCGTCGGAAGATCCCGTCCCACCCATACCCCGGCGGCGCGTGTCGGAGAAAACCCGATAAACAGCGCATCGCGAAAATTGTCGGTGGTGCCTGTCTTGCCCGCCAGCGGACCCCGCAGGCGCCGGGCCCGCCGCCCTGTTCCCTCCTGGATGACCGCCTGGAGCATGTCTGTCATGACTGCCGCTCCGGCTCGGGAAAGGGCCGCCCGCCGTTGGGATTTTCCCCGCAGTATGATTTTTCCGGAATCCTCGACCACGACGATCACGCCATGGGGCTTGACGGATATCCCATGATTGGCAAACGCCGCATAGGCCGAGGTCAGCTCCATCAGGGACACCTCGGATGTGCCGAGTACCAGGGACAGGTTCGGGACCAGTGGCGACTCGATGCCGAGCTGGTGTGCAAAGTCAACCGCCGATCCGGGCCCGAGCATGTGATTGAGCCGAACGGCGGGGATGTTTCTCGACGTAGCCAGGGCCTTTCGCAGGGTCATGTCACCCTGGTAATCGGTTGAAAAATTTTGAGGCTGCCAGTCGTTGCCGTTGTTCATCTTTTCAAACAGAACGGGCGCATCACGGATGATGTAATTTTGCGGGAAACCCCGCTCCACGGCAAGAGCATAAACGATCGGTTTAAATGCCGAGCCGCTCTGACGCTTTGCCTGAACGGCACGATTATAGGCGGTTTCACGATATTCCCGGCCACCGGCCATGGCCAGAATGGCGCCTGAAGCGGTGTCCAGAACCACTGCGGCCCCCTGAAGGGCCGGTTTTGGCGGTCCCCCCTGGCCACGCGCCCGGTGTTCGATGGCTTCCAACCCCTTCACGATCGCCCGGCGCACCGCTTCCTGGATACGGTAGATCAAAGAGGTATGTACGGTCAGCCCTCCCTTGTAGAGCATGGATGCGCCGATTTCCTGTTCCAGGTGCCGGGTGACATAGTCGACAAAATATGGCGCGCGTTCCATTTGACGCCGTGGACCGGACAATTCCAGCGGGGACTGCCTTGCGGCGCGATACTGCGTGTCTGAGATAACGCCGACCTCCTTCATCTGTCGAAGCACCACATTCCGGCGATGCACGGCCAAGTCCGGATTGACCAATGGGGAATACCGGGACGGCGCTTTCGGCATCCCGGCGATCAGGGCGGATTCTGCCAGGGTCAGTTGCTTCGCCGGTTTGCCGAAGAAACTGCGGGCGGCGACTTCCACCCCGTAGGCGCCGCTGCCGAAATACACCTGGTTGAGGTAGAGCGCGAGAATCTCATCTTTGGTGTATCGCCGTTCGATCTGGATTGCGAGAAGCGCTTCCTTTATTTTTCGGTTCAATGTTTTCTGGGGAGATAGAAAAAGCGTTTTTGCCAGCTGCTGGGTAAGGGTGCTGGCGCCCTCGACGAATTCTCCGGCGAGAATATCCCGAACAATGGCCCGGGCAATCCCTTTTGGATCAACACCACCGTGGCGGTAGAAACTCCGGTCTTCGGTGGCGATCAGGGCCTCTTTTAAATACGTCGGTATCTGGTCCAACGGTACGGGAAGACGCCGCTCCAGGAATAATTCCGCCAGCAACACATCGTCCGAGGAGTAAATGCGAGTAACGGCGGACGGACGGTAGGACTCCAGGGAACGGATTTGCGGCAGGTCATGGAAGAGGGCCAAAAGCACCCCGACGGCAACACCACATAGCACGCCGGTCAGGACTAAAACGCCGATCAGAAGGCCTTTTCGGTTTGTTTTCCGATCGCTCATCCGTGCCATTTTGTTAAAAACCGACGTTCACACCGCCGCCGGCCGCACCATAAAATTCTATGGCGATTGTCAGAATTCCGTTCCGAAACCTGACTCAAGGTCCATGGTCCGCAGTGGTTTGGCGCGTCCGTTACTGATCCGTATAGATTCTGGTGATGGTGTCGTCCAGGCTGTCGATCCAGGGGCGCTGGGCAATCCCGAACCGTTGACGGATGCGTTCACAGGAAAGCACCGAAAAGGCGGGTCTTGGGGCCGGAGCTCCAAACGCCGTCGTGGAGATCGGTAAGACACGGGTCACTGCCAGGGAGGTGTGGCTCCTGGCCCGCTCGAAAACGGCTTCCGCAAAGTGAAACCAGGTCGTTTCCCCTTTTCCGCAATAATGATAGGTCCCCCACTCCGAAACACCACCGGTGCCGATCTGGTGTATCATGGAAAGAAGGGCTGCGGCCAGGTCCGCTGCACTCGTGGGGCAGCCGCGCTGATCGGCGACCACGCGGATTTCTTCCTGCTGAGCGCCCAGCCGAAGCATTGTCTTAACAAAGTTATGCCCGTACACGCCGTATAGCCAGGATGTCCGGACGATAATATGCCGGTCCAGGATCTCTCGAACGAACGTTTCTCCTTGTGCTTTGCTGACGCCGTAAACACCGATGGGCGTTAACGGGTCATTCTCCCCATACGGGGTCTGCCGGGTACCGTTGAATACATAATCGGTCGATATGTGGACCATGGGAATTCCGGACGATCCACAGGCCTCCGCCAGATGTCTCGGCCCGCCGGCATTGACCTGGAAGGCGATTTCGGTTTCCAGCTCGGCTTTGTCCACCGCGGTATAGGCTGCGGCGTTGATCACCAGCTCCGGCTGATATTCCGCGACAGCTCTTCGGACATGGTCGGCCCGGCCGATGTCGGTGTCCGGGAGGTCCGTCGCATCCACATGGATGCCGCTGTTACGGCTTTGTCTGACGACCTCGCGGCCGAGTTGCCCGTCGGCGCCGGTAAGCAGTATCTTCATCGGTGGACCCCGGTTTGCGGTAAGTCATCTTCACCGAGATCCTGAAGCAGCGGCAGAGACCTGTCCTTCTCGGAGAGGACCGGGACGGAGACGGGCCACTCGATGGCAAGATCCGGATCAGACCAGAGGACTCCGCCTTCATCCTCCGGGGCGTAGAAATCCGTGCATTTGTAGATGAACACGGCCTCGTCGCTCAGCACACAGAATCCATGAGCGAATCCCTCCGGAATGTACAGCTGGTGCCCATTGTCACCGGTGAGCCGTTCTCCCACCCATCTGCCGAAGAAGGGCGACCCGGGGCGGACGTCCACAGCGACATCGAAAATCTCCCCGACTATCGCCTGCACCAGTTTGGCCTGGGGACGCTGTTTCTGGTAGTGGAGTCCGCGCAGCGTGCCTCGGCTGGACCGGGATAGGTTGTCCTGAACGAATCGGCAGTCGATGCCCAGCTCACGGTAACGATTGTCGTGGAATGTTTCCATGAAAAACCCCCGTTGATCCCGAAACATGCGGGGTTTGATGAGCAATACGCCGGGAAAGGCCGTCGGGATTACCTCCATGGCCGGGTCTCCATGGTCAATAGCTCCATAAGATATTTACCGTAGTTGTTGGTGATCATCTCCCCGGCCAGGGATTCCAGCTGGGCAGCATCGATGTAGCCCATCCGATAGGCGATTTCTTCGACACAGGCGACTTTTAATCCCTGTCTGTTTTCGATGGCTTCAATAAAATTCGAGGCCTGCATGAGGGTTTTGTGGGTGCCGGTGTCAAGCCATGCAATGCCCCTGCCGAGACGCTCCACATGAAGTTTGCCCATGGTCAGGTAGGCGTTGTTGACATCGGTGATTTCCAGCTCCCCCCGGGCAGACGGTGTTAACGCGGCGGCGATGTCGCGGACCTGATTGTCATAGAAATAGAGTCCGGTAACCGCATAATTGGACTTGGGTTGTGCGGGTTTCTCCGCGATACCCAGCACCCTGCCGGATGGATCAAATTCCACCACCCCGTACCTCTGGGGGTCTTTGACCCAGTAGCCGAAGACCGTGGCACCTGTTGACCGTTGCCGGGCGTGAAGCAATTGTTGAGACAACCCCTGGCCGTAGAATACGTTGTCGCCGAGGATCATACATACCCGACCATCGGCGATAAAGTCTTTACCGATGACAAATGCCTGGGCCAGGCCCTCGGGTCTGGGCTGTTCGGCATAGGTTAAGGAGATTCCCCACTGTCGACCGTCCCTTAGCAATTTTCGAAACAGGGGGAGGTCGTGGGGGGTGGAAATCACCAGGATTTCCCGGATGCCGGCGAGAAGCATCACAGAAAGGGGATAATAGATCATCGGTTTGTCATAAATCGGCAGGAGCTGTTTGCTGATGACCGTTGTGATTGGATAAAGCCGCGTTCCGGAACCACCGGCCAGGATAATGCCTTTCATGGACCTCCTTTCGGTGCAATGGATTGAGAAAGTTGGACAACATTCTTTTATGGGGGTTTTGGATGGATGTCAATACACTGATTATACGACGATTGTTCGCATATTGGAATACCATTTGTCCGGGTATTGGATGAAATATGTTCAGGCTGTTCTTCAAATCCTGGTGCACACGGAAAATCACATTTTGCTGAAAATGCCCAATTTCACGATAACAGGTCGATAGTTTACCTTTCTATCCAAATGCTGAAAAGATTTCATGCATTGTTTGGGTTAACCTTTGGGTTCCGGTGTCGGCTGTACCCATCGATTCCGGTTGCCATCGTAGAACCATTTGTCGGGAAAACCGCGACGGGTAATGAACGATGGGCTTTCAGCCCATGAAATGAGCTCTTCGTAGGCGTGAACGACGTTGCGAAAGGCGGCGTTGTTGCCGCCCTTGTCCGGGTGGTGGATCATGGCCTGGGCCCGAAAGGCCCGCTTGATCCGTTTGTGGACCTCTTTTAATTCCAGATCGTGTTTTCCCAGGCGGAGTCGAATCAATGCCTTACCCCTGACCGAGGGCATACGGATTTCCACCGGCCGGACGTTGTCAACCCTCTGGTCACCACGGTTCGCATGATTGAGCACGTGAATATTGGCCAGATATTTTTTATTCGTCCTGCGGCGCTCCGCCCACCAGGCATTTCCAAGGGTATCGGACATCCGGCAGAAATCCTGGACCGGCGGGCACTTCTCCGTGCGAGGATAGATAAAGCTGAAAATTTCCGAAGCATTATAGGGCAGAACATCCATCACGATGACCGCATCCGTGAAATAAAACGATGCATAGCGTGTGTTCAAGGCTTTCAACAACCCGGTTCGGGCGTTGAGTTTTCTTCGAAGCGTCTGTCGACAATCGATACCGCAGTATCTGCGGCGGGAGCCGGCCAGGGAACTTCCGCAAGACAGGCAGCGACGATTTTTACGGGCGGCATATCGGTCAAGGTATGTATCGGAAATCGCCATAATCGATAATTAAAATCGGTTGTACCGCTTTACAGCAGGTCCGGCCGGCGTGGTATGGTGACGGGAACACGCCACAACGTACCGGGTCGACGACCTGTTTCGCCCCGTGGCGGTCCGCATTTATCAACGCGGCCGGGGAAGGGGCCTATGGCCTTTTCGCTGCCTGCCACTTACAAACGGGGCCTATCGGTTATCAATACAAATATTGTACGCAAGCATTGGGGATCGGTCAAATAAAACACGCTTCGATGCGGGTCCCGCCGTTGCGTGGACCCCGGCCGGCTATCCATAGCCATTGCCAGAATTGCGTTCCGATTCATTTTACGATCAACGGTTCACCGCGCAGAGGTCGCAGAGGTGATATTGATTTTGCATTTCGCTGCCTTTCGAGAGCCTCCCTTCGGCGGGCTCCCTTCGGCAGGCTCAGGGCAGGCAGGCAAACGGGATGCAGGATCCAGGATACAAGATATAGGGGTTAGAAGATTTGAAGAGCTGGATTCTGGATTCTCGATACAGGATGCTTATCCGCCTCAGGCGGGCTGGATGCTTGAAGTCAGAGGCTTGCCCGCCTTTGGCGGGTCGGATGTCGGATGTCGGATGGCAGAGGACAGAAGGCAGAAGACAGCTAAGAGATGAGGACACACGGGCAAACCCTTCGACGCGCTTTGCTTGCTAAGGACAGGCGGGCCAACCGGCAAACGGGCCCACGGGCAAACGGGCCAACGGGCCAACGGGCAAACGGAACATATTTATGACAACCATTATAAAGCCCTGACCGGTGCGGAAAGGCCGGTTTTCCCTGGCAATTGACAGAGTGTATTTATTTCAGGTATTTATGTGAACGAAAGGGCGATTTCACTAACGGGAGGCAAACATGCAGATCAACAAAATCCTGTTGGCCGTCGATGGGTCCGATCATTCCATGAAGGCGGCCGAATACGCCGTGGAAGTCGCCAAGATGATGCAGGGAGAGATTCTGCTGCTTCACTGCCATCGACCGTTTCCGGTCTCCCCCGGCGAACCCTATTTTGAGTTGGCGGCGGCGGGAATACGGGATGACGCCCATCGTATCATGGATCCGTTTATTGCGCTGTTAAAGAAAAGCGGTGTCTCCTTTAGCGACAAGGTTGAGGAAGGGCGCGCCGGCGACATCGTATCCAAGATTGCGGACATCGAGGGATGCGATGTGATTGTGATGGGTCTCCGGGGACGATCCGAGCTAAAAGGGCTGGTTCTGGGCAGCGCGACCCATCGGGTGCTGCGCACGGCGCCGTGTCCGGTGTTGGTCGTTCGATAACCCTTCCGGCGATGAGACCCGATGGCGACACGTCCGCCGGAGTTCAATCATGCCGGTAGCGCCTCCCTTGAGAGACGTTCTTTGCCGTTGCCGGCCTGGCTGAGAAAGATACCGGCGAATATGGCCGCGGATGCGATAGTTTGTGTCACCGTGAATCGTTCACCGAGAAACAGCCGGCCCGGACACACCGTGAACACAGGATTTCATAAAATGCTCGCGGGACATAACATAAAATCTATTTCCGACAAACGCTAAAGCTGGCGGTGCCGTCGTTGTCATAACGACGTTCCGATGGAACCGGGGCGGTCCGGAACGGGATTCTGGCAGTGGCGTTATCTTGTGCATAACCCATTATTTTCGGGATACCATCTAAGACCCATGGACCGACCGATTCCACATCACCGGCGCAACGGATGGATATTTCTGGCTGCCGTCTTCGGCAGCCTTCTGGTTGTCACCGGACTGTTCGATTACATGGACTTGGACCGTCGTATCAGTCGCCTCTTCTATACGGCGTCATCCGGCTGGTTCCTGAACGGAACGCCCCCTTGGAACTGGCTTTATCGCTACGGCACGGTTCCTGGCGTTGTGCTGACGGCGGGGTCTCTGGTGCTGCTCGCGGCCGGTGTTGCCCGCAAGCAATACCGTCACTGGCGTCGCGACGCCCTTCTGATCTTTCTAACAGCGGTGATTGGGGGCGGATTGATCGTCAATTCGGCGCTGAAACCGTTTTGGGGAAGACCACGGCCCGGACAGATCACGGAATTCGGCGGGCAATGGGAATACCGCTCCCCGCTCCAGCCGGGGACGCCGGGAAAGGGTCAATCGTTTCCGTGCGGCCACTGCACCATGGGATATATCTTTGTCACACTTTTTTTTCTCCGCCGCCGCTATCCCCGAGTCGCCTATCTTGGCGGATCTTTCGGCATTCTGTACGGAGCCGTGGTCAGTGTGGGGCGCATTGTTGACGGAGGGCACTTTCCAACCGACACCCTGTGGTCCTTGGGGATCATTCTACTGGTTGCCGGGGTGCTTTACTACTTCATTCTCAAGATTCCGGACTCCGAAGCCCGGCCGGAACGGGCGCTTTCGCCGGCCCGACGCCGTCTGCTCATCTATGGCGTGCCGGTCCTTCTGGCGCTGATCTCGGCCGCTTTCTTCACCCGCCGTCCGTTTTACGAAACCTACGTCCGGCCCTTCCCGGTGCCGCCCGGGACCCGGATGCTTCAGATTGTCATCAATGCGCCCCCGGATCGCTTCCATGTGTCCTATCGGCCTATGGACAGCGGTCGGGTTATTATTCATGCGTCCGGCTTCGGATGGGCCAACGCTTCCCACGGTCTGCTCATGGAAGAGGACATATCATCGCCGGTGGCGCGGATCGTGTTGACGGTTCAGCCGAAGGGATATTTTTCGGAGCTTACCCACCAGGTCGACGTAAACCTTCCCGAGGCGCTGAAAGACGCCGTGACGGTGGATCTTCAGGAGATCCCGTAGCCCGATGGATCCATGGACGCATGTCTGAGGATGAACGCCTGCGGGTGGGGACGGCAGACGGCGTCGGGGTGCGCACGCGGGGATGTGTTTAGGGTTGGGATTTACCGGGTTGTGTCCGCCCCTTCCGGGCCTTCCACAGAAGGCCCGCGGTACAGACAATGACCAGTGTCAGGCCGCCAAGCACCCATATCAATTCGTGGTACTCTTTGACCCGGGGAGCGCTGACCAGCTCGAAGCCGTAGATCACCGCCAGGATCCCCAGGATGATGCCCGATATGCATGCCAGAAGCAGTTTTGATCGGTGTGATACCATGGAACTTCTCTACTCGCTGTCTTGAGTGTTCGTGGTTGGATCATTGCCGGTAACCTGTCCATCCGAAATGCAAGCAGCGTTGGTTTCCGGTGAAACCTGTTTATCATGAAACAGCCAATGCGTCTACGGCCCTCTCGAAAATCGTACCTTCTGTTCGAATTTACGGCTGTTTTTTTCGGTCTGCCCGGCATCTTTGCGGCCGGATGGATTCCTATCTATTCGATTCCGCTGCTCATCCTGTTCTCTCTGATATGCCTCCTCATACTGATCCGTGATCCCGGGTTTGACAACCGGCGGCTGGTACGACTGGGAGCATGGAAACACCTGGTCCGACCGATGCTGATCCGTCTCCTGTTGGGGTGTCTGCTGATCGGGGGGGCCACCGTTGCGTTCAGACCGGAATTGCTGTTCGGCTTTCCCAAAAGCCATCCCGCAATTTATATGTTCTTCCTGCTGCTGTATCCGATGCTATCCGTATATCCCCAAGGTGTCACCCACCGGGCCTTTCTTCTGCACCGCTATCGTCCGCTATTTCCCGGATATTGGGGGGCCATCGTTGTGAGTGCGGCCGCATTTTCGTTTATGCATATTGCCTTTCAGAATCCAGTCGCCCTGGTGCTGACCTTTATCGGGGGGATTCTGTTTGCGAAAACATACCTGGACTCCGGATCCCTGGTGCTGTCGGTATTGGAACACGCCCTTTACGGTATTTTTGTATTTACCATTGGGCTGGGCCGCTATCTGTACCTGGGGAGTTTTGGATGACAGGTACCCAGGGAGGTTAGAATTTTTAAGATCCGTTTGGGCGACACCATGCCATCGGTATACCCTATCGTACCGTTGCGAAAACCGATCGCGTGGCGCTGCCGATGGTTCCAGCGCACTGTGAAAAAAGGTATCCGCCCCGAGCTTCCCCATTCTATATTCTATCGGAACAGGTTTACGGCAACGACTAGATACCGGACTGTCGAGCATGACGATTTTCTCAAATTGTGTTAGTAATAGATAAACGCGATTCTGCAATCAACTCTAATGAAGCAGGAGCTGGCAGATGAATGTTCTTGTTGTGGACAACGACCCGGTGTTTTTAAAGTTCGCCGAAAATGTGCTCAAAAAAGAAGGCTACAACGTCCAAACGACAGAGGATGGCCTCGGGGCCCTGGACGCGCTGAAAACGTTTCCGGCCGATGTTGTGTTTATCGACTACGTGATGCCGAACATCGACGGAAAGACGTTGTGTAAAATACTGAGACATGACGAGCGGTATGAGTTCCTGTTCATCGTGATACTCTCCGCCATTGCTGCAGAAGAATGGGTCAATTTCAATCGGGTCGGTGCGGATGCGTGTATTGCCAAAGCCCCATTGAACCAGATGAAAGACTTCTTGCTGGAGACTCTGCGAGACCCGCGAGCCGCAGCGCGGTATTGCGCATCCGGAAATATCATTGGCCTGGATGCCGTGATCCCCAGGGGGATTACCCAGGAACTGCTTGCATCTAAAAAGCATTTTCACCTGTTGCTTGAAAAGATGGCGGAAGGCATTCTTGAGATAAATACGGACCGGCGCATTGTCTTTTGCAATCCGGCGGCTTTGGAGATCATCGGCACCATCGAGCAATACCTGCTGGGGCGTCCGTTTGTGGACATTTTTCAAAGCGGGGATCACCCCATGATCCATGAGGTATTGGCCACAGCGGCGACCTCCGGTGAATCGATCCGTGCCGATGAGCCGATTGTGATCAACGAACAGATCCTGAATGTGACGGTTGTGCCGCTCGAAACGAGTGCGAATCACGCCCTGGTGATTCTTGGGGACATCACCCGGCATAAGACGATCGAGGATGAACTGACAGATGCAAACGCATTTCTGAACAGCATCCTGGACAGCTCACACGCGGTATCGATCATATCCACAGATCTTCAGGGAAATATTCTGTTTTGGAACCGGGGCGCAACAAACATACATGGATATTCTGCTAACGAGGTTGTCGGAAAGAAAACCGTGGATATTCTCTACCCGAGCCAGGCGGAACGGGACAAGGTGGCCGCCGTCGTTAAAAAGATCCGCGAGGGGAAGAGCACCCGGACCTATGAATCCCGGCAAAAGACCAAGGACGGACGAGTGATCTGGATGAAACTTCACCTGACGCCACGCTTTGACGCCGAAGGCCGGATCGTTGGGATTTTAGGCATTGGAGAAGATATCACCGAGAGCAAAGCGGTGTATGACGATCTCCAGATCAGTGAAGAGCGCTATCGGACCGTAGTAGAAAATGTCGGTGTCGGTATCGTCATCGCCAAGGAAGGTCACCTGGTCTTTGCCAACAAGACCATCGAGTCATTTTTCGGCCTTTCCGCCGATGAGCTGGTGGCCCACCCGAACCCCTTCGATTTTGTTTACCCGGAGGACAGGGATCTTGTTGCCGATCGTCATTTCAGACGATTGCGAGGGGAGGACGTTCCGGAGAAATATATTTTCTGGTTATAAAGAAAGCCCAAGTGAATTAATTTTGTAGAAGTAAATCAGCTTGGATTCCACTTTTAATTTGTCTACAGGTTATCTTAGCCGATGAAGCGACTTGTTCTACAATTCGCATGAATTTT
>Ga0209786_1000003_pt1 | contig 163493 bp, 152 predicted proteins | sample WorMetilvaeELBA2_FD_187405 | JGI IMG/M metagenome (GOLD analysis project Ga0209786, IMG submission 187405) | Marine gutless worms symbiont microbial communities from Max Planck institute for Marine Microbiology, Germany - Olavius ilvae ELBA.2... ...
CGATGGCCTTTGTGATGTCTATTTTTGCAACCAGAAAATTTCGCAACTAAATGTAAAAGAACAATGAAACACAAAAAGTGTTACCCATGTCTCCGAACACATGTAACCCTTGTCCCCGGTCCATACAATGGGGGAGGTGCGGTGGGGGTGACAGAATGGACAATTTCCGCACCCTTAGCTTTGTTTATAAATCCGAAAAACAATAATCCGGAATCCATTTCAACGGATTCCGGTGCACACCCATGGTGTTTATCCCCCCAGTTTCTGTCGCAGAATCTCGTTGACCAGTTTCGGATTCGCTTTGCCCCGGGTCTCTTTCATAACCTGCCCGACAAAAAAACCGAGCAGTTTGGTCTTTCCGCCCTTGTACGCCTCGACCTCTTTTGCCGAGTCGGCGAGGACCTGATCCACCGCCGCCGCGATGGCTGCCGTGTCGGAAACCTGGACAAGGCCCTTTTCCTCGACAATGGTTTTCGGGGATGTCCCGGTGCGGGCCATGTGGTCAAACACGGTCTTGGCAATCTTGCCGCTGATGATATCATCATCGATCAATCGGACCAGGTCGGCAAGGCTCTCGGGCGATACCGGCGAATCGGCAATGGTTTTGCCTTCCGCATTCAGCAGCCCGATAAGGGGTCCCATGATCCAATTGCTGATCTTTTTCGGATGGAGTCCGGATCGGGCGCATGCCTCAAAGTATTCTGCAAGCTCGCGGCTGGCCGTGAGCAGATCGGCGTCATAGGGCGGCAGGTGGTAATCGGATATGAAGCGATCCCGTTTTTCATCCGGAAGCTCGGGAAGCCCCCTGCGGACCGTTTCAATCCAGCGGTCGTCGATCACCAGGGGAAGGAGGTCCGGATCCGGAAAATACCGGTAATCATGGGCTTCTTCCTTGCCCCGCATTGACACCGTTCGGTTCCTTTCCTGGTCCCACAGCCGGGTTTCCTGAACCACGTCTTTCCCCTCGCCGAGAATCGCCTGCTGCCTGCGGATCTCGAAATGCAATGCATTTTCCACATGCTTGAAGGAATTCAGGTTCTTCAGCTCCGTTCGGGTACCCAAGACCTCCGCACCCCGGGGCCGAATCGACACGTTGGCATCGCAACGGAAGCTTCCTTCCTCCATATTGCCGTCACTGATTTCAAGGTACCGCAGGAGGGTCCGAAGTTTTCTCAGGTAGGCACCGGCCTCTTCGGGTGACCGCAGATCCGGCTCACTGACGATTTCCATCAGAGGCACACCGGTCCGATTGAAATCGACGCGGCTGACAGGGCGATCCGGATCGTGGACAAGCTTGCCGGCATCTTCTTCCATGTGGATACGGGTAATGCCAATCCGCTTTTTCTCATCCGCGACGTCGATGTCCACAAAACCGTGCTCGGCAATGGGCAGCTCGTACTGGGATATCTGGTATCCCTTGGGCAGATCCGGATAAAAATAGTTCTTGCGGGCAAACCGGCTCTGCCTGCCGATCGTGCAACGGGTTGCCAGGGCCATCCGGAGCGTATATTCGACGACCTGTTTGTTGAGCACCGGCAGCACTCCCGGCATTCCCAGACATACCGGACAGACATGGGTGTTCGGCGGGGCGCCGAATTCAGTGGAACAACCGCAGAATATCTTGGTATGTGTTTTCAGCTGGGCATGAATTTCCAACCCGATGACAGATTCAAACGCCATGGGACGCATCCACCTGATCCTTATAGTTTCCCAAGTGGTCCCTCCTATAATTCCACATTCAGCCAGGGGGATCTCGGATTTAAACATGTATAACTCTAAAATTATCGGAGAATAGTCAAGGTCTATTCAGCAACGTTAGAGGATTTTAATGAACCGTGATGCCTGGTTGTCTGAAGCCGGGATCGCTGCGAAACCCACCGGCCGCCTTTTCGTTTTGACAAAGATATCCCGGGGTGGCTATACATTTTGATTTCGACGTTTTCGAGTGAGGCGCCACATGAAGTATTTTCTGCGTGTTATCGGGATGGTAATGATCATCGAGGGGCTGCCCTATTTTGCGTTTCCGGAAAAAATGAAAGTCTGGGTTCAGAAGGTCATGGAGATCCCGGACAGTTCGCTACGTAAGTTTGGTTTTGCCCTGATGGGCATCGGCCTGCTGCTGGTGTATTTTGGAAGGAATGGTGTTTAGTGTTTGGGGTTTAGTGTTTGGGGTTTGGTGTTTGGTTATAAAATCGCATCGCGATTTTATGAAACGCGGCTCCGCCGCTCGATATATGATTATCTAAGGATTCAGAGACGTGGACGTTTCATTTACAGGGCTTCAAATTTACAGGATCCCTTCGACAGGCTTTGGACAGGCAAGCATCCAGTATCCCAGTATCCAGGATCCTGTAACAAAAACCCGACACAAAACACGAAACACGAAACACAAAACACGAAATCCAAAATACCAAAAACGAAATCCAAAATACCAAACACGAAATACCAAAAACCAAACACAGTCTTATGTTTTCCTTAGATGACTACAACTACCACCTTCCCGAGGAACTGATCGCCCAGCGTCCGGTTTCGCCGAGGGATCGATCTCGGCTCCTTCGTCTGGACAAGGCGACAGGTCGGATTGACCACCATCGATTCGACGGCATCGGGGATTTTCTCAGGCCGGGAGACCTTCTGATCGTCAATGACACGGAAGTCGTTCCGGTCCGTCTGTTCGGTGCCAAAGAGACCGGCGGTCGGGTCGAGGTGCTGATTCTCGATGTTGCAGAGGCTGTAACCCGGAATCAGGATACCCAATTCTTTGAAACGGACTGCCTGGTCAGAGCCTCACGGGCCCCGAAAAAGGGCTCTCGACTGGTTTTTGATCCGAAATTGCAGGCGGCGGTCATCGAAAAACGGAACGGCGTATCCCGGCTGCGTTTCCAATGCCGGGGGAGGTTGACCGACATCCTGTCCCGAATTGGCCACGTGCCGCTGCCGCCCTACGTCAATCGGGTGGATGACGTCGAGGACAAGCGCACATACCAGACCGTATATGCCTGCCGGCAAGGCGCCGTGGCGGCGCCCACAGCCGGTCTCCATTTTACAGACAACCTTTTGGATAAACTACAACAAAATGGTGTACAACTGGCCAGAATCACCCTGCATGTGGGCTATGGAACGTTCCGGCCCGTCAAGGTCGCCGACATCCGGCAGCACCATATGACCAGCGAATGGTTTCACATACCCGATGCCACCGCATCCCGAATCGCCGGCGTCAAGCAAGACGGCGGCCGGGTCGTCGCCGTCGGGTCAACGTCCGTGCGGACCCTGGAATATGCCGCAGCGGTTGACGGCACCGTCCGCGCCGGCTCCGGTAAAAGCGACCTGTTCATCTATCCAGGGTACCGGTTCCGCGTCGTGGACGCGCTGGTGACCAACTTTCATCTGCCCAAATCGACGTTGATCATGCTGGTCTCTGCCTTTGCCGGCAGGGAGAACGTCCTTCACGCCTACCGGGAAGCGATTGCCGAAGGCTACCGTTTTTACAGTTACGGGGACGCGATGCTGATTGCTTAGAATTGAAAGGGCTCAAGGGGTCAGGGATTCAAGGATTCAAGTGAAATGCTCAAAGATTACGAGGAGTTGAATGTCTGGCAAAAGTCATACGAACTCTGTTTGAAAGTATATGCAATCACAGCAAAATTCCCAAAGGAGGAAAGATACGGCTTAACGTCACAGATGAGAAGATCTGTCGTGTCTATTCCATCTAACATAGCCGAAGGATATGGAAGAAGGACAACCGCTGATTACATTCGGATGCTTTACATGTCTTATGGTTCAGTTTGTGAACTGGAAACCCAGATATTATTGGCAGGAGATTTAAAACTCGTCGAAGGTGATGAGTTGGCTGCGATAAAAACGGACATAGCAGCAATTGAACGACTGCTAAAGGCGCTGATAAAATCGTTAGAAAACAAATCCTTGAACCCTCGAACCCTTGAATCCCTGGACCCTCTTCTCCAACTAAATTGGAGAAGAACCGAAATTAATTAATAGATGCTGAGTTACACCATTACAAAAAAGTGCCCTCACTCTCGCGCCCGGGCCGGTGTGTTCAACACCCGGCATGGTACTGTAAACACTCCGGTTTTCATGCCGGTCGGCACCCTGGGTACCGTCAAGGCCCTCTCCCCGGAAGATCTCATGACCTGTGGGGCCCAAATTCTTCTGGGCAATACCTACCACCTGTATTTGAGGCCCGGTTGTGAGGTGATCGATCGCTTTTCAGGGCTCCACCGGTTCATGGGCTGGGAGCGTCCCATCCTGACCGATAGCGGCGGATTTCAGATCTTTTCCCTGGCGAAACTTACCGCCGTCGATGATGCGGGGGCCACCTTCCAGTCCCACATCGATGGCTCCCGGCACCTGCTCTCTCCGGAACGTTCGGCAGACATTCAAGCATGCCTGGATTCGGATATCATGATGTGTCTGGATCAATGCATCCCATACCCGGCCGACAAAACGGCCGCCTCCGATGCCCTGGATCGTACAATCCAATGGGCAAACCGCTGTCGTATTCACTGGCTGAACCGACACGGCGGTAAAAACAATCTGTTCGGTATTGTACAGGGGGGGATGTACCCGGATCTTCGACGACGCTCCGTCGAAGAATTGCTACACGTCGATTTCCCTGGCTATGCCGTCGGGGGGCTCAGCGTGGGAGAGCCCAAAGATCTGATGTTTGAAATGGCCGACGTCAGCCTTCAGGCCCTCCCGGAGCAGAAACCAAGATATGTCATGGGCGTCGGGACCCCCGGGGACATTGTCGAACTGGTGGCGCTGGGAGCGGATATGTTCGATTGCGTCCTGCCCACCCGCAATGCCCGAAACGGCCAGTTTTTTACCCGCACGGGCACCCTGAACATCTGCAATGCAAAATACCGTCTCGGTCGCCATCCCCTGGACGAGCAATGCAACTGCTACACCTGCCGGAATTTTTCGCGCGCCTACCTGCGTCACCTGTACATGGCAAAAGAACTTCTGGCCTATCGATTGAACACCCTGCACAATGTTTATTATTATCTGGATCTCGCCCGGCAGATCCGCGAAGCGATCCTGGAAGAGCGATTTTCTGAATTCAGAACCGGGTTTTACCGGCAGTACGGGCAGCGAAAAGCCCCGTGACGATAACGGTGGATGAGAGAAAACTGTCGGATATTATGACGTGCGCACTTTTACCTGGATCAAGTGTGCTTATGCTATATGAATTATAAAGCTTGCGTTTTTACGCGAAACTGGTGTTTTAGTAAATCATGCGACCTAGGATCGATACCAATGGCAACCACCACAACCAAGAAAGAGGTAGACGATGAAGGAAAAAGTAGAAGCGGTGATGAACAAGATACGACCGATGCTGCAAGCTGACGGCGGCGATGTGGAACTCGTTGAAATTCAAGACGGTGTGGTCAAAGTTCGCCTCCAGGGCGCCTGCGCAGGGTGTCCCATGTCCCAGATGACCCTGAGAAACGGAATTGAACGCATCCTGAAGCAGGAAATCCCGGAGGTAAAGTCTGTTATCCCTGCAGAATGATTGGACTTTCCCTGTTTATGGGTTTCGGCTGAAAACGATTTGCCACATATGCGGGCCGGGGAGACCGGTGTAATTTCATGGGGAGGTGTGCTTTCGAATGACTATTGCCAAAAAGATCGAGACGTTTATAGAAAAATCGTCCTGGATACGAAAAATGTTCGAAGAGGGCGCGCGTTTGAAGGCTGAACACGGACCGGAGAAGGTGTTCGATTTCAGTCTCGGAAATCCAAACGTGCCGCCTCCGGAAAAATTCCATGACGTTCTGAAAACAGTTGTCGAATTCAGCGGCCCGGGCGTTCACGGCTACATGCCGAACACCGGATACCCGTTTGTCCGCGAGGCCGTCGCCGAGTACCTGTCCGGAGAGCATCGGGTACCCTTGTCCGGCGATGACATCATCATGACGTGCGGTGCCGCCGGTGCCTTGAACACCATTTTGAAAGCACTCCTGGACCCGGGCGACGAGGTCCTCACACCAACCCCGTTTTTCGTGGAATATACCTTTTACGCGGACAACCACGGGGGGAGTTTGAAAACGGTACCGACCCATGCCGATTTTTCCCTGGATCTGGACGCCATCGCCGGCGCGATCACGCCACAAACAAAAATCGTTCTTATCAACTCACCCAACAATCCTACCGGTCAAGTCTACCCCGAAAAGGACCTGCAGGGACTGGGAGCGCTGCTGGAATCCCGCAGCAAGGCGCTTGGCCGGACGATATACCTCGTCTCCGATGAACCGTACCGAAAAATCGTTTATGACGGTATCGACGTGCCGAGTATCTTGGGAGTGTATCCTGATTCGATTGTTGCGGCGTCCTACTCCAAAGACATCTCCCTGGCCGGCGAACGCCTCGGGTATATTGCCATACACCCGGAAGCCTCCCACAAACCGGAACTTCTGGCGGGAATGACCCTGACGAATCGAATTCTGGGGTTTGTTAATGCGCCGGCCCTTATGCAGCGGGTGGTGGCCCAACTCCAGGGCGTGACCGTGGAGGTAGACGAATATGCACGGAAGCGGAAACTGCTTTGCGATGGTCTGGCCGATGCGGGGTACGATTTCGTGTGGCCGCCGGGGGCGTTTTACCTGTTTCCCCGGAGTCCGATTCCGGATGATGTGGAATTTGTCCGCGCCCTCCAAGCGGAGTTGATCTTGGTGGTCCCCGGCAGCGGCTTCGGCGGCCCCGGCCATTTCCGTATCTCCTACTGCGTCGATGATGATACGATCGTCAATGCGATGCCGGGATTTAAAAGGGTCATGGAAAAATACAAATAGGGGCTTGTGTTTTGTGTTTGGTATCTGGTCCTGAAATTCATTTGAAAATACATTTATATCGCTGATCCCTAAACACCAAACACTAAATACCAAACACCTTTTTTAAGGAGAGAAAATGAAGGTACTCAAAATTGACCATCTTGGAATCGCGGTAAAAAGTATCGACACGGGTAAGGGGTTTTGGGCGGACACCCTCGGTCTGGACTTTGAAGGCTCGGAAACCGTGGCCGAGCAGAAAGTCACAACGGCGTTTTTCCCGGTCGGCGAAAGCGAGGTGGAACTGCTGGAATCGACGGCACCCGATGGTCCCGTAGCAAAATACATCGAGAAAAAAGGCGAGGGAATTCAGCATGTCGCCTTTCGCGTGGAAAACATCGAAGCAGCGCTGGCCGAGTTGAAAGAAAAGGGGATCCGATTGATCGACGAAACCCCGCGCATCGGAGCCGGTGGGGCGAAGATCGCCTTTCTTCACCCCAAATCGACCAACGGAGTATTGGTGGAACTGTGTGAGCGAGGGTAATCCAACCCGTCCAAGAATAGGCGTACAGGCTCCATTGGAGAAATTTCACCACGAAGCTCACGACGAAAAATAGTTTGCATGTCGCTCCCGTTGCGCGCTTCATGGCCTTGGTGGTGAGACAGACCCGTATTTCAGCTAACGTGTGCTCTCCGGGGAGCCGCATTCTAAAGATTTTTTGCGGAAACATCACGGCATCTCCCTGGGAGGTGAGAAGATACCGATGGGCAGATCATCTGCCTTCACCCCCCGGGCAAAGAATGCTCCGGCACGATGTGCTTCCTGTAACGAATTGTGACATTTTTCTCATTTTCCTCTTGACATCCGCTGTGTGCCTGCCATAAACGGTAACTTTGTTCCACAATTTTACTGAAAAATATCTGTAATTAATATTTTTAGTTAAATAACAATATATTATATTATTTAATGCTTTGAAACGTTGTTTTTTCAGCCGACACGGAAAATGACGGCGAAACTTTCGCAAAGTCATTATAATAATGTAATAACAGATAGTTATATCTTTTTCCATGGATGCTTTTACCAATAAACAACTAAACGAAGTAACAAAGTTTACCAGTCTACGACCGGACGTCTACAGCCGTCTGGAAACCGCGGTTCAGCAGATATTCTCCGAATCCGATTTTCACAAGGCCAATATGCGGGAAGTGGCAAAACGGGCCGGAATCAGTTTCAGTACCATCTATAACCACTATGGCAGCAAAGAGCGCCTGGTGTTCGCATTTGTGGATGTGTGGCTTGGAAAACTTACCGAGCGGATCATCGATCATCTGCAAGGTATCGAAGATCTAAAGGAGAAGCTCAGGAAAGTCTTCTGGCTTCAGATCGATTACTATGAGAGACACCCCTACCTTGGCCGCATCATTTTCATGACGATCCCCATGAAGACCTGGATGGCCGATGAAACCTTTGAACAGAAGAAAATGATGAACCTGTTTTTGGAGGTACTCAAGGAAGGGCAGCGGGAAGGGGTGCTGAACCCCGACGTCCGTGCCGGCGTCTGCCTGGATTTCATCATGGGGTTTGTTCAGCGTTCGTTTGTCATGTGGATCTCCAGGGGGCAGGCGGACAGTTTGAGCGACCAGTCGAATGCGCTTTTTGAGCTGGTCTGGCGGGCCATGGAAAATCCAAACCGGCCATAACTCCCCGCGGAGAAAATACCGGGATCAAACCTATTTATCATGTCTATGGACATTTAACCGAAGTTGGAGGAGCAACGCATGTCTGAACATCCGGAAAAACAGAAATGGGTCGACCTGGCTGCAAAACAGCTCCGGGGGCGCCCCCTTGAAGAGTTGAATTGGGACACGCCCGAGGGCATCCAGGTAAAACCGTTGTACACCGCAGAAGATGTTGAGGGTAAGGCACATGTGAACACCCTGCCCGGGTTTCAACCCTTTGTCCGGGGTCCCATGGCGACCATGTATGCCGGTAGACCCTGGACCATCCGCCAGTACGCCGGTTTTTCAACGGCAAAGGATTCGAACGCATTTTACCGCCGGAACCTGGCCGCCGGCCAGAAAGGGCTTTCAGTGGCCTTCGATCTGGCCACACACAGGGGTTATGATTCGGACCATCCCCGGGTGATGGGGGATGTGGGCAAGGCTGGTGTGGCCATCGACTCGGTAGAAGACATGAAAATCCTCTTCGACCAGATTCCCCTGGATAAGATGTCGGTGTCGATGACGATGAACGGTGCCGTGCTCCCGATCCTGGCCGGATACATCGTGGCGGCCGAAGAGCAGGGGGTAGCGCATGAACAACTGGCAGGCACCATCCAGAACGACATCCTCAAAGAGTATCTCACCCGGAACACCTATATTTACCCACCAGAGCCGTCGATGCGCATCGTCTCGGACATCATCGGATTTTGCTCCAAGAACATGCCGAAGTTCAACACCGTCAGCATCAGCGGCTACCACATGATGGAAGCCGGGGCCAACTCCGTGCTGCAATGCGCCTTCACCCTGGCAGACGGCATCGAATACGTCCGGGCCGCCTTGAACGCGGGTATGGATATCGACACCTTTGCCCCAAGGCTGTCGTTCTTCTTTGGCGTGGGTATGAACTTTTTCATGGAAATCGCCATGCTGCGTGCCGCCCGGTTCCTGTGGCATGAATTGATGAGCCAGTTCAGCCCCAAAAACCCCAAATCGATGATGCTCCGGACCCATGTCCAGACCTCGGGCTGGAGTCTGACCGAACAGGATCCCTACAACAACATTATCCGGACCACTATTGAAGCACTGGCCGCGGCACTCGGCGGTACCCAGTCCCTGCACACCAATTCCTTTGACGAAGCCGTGGGGCTGCCGACGGACTTTTCCGCCCGTATCTCACGAAACACCCAGATTATCCTCCAGGAAGAGAGCCAGATTTGCCATGTGGCCGACCCGTTGGGGGGCTCATACTATGTCGAGGCCCTGACCGGCGAAATCATCACCGAAGCTGGAAAGATCATCAACGAGGTCGAAGAGATGGGCGGCATGGCCAAGGCCATAGAAACCGGTATGCCCAAGATGCGTGTCGAAGAGTCCGCCGCCCGGCGGCAGGCCCGGATCGATCAGGGCCTCGACGTGATTGTCGGGGTCAACAAATACAAGATCGAGGAGGGGCCTCTGGACGAAGTTCTGGAAGTGTCCGAGGCGGTTCGCGACGAGCAGGTGCAGCGCCTGAAAGACATCCGGGCGACCCGGGATGACGCCGCCGTCCAGAAGGCACTGGCCGCTCTCACCGCGGCTGCCGAAACCGGTGGCAATCTTCTGGAAGCCTGTTTGCCGGCAGTGCGCGCCAGAGCCACGGTTGGCGAAATATCCGATGCCATGGAAAAGGTTTTCGGCCGCTTTGTGGCAACGACCCAGTGCATTTCCGGTGTTTATGCCTCCGAGTACGGCGACAGTGAAATATTCCAGTCCATCCGGAAGCGAACCGATCAGTTTATGGACCGCGAAGGCAGACGCCCCCGAATTCTGCTGACAAAAATGGGCCAGGATGGACACGATCGGGGCGTTAAAGTGATCGCCACCGCCTTTGCCGACCTGGGATTCGATGTCGACCTGAGCCCCATGTTCCAGACACCGGAAGAGGCCGCGCAGATGGCCGTCGAAAATGATGTGCACCTGGTCGGGGTCTCCAGTCTGGCAGCCGGTCACAAGGCCCTGGTACCCCAGCTGGTGGGCGCCCTCAAGGAAAAAGGGGGAGACGATATCAAGGTGGTTGTCGGTGGCGTGATACCTCCGAAAGACTATGCGGCGCTCTACGATGCCGGCGCGGTGGGCGTCTTCGGACCCGGGACACCGATTACCGATTCAGCCAACCAGGTGCTCAACGCCCTTGAACAAACGGCGTAATGTCAATCGATCCGAAGCCATATATCGACGGTGTGCGCTCCGGTGACAGGCGGGCTCTGGCAAAGACGATCACATTGATCGAAAGCGCGTTGCCCGAGCATCAAAATGCCGCCCGGACGATCCTCGACGATTTGCTGCCCCATACCGGCAACGCTGTCCGGATCGGTATCACCGGCGTCCCAGGTGTGGGCAAGAGCACCTTTATCGAAAGCTTTGGCACCATGCTGGTCCGGGGTGGTCACCGGGTCGGCGTACTGGCCATCGATCCCAGCAGCCAGCGCAGCGGGGGAAGTATTCTGGCGGACAAGACCCGGATGGAAAAGCTTTCCACCGAACCCGACGCATTTATCCGACCGTCGCCTTCGGGCAACACGCTGGGCGGTGTTGCCCGAAAAACCAGAGAGACCATGCTTGTGTGTGAAGCGGCCGGGTTCGATGTCATGATTATCGAAACCGTCGGGGTGGGACAGTCGGAAACGGCGGTGGCCTCCATGGTCGATTTTTTTCTGGTCCTTATGATCGCCGGCGCCGGCGATGAGATCCAGGGGATCAAGAAAGGCATCATCGAGCTGGCGGACGCCATCGCGGTTAACAAAGCCGACGGCGACAATGTCAAAAGAGCCATGGCCGCCAAAAAGCAATACGAGACGGCCCTGCACTTTTTAAGTCCGGTTACCATGACATGGTCGCCGCCCGTGCTCACCTGCAGTGCCATCGATGAGACCATGTCGGGGATCCGGGAGATCTGGGAGACGGTTCTCGACCACCGTGAGAAACTGAATGCCACCGGTGAGCTGTCGGAAAAGCGCCGGCGGCAGGCTCTGGACTGGATGTGGGACCTGATTCACGAAGGACTTCGGGATCGATTCCACTCCCATCCGGGAATCAAGCGGCATCTGCCGCAATTTATCCGGGAGGTGGAGGGCGGCACGGCTGCGCCCACCGTGGCCGCCAGCAGGCTGCTTTTTTTACTTGACAACCATGGGGCGGTCTAGAATCATTGAGTTTCCAACAGTTGCCTCTCTTAACTAACCAAATGTTTTTACACATATTTTCGGGATTTCAGGACCCCTTGGGATTAACCGCGTTTACTTTGGGAAAGGAAAACCGCGATGGGTAGAGTGGAAGAAAAAATAAAAGACCTGAAGGTACGTGAAGACAGGGCCCTTCAGATGGGTGGGGAGAAAGCGGTCGCCAAACACAAGGAAAAGGGGAAAATGACCGCCCGGGAACGACTGACGTTGCTCTTTGACCCGGGTACCTTCCGCGAAGTCGATATGTTTGTCGAACACCGCTGCACCAATTTTGGCATGGACAAGGTAGAGATTCCTTCAGATGGTGTCATCACCGGTCACGGGCTTGTCGAAGGACGCCCGGTATTTGCCTTCTCACAGGATTTTACCTCTCGGGCCGGCAGTCTCGGCGAAATGCACTCCAGAAAAATCTGCAAGGTGATGGATCTGGCATTGAAAGCCGGCGTCCCCTTTGTCGGAATCAACGATTCCGGGGGTGCCCGGATCCAGGAGGCGGTGGACGCGCTGTCCGGCTACGGGCAGATTTTTTTCCGCAACTCGGTGGCCTCCGGGGTCATCCCCCAGATATCGGCCATTATGGGCCCGACAGCCGGCGGCGCCGTGTATTCACCGGCCATGACCGACTACATCTTTATGGTAAAGAGCACGTCTTATATGTTCATCACCGGGCCTGAGGTCATTAAATCGGTGACCGGTGAAGAGATCAGCTTCGAAGACCTGGGCGGTGCCATGGCCCACAATGAAAAGAGCGGTGTGGCACATTTTGCCTGTGACAACGATGCCGACGCCATTGCGGGCATCAAACGGCTCCTGTCATTCCTGCCCCCGAACAACATGGAGGACCCGCCGGTGGTCAACACCGGAGACAACCCGAAGCGAACGGATCCGGCACTGGACAGCATCGTTCCGGAAAATCCGAACCATTCCTACGACATGAAGGATGTCATCCGCAGCATCGTTGACAATGGCGATTTTTATGAGCCCCACGAGCATTTTGCCAAGAACATCATTGTCTGCCTGGCCCGGCTCAACGGGCGCAGTGTGGGTATCATCGCCAACCAGCCGAGCGAGCTGGCCGGATGTCTGGATATCGATGCGTCGGACAAAGCGACCCGGTTCATCCGGTTCTGCGATGCGTTCAATATCCCGCTGCTAACCATCGCCGACGTTCCCGGTTACCTTCCCGGAAGCAACCAGGAATGGGGCGGGATCATCCGCCACGGCGCCAAACTGCTCTGGTGCTATTCGGAAGCCACCGTACCGAAAATGCTCCTGGTCACCCGCAAAGATTACGGCGGTTCCTACCTGGCCATGTGTTCAAAGGATCTGGGGGCGGATTGGGCCTTTGCCTGGCCCACGGCCGAGATTGCCGTGATGGGTGCCGCAGGGGCCGCCAACATTATCCATCGCAAAGAGATCAAGACCGCGGACGATCCTGCGGCCAAACGCCAGGAGAAGATCGAAGAATACGAACAGCTCTTTTCCAATCCCTATCAGGCAGCCCGCCGGGGGTTTGTCGATGCGGTGATCATGCCCAGGGACACCCGGGCCCGTCTGATCGAGGCGTTGGAAATCATGTCGACCAAGAGGGAATTCCGGCCGCCCAAGAAACACGGCAATATACCCATGTAGTGTTTGGTTTTTTGTGTTTCGTTGATTGGTGAACGAAAACACCAAACACCAAACACCAGACACCAAACACCAAACACTAAACACAAAGGGTAACCCGATGAAAGATCCAAAGAAGTTTGCCGCCATCACAGCCGCTGTCATCGATTACATTAAAACCCAGGAAGAGGCCATGATGATGGCCGCTTCACAAATGCCGGCGGCCGCTGCGGGTCCCGCCGTTCCCGTGAACAGCTGGGGGATCAGCGGGCGCCAGTCCATGATGCAGATGCAGAACCTGATGCAAATAAAGGCATTTCAGGGCTCCAGACTCAGATAACAACGCCATCTTCGAACATATCAGGTAAAGAGGAGAAAAGGATCATGAGCGATCACAATCAAGTCAAGATGACCGAAATGAACTATGACAAGGACCGGCCGGCGGCGGAGAACCCGGTGAAAATCGAAGATCTCTCGCTTCGCGACGGCCACCAGTCCCTGTTCGCCACCCGTGGCCGGACCGAGGACATGATCCCGGTTGCCGAGATGATGGACGAGGTGGGCTTCTGGGCCGTGGAGACCTGGGGCGGGGCGACATTCGACACCATGCACCGTTTTTTGAACGAAGACCCCTGGGAGCGGATCCGGACCCTGAAACGGTATTTCAAAAAAACCCCGTTTTCCATGCTGCTCCGGGCCCAGAACCTGGTCGGCTACCGCAACTATGCCGATGACGTGGCCAATGCTTTTATGGATCGCGCCTGCGAAAACGGTATGGACATCTTCCGGACCTTCGACGCCCTCAACGACTATCGCAACTTCCAAACGGTGGTACCCAAGATCAAGGAATACGGCAAGCACTTTCAGGGCTGCATCTGCTACACCATGACCGAGCCCCGTTTGGGAGGGGACGTCTACAACCTGGACTACTATGTCAAAAAGGGCAAGGAGCTGGAGGCCATGGGCGCCGACTCGATCTGCGTCAAGGACATGGCCGGTCTGATCGCGCCCTATGACGCCTATGCCGTCGTCAAGGCCCTGAAGGATTCGGTCAAGCCGCCGATCAATCTTCACAGCCATTTTACGTCGGGCATGAGCCCATTGAGCCATCTTAAGGCCATCGAAGCCGGCGTGGACATCATCGACACCTGCATGAGCCCCTATGCCTACCGCACCGCCCATGCCGCCATCGAGCCGCTGGTCATGGCGCTGTTGGGCACCAACCGGGACACCGGGTTCGACATCAAGCTGCTGGCCCGGATCAACGAGGTCCTCGAAAAGGAAGTGATGCCCAAATACAGGCATCTTCTGGACGACAGCAAGATGTCGATCATCGACATCAACGTGTTGCTCCATCAGACCCCGGGAGGCATGCTTTCCAACCTGGTCAATCAGCTGCGGGAAATGGACGCCCTGGACAAGATCGGCGATGTTTACCGGGAGCTGCCGCGGGTCCGGAAAGAATTGGGCCAGATCCCCCTGGTGACCCCCACCAGCCAGATTGTCGGTATCCAGACCGTCAATAACGTCCTGTTTGACGATGAAAACGAGCGGTACAAAATGATCACCGGCCAGGTCAAGGATCTCTGCTACGGATTGTACGGCAAGACCGCCGTCCCCATCGACAAGGAAGTCCAGAAAAAAGCGCTCCAGGGTTATGAACGCGGCGAGGAGCCGATCACGTGCCGGCCGGCCGAGGTACTGGAACCGGAACTGGAAAAGGCCAAGGAGGAAATCGCGGATCTGGCCGTCGACCTGGATGACCTGGTGCTGTATGCCATATACCCGGTAACCGGCAGAAAATTTCTCAAGTGGAAATACGGCAAGGAACAGCCCCCCAAGGAGGTCCTGCCCCGGACCATGGAAGAGGCCCGTGCCGAAGAGGAGCTGGTCCGGAAGGCCAAGGCCGGGAAGCTGGTGGAGATCGTTAAAGAGGCACCGGCAAAGGGCGAGAACACACGCACATTCAACGTCTTTATCGACAATGAGTACTACGAGGTAGGTGTGGACGAAGTCGGCGGCGCTCCGATGGTCAGTTATGTCCAGCCCATGGCCGGGCAAATGCCCATGACCCCGCCGGCGGCACCGACACCCCAACCGGCAGCTCCGGCAGCGGCGGCGCCCGCCCCGGCGGCACCGGCCAAAGAGGAAGCGCCCGCGGCCCCGGCACCGGCGGATACGGCCGAAGGTACTCCGTTGACCGCGCCCATGCCCGGTATGATCGTGTCCTACGAGAAAAAGGTCGGCGACACGATCAGCCAGGGAGAAACCCTTGTGGTCCTGGAAGCCATGAAGATGGAAAATGCCCTGCCGTCGCCGGCCAGTGGCACCGTTAAAGCCATCAATTTCAGCAGCGGCGATTCGGTCGCTAAAAATGATGTGCTCGCTGTTGTCGGATGACGCCGTCTTAATATCAATCGGATAAAAAAGGGCGAGCTGCAATCTCGCCCTTTTTTTTAAACAAGAGCCGAGGAGGATCAAACGCATGAAGATCCATGAGTACCAGGCAAAGGAACTGTTTCGAAAATACAACATACCGGTCCCCGATGGCGGAGTCGCCTTCACCCCGGAGGAAGCGGAGACACTGGCGGACACCTTGGGTGGTTATCCTGTGGTCGTTAAAGCCCAGATTCATGCCGGGGGTCGCGGAAAGGGCGGCGGTGTTAAACTGGCCCAGTCCAAAGGTGAGGTAACGCGCATTGCCGGAGACATCATCGGCATGAACCTGGTCACCCACCAGACCGGACCGGAAGGCAAAGAGGTTAAAAAGGTCCTTGTCGAACAGGGCCTCAACATCGCCAAGGAACTCTACCTGAGCATTATACCCGACCGGGCCACCGCTAATATCGTGATCATGGCCAGCGAGGCCGGGGGTATGGACATCGAGGAAGTTGCCGCCAAAACCCCTGAAAAAATTATTAAAGTATATGTGGATCCCCTGCTGGGAATCCAGGGATTTCATTGTCGCGAAGCTGCCTTCGGGCTGAATCTTCCGCCGGCGGCCATCAAGGCGTTCATTCCGATGCTGCAGCGCCTGTATCAGTTGTTTGTCGACTACGACTGCTCCCTGCTGGAAATCAATCCCCTGGTGCTGACCGCTGAAGATGGGGTTATCGCTTTGGACGCCAAGGTCAATTTCGACTCCAACGCGCTGTTCCGGCACAAGGAGATCATGGGATATCGGGATTTGGATGAAGAGGATCCTCTGGAAGTGGAAGCATCCAAATTCAATCTGAATTACATCAACCTCGACGGCAATGTCGGCAACATGGTAAACGGTGCCGGTCTGGCCATGGCTACCATGGACATCATCAAACTGGCCGGCGCAGAGCCCGCGAACTTTCTCGATGTCGGAGGCGGTGCCAGTGCCGAAATGGTTGAAAATGGGTTCCGGATCATACTCAGCGACAAGAATGTCAAAGGAATCCTGATTAATATTTTCGGCGGAATTCTCCGATGCGATGTTCTTGCCGAAGGTGTGGTACAGGCCGCGAAGAAAACCGGTATCGAGGTCCCCGTGGTGGTCCGCATGGAAGGAACGAATGTGGAAGAGGGCCGGCGGATTCTTGCAGAATCCGGCCTCAATCTGATTACTGCCGTGGATTTGAAGGACGCTGCAAAGAAGGTAGCGGATATCGTAGCCTAATAAAATCGCGGCGCGATTTTATGAAACGCGGCTGCGCCGCTCCAAACTACAAAGAGGATCGATATGAGTATATTTGTCAATAAAAATACGAAGCTACTCGTTCAGGGGATTACCGGTCGGGAGGGACAATTTCATACACGCCAGTGCGTGGCCTACGGCACCCAGGTGGTGGCCGGTGTAACACCCGGAAAAGGCGGCCAGACCATGGACGACATCCCGGTGTTCAACTCCGTAAAAGGGGCTGTTCGAGAAACGGGCGCCAATTGCAGCATGATTTTCGTCCCGCCGCCCTTTGCCGCTGACGCCATCATGGAGGCAACCGATGCCGGGGTGGATCTGATCGTGGCCATTACCGAAGGCATACCGGTGATGGACATGATGAAGGTGAAAAATTATCTCCAGGGAAAACCCACCCGCCTGATCGGGCCAAACTGCCCGGGAATCATTACTCCGGGGGAAACTAAAATCGGCATTATGCCCGGGCCGATGCACAAACCCGGCGGCCCCATCGGCGTGGTGTCCCGCTCCGGAACCCTGACGTACGAGGTTGTCCACCAGTTGACACTCCAGGACATCGGGCAAACCACCTGCATCGGCATCGGTGGAGACCCGGTCAATGGAACGAACTTTATCGATTGCCTGTCGGCCTTCGAAAATGATCCGGCTACGGAAGGGATTGTCATGGTCGGTGAGATCGGCGGCACCGCCGAAGAAGACGCTGCGGATTTTATCACCAAAGCCGTCTCGAAACCGGTTGTCGGATTTATCGCCGGTTTGACGGCACCTCCGGGTCGCCGCATGGGACACGCCGGCGCGATCATCAGTGGCAGCAGCGGCACCGCACAAGCCAAAATCGAAGCCATGAAAGCGGCCGGGATTGAGGTTTGTGAGAATTTGGGGGAACTTGGTGAAACCTGCAAAGCTGTGTTTAGTAAATAGTGTTTGGTGTTTGGTGTTCAAAAATCAGGGATTCCCTGGGCTGCATTTAGGACCCAAACACTAAACACCAACAACTAAACACTTTTAGTCAAAGGTGTTACCTTCCATGAATCACCCGGCATTGTGATATCTCAGATAGCAGAACAGGCACGTTTATGCACGAAATGGGCATTGCCCTCCAGATTATTGACATCGCTACCGAATCGATCCCCGCAGAGCATGCCGGTGCGCGGGTTGAACGGGTATACCTGGAAGTGGGCAAACTGGCCGCTGTCGTCCCGGAAAGCCTCCGCTTCTGTTTTGGCATCGCATCTGAGAAAACACCCCTTGACGGAGCCGAACTGGTGATTGAAGAAATACCCGTCGTCGCCAGGTGTGGCGACTGCAACCACCAATGGACCATCGAACAGGCAGCATTCAACTGCATCGCCTGCAACGGCGGAAATATCGAACTGCTGTCCGGCCGGGAACTGGACATCCGGTCTATTGAAATCACAGACGAGGATGCGCCCCATGGACATGAATAATTACAGGACCCCGTTCTACCGGCATCACAAAGACGGTCACCATCGTCATCCGCATTCCCAATCCCATCCCAGGGGCGGCGTTGAAAACGCCCCCCGCAAGCGCGGAACCCGTGAGATTCAGGTTGTCCGACGGGTTCTAGGTGCCAACGACGTCATGGCCGAACAGAACCGCAAGCTTTTTGCGGATAAGGGTGTGTTTGTCCTCAATGTCATGAGTTCTCCCGGGTCCGGGAAAACAACGACACTCGAGCAAACATTAGGGGAAATCCTCCCGGAAATCCGGTGTGCCGTCATTGTGGGAGACATCTGCACCACCAACGATGCGGATCGCCTGTCGGCAGCGGGTACCCCCGTCATCCAGATCAACACCGATGAGTTCGGGGGGGACTGTCACCTGGCCGCCCATGTCATCGGAAGCGCGCTCGGCGGCCTGGACCTGGAATCTCTGGATTTACTGATTGTTGAGAATGTCGGCAATCTGGTGTGCCCGGCGGAATTCGACATCGGAGAGGACAGTCGGGTGGTCGTCCTCAGCGTCACCGAGGGAGAAGATAAGCCCCTGAAATACCCGCTCATGTTCCGCGAGTGCGAAACCGCACTCCTGAACAAAATCGATCTTCTCCCGTACCTTGATTTCGATAAGGACCTGGCTGTTCGCAATATTCGACAGGTTCATCCGGGCATGCCGGTTTTTGAAATGTCCGCCAAGACCAAGGAAGGGCTTACCCCATGGCTGGAATGGCTGAAAGGGAAGGTGGCAGCGAAAACCGGCAGATAGCTTTTTTCACCCCGAAGACGGCCATCCTGTTTCGATACCGATTTCGATACCGATTTCGATACCGACCCCGATCCCGATCCCGACCATTTCACCGATTGACTCCCATCAACCGGAATTCTTGAGGAAACTCAGAGAAAAGACCAATCCTTCAGGGGGGTAAAGAGCAAGTGTCAAGTCGTTAGGCAAGGCTGCAGGATTTCGCCGACCGGAGGCGTAGTGAACTACGTCGAGGATCGGCGAAATCCGAAAACGCCGCATAACGGCTTGAGACGACGCTATTTACCCCCCTGAAAGGTGGACTTGCTGGACGACTAGCATATTCGGCAACCCCAGGATCTCCTCCAGCACCTCCTCGCCGGCCGGGGTATCGATATTGACCATGCACAGGGCCCGATCCCCTCGTCGTCCGAGTTGAAATCGGCCGATATTGATGTCGTGTTTTCCGAGGGTGGTACCGATGTTCCCGATCACTCCGGGTTTGTCGATATTTTGAATAACGATCATCGATCCCTCGGGAATGGCATCCATATAGATCTGCCCGAGACGAACAATGCGCGGGTACTTTTTTTCGAAGATGGTGGCCCAGATCTGATCCGGACCTTTGTCGACGCCTTCAAGTTTTAGTTTGATGACACCGGGAAAATCGTCCGTCTTCTCGTGGCTGATCGTCTCCTTGACGTGAATCCCCTTCTCCCGGGCCAGCGCCGGCGCGCTGACAAAATTCACCGGTGTATCGGTGTAGGCACCGAGCAGGCCCTTGAGAACGCCGTGTGTCAGAGGTCTGGTATCCAGATCGGCAAGTCTCCGGCCATAGGTAATCGACACGTCGTGAACACCCCGTACAAGCTGGCCCATCAGGGAACCCATCTTTTCGGCAAGATCGATGTGCGGTCGGAGCTTTTCCATAACCTCGACCGACACGGACGGAAAATTGACCGCGTGTGTAATCACCCCGTCGACCAGGTAGGCGGCGATCTGCCGTGCGATCATTTCGGCAACCTTGTCCTGGGCTTCCCCGGTGCTGGCCCCCAGATGGGGCGTCAGTATCACGTTGGGGTGCTGCAGAATCGGCAGTTTCGGGTCGGGCGGTTCCATCGGAAGAACATCGAGTGCAGCGCCGGCCACATGGCCGCTGTCCAGGGCGGCAACCAGATCGTCCAGGTCAACGACCTCACCCCTGGAACAGTTGATCAGTCGCACCCCCGGTTTCATTTTCGATAGGGTCTCGGCGTTGATCATGTGGTTGGTTTCCTTCAGGCGGGGCACGTGAAGGGTAATGAAATCCGATCGGGTCAGAAGATCATCGAGATCGGTGAGTTCCACGTGTAAGTGTTCGGCGGCGTCCCGGCTGACATACGGATCACTTGAAATGACTTTCATTTTCAATCCCCGGGCGCGCTCCGCGACCACCCGGCCGATCTGTCCCAAGCCCACGATGCCGAGTGTCTTCCCTGTAATCTCGACCCCGCCAAGCGCTTTCTTTTCCCACAACCCCTGCCGCATGGAAGCCGTGGCCTGGGGCACATTGCGGGCCAGGGAGAGCATCATGGTGACGGCATGTTCGGCGGTGGTCACGGTGTTGCCGCCGGGCGCGTTCATGACGACCACGCCACGCCGGGTGGCCGCCTGGACATCGATATTATCCACGCCGATACCGGCCCTGCCGATCACTTTGAGATTCGGGGCCGTGTTGAAAACCGCCTCGGACACACGGGTCCCGCTTCGGATCGCCAGTCCGTGAAAATCACCGATAATTTTTGAAAGCGCCTCAGGGGTCCCTGTTGCCTTGTCGTTGTCGACAATCACCTCGATCTGTCCGGTGTCTTCCAGGATTTCCCGGGCCAGGGGCGACATGCTGTCTCGAATCATCACTTTGTACATGATTTACCTATCGCTTTTCTCGAATTATAGCAGTTGCCATAAATATGTTCCGATTGAAGATAGGGTCCAGGGTGTGAATTTTTATCTGCAAGATGAATTTTACGGCGTCATACCGGAGCCTCTCCGCTTGAACGGTTCTGGCAAAGGCACAAGACGCTTTCCCGCAAAGGCCAAGGGACCCATCGTTTTCCTCCATCCGATACGTGATGTACGGGTGCCGTCGTGAAGACTGAGGCGAATTGTTCACATCTTGCAGAGAAAAATTCACACCCTGAACCTTGACTCAGGTTACGGAACGGAATTCTGACAATCGATATAGAAGGAATCGGAACGCAATTCTGACAATCGCTATAATCCCCCGATACGAAAAAAACAAGACCGGTCCGCCCCGTTTGGCGGTTCCGGTCTTGATCGCTATCATCGCATCACATCGGGAGTCCACGTTTTTACCGGAATGCGGGTATCTTGCCCCGAATGTCATTTACCTCGGATTTATGACACTATCTATATCGGCGGTTAATCGCTGCCCTGTCAGGCGGGTTGTTGTGCCTCTTTCCAAAAGGGTGACATGCTGCGCAGCCGTTCGATAATGGGCGGCAGCTTGTCGATGACAAAATCGATCTCTTCTTCGGCATTGTACACACTGAGGCTGAACCGTATCGTCCCGTGAGCGGCGGTAAACGGAACGCCCATTGCCCGGAGAACATGGGACGGTTCCAGGGATCCGGAGGTACACGCCGATCCGGACGACGCGCATATGCCGAGGCCGTCCATCATCAGCAGAATGGACTCTCCCTCGACATATTCGAAAGCGATGCTGGACGTGTTTGGGAGCCGGTTTTTTGTGTCGCCGTTGACAAACGCGTTGGGGATCCGCCGCATCAATTCCGATTCCAGCTTATCCCGCAGCTGCTTGACACGGGTATTCTCGTCATCCATGTGGTCGGCGACAAATCGGCTGGCCCTGCCGAGGCCGATGATGGAGGACACGTTTTCCGTCCCTCCCCGGCGCCCGCCCTCCTGGTGCCCACCGATCAGAAACGGAGAAAACCGGGTTCCCTTGCGAATGTAAAGGGCGCCGATCCCCTTTGGGCCATGCAGCTTGTGTCCGGACAGGGAGAGCATGTCGATGTTATTCTGTTTCAGGTTGATGGGTATCTTTCCGACGGTCTGCACCGCGTCGGTGTGAAACAGAATGTCCCGTTCCGCGGCGACTTCGGCCACTTCTTCCACGGGAAAAACGACCCCGGTTTCGTTATTGGCCCACATCAGGCTGATGATCGCCGTATCTTCCGACAAGTGGTCATACAGGTAGTCCAGATCGAGGCGCCCCTTGCTGTCGACGGGAACAAACGTTGCCCGGTATCCGTTCTTCGACAGGTACTCACCCAGGTTCTTTACCGCAGGGTGCTCCACCCGGGACGTGATCACATGACGTTTTGCCGGAAACGATTCGAGCGCCGCCCGGATGGCCGTGCTATCGCTCTCCGTTCCGCAGCTTGTAAAAATGATTTCCTCGGGCTCTGCGCCCAGCAACGCGGCCACATCCGCCCTGGCTTCCTTTATTTTTCGCTCGACGTTGCCGCCGAACGTGTGCATGCTGGAGGGGTTGCCATAGTAATCTGAGAAATATGGGAGCATTTCTTCCAAAACTTCCGGTGCCACCCGTGTTGTCGCATTGTTGTCCATGTAAATCGTGTTCATGACGAGACCTCCTCGACAACCAGCTCCGGTGTGACCAGCTCCCTGAGTTTGGATTCAACGTAATGTTTCAGGGTGACTTCGGAAGCCGTACATGTGGCGCACCTGCCCCGCAGGGCCACCAGAACCCTGTTTCCATCAACATCGATCAACTCGATATCGCCACCGTCCTTCTTGAGCTCCGGTCGAACTTCCCGGGACAGGGCATCTTCGATCAGTTTAATTTTTTGAATGTTCGTCAATGCAGCGGGCTTCTTCTTCAGCCGCGGCCCCTTTCCCAGGACCCGATCGATGATATCCTGGATATTATCATGGCAGTTTCCACATCCGCCGCCGGCTTTGACAAAGTCGGTGACATCTTCAATGCTCGTCAGGTGATTTTCCGTAACCGCCCGTTCGATCTGGATATCGGTGACCCCAAAACATTCACAAATCACTTCACCTTCGACCTCTTTCTCCGGATCGCCACGGTAACATGCAATGGCCCGTTCAAGCGCGTCCCGCCCCATAACCGAGCAATGCATCTTTTCCTTGGGCAGACCTCCCAAGTACTCGGCGATATGATCATTCGTAATCTGCTCGGCTTCTTCGAGTGTTTTTCCGATAATCATTTCGGTCAATGCCGAAGAGGATGCAATGGCGCTGGCACAGCCAAAGGTTTGAAACTTGGCGTCGGTGATCCGTTCATTACCATCGAGTTTGATCATCAACTTGAGCGCGTCCCCGCATGCCATGGACCCGACTTCGCCCACCGCATCCGCATCTTCCATATCACCGACGTTCCGGGGATTGAGAAAATGTTCCTTCACCTTATCGGTATACTCCCACATAGCAACCTCCTTGAGATGGAATACAGACCTCTACACGGGGCAAAAATAAGCATCCGAATCCAAAAAGTAAGGGCTTTCTTACGAATATGACATGAAATTCAGTCCGCTGGCGGACCCGGCGGGCACGGCACTAGCGGGTTGAGGAGGTGACTGGGCTGCCCGGCGCACGGCCGGACGGATCAACCCGCTCAGGAAAAGCCTTTTGGGGCCTTTGCGCAGCTTCCCATGCCGGAAGACCCGATAAAGCTGGCGCAACTCATCTGCCGATGGACATCATCGCTTCCGCAGCTCGGGCATGCGACCGATTCCTCGTCTCCGGCAAACATGAGTTTTTCAAAACAACACTCACAGCAACCACACTGGTATTCATATATCGGCATATCATGCTCCATTTCATGCAATTGTCAGCGCGCTGTTTGGGCTGCCGTATGCCCAAGCGCATGAGACATGTCATCTCATCGGAATCGGTGTCGACCGCGACTCATGTGATTCTCATTCGATTCGGAAATCACCGCCGACCATGTCCCGCGCCGGATGCCTTCCCCGCGATGGGATGTCGATGGGCTTTCTATAAAACCATACAGAAATCCGTTTTATGGCAACAGTTTAGAATATCAGAGACCGTTCCTTCAATGGGGTTACACCGGAAAGGGGTTTTGACACCGATTTCATTTGCCCGTATACATTTTAGGATCGTCTCCTGATCAGTTGCAGGTTTTTACGACAGGCTGCTTTTGATCGCCCTTGCGTCGAAGTGACATATAGGATTCAAGGGTTCAAGGATTCGAGTGAAATGCTTAAAAACCATAAAGAACTGAATGTCTGGAGAAGCAAAAGATTAATAAACATCATTGACTCCTGTAAACCATGCCATCACCACAGCAACGGAGGTGTCGCAATGGAAACCCGAAAGGCCATGTTTTCCGGAAGCTGGTATCCGGCAACGGCTTCTGCGTGTGAATCGGAAATAAACGCATTTCTGGAAACGCCGGGAATCGAGAAAAGCACCCGGCAGCCGATCCGCGGCGGTATCGTTCCCCACGCCGGATGGTATTATTCCGGGGCCATCGCGTGCAACGTCATCCACCAACTTTCGGGCAGCGCCCCCGCAGATGTGCTGTTTATTTTCGGCATGCACCTCCACCGGGGCTCGCCGGCGTATATCATGTGTGACGGGGAATGGGAAACACCCTTTGGCAACCTGAGGATCGAATCCGGTTGTGCCGACGCGTTGGCCGAACAGTTCGATTTCCAAATTGAAACAGCCCACCGGTTTACCCAGGACAACACCATCGAGCTTCAACTGCCGTTTGTGAAATATTTCTTTCCGGACGCATCCATTGTACCGATTGGGGCGCCACCCCGGCCCGAATCGTTGGACATCGGAAAAAACGCGGTTCGAATTGCCGAGCAGCGGGGCCTCCGAGCCAAAATTGTCGGGTCCACGGATCTGACCCATTATGGAAGCAACTATGGGTTCCAGCCCAAAGGTTCCGGCCCGGAAGCTGTTCAATGGGTAAAAGATGAGAACGACAAACGGATTATCGATGCCATGCTTGCCCTCGACCCGCAACAGGTTTTAAAAGAGGCTCTGGCACATCAGAACGCATGTTGTGCCGGTGCCGCGGCAACAGCCATCGCCGCCGGAAAAGCCCTCGGCGCCACACAGGCCGAATGCCTGAGCTACGCGACCAGCTACGACAAACGCCCGGGGGACAGCCTGGTGGGATATGTCGGCATCACGTTCTAGGTGGCGGGTATCATCTGAATCGTGTCTTCCTATCCTAAGCCATCGATCATGGCACTCCCCTGCGGCACGACAACCCACACGTAACTCCCAAAATAGAGTTGGGTTTTCTCAATTCGTCCTTATGCTAAAACGGTCGGTATAAAACCGGATAAACGGCGGCTGTAAGGATCCCATCGTATTGGAAGACAAATAGTGGGGATTGCCATACCGCGGTTTCTATTGGCAGGGTCTCTCCATTGTCCGGCTTGTTTCACTGAGAGATACAACATATCGCGGCGAGGGGTTAACCCGAACATTGCATGAAATTTTTTCAGCAAAAGCCAAAAAAGAAACAATCTCGATGCATTAATGTGCATAGTGAGTCATTGAACAGCGGTGCAATTTGCAACGTTGAAAATTTGATGAACGACCTGAAAAAATTTCACCCTGCGGGCCTAACGGAGACCTCCATGGACAGCGTTATTCGAGATTCGCGGTAGTCGGACTACAGCTTCATCTCGAAGTGCCTTGCCCATGAAGTTCTCCGTTTGGTGCAATGTCCGGGTTAATGTCGGTGTCCGCGTCAAAAGAATGACATTTACCGGAACCTGGCCAAAAGGGGCATTGCGGAACCATGCGTCGTGCAGAACCTCTCGAGGAAAGATACGTCGACACAACACGGAAAAGTTCATCTCGCGGTGATCCGGGCTAAATCCCGTACAATCTCCAAACGATTTCGGAACATATTTGTGGAAAATGCTATCGGTGAAGGGTGCCCATTTCATGGCATAGATAATGCATATTTAACTTTGCTAAAGACGAACGCGAGCACGCTCGGCCGGAAGGGAGCAAAACTATCGGTTGTTACATCAAATCCGGTTCAAGCGAGCAACGAAGACCACCTACCAAATTGACGTAAGGCACACAAATGATGAATTTAAAGTCACTTTCAAACTGGATACAGCAGAAATGGGGGCGTCGTAAAAAACGCGCCGAACAGGTCCGGTTGACCATCTCCCCGGACAGCACCCCTGCCGATGAACTGCATTCTCCGGATCCCGAGCAGACGGTCAAACCGTTTTCCACTCAAGAACCGGAGATCGATTTTCGTCGTACGAACGATCTGGAAGCCTACGCCGAAAATCTGAATGTCCCGATAGAAACCATCGAAACATGGATATCCGCAGGATTGCTTTATCCGGATGAAATCCGGATCGCCGAGAAAATGGTACAGATTCTCAGAAAAAAGGAAGAGTCCCGAAACCAATAATAACCATAGTGCCGCCTGGAAATGAACGCCAACATTGTCAGATCGTCCCCGCAAAGTTACAAAACAGTAACCTGTCGCCTTTTTGGACAAACGGCGATTTTCATTGAAGCCGCGGTTTAGCTTGCTTCTTCCTCAACTTTTCCATATTCACGGACATCCCTCACCTGACCCGTCATATCCCCTTCAATGCTTGCCTTACAGGCCTTGGCCGGGTCGAGCAGTTCGGTAACGGCTCGGCCGATTGTTCCGCCGGCGCCGACAAATATGTCATGGGTCCTGAAATCGAGGACATCGTGAAGTTTCAGTTCCATATTGACCGGGCATTGGCAAATCATCGGCGCGGTCTCCAGTTCCCCGTAAAACACGTCGAAAGGGGCCGCTTTGTCGATCTTCTTGCCCGTCTTGAGGCCGCAATAATCCGTTTCGACCATCAGATCCTCCGACGGCATGCAAATACTAAAAGTTCTGTTTTCTTGAATACCGGCTTTGGAAAAAGCGGCGGTTTCGTTTCGTTATTGTTCCGGAACACGGCACTAGCAGCGCGCTATCCGATACAGGGTATACCTCAGATCCATCAGGCCGGGTTCCGGTCCGGGTTTCCGTTCAATCTCCACACGCCATGTGGAATGGTTCTCGAGCACCTCCAGAGTTTCGAGGATTTTCATCAGGATGCCGGAGCCGTCGCCGTCAGCACCATACTGAATCCGCTCTGTTTCCTGAAAAGTGGTGTCGTCGGGTTTCCCGGGCGTAATGATCAGCGCTGCTTCGCCAATTACATTCAGCGCCCGGTTTAAGGCTGCCGACAACTTGGGCGCCACCGGAGATAGTTCTCTGTGCAGGGTCGCAGAAAGTTCAAATGGCGTCATATGGGTGCTCTCCAAAGTTTTTTTGCTGTATGGCACCACGACGAAAAGGATGCACACGAAGGTGAATACGTCCACAACGCCGTCGTGATCCCTCTGGTCGTCGTGTCAGCTTGTATGCGCTGCGGGCGCAATCCCAGGCCTGTCCATGCCGATGTACCGATGCCGGACGTCGCCGGCTATCGGTCATTTTCTCCGTTTTTGGATCCTGGCCCAGGTGTCTCTCAGGGTGACCGTTCGATTGAATACCATACGGTCCTCCCGGGAGTCCTTTGCGTCGACAACAAAATATCCGAGCCTCTCGAATTGATACGGGAATCCGGAGGTCGCCTGGAGAAGTCCCGGTTCAAGCTTGCAATCCGAAAGTATTTCCAGGGCGTCCGGATTCAGATAGGCTGTAAAATCTTTGCCTTCAGCCGTTTCGTTCGGATTTTCTTTTGTAAAGAGATGATCATACAAGCGGCATTCCGCATTGATGGCGTGAGCAGCCGACACCCAGTGCAGCGTGGCCTTTACCTTACGGCCGTCGGGCGCATCACCGCCACGGGTGGCTGGATCGTAGGTGCATCGCAGTTCGACAATCTCTCCGGTAGCCGAATCCTTTACGACATCCCGGCAGGTGATAAAAAACGCATACCGGAGGCGCACCTCCCGTCCCGGTGCCAGCCGGAAAAATTTCTTGGGCGGCTCTTCCATAAAATCATCACGCTCGATGTAAATCTCCCGGGAAAACGGGACCTGGCGCATTCCCGCATCCGGATCTTCGGGATTATTCAGGGCATCCAGCATATCCACATGGCCTTCCGGATAATTCTCAATGACCACCTTCAACGGTCGTAAGACACCCATCACGCGCGGCGCCCGCCGGTTGAGATCCTCCCTGAGACAATGCTCCAGAAGGGCAATGTCGACGATGCTGTCCCGTTTTGCCAATCCGATCCGCTCGCAGAAGTTTCGAATCGATTCGGGTGTGTATCCCCGGCGCCGGATTCCGGAAATGGTCGGCATCCTCGGGTCGTCCCATCCGGAAACATGGTCTTCATCCACCAGCCGGATGAGCTTTCGTTTGCTGAGCACGGTGTAGGAGAGGTTCAGCCGGGCAAACTCGATCTGCTGCGGATGATATAGATCCAGCTGATCCAATACCAAGTCATACAATTCCCGATTGTTTTCAAATTCAAGGGTACAGATGGAGTGGGTAATCCGCTCGATGGAATCCGAAAGACAGTGGGTAAAATCGTACATCGGGTAGATGCACCATCGGTCTCCCGTCCGGTGGTGCGGTACGTGCCGGATACGATACAGGGTGGGATCCCGCATAATGATGTTGGGAGCGGCCATGTCGATTTTGGCCCGGAGCACGTGGGCGCCATCTTCGAATTGCCCGTCCTTCATCCGCTGAAACAAATCGATATTTTCTTCCACAGAACGTTCCCGATAGGGGCTTTCCCGGCCGGGTTCGGTCAGTGTGCCACGATACTTTCGAATCTCATCGGCACTCAAACTGTCGACATAGGCGTTTCCCGCCCGAATCAGAGACATGGCAAATCCATACAATTGATCGAAATAATCGGATGCATAGTATTCCCGATCGTCCCAGTCATATCCAAGCCAGCGGACATCCTCCTTGATAGACTCGACATACTCTATTTCTTCTTTGGTTGGATTGGTGTCGTCAAATCTCAGATTACACAGGCCTCTGTAATCTCTGGCCAGACCAAAATTGAGGCAGATGGATTTTGCATGTCCGATGTGCAGATACCCGTTTGGTTCCGGGGGAAATCGTGTGTGCACACGCCCCCCCCATTTTCCGGTTTCCATGTCCTCATCGATGATGAAGCGGATGAAATTGGATGGAACCGTCGGTCCCTTGGTCAGGTTATCGGCCGGTGGTGGTGTGCTTTGATCTTTGGATGCCATCGATCCTTCTCCGGGTCATTGAACGTGATTGTTCTCCGCGGCTTGTTGGAGCAAAGCGGAAACCCCGCTCGGCGAAACAGCCCGGGAGTACATCAGATTAAATGAAGATCCTGATTAACGCAAACGTGCGATACTTCCGTCGTAGGGTAAATAAAAAGATTTCGCAATCCCCTGCTCTTTGTTGGAGCGAAGCGGAAACCCCGCCCGGCGGGCTGAGGGGCTGGCACCTTTCACTCGTCAACATACCGGCGGATCAACCCTGGTCGCATTTAGCGCCGCCGGAAGTTTATACGCCCCAGGTGTGCGGGTAAACCCTCCGCCCCAGGAGCGACGGGTCGTGTTTGCTGACGTCGTGGCCCGCTGATCACCGGCAGGTCTGTTCAATCAAGGCCCCACAAACGTTCGAGGTGCTCCGTAATGTCAAAAAAATCATTCCATTGGAAAAAAGCGACCCCCAATTGTGTCAGGTAGCGAACCAGCTGATCCCTGGCAAACACGAGGTCGGCAATCTCAGCCATTCCGATGTCTGTCAACCCATCTCCGATGACCACCGATTCGTCGAAATCATATTCGGCCAACACCTTCGCTTTGCTGACCAGCTCCCGGGGCCCGTCATAGGACGAGTGTATCTTCAGCCGGGTTCCGTCCAAGGACAACTCCGCCCCGTGCATACCGGATACCCGGTCGCCAAAGGGTGTCAGAAACGTTTTCACCTGTTCCAGGATCCCCCCGGAAACGACCACAAATGAGATGTCCCGTCTATTCAAAAAGTCAAGAAACTCGATAAATCCGGGGCGTGGGTCTTGATCTGAGATATATGCCTGCATGTCCTGGAACCGATCCGTAGGGATGGCTTCCACCAGCTGCCGCACCCCCTCCCGAAGCGACATGCGGCCATCCATCACCTGCTCCGCCACCGCGTCATAGGACTCCGGGGAAAACTGCTTCAGCATCCCCACAAATGTTTCCTCCGTGGTGATGGTGCCGTCGAAATCACAAAATACCATACGGCGGGGAATCATGGCGGAATTTCCTTGACGCTAAAGAGATAGCCGGCGTCCTTCTCCCAGGGTGTTTTCTCTTTCGCTTTTTACATACGAGGCGCAACGGTCGCAGCGCAAAATATCCCTTTTGCCTTTCGCCGAGAGAGCCAAATCGAAAAGGGGTTATGAGAAGATCTCATAACCCCCTGATGGCCGGTTGGCTGAGGGACCAGGATTCGAACCTGGGTTAACGGGGCCAGAACCCGTCGTCCTGCCGCTAGACGATCCCTCAGTGCAACACACAGGTCTGTTACACAAACCGCTGTAACGAGTCAAGGTTCAACTCAATGACCCGATAACGATAAGACGTTGTCCTGTTGTTTCAACCCGTTTCTCCCCGTCAGGGCCGGTCAGGAAGGCAGGGCCTGGATATAGGCAATCGCATCCTTGAGCCGGGCAATCACCTTTTCCTTGCCGACAATCGATATGACCTCGAATATCCCCGGGCTGGCGGTTTTGCCTGTCAACGCCACCCGTACGGGTTGGGCGATTTTCCCCAGTTTAAGACCTGTCTCTTCCATGACCGCCTGAAATACCTGCTCCAATGAAGGCTCATCAAATGTATCCAGTTCTTCCAATTTCCCGGTGAGGCGTTCCAGAGGCAGGAGAGCTGCGGATTTAAGAAATTTTCTGGCCGCCTTTTCGTCATAGGCAATCGCGTCGGCAAAGTAAAACCCGCCGATATCGGCCATCTCCTCCAGTGTTTTGCTCCGGGGAATCAGCGTTTCCACGGCCTTTTCAAAGAGCTGATCGTCTGTCCCCCGATAACCGTTTTGCTGAAAGAAGGGCAGGGCCATCCGGCTCAGATCAACCAGCGGCATCGCTTTCATGTGCTCGGCGTTAAGGGAAAGTAACTTGTCAAAATCAAATATCCCCGCGGAAGTACCAACATTTTCCAGGGAAAATTTTTCGATGAGTTCATCCCGACAAAAAAACTCTTCGTCTCCAAAAGACCATCCGAGACGAACCAGGTAATTGACCAGCGCCTCGGGAAGAAACCCCATGTCCCGATAGGCGGTCACCGACATGGCGCCGTGGCGTTTGCTGAGGCGGGTGCGGTCGGGTCCGAGGACCATGGGGACATGGGCATAAATCGGCAGTTCATGGCCAAGAGCTTTGTAGATAAGCATCTGCTTGGGCGTATTCATGACATGGTCGTCTCCCCGGATCACCGTATTAATCCCCATCGTCATGTCGTCCACCACCACGCAAAAGTTGTAGGTGGGAGATCCGTCACTTCGGCAGATGATAAAATCGTCCAGTTCTGCATTCTGGAAGACGATGTTGCCTTTGACCACATCTTCTACAACCGTCGTCCCGGTCAAGGGCGCCTTTAATCGAACCACTGCCCCCTCTGCGCCGGAAATACCCTTCTCGCGGCAGGTGCCGTCGTATTTGGGTTTTCCTCCGGCAGCCATGGCCCGCTTCCGCATGTCTTCAAGGCGCTCCGGTGTGCAGGTGCAATAATACGCATTTCCGGACTCCAGGAGTCTGTCCACGTAATCCATGTAAATGTCAAACCGTTTGGACTGAAAATAGGGCCCGTCGTCCCAATCGATCCCGAGCCATTCAAGGGCCTCGAAAATGGCATCCACCGATGCCTGGGTGGACCTTTTGACATCCGTGTCTTCGATGCGAAGCACAAGCCGTCCCTTGGTATGCCGGGCATAGAGCCAATTGAACAACGCCGTTCTGGCTCCCCCCACGTGAAGGTAGCCCGTTGGACTTGGCGGAAATCGGGTAATAATCTGTTGCATAACGCTCACCTGAGAGTTGATTGTCATTGATTTCCCTCTCTCCCGGACAGACCCGAACGGAAGTGATCCGTTTTCCGTTGAACATGACGACAGTGCTTTTTCTCTGCCGCTTTCTGAAGCGATGCCATACCGTGTTTCGGAATTGAGGTGGGCTGACAATAGTCATCAATGCCGGTCTCCGTCAACAATTCAAACATATGACGACGCGGCGTTCCCATGACTACTGTTGCAAGTAGATATTTGGCCATTCACTTAACGGTTTTCGGTATATATAATTTTATATGTATTTACAATTATATGTGACAATTGCTAACCCATCACAGACAATTCTCGAGCTGACGGCTCACTGGCTAAGAGTAGTAATAAGTAAATCGATAATCCCCGCCGCTCCGTAAGATACACGGCAAAACGAGCCGTCGGAAAGGGTCTAAACGGATCCTTATGTCACCTCAAAAATAGCTCAACGCAATCCCATCTTTGTATATTTATATAGTAATTACAGAGTTTAATACTCACACTCAGCCCCCCTGAAATCCAGTGTGAATTTTGTTGAAAGCCAGTTCCGCCAAAGGAAAAAACAGCGAGCAGAAAAAAGCTTGACATAACACACATTTTCAATTACTTATTCATCTGCTTTTTTATAAGCAATATTTATATATAATTATCAATTTTATCAAAATATTAGGAGATTACTTATGGCAGTGCCCAAGCGAAAGACGTCCAAAGCCAGAAGGGACAAACGCCGGACCCATAAAAAACACACGGCCCCGAACCTGACGACATGCCCGGATTGCGGTGAAGCCATGCAGCCCCATCGTGCATGTCCAAGTTGCGGCGCATACCGGGGCAGAACCGTCGTTGAACCTGAAGAATAGGTAACCGGACAATGTCGTTCTGATCACGTTTCCGGATTCTCGGCACGGATGTGACAGAAACGATACCGTCCCCCACCGTTGAGACGGTCGGTGACCGGAATCGTCAACGATACAAGGGGATTTGAGATGACAGACGTTGCGCGTGAGCCAAGAGGGATCGATCCGGAATATCAGGAGATGATTCTTGAGACCATCCGACAGCTCCGAAAGCGGTTGCTGACCAAGGAGAACATCCTTAAATACGACCGGGAAGAGGTCTTTCCCGAGGACACCATTCGCGAGATGCTTAGCCCGGAGATCGGGCTCCAGCTCATTTTCGTACCCGAGCCCTATGGTGGAATGGGGGGTGGGGCAAGGGATTCCTGCGCGGTCACGCGGGAGCTTTCCAAAATCTGTCTCGGCATTTCGACGGCCTTTTTCGCGATTCAGCTTGGCGCCGACCCGTTGATGGTCGGGGGAACCAAGGAGCAAAAATCCCGCTGGCTCGGCTCCATCGCCGAAGGCCATTCTTTGGTCGCCTATGCGGTTACCGAACCGGGCGCCGGCAGCAATCTGGCCGCCCTCAAAACCAAAGCGGAACCTGTAACAGATGATGCCGGTCACATCTCCGGCTATATCGTAAACGGCACCAAGCAATTCATTTCCACGGGCGGCTACGCCGACTTTATCACCCTTCTGGCCAAAACCCCGGAAGGACCCACCTTCTTTGTCGTAGAAAAAGGAACCGATGGTTTTGTTCAAGGCAAGGGGGAAGAAAAGCACGGGATTCGCGCGTCGAACACGTCTCCCCTGACGTTTACCGACGTCTTCGTTCCCGTGGAGAATCTCATCGGCGGCGTCCCCGGCCAGGGACTCAAGCAGGCCAACAAAGTTTTTGGCTACACCCGCCTGATGGTCGCCGCCATGGCCCTCGGTGCCCTGGATGCGGTACTGGACATCGTCGTGCCGTACGCCCGGGAGCGAATCCAGTTCGGGTCTCCCCTTTCTGAAAAACAGGGATATACCCACAAACTGGTGATCCCCGCCGCCGTGCGGCGTGAAGCGGCCACGGCGTTCATCGACGAGGTGGCCCTTCTGATCGATTCCAGCGATGAGGATCGGCAGGTGGAAGGCTCCATCGCCAAATATTTTTCCACGGAATCGGCCAATGCCGCAGCCGATAATGCCATCCAGGCCCTCGGCGGGTATGGTTACATCAACGAGTTCGAGGTGGAAAAAATCAAGCGGGATGTGAAAATCACCTGCATCTATGAAGGCACCAGCGAAATTCAGCAAAATATCATCGGCACCTTCCGCTGGAAGAAAACCCGCAAAACCAAGGGGGAGTTTTACGGGGCCATTGCCGACGAGATGGATCGATGCCATGCCGACATCGCGGACGTGGGATGCGGCCACCTGGCCCGCTGCGCACGGGTCCTGAATCAAGCCATCGGGATCGCCCACGATAACCGGTTGACACGCCAGCAGTATGTCCTGTTCGGCCTGACCGACATGATGACCCATGTCGAAGTCGGTGCCAGTCTGGCCCGCAAGGCCGCGCGGCTCACGGCGGCAGGGGCTCCAACCGGAGAGACCGTCAAGGCGATGTCCCGCATTTTCGCCCATGAGGTTTCCCAGTTGGTCTACCAGAAGTTCCTGCTGACGTTGACCGGAACCGGCCTCTACGATGCGGCCGGGGCCGCGGAAGTGATCGCTTCATGCGGCGCCGACAAATTGGTGGAGAGCTGTCACAATGTCATCGCCGACATGGACGCGGTGGCGGACGTCATCTTTGAGAGGTAAACCATGCAGGCATCCGAAAAGCAGACAATCGTCATTACCGGTGGATCCCGGGGTATCGGACGGGCCATCTGCAAGACTCTGGCCGATCCCGATGCGACCCTTTTTTTTAACTATTTCAACCCGGGGGATCCGGAAGGCGAGAAGGCGGCCGCAGATGACACCGAGAAGATCGTCGCCGACGTCGGAGGAACGGCCAAAGGTTTTGAAGTCAATGTGGCTGTCGAACAGGAAGTCAATGATTTCATCGGGCACATTTTAACGGAAACAGGCCGCATCGACATCCTGGTCAACAATGCCGGTATCACGCGGGACACCCTTCTGGTGCACATGAAGGAAGCCGACTGGGACGCCGTCATCGGGGTCAATCTCAAAGGACCGTTCCTGTTTTCCCGTTTAGTGGCAAAAACCATGATGAAACAGCGTTCCGGGCGGATCGTAAATATAGCGTCCATTGTCGGCGTGATCGGAAATCCGGGTCAGGCCAATTACGTAGCCTCCAAGGCCGGCATTATCGGCCTTACAAAAACAGCAGCCAGAGAGCTTGCCCCACGGGGGGTGACCGTCAATGCGGTGGCCCCGGGGTTTATTGAAACGGATATGACCGCTTCCCTGCCCGAGAAGGTCAAGGAAGCCATGTTGAGCCAGATCCCGATGGGAAGAGCCGGACAACCTGAGGATGTCGCTGACGCGGTCCGGTTTCTGGTATCAGATGCAGCCGGCTATCTGACGGGTCAGGTCATCCACGTCAGTGGCGGGATGTACATGTAAATCAAGGAGGAAAAGCGAATGTCGGTTGAAGACAAGGTCAAAAAAATCATTGCAGAGAAGCTGAGCGTGGACATGGAAGAAATCGTACCGGAAGCATCCTTCGTGGACGATCTGGGCGCCGACTCACTCGATCTGGTGGAACTCATCATGTCGATGGAGGAGGAGTTCGACATGGATATTTCCGACGAGGATGCCGAAAAACTGGTCACATTTCAGGATGCGCTCGATTACATAAAAGCGCACTCATAGAGGTGCTGATTTGAAGAGACGTGTTGTCATTACGGGGATTGGATTGCTCACCCCCCTGGGGGTCGGAGTCGATGAATCGTGGAGCGCTCTGTGTGCCGGTAAATCGGGTATCGGACCGATTACCCGGTTCGATACCACCGACTTTCAGACCAAGATCGCCGGAGAGGTGAAGCATTTCAATCCAGAGGATTTCATTTCACGAAAAGATGCCAAGCGCACCCAGCCGTTTATCGCTTATGCGCTTGCGGCGTCCCGGATGGCCATGGAGGATTCGGGCCTGAACATCGATGAGGCCAACCGGGACCGGGTCGGCGTCCTGACCGGCTGCGGGCTTGGCGGCCTGAGCCTTCTCGAAGACACCTGCGAGGTCCTCCGTACAAAGGGCCCGAAGCGGGTAACGCCGTTTTTCATCCCCACCATGATCGGCAATATGGCCGCCGGGATGATCTCCATTCAGTTCGGCGCCAGGGGGCCCAATGCTTCCGTGGCCACGGCGTGCGCAGCGGGCAGCCATGCCATCGGAGACGCGTATAAGATTATCCAGCGGGGAGGTGCCGATGCGATGATTACCGGAGGTGTGGAGTCGGTGATCAGCCCGTCCTGCGTTGCCGGTTTCGGTGCCATGAAGGCGCTGTCGACCCGCAATGATGACCCGGAAAAAGCATCCCGCCCGTTTGACCGGGATCGGGACGGCTTTGTGGTCGGTGAAGGCAGCGGCATCCTGATTCTGGAAACGCTGGAAGACGCGCTGGAGCGGGGTGCCCGTATTTATGCCGAGCTTATCGGGTATGGCATGAGCGGTGACGGTCACCATATGACCGCCCCGCCCGAAGACGGCGATGGTGCGGTCCGCTGCATGAGTGCCGCGCTGGCGGATGCTGATCTATCCTACGATCAGATCGACTACATCAACGCCCACGGCACCTCCACACCCCTGAATGATCTCTACGAGACCCGGGCGCTGAAGGCGGTCTTCAAGGACAAAGCCCCCGGCATCCCCGTCAGTTCTACCAAGTCGATGACGGGGCACCTGCTGGGCGGAGCCGGCGGTGTCGAGACGGTCATCTCCACGTTGACCCTTTCCCACGGGATCATCCCTCCGACCATAAATCTGGACAATCCAGGGGAGGAGTGCGACCTTGACTACGTGCCCAATGTCGCTCGAAAGACCGACGTCAGGACAGCGATGACCAATTCCTTCGGGTTTGGCGGCACCAACGCGAGCCTGATTTTGAAAAAATACACCATGTAAACCGGATTTCCGGGCCGCGGCATGACCATACCGCGGCCGTGGCCCATCCCGCCGTTGACAGATCCGTGCCATCACCGGGTGTTGGTGCCGTCATCCCCTTAAAACCCCATAAATTGTACATTTTTTTCTTGCGGACAACAAAATGTCCGTATACAGAGAAACGTCAAGCAGATGGCCTTACCCCAAAAATCCCGGAATAGCGAGTCGGCCATGAGGACAGATATTGTGATCGGATGTGATCACGCCGCCTTTTCACTGAAAGAGACAATTAAGTCACACCTCCAAAGCAGGGGGTTGACGGTAGCCGATACCGGGGCCCACAGCGAGGATTCAGTGGATTATCCGAAATTCGGCATCGATGTCGCCCGAGCCGTATCCTCCGGTGATTTCGAAAAAGGCATTTTGCTTTGCGGCACCGGCATCGGCATGTCTATGGTGGCCAACAAATTCCCCCACGTCCGGGCCGCCCTCTGCAATGATCTTTTTTCCGCGGTCATGAGCCGGCGGCACAACGATGCCAATGTCCTGGTACTGGGCGGGCGTGTTATTGGGGATGTGCTGGCCATGGAAATCGTCGACACCTGGCTGGACACACCCTTTGAGGGGGGACGGCACCAGAGACGCCTTGACCAATTTGATACCATCGAGGACATGACGCGTGAATCTGCCGGTCATTGAAAAAACAGACCCGGAAATTGCCAGAGCCATTGCCAGCGAACACGACCGGCAGCAACGTACGCTAGAGCTGATCGCCTCGGAGAACATCGCCAGCGCAGCCGTGCTGGCGACCCAGGGCAGCATTCTCACAAACAAGTACGCCGAAGGGCTCCCGGACAAGCGGTATTATGGCGGTTGTGAGTATGTTGACGTTGTCGAGAAACTGGCGGTGCGGAGGGCCGAAACACTCTTCAACGCCGCCTATGCCAATGTTCAGCCCCACTCCGGTTCCCAGGCCAATATGGCCGTTTACTTTGCCCTGCTGAACCCCGGCGACACCGTTCTGGCCATGGATCTGGCCCATGGCGGTCATTTGACCCACGGCAGTCCGGCGAGCTTTTCGGGACGGCTGTTTCACTTCGTGCATTATGGCGTGGGGCGGCAAACCGGCCGGATCGATTATGATGAGGTTCAGCGTTTGGCCAACGAGCACCGGCCACGACTGGTTGTTGCCGGTGCCAGCGCATATCCCAGAATACTGGATTTTGAAGCATTTTCCCGGATCGCGGATTCTGTTGGGGCCTTGCTCATGGTCGACATGGCGCACATTGCCGGCCTGGTGGCCGCCGCTGTCCATCCCTCGCCGATCCCCCTCGCCGATGTCGTGACATCCACCACCCATAAAACGCTCCGGGGCCCCCGGGGTGGGTTGATTCTGGCCCGATCCGATTACGGCGATCAGCTGAACAAGCAAATCTTTCCGGGTATACAGGGCGGTCCGCTGATGCATGTCATCGCCGCGAAAGCCATCGCATTCAAGGAAGCATTACACACAGACTTTCAAGAATACCAGAAGCACGTTGTGAAAAATGCCCGAGCCCTGGCCGCCTATCTAATGGAGGCCGGGATCCATCTGGTTTCCGGCGGGACCGACAATCATATGCTGCTTGTCGATCTCAGCCAATTGGACATTACCGGCAAAGAGGCCGAAGAAACCCTGGGTCGAGCCGGAATCACGGTCAACAAGAATGCCATACCCTTTGACACCCGGGGCCCCGCCGTTACCAGCGGTATCCGGGTCGGCACCCCGGCCGTGACGACACGGGGCATGCGGGAACCGGAGATGAACATCATCGGGTCGCTGATCGTCGATGTTCTGAAAAAGGGCCGTAACAATGACCCGTTGATCCGGAAAAGCCGGGAAAAAGTACTCGAATTATGTGAGGCGTACCCTTTCGATGCCCGATAAGCCGATTCCCATATCCGCGCCCACGCCCGGGCCCGAGCCCAGCCGCCCCTCCTGGGAAAGCTATTTTATGGAGATTACCCGGCTGGTGGCCAAACGCTCCACCTGCACGCGGCGTTCCGTCGGCGCGATCATCGTAAAGGACAAGCGCATATTGTCCACCGGCTATAATGGGGCGCCCAGTGGCGTCAGTCACTGTCTGGATATCGGATGTCTGCGTGAACATCTAAACATCGCTTCCGGCGAGCGCCATGAACTCTGCCGCGGCATTCACGCCGAACAGAATGCCATCATCCAGGCGGCGTTGCATGGCGTGTCGATCAAAGGCGCCGCGCTGTTCTGCACGAATTTACCCTGTTCGATCTGTGCGAAAATGCTGATCAACGCCGGAATAAAAAAAATTGTCTACCTGTCCGGCTATGCCGACCGGATGTCTCTTGACCTGTTGGAAGAGGCGGGCGTGTCTGTTGTTCAATCCGATTTCGGGAATGAGGAGGACCGCGTATGAAATGTCCGTTTTGCGGGGAGGTTGACAACAAGGTAATCGATTCCCGGCTGAGCAAGGACGCCAGCGTCATCCGACGCCGTCGAGAGTGCCTGGCCTGTTCAAGACGCTTTACCACCTACGAACATATTGAAGAGATCCCGATCATGATCGTCAAGAAGGACGACCGCCGAGAAGTATTCAACCGGGACAAGCTGAGGTCCGGAATTCTCAAGGCCTGTGAAAAGCGGGATATCAGTGTCCACATCATAGACGAGTTCCTGGACGAGTTGGAACGGGATCTGCGGGAAACCGGGGAGAAGGAATTATCGTCTCATATCATCGGGGAACGGGTGATGATCAAGCTCCATGAACTGGATGACGTGGCATATGTCCGATTCGCGTCGGTGTACCGAGAATTCAAGGATGTAAACGACTTTGTGTCCGAACTGAAAAGCCTCTTGAGCAACCGCTGAGCTTCCCCCGGACGCCACTTCCCGCGGCAGCCCGCCTGGGATATAATGTAATGGATGACGTCGGTTACATGACAATCGCCCTTGAGCTGGCCGCCCTGGGCCGTGGCCACACATCCCCCAACCCGATGGTGGGCGCCGTCGTTGTGGATCCCAACGGCCGTGTTGTGGGAAAAAGTTTCCACGAAGCCGTCGGCAAACCCCATGCCGAAGTGATGGCCCTTCAGGAGGCCGGTTCCATGGCCAACGGGGCCACCTTGTACGTGACCCTCGAGCCCTGCAATCATTACGGACGGACCCCCCCCTGCACCGAAGCAATCTTGACCGCCGGTATCACCCGGGTGGTCGTCGCTGCAAGCGATCCCAACCCGGATGTCGCCGGTGGAGGCAGCGCTTACCTGGAAAACAACGGGATCGGCGTCACTGTGGGCGTTTGTGCGCCGGAGGCGCGGAAACTAAATGAGGCATTCAACAAATACATAGTGACCAAAACACCGTTTGTGGTCGTCAAATGTGCCGCCACCCTCGACGGACGCATCGCCACGCGATCCGGGGATTCCAAATGGGTATCGGGCGAGGCGTCTCGCCGGTTCGTCCACACCCTTCGCCATGAACTGGACGCTATCATGGTCGGCATCGGAACGGTGGTCGCCGATGACCCGAGCCTGACGGCACGAATGGACGCCGGAGACGGAAAAGACCCGGTTCGGATTATTTTAGATACCCATTTATCGATCTCGGCCGAGGCCACGCTCTTGCACCTTGACTCAACGGCTGAAACCGTGGTTGTATGTGGTTTTTCGGTATCTGACGATAAGATCGCGCGCATCCGGAAGGAAGGCGTTCGGGTCGTCACCATGGAATCCGAGAAGGGCCTGATTCTGTTAAGACCGCTGATGGCCCGTTTGGGGAAAATGGGGATCACCAGCATTCTCATCGAAGGCGGGAGTAGGATCATCGGCTCTGCGTTTCGAGAACAGATCGTTGACAAGCTGTTATTTTTCTTTGCACCCAGGATCCTCGGAGGAAACGACGGGACTCCCATTTGCAGCGGGCCGGGGCCGGAACTGATGAAAGATGCCATTCGACTGCGGGATTTGCGCGTTCATCGATTCGGCAACGACCTGATGATCGAGGGATACGTGGATTAAAATCTTTCCGAGTGTGGACAGACGCCGGGAAGGCCGTATGTTATTTCTGTGGCACCGGGATTGAGGATGCAATATCCCGCCGCCACCTGGGACAACCGTATCGGTAACGCCGAAACCATGTTTACAGGCATCATAGAGGGGATGGGGACCATCTCTGGAATCCGGCCCGGCGGCTCGGGGCGACGATTCCGGATCGATTCGGATGTGCCGTTGAAGGAGGCCCGTATTGGCGACAGCTTCTCGGTCAGCGGCGTCTGCCTGACAGCGGTATCCATTGAAGAATCCCGTTTCGAGGCGGATTTGTCCCCCGAGACGCTCTCCCGCTCCACGTTCCGTCATGCAAGGATCGGCGACCGGGTAAATCTGGAACGGGCGCTGCGCTTCTCCGACAGACTGGACGGGCACCTGGTATCCGGCCATGTGGACGGTCTTGGAACCGTCGCCGGACGCCGGAAGGCCGGCAATGCCATTATCGTGACCATCGACGTGAATCCGGAACTCGCCCGATACATGATTCCCAAAGGGTCGGTTGCGGTGGACGGCATCAGCTTGACGATAAACAGCTGCAGCCGGACCAACTTTGAGGTCAGCATCATCCCGCTGACGGCGAAATGGACAACCGTTTCAGACAAGGGGATCGGGGCGGCCGTCAATATCGAAACCGACATGATCGGAAAATACGTGGAACGATTCCTGGAGCAGAGATCGGAATCCTCCCGGAACGGTACATCGGAAATTACCAAGGAACTTTTGATCAAGAGCGGTTTTTTCGCGTAAATAAGCCGTTCGGCGGACCATGCAGGTTCTGTCAAAACAATGTTCCAATCAAGCTGGGGCGATAGCCGCCCACTGCCATGAAACAGGACAGGTCTTTGACAAAGGATTTGAAAAGGAGATCTGAGTAGATACCATGCCATTATTAACGATAGAAGAAGCCATACAGGATGTTCGAAACGGCAAACTGGTCATCCTGGTCGACGATGAGGACCGGGAGAACGAAGGCGATCTTATGATTGCCGCAGAGAAGGTCACGCCGGAGGTTATCAATTTCATGGCCACACACGGTCGCGGCCTGATTTGCCTGGCCTTGACAACGGAAACATGCGATCGCTTGGATCTACCGCTGATGGTCGACCAGAACACGTCCCCCTTTGGTACCGGATTCACAGTTTCCATCGAAGCCCGATGCGGCGTGACCACCGGGATCTCTGCCTTCGACCGGGCCACCACCATATTGACAGCGATCGCTGAGGATGCCAGCCCGCAGGATTTGGTCCGACCGGGGCATATTTTCCCTCTTAAAGCCAAACAAGGCGGCGTCATGGTCCGGGCCGGCCAGACAGAGGGATCGGTGGATTTGGCCCGGCTGGCCGGCCTGAACCCTTCCGGCGTGATCTGCGAAATCATGGATGAAGATGGAAGCATGGCGCGGATGCCGGCGCTGGAGGCATTCAGTGAACAACACGACATCGGTATTTGCACCGTTGCAGATCTGATCGAATACCGGATGCGGACCGAGTCATTTGTTCGACGCGCCGCTGAATCGGTGGTTCCCACGTCGGTGGCGGGAGATTTTCGCATTGTCGTCTACGAAAACGACGTCGACGCGTTTCAGCACATTGCGATGATAAAGGGCGATATCGAATCTGAAGAATCGGTGATGGTGCGCGTCCATTCCGAATGCATGACCGGCGACATTTTCGGTTCCCTTCGCTGTGATTGCGGCCCTCAACTGCACACCGCCATGAAACGGATCTCGGAGGAGGGCTCCGGGGTATTGCTCTACATTCGGCAGGAAGGGCGCGGCATCGGCCTGGTGAACAAAATAAAGGCTTACGCGCTCCAGGACCAGGGGATGGATACCGTTCAGGCCAACGTGGAGCTCGGTTTCAAGCCGGACATGCGGAACTACGGCATCGGAGCTCAGATTCTGGTGGATCTCGGCGTCCGAAAAATGCGCCTGATGACCAACAACCCCAAAAAAATGGTGGGTCTCGAAGGCTACGGGCTCAGCATTGTCGAGCAAGTCCAGATAGAGGTGCCGCCCAACGATCACAACCGATGTTATCTGGAATGCAAAAAATTGAAAATGGGGCATCTGCTGAACATCGATGCGAACCGGTAATAAAATCGCTTGGGCGATTTTATGAAATGCGGCTTCGCCGCTTGATAAAAACAATTCAAGACTTCGGATTGGCAACGTTCACCGTCAGCGTGTGGTACCGAGGAGGTAATATGCCGAACATCAGAGAAGCCAAGCTGCTTGCCGAGGGCAGGCGGTTTGGAATCGTCGTCAGCCGGTTCAACGATTTCATCACCGAGAAGCTCCTTCAGGGGGCGTTGGATGGTCTTGTCCGGGCAGGTGCCAACGACACGGATATCGATGTTGTTCGCGTTCCCGGGGCATTCGAAATTCCGCTTCTCGCAAAGAAGATGGCCATGACCCGGAAGTTCGATGCGATTATCTGTCTGGGTGCGCTTATCCGGGGCGCCACATCGCACTTTGATTATGTCAGCGCCGAGGTGTCCAAAGGGATCGCATCAGCGTCAATGGATTCGGAAGTACCGATTATATTCGGGGTGATTACCACCGATACCATCGAACAGGCGATCGAACGCGCGGGGACCAAGGCCGGAAACAAGGGCTGGAGCGCGGCGATGGCGGCGGTGGAAATGGCCAATCTGATGGAGGTCGTCGAATAGGCCGGATCATGGGAAACCGTCGAAGGTCTCGAGAGCTGGCGATGCAAGCTCTCTTTTACATGGACATCCGGAAAATTGCCTCCGATGCCGTTCTGGACAGCTTTTGCCGTGCGTTCGGAGATTCCCGTGATGAAGATGCGTTTTTCACTGAGCTGGTGATGGGGGTTCTCGGTTCAAAAGCGGATATCGACGCGCTGATCGAGCGGTTCTCGAGTCACTGGAAAATCAGCCGAATGTCATGTGTCGATCGAAACGTCATGCGCATCGCGGTTTACGAAATGCTTTCCCGAACGGATATCCCCTCCAAGGTGTCCATCAATGAGGCCATTGATGTGGGAAAGAAATACGGCACGGAGGAGTCCGGCGCCTTCATCAACGGCATTTTGGACAGTATCCACCTGGCCATCGAAAACCATGAGATCCAGATTCCTGCGGCAACCGCCGGCGGCGAATCCAGCAACAGAGATAACCTTGAAAAGGAACTCGCCCGATGACCCGGACCAGAGATCATCTGCAACGGCGTTGCCCTCGGTTGGGGGGCCCCGTTGAATTTTCTTACTGCCGCACCATGGGCGACAACGGGCTTCCCTGCTGGAAGGTATTCGACTGCTGGTGGGAGATGTTCGACGTCGTGGCGTATTTCAAGGGCCGACTGGATGACGAGACGTTTGAAAAAATCGCCACCGCCCGACCGAAGCCGAAGGTGACAAGTATCCTTGAAATTGTAGAACAAGCCCAAAAACGGGTGGCCGAGGATAGGGTGACGAAACCCGAAGCGATCCAGGAACACCGATTCGACCACGACGTGCACGAAAGAGAAAACAAAAGCGAAGACTAAGGACCGGCCTTCGCGGGTGTCGCGCTATCGTGGTGATTTTTCAGCACATGGAGGGTTGCATGATTGTGAAAACGCTGGCCGTTGGCCCGATCATGGCGAACTGTCATATTCTGGGGTGTGAAACAACCATGGAAGCGGCGGTGATCGATCCGGGAGATGAAGCCGACCGGATTCTACACACACTGGCAGAATCGGAGCTAACTGTTAAACTAATTCTCAATACCCATGGCCATTTCGATCACGTCGGCGGAAATCGGCGCCTCAAGGAGGCCACCGACGCTCCGTTGATGATTCACGAATTCGATGCGCCGATGCTGGCGTCGCCTTCCCGGAGCGCTTCCGCCTGGGGCCTTCGGGCCGAAGACTCCCCGGCACCGGATCAATTTCTGGAAGACGGAGACAGCGTTTCGTTTGGCGATCTCTCCCTGACGGTCATTCACACCCCTGGGCACACCCGGGGCGGCGTCTCTTTTCACGCGGACGGCGCCGTTTTTGTCGGTGACACCCTGTTTGCCGGCTCCATTGGACGCACCGATTTTCCGGGCGGAGACTACGAGACCCTGATTGCTTCCATTCAAAAAAAGCTTTTTCCCCTTGGTGATGATGTGATGGTCTATACCGGCCATGGCCCGAAAACCTCCATCGGCCGGGAGAAGCGTACCAACCCGTTCGCGCGGATCCACTAACCCGAACATTGCCTGAGATCTTTTCAGCAAATGGCTTAAAAGAAACAATATCGGTGCTTTAACGTGAAACCTGACGCATCGGTCTGCGTGGAAGATTTCTTTGGACACATTGGAGCGTTTGTATCAAACTGTATCCGTCGTTATCGATGACCCGGCGAGATCACAATCCGCGCTGCCATCGGAACGTTATTCTGACAAACGCTATAGGTGACGGGGTGTGTCCGTAGCAGAACCATCGGTATCGGTATCGATTGCGAAGACGGCCTCCCTGTTTCGATTCCGATAGCGATCCCGATACCGAGCACGGCGGGGTACGGATTTGTAACGAATCTGTCGGCTGTCCCGAATCAACCGTCTCGATCGTCGGCCACGGTTTTTCCGATCTCCACATCCCGGTACGTCAAAATATCATAGTATACCGATATCTGCCGGATATAGGTGACCGGCTCGAGTCCTCGGCAGTAGCCGTATTTTGCATACTTGTAGTACTTGGAGTAACTCAGAAGGGGCAGGGTCTGTCTGAGCGAGTCCCATTTGTTGGGGTCCAGGTTCATTTGACGGGCTAAATTCTTCGCATCCCATATATGCCCCTGGCCGACATTGTAGGCGGCCAGAGCAATAAACAGCCGATCATCGCCAATGGCTTGATCGAAATGATCGTAAAGGTCTTTGAGATGCCGGACGCCGGCCTTGACGTTCTCCCGGGGATTCAGGATATGCTTGACATTGAACTTCCTGGCCACGGTTTTGGTCAGCTGCATCAACCCGTATGCCCCGGCATGGCTTTTGGCCGCCGGGTTGAAATGGGACTCCTGATATATTTGGGCGGCGATTAGCCGCCAGTCGAACCCATACCGCTCCGCCGTCGTCTCGATCAATTTTCGGTAGCGGGGCAACCGTGTTTCCAGTCGCCGGTGAAACGTGTTCAGGTCCACATAGTCAAAGGCATCCACGCCTTCGTGGTAGCGATTGTATATCTCTTCGAATTTCCCGTTCTTCTTTATTTTGGCGAAGAACTGATTGATCCGGTGTAACAGCGACGTTGCGTCCGGGTGAACGGCCCAGCCGAGCTGCTCCAGATCGCTGATGGAATCGGCTACGATCGCCCGGGGGTAGTAGCGCCGGTTCCGCTGGGCGATGTTGGTGTCGGCGATGGTGGTTTCAATCTCGGATTCGGCGACCATTCGGATCAGCTCCTCGGTGGGTATGTCCGGATAGGTGACAATCTCCACGTCGAGTCCGAAATCCCGGAGCTGCTCCAGGCGCTCTTGATAGGAAGTCCCTCGCCGGACGTGAACCCTCCGGCCATTGAGATCTTTGACCTTTCGAACCTGCGTATTGCTTCGATGCACGATGATATGTTGGCGGACAGCGAGGTACCCCCGGGAAAAGGCAATCTGCTGTCGTCGACTGGGGGTGATCGTCATCGCGGCCGCAATAAAGTGACCCTCTCCGTCCATCAGGCTGGTGATCATTCCCTCCCAGGAATCGGCGATCTTGACATTCAGTCGAACGCCCAATTCATCGGCAAATTGTTGGGCCAGATCGTATTCAAACCCGCGCTTCTCTCCCCGGTAGAGATAGTAGCACTGGCCGTTGTTGCGGGTGATGACGGTAATCTCTCCGTTTCGAAGAATGTCGTCCAGGGTCGGCACGGCCGGCGGTGGGGGTGGAGATTCACAGGCAACGATCATCACCGCCGCCAACAGGACCAACCGGCAGGCACGCTGAAATAGATGCACCCCGGGCATCGCCCGGGGACGAAGGAGTACACGACCCATTAAAAGGCTCCCAACTGGCAGGGTTTGATCTTAATTCCCAAGGCCTCACAGGCCGCGCTGACAACCAATTTCCGGACACCGAACCTGTCGGCGATTTCCCACGCCGAAGCACACGGCAGGCGATGATCCACCAGGGCCGCCTGAAGCGCTGCCGTCATTTCGGGATTATCCGGCATTCTGGAAGAGACGATTTTTTTCTCCGGGGCGTATCCAAAAAGCCCGAGCTGACATTTGGTCAGGCGAGCATTCATCAGATCCATCGTTCTGCCCACGTCCCCGGGGGTCGCTGAAAGATCCCCGGCGACTTGGAACGCAATAGCGCAGGGAAGTTCATTGTTTTTCACCCGGGTAAGCAGCTCCCCATGGATGGTCGCATCCGGAGTGTCGGATGCATCGTGTTTTTCGGCAAACCCCTTTTTCCTGTTGGAATCCATGGCGTTTCCTCCTTATAAAATCGCTGACGCGATTTTATGTATCAGATTCGATCTGTTTTTCGCTACCGGAAGTGCGATAAAATTAAAACAGGATCTGTATAAAAATGAAAGTGCCGTATCTCCATTCTAATGTTGATGGAAAAATTTCCGAATACCCGGCAGTTTGTCGGGTTGAAGCAGGAATCCCGCTCAACGGGGCGGCAGAGGCAACATTATTATTTTTTCGCCCTCTATGCGACATCGTCGCGTTTCATAAATTCGTTCTACGATTTTATTATATCCCATGGGCAACCGATTTGCCAAGTTCGCGAGACGGCCTTGAAGTCCGACACCGTCTTTGTTATTTTAACGGTTTAGCCTGAAATTTGATTGTAGTTTGTACAAGGAAACAGACAACGATGACCATTCATCGACGAAAAACTGTGCAGATCCATGTGGGAGACGTTGCCGTCGGAGGCGCCGCACCGATTGCCGTTCAGTCCATGACCAATACACCGACCCAAGACATTGCGGCCACCGTGGACCAGATCCATCGGCTGGAGGCCGCCGGTTGTGACATCATCCGTGTGGCCGTCCAGGACGAAGAGGCGGTCGGCGCCATCCCCCGCATCAAAGAACACATCACCATTCCGTTGATCGCCGATATTCACTTCGATTATCGCCTGGCCATCGGCTCCGTAAAGGCCGGTGCGGATGGGTTGCGCATTAACCCCGGCAATATCGGCGGCTCTCGAAAAATCAAATCCGTTGTGGACTGCGCGGCGGATTACGGCATTCCGATCCGTATCGGTGTCAACGCCGGATCCCTTGAAAAGGATCTGATTCGAGCGCACGGTGGGGTCACCGCGGCCGCCATGGTCGACAGCGCCCTTCGCCACATCGATATGCTCAGGTCGTTGGATTTTCACGAGATCAAGGTGTCCCTGAAAGCCTCCGATGTCGACCGGACCGTGACGGCCTATCAGGGGCTTTCCGAAAAATCAGATCTGCCGCTTCACGTGGGGGTCACCGAGGCCGGCGGACTGTATTCCGGGATCGTGAAATCGGCCATCGGCATCGGTATGCTTCTGTCCCAGGGCATCGGGGATACCCTCCGCGTGTCGTTGACCCGTGATCCGGTCGAGGAAGTCCGTGTCGGATACGAGATCCTTCGTGCTCTCGGCATCCGGCAGCGGGGGCCGGAAATCATCTCCTGTCCGACCTGCGGCCGATGCAATATCCCGCTGTTTGATATCGCCGAGCGCGTGGAGCGGGAATTGATGACGTCCACGGCACCGCTAAAGATCGCTATCATGGGGTGTGTGGTGAACGGTCCCGGGGAAGCCAAAGAGGCGGATATCGGCATTGCCGGTGGCAACGGCATCGGCATTCTCTTTCGGAAGGGAGAAGTCGTCCGGAAGTTTCCCCAGGAAGAGCTGGCGGACGTTCTACTCAAAGAGGTGGCGGATTTCACGACCGATGCACGGTCTAAAAAAGGATCATCTCCCGATTAGTTGTCGCTTTTGAATACATAAACACTGGAAAGCCCGCTGGGAAAGGAAAACCATGGCCAAACAGGACAAAGCAGCGATTACACCGACCCGTTCCGATGATTATCCGGAATGGTATCAGCAGGTCATTAAGGCCTCGGACCTGGCCGAGCGGTCTCCGGTGCGTGGCTGCATGGTCATCAAGCCGTGGGGATATGCCCTGTGGGAAAACATCGTTCGGGTCCTCGACGACATGTTCAAGGACACCGGGGTCCGAAATGCTTATTTTCCCCTGTTTATTCCGCTGTCGTTTCTCGAACGGGAAGCCGAACATGTGGAAGGCTTTGCAAAGGAATGCGCGGTGGTGTCGCACCACCGGCTGGAAAAGGGACCTGACGGCGGGTTGATCCCGGCGGGCCGCCTGACGGAGCCGCTGATCGTCCGCCCGACATCGGAAACGATTATCGGCGATTCATTTTCCAAATGGATATCCAGCTATCGGGATCTACCCCTTCTGATCAACCAATGGGCAAACGTCGTTCGGTGGGAAATGCGTACCCGAATGTTTTTAAGAACCAGCGAGTTCCTCTGGCAAGAGGGCCACACCGCCCATGCCACGGAACAAGAAGCGATCGGACGCACAGAGTTGATGCTCGATGTGTACCGCCGTCTGGTCGAAGATCATCTTGCCATACCGGTCATCAAGGGGAAAAAATCCGCCGCCGAACGATTCCCGGGGGCCGTCGACACGATGACCATTGAGGCCATGATGCAGGATCGGAAAGCCCTTCAGGCCGGAACATCACACTTCCTGGGACAAAATTTCGCCAGGGCCTCGGACATCCGTTTCCAAACCGCTGAAGAGTCCGAGGCGTATGCCTGGACGACTTCCTGGGGTCTATCCACACGTGTCATCGGTGGCGTCATTATGACCCACGGGGACGACGACGGCATCATCCTGCCGCCGAGGGTCGCGTCGGCCCAGGTGGTGCTCATGCCGATTGTTCGGAAGGACAAGGATCGCCCCCGGGTGATGGACTATGTCGATCGCCTGGCCGATGCGCTGTCGTCCCAAATGTACAACAACCGAGCTGTCGGAGTTGAAGTGGATACACGGGACATCGGCGGGGCCCGGGGATGGGACTGGATAAAGAAAGGCATCCCGCTGCGGGTCGAGATCGGCCCCAGGGATATCGACGGAGACAGTGTGTTTGTGGCCAGACGTGACAAACCCCATCGCGACCGTCAGTCGATCGCCAGAACGCGGTTCATCGACACCGTCACGGATCTTCTGGAAGAGATACAGGGAAATCTGTTGGAACGGGCCCGTACCTATCGGGATGAGCATCTTCAGGATGTCGATGACAACGTCGCCTTTTATGACTTTTTCACACCCTCCGATAACGAGCATCCGGAGATACATGGTGGGTTTGCCCGGGCCCACTGGTGCGGTTCCCCGGCGTGCGAAGAGAAGATCAAAGACGATCTGGGGGTGACGCTCCGGTGCATCCCGTTGGATCGTCCGGATGACAAGGGTCCATGCATCTGCTGCGAAGGCAACAGCCAGGGGCGGGTGATCTTTGCCAAAGCGTATTAGGTTCGCCCGTGGGCCCGTTCGCCCGTCTGCCAGAGTGCCACTGATGGGGACTGCTCTGCTTGTGGGTCTATCGGGCAAAACCGGCAAACGGGAGGCCGTCGCAGCATTGCGACGGCAACGGGCAAACCTTTTTTAAAAAGCCATGATTCGTATCAACGATATACTGGATCGGATTTCCGACTATTATCCAGAGGGAAATCTGGACATCATCGATCGTGCGTATATCTATTCGGCGCGCGTTCATGATGGGCAGGTGCGCCTGTCCGGAGAACCTTACCTGTCCCACCCGCTGGAGGTGGCCGGCATACTCACGGAAATGAAGCTGGATGTCGAAAGCATCGCGGCCGGTTTGCTCCACGACGTTATTGAAGACACCCACGCCACTGCCGAGGAGATCGAAAAGATTTTCGGCCCGGAAATCCGGCGCATTGTCTCCGGTGTAACCAAAATCAGCACACTTCCCCTGTCCAGTTCCAGAGCACGTCAGGCCGAAAGCATCCGGAAAATGATTCTGGCCATGGCCAACGACATCCGGGTCATTTTAATCAAGTTGGCCGACCGCCTGCACAACATGCGGACCCTGAACTATCACACCACCGAGAAAAAGAAACGATCCATCGCCCGGGAAACCCTGGACATCTATGCCCCAATCGCTTCGCGGCTCGGTATCTATTGGGTAAAAAAGGAACTTGAAGACAACAGCTTCCGGTATCTGTTCCCGGAAGAACACAACCGGATCGAGAATCCCGTTCACGCCGACCGCGAAGAGCATGATCAGTATATCGAGACCGTCCAGGGTATGATCTCCCATAAAATGAACGAGGCCGGTCTTCCCGCCGAGGTGAAGGGGCGGTACAAACATTCGTTCAGCATCTACCAGAAGATGCTTTCCCAGAACCTGCCCTTTGAGGAAATCTTTGACATCATCGCGTTTCGCATCATCCTGGATACTATCGGCCAGTGTTACGAGGCGCTGGGGGTTATCCATTCCACATGGCGGCCCATTCCCAAAAAATTCAAAGATTACATCGGCATGCCGAAACCAAACATGTATCAGAGCCTGCACACCACGGTGGTCGGCCCCTTTGGGGAGCGGATGGAGATTCAGATTCGCACCCGGGACATGGACCGGGTCGCCAAGGCCGGGATCGCCGCGCACTGGAGCTACAAGGAGGGCCGGCAGGTTGACGAGAACGCCAGCCATACCTTTGCCTGGATTCAAAATCTTGTCGAAAACCAGGCGATCTTTAAAAACCCGGGGGAATTCCTGGAAAATGTCCGCATCGACCTGTTCCCGGATGAGGTCTATGTGTTTACCCCCCAGGGTGAAATCAAATCATTGCCCAAGGGCGCCACGCCGCTGGACTTTGCCTATCTCATTCATACAGAGGTCGGCAACCAGTGCACCGGTGCAAAGGTAAACGGGCGGATGGTGCCCCTCAAATACGAGCTGCAAACCGGTGAAATTGTTGAGATCGTCACCATGAAGGGCAGCCATCCGAGCAAGGATTGGCTCAGCTTCGTCAAGACGGTCAAGGCCCGGTCCAGAATCCGCCAGTGGATTAAAATCCAGGAGAAGGAACGGAGTCTCAGCCTGGGCCGGGAGATGTGCAAAAAAGCGTTCCGCAAATACAAGATGAACTTCAGCCAGGCCCTCAAATCCGATAATATGGTCGATGTGGTCAGGCATTTTGGTTTCAAATCCGTAGAGGATCTCATTGCCAGTGTGGGCTACGGCAAGATTACGCCCCTCCAGATCGTTCGTCGGTTCGAGGAGAAACCCGAAACCGAAGAACCGGAAAGCGTCCTTGTCAGCCGGGCCGTGGGCCGGAACCGGAGGAAGAAAACCGGCGGCGGCGTAGTCGTCCAGGGCCTGGATGATATCCTGATCAAATTTGGAAAATGCTGTCAAGCGGTTCCCGGGGACCCCATCATCGGCTACATTACCCGAGGTCAGGGTGTCACCGTGCACCGGGCCAATTGTACAAACGCCTTGCGGTTATCGCCGGAACGGCAGATCGAGGTGGAATGGGATTCGGCGATGAAGGAGACCTATCCGGTCAAAATTCGGGTCCTCTCATTCGATCGGGTCGGTTTGCTGGCAGACCTGACCGCCAATATCAGCAAAAACGACGCAAATATCCTGAGCCTGAAAACCGAAACTCTGGAGAACAAGACGGTGGACAGCCTGTTTGTCCTCGCTGTCGAAGACACGGCCCATTTGGAGCGGGTTTTGGCGGACGTTCGGAAGGTTAAACTGGTTCAGGATGCCAAACGGATCGGCTCATAGCCTTGCGGTGCAATGTTAGGCTTAGGGGGCTTTGACGACAGAGCCTGATTTGATACACGATGTGCACACCAGCATTCTACGGACCCGTCCGTCATGCACGGCGCGCACCCGCTGGAGGTTCGGGTTGAAACGACGTTTGGTGACATTATGGGCGTGGCTGATGTTATTGCCCGTCATCGGCTTCTTTCCGCAAATATCGCACACTTTGGACATGGTCTGTTCCTTTAAGAAATTTACCTTGCTGCAAAAGAGAGTTAGCTAACCCATTATTTCCGAGTTGTAAAGCTTTTTAATGGGGTTGGGGGGTTTTGCTGAGGGGCAAATCTTCCCACAGGTCCCTGCCTTTTGGGGCTTCCTCTTTGGATTCGGTAAGCGCTTTCTGTCCGCCCATCTCCTGTTTTTGAATTTCTTCCTCGCAACGGGTGATATATTGAAGGGCCTCGAAATGGATCCCGACATCCGGATACTGGATAACGATCGACTCAAATCGTTTTAGCGCCGCCTTGTAATGTTTCCCTTTGTAATAGAACAGGCCCACATAATAATCGTGCCCGGCAAGGCTCTTCAGGCAGGCTTTAATATGGCTTTCCGCCTGGCGGGCGTAGGCGTTGTTCGGGTGCTGTTGGAGAAGCCGTGAAAATGTTTTCAACGCGTTCTGGGCAGTGGTCTGGTCCCGGTCCACCGTATCGATCTGATCAAAGTAAGACCTGCCGATCTGGTAAACGACATACGGCACCGCCTCGTTTCGCGGGTGCAGGTTCTCGAACTCCTCGTAGGCAAATATGGCATCTTCGTATTGTTTGAGCTGGTAATGGGAGTCGGCGATTTTTAACTCCGCCAGGATGGCGTACTTGCTGAAAGGATACCAGTCCCGGAGCTGTTCGAAGGCCTCAATGGCCTTTTTGTAATTTCCGGCGTCGTAATGATCAACACCCTCGCTGGCCAGCTCAAGGGCCGGTTTTTCAGATTTCTTCCCGCGGAACAGGGAACAGCCGGAGACAACCAGCGTCAGGCCAGCAAGAACGACGCATAGGAGTCTCATGTGCACATTAACAGAATAAAAGGTAGGCATGATTCAGTCGAACGACGGCATGATGCAGCCGTATGCTTATGCCGGTCGGAAAACGAATAACCAACGGCGGCCCTTATGAGCCGCCGTCGAAACGCATCTCCGCCAGATTACAGGACTCCGTTGATCGCTTCTTCCAGTTTTGATTTCGCCACAATGCCGGTAATCTGCTCGGCCACTTCACCGCCCTTGAAGAGGATCAGGGTCGGAATGGCCCGGATGCCATATTTTCCTGGAGTCACAGGATTGTCGTCGACATTGCATTTGGCAAATCGGACTCTGTCGCCAAAAACCCCGGCCAACTCTTCGACCACCGGCGCGATTGCCCGGCACGGACCACACCAGGGAGCCCAGAAGTCCACCAGAACCGGCATCTCCGAATTCAGCACCTCTGCTTCGAAATTGCCGTCATCAATTTCGTTTATACCTTCCGCCATCGCAAGTATCCTTTCTAACGGGTAAAAATAAATTCGTCAGATGATAGTCGCGTTACCGATGATTGTCAACCTTGGCGGATGCCGATCTGTGGCGAATTGACAGGAGAATCCGCTTCTGTTAGCAGCAGTCTATGTCCAAAAATACGCGCATGACAGGAAACCTTCGCATCGGGGCTCTGATATCCGGAAGCGGTTCAAATCTGCAGGCGATCCTTGACGCCTGCGAATCGGGAAAAATATCCGGCACCGTGGTGTTTGTCGGTTCCGACAATCCGAATGCCACGGGGCTGCAGCGCGCATCAGACCGGAATATACCCACCTTCGTGGTCGACTATGGAACGATCATACGCAGGCACCGGGAAAACCCGGAAAGGTTTAATGCCCCCGATGCGGCGGATATCCAGACGGCCATGGGCCGCCAGCATCTCATGCCGCAGGAGGCGGACCCGGCAAAGCGTCTGCAATTTTTCTCGACCCGCGCCGCCGCCGAGGCAGAGCTTCTGTTGAACATGGCCGCCCACCGGTTTGATCTTCTCGTATTGGCAGGATTCATGAGGAATCTCACACCCTACTTTATCGATCGGGTAAACAGCGACCCGACCCACCCCCGGATCATGAACATCCACCCGGCACTGCTGCCCGCGTTTGCCGGAGTGGATGGGTACGGCGATACGGTTCGATACGGTTGTAAAGTCGCCGGGTGCACGGTTCATTTTATCGATTACGGGGAAGACACCGGCCCCATCATCGGACAGAAAGCCTTCGCCATTGCAGAAACAGATTCGTTGGACACGGTCCGGAAAAAAGGCCTGGAGCTGGAGTGGCAATTATATCCGGCATGTATTCAGCTCTTTGCAGAAGGTCGTCTCCAGGTCATGGAAGCGGTCCATCGTTTGAAAAACGGGACGGAGGTTCGCCGAAAAACAGTCCGCATCCTTCCACCCGGTGACCTTGCCGGCACGTAGCCTGGCGTGAGGATATCGAGGCGTATTACGGATAACGAACCATCGTCGCAGCCAAGAAATACATTCCGTTTGACGTATAACGGGATCCGGCATTGCCGGCTTAGGTAATCACCGCGAAGCCACCCGCTGCCGCCCAAGCCGGGGCCGGGCAAGCGGAGCGCGCAGAGGCGATTTTTATTTTCCGGAATTCTTGCGGGGAAATCTGTAAATAAGCGGCCTCAGAAAAACAAGGAGTCCCCATGAAAAACAACCCCATCGGCCAGCGGATCCGGCACCAGATGGCCGGCAAAGGTTTCACGGTTGAGAAACTCGCCGGCCGTACCGGCCTGGCGAAGTCCTTCCTGGAGGGACTTCTCCAAGACAATGTATCTCCATCCCTCGGCCCGCTGCTAAAGGTGTCCCGGGCCCTGGGCGTCAGCCTGGGCGGTATTCTTGACGATCATCCAAAAACCGATCCGCTGATTGTGCGCCGAAACCAACGGGCGCAAAAGCTAAGTATGCTCAGGGAAAAAGACTCGCCTGTGGCCTCCAAATTCTACTCTCTGGGAACCGGAAAGACAGATCGCCATATGGACCCCTTCTTCGTGGAGCTGCTGCCTGAATCATCGAAGGATAAGACGCTGTCCAGTCATGAGGGGGAAGAATTCATTATCGTCTACTCAGGTAACGTGGAAATCATTTACGGGGATGACGTGTTTCAACTCGAATCCGGTGACAGCGTCTATTACAATTCCAGCGTCCCCCACAACGTCAGCTGTCTTGGCGATCAGATTGCGACTATTTATGCGGTGCTCTTTATCCCCGGGTAAATTCGCTCCGCGAATTTACACATGGCGGCCGTTGCCGCCGGCAAACCAATGGGATCGGCAACCACGCGATGCCTGTTACAGGACATGGCGTAAAACGGGGAACCCCTAAGAAATCTGGCGCCAGGGAGGGAAAACAACTTGCCCTGAACGATCACGGAACAAAAAAAACCTACTCCGCAACTCGGACACAACGAAAACCCAGATAGTTTAGACGGGTATGCGGCGGGCGGTCATATCGAAAGGCACAGCGGGCCACCTTTTTATTGACAAACCAGGAGCCGCCGCGAAGCACTATTCCGGAGCCGTCTGGATCATACGCGGACGCAGTCCATTCAAACACATTTCCGGCCATATCATGGCAGCCTTCCGGGCTCACCCCCTTGGAAAATTTTGTGACCGAGGTGGTCTGCTCGAAACCGCTCTCCGCGGTATTGCAGCGCTTTTCATCAAACGTATTTCCCCACGGGTACTCCCGACCGTCCGTTCCCCGACCGGCCCGCTCCCACTCTTCCTCTGTCGGCAAGCGGTATGTAATTCCTTCCTCTGCTTCGGCGGTCAGCCATTTGCAAAACGCCTCGACTTCATACCTGGAGACCCCGATCACCGGCCGGTCATCTGCCGTCCATGCCGGGTATTTCCATTGGCTTGGACTGTCGATGTCATGGCTTTCCCGCCATTGCCATCCTTCCTGGCTCCAGAACTCTTCCCTGAGATACCCGCCGCTTTCCACAAACGGACGGTACCGGCTGTTGGTAACCGGGTAGATGTCAATGGCATAGGGGGTTTCGATCACGTGCGTTTCCTGGTCGTCGCCGAATAAAAACGGGCCCGGTGCGATTTCCGCCATGGCGGTAAAATCGATCACCGGGGTGCGCCGCTCCCCGGACACCCTTTCGTGAGCTGCGCCGTAGGATATCATCAGTTGCTGCAGCGTTGCTTCGGGGGCATCAAATTCTTTGAGAATTGAGACCAGGGCGGCATCCCGGAGGTATGCCCGCAAAGATTCCGGCACCGCTGCCTGCTCGAGCAGTTCGTCCGTCGGCTCCCGACTTCCCTCGGAGCCCATGGCCGCCTCAAGCAACTCAATTTTCTTTTTCAGAAGCGGCAGAGCGGACGGGTTCTCCCGAAGTTCCTGAAACAGCCTCGGAAACGCAAACTCGATACTGTACCAACACAGCAGGTGCCGAGGACTCACGTCCAAGCGGCGATTGCGGAGGATACCTTCTCTCAGGGACAGGTTGTTGAGAAATCTTTTCAGCCGCCTGGGGTTGTTTCCCATGGCGGACATCACCGGGCCCATGACGTCCGTGGCGCCTTTATGGACTTCCGGACTCAGATCGGCCAGAAAGCCCAGGAAGTCGTGATCTGAAATTTGGGGCAGATGATAACTCACGTGGATCATTTTTTCCATGAATCGGAGAGCAGCCTTTTCCGTATATCGGGTCTTTAAGGCATTTTTGACCAGATCGAATTGGGCACCGATGACAAAAATCCAGCCTTGGCGATCCATGAACAGCTTGATGGTCTCAAGAACCCGGACCAGCTGCTCTTCAGGGCACCGGTCCAGCTCGTCGATGAAGACGACCATGGCCCCGGTCCGATCCTCGGCGGCTTCGGACATCGGAAACTGCGGTTGCCAGTTAATATATTCCCATATGAGTTGCTCGAAGTTAACCATGAAGGATTCGTCAAATCCGAGTCGATCGTGATGGGGAACCCGGTCGAACACTTCTGTGATATCCACTGTCCCATCGAGAAGTCGACCCAGATATTTTGTTGATTTCAAAAATTGAAACCTCTGGACGCCTTCGGTCATTGCGGCCTGGCACCAGAGCAGAAAACCGTCCGCTTCCATGGTTCTCAAGACCGTCTCGAAAAGGTCCGCTAAAATTTGGTCATTCTTCCGGTATGTCCATGCCTGGTACCAGATCGTTTTGTACGGGCGGGAACCAAGCTGGTAAGGTTCGGAATCGTCCGATAAAAATCGTCGGGTGGTTTCCATCAGGGTTGTTTTGCCCGATCCCCAGGAACCGAAAATACCGATGATCAGAGGCGTTTCATTCTTTCCAAAGGAAATCAATTCGGCAAGGGTCCGTGCATCGGCGTCAAAACCGAACGCCACCTCGTCCCTTTCCGGCTGGTCGCTGATGACATACACCGGTTTTTCGTCAGCCATGGCAATTCTCCGTAATAACGCTCGCGCAGCCCCGAGGCCGGAGCCCCCGATTGCTGGCAACCCCTGAAGGGGATTTTCCGTTACGCTTCGTGAAGATGTCCAACGATATGCCCAAGCTCCGGAAATATGAGCGCCCGGCAGGCGAGCTTACAAGCCTTCAGACTGCCGGGCATACAAAATACGACGGTCCCGCAGACAACTCCGGCGGTGGCACGGGAGAGAAGAGCTGCCGAATCAATATCTTCGAAGCTGAGCTGGGAGAAAATCGTTGCAAACGCCGTCAGCTCCTTATCGAACAGGGGGCGAACCGCTTCGATGGTCACATCCTTGGGGCTGATTCCCGTACCGCCGGTCATCAGGATGGCGTCGGGTGCATCCGCGTCGATCGCTTGCCGCAGTGTTTTGGAAATCATCTCCGCGTCATCGGGTATCACCGTATACAGAACCACCCGATGCCCCTCTTTGCGGGCACGTTTTCCGATCCACTGGCCGCTGATATCATCGGCAGCCGTCCGGGAACTGGATATGGACAGAATACCGAGCCGGACCGACTCCGGGGCGGACATTTTATGCGCTTTGTGTCCCATGATCGTTATCTTCCAGCGTTTGAGCCAACCCCCGTGTGGCAGGAAACCATTTTCGAGACGTTTTACTGGGAATTCTCGACGATCACCTGATCTTGGCCGTCGCTTTCCGATAGAAGCACGTTGATGGTTTCGGATCGTCGGGTCTCGAGGAACTTGCCCACGTAATTGCCTTCAATGGGCAGTTCGCGATGACCTCGGTCCACCAGAACCGCCAGCTCGATGCGGTCGGGCCGACCAAAGTCCATCAGCGCATCCATGGCGGCACGGATGGTGCGGCCGGTATAGAGAACATCGTCGACCAGAATAATCCGCGCCCGCTCGATGGGAAACCCGATTTCTGTCGCCCGCACTTCGGGCTGATGATGGATGCGGGTCCAATCGTCCCGATAGAGATTGATGTCTATTTCTCCCGTAGGGACACTAATTCCGTCGATATCCTCTATTTTCTCACTGATGCGGCGGGCAAGATAGACACCCCGCGTCTTGATTCCGATCAGCGAAAAGTTGTCCGCGCCTTTATGAACCTCGAGGATTTCATGGGTCATGCGCGTCAGAATCCGATCGATGTCCCGGACACCCAAAAGAATATTTGCATCGTTCATGGCGAATTCTCCCATGTCGAAAAGGTATTTTATATCTCAAGCCATGGTAGAGATCAAGGTCCGAGTGGCGACAGACAATCGCCTTGATCCGGACAAGAAATTTTCCTATGCTCCGGAACGTTGGTGTGAACCTGTTTCAAAACGATACATGTCGAGTCTACCCCATGGAGCCCTGTACCGGTGTGATTTTAGCCGGGGGTCGCAATACCCGATTCTCCGGTGAAAACAAGGCCTTTGTGTCTGTCGGCGGCAAACGGATGGTCGATCGGATATACGGGGTCTTTTCGAAGATCTTCGATGAGATCCTGATCGTGACCAACGACCCCCTGGACTACATCGATCTGGATGCGTCTATCGTCGGAGATATCTATCCGGTCCGGAGCTCATTGACCGGAATCCATGCCGGTCTTTTCTATGCATCCCGGCCCCACGCCTTTTTCAGCGCATGCGATACACCCTTCATCAGCAGAGATCTCCTTGTCGGCATCATGACTGAGGTGGACCCCTCCCACGACATCGTTCTTCCGGAAACGGAAGCGGGACTGGAACCGCTCTGCGCTGTCTACTCCAAACGATGTTTGCATATTATCGAAACGCTCATTCGGCAAAACACGTTTAAAATTCAGGCGCTGTTCCGGCGCGTCCGACTCAAGAAATTGCCGCCGGATCGCATCGCTCGCCTGGATCCCCACGGATTTTCGTTTTTCAACGTGAACTCCCATGAAGATCGATCACGGGCGGATCGTGTCGCCGCCGGTCTACAGAGGGAAACCCAATAGAACGGGGAACCACCGTACATGCAAACCTTGTCGGACGTCGTGACGATCGTAAAGCGGCATCCGGATTTTGCCAACGCCGGAATGCTACTTTGCCACAACGGGGTTGTCCGGGCCACCTCCCGGGACGGACGCCCCGTTTCAGGCTTGCGGGTCTCGGTAAACCATGAGAGGCTGGCAGCTATGCTCGCGTCCCATAGAAAGCGTCCGGGCATTGTGGACATTCAGGTGGACATCGCCGAGGATACGGATCTTTCCGTCGGGGAGGATGTCATGGTGCTCGTGGTGGCCGGCGATGTTCGGGAGAATGTCATCCCTGTTCTCAAAGAAACACTGGATGCCGTCAAGATGACGGTGACCCGGAAAACAGAGTATTTTGTTTCGGAGAGGATGTCATGAGCCGGTTGACACATATCGACAGCGATGGACATGTTCGGATGGTGGATGTGACCGGAAAGGAGCCAACGTCCCGTCAGGCAATAGCGAAAGGCCGCATTACCATGACACCGGAATCCTTTGCACGGATTCGGGAAGGCCGCATTGCAAAAGGGAATGTACTGGAAACCGCCCGAATCGCCGGAGTGATGGCAGCAAAAAAAACAGCGGACCTGATTCCCATGTGCCACCCCCTGGCAATCGCCCATGTTCAGATCGATTTTTTCCCGAAGCCTGAATCAAACGCCATTGAAATAGCATGCTCGGTGCGGCTTGTCGGTCGAACCGGAGTGGAAATGGAAGCGTTGACCGCCGTATCCGTTGCCGCGCTGACCATATACGATATGTGCAAGGCCACGGATCGGGAGATGGTCATTTCCGACATCCGGCTGATGGAAAAATCGGGCGGTAAAAGCGGCATCTATAAACGGAAAGAGCCCTAATGTCCGGTCCGCCCATTCATTGCCGCACCGTTTGCCGGGGATGGATAGTCCTCTTTCTCCTCATGTGCCTGGGCGTCCTGTCAAGCTGTGCCGTAAAAACGGCCCGGCCGCCTGCGGTCGAGCCTCCTCCTTTAGAGAGGCTGGCGGCAACGCGGCTACCGGATGTCTCCGATGATATGACCACCGACAGCCTGGACCATGCCATTTTTCAAAGTTTGACCTACCTGAACCGTATCTCCCCGGATCGGGAATTTTCATTCGGAAAGGACCGGTACACCACCGCCCAGGTGATCCGCTCCCTGGAAACGTTCAGAGACTTTCTCAACACGTCGCCGTCTCAAACAGCCCTAACAGACTTTATCCGCCGTCGGTATATTCTCTATCGTTCCGTGGGATCGGATCGCTCAGGAAAGGTCCTGTTTACCGGCTACTACGAGCCGTTTCTTCAGGGCAGCCGGGATAAAAGCGAGCAATTCCGTTTTCCGGTCTACAAAACACCCGACGATCTGCTGAGCATCGACTTGTCGTTGTTTTCACCACGCTTCAAGGGAGAGCGGATTATTGCCAGGTACGAGAACGATCAGGTGCTCCCGTACCATGACCGGAGGAGCATCAGTGAAAAATGGATTCTCGAAGGCAAGGCCGACATCCTGGCCTGGGTCAACGACCGTGTCGATCTCTTCTTTCTTCAGATCCAGGGCTCGGGAAAAATTTTTCTGGATACCGGCGACATCATCAATGTTCACTATGACGCGACCAACGGACATCCCTACCGAAGCATCGGAAAACTGCTCATCGATGAGGAAAAAATTCCCCGCAGCGAGATGTCCATGCAACGCATCCGTGCGTACCTGAGCGACCACCCGGAAGAAATCTCCCGCATTCTGACCTACAATCCCAGCTACATATTTTTTTCCGAGCAAAATGGGGGCCCCCGCGGTGCCATCGGCGTTGAGCTGACACCCGGCCGATCCCTGGCCACCGATCGTCGTCTGTTTCCGCCCGGCGCACTGGCATTTATCCGGACCGAAAAGCCGCTGGTCGACGCTGAGCATCGAATCACCGGCTGGACCGCAATGCAGCGTTTCGTGCTGAACCAGGACACCGGGGGTGCCATTACAGGCCCCGGCCGGGCAGACCTGTACTGGGGACACGGCCCCTATGCGGAAGTGGCCGCCGGGCACATGCAGCACGCCGGGGAGCTCTATTTTCTGGTGCTCAAACCTGACATTGGCGAGTGATCCATTTCCGAAATGATCGTTTCCGAAACAACCTGGAACGTTGACAGCAGGCAGTGAACCATGTATCTCAGAGCGGTTCATCAATAACGGATACATCGCTTTACGGCACCGCATCTGTGGTGATAACGCATTCCCAGGGGGGGTCTTGAATGTTCGGCATCGGCTTACCGGAGCTGATCCTGATTTTGGTCGTTGCGCTGGTCGTCATCGGTCCCAAGAAACTACCGGATGTGGCCAAGGCGTTGGGCCGTGCCGCGGGAGAGTTTCGTCGTGCGACCAGTGATTTCAAGGACGCCATCGATCTGGACGAGGATCTTCGAGAGCTGAAAGATGTAAAAGAGTCCATATCGGACCTAAAAGACGGTGTTCGCAGCAAAATATCCTTTGACGACATCACCAGCGGGCTGTCGTCCGCCGGGAACGCCGATGACAACAAGACCACCGAAACACCGAAAACATCCGATGATGTGATCGACGACTCCGCCGCCGTGCCTGACGGGGCGACACTCCCCGACAGCGACACCGCCAACGACACCCCACCTGTTGATCAAAAGGAACCCGACCCGAATGCCAGAGGATGAAAAACTGCCGTTTACCGGTCATCTGGAAGAGCTCAGAAAACGGCTGCTCATCTGTATTTATGCCGTCGCCGGTGCATTTGTGCCGGCCTACCTGTTTAAGGAGCAGCTCTTCGAAGTTCTGATGAGCCCCTTGATCCGGGTCATGGAACCCGGGGACAAACTGGTGTTCACCGGGCTTCCGGAAGCGTTCTTCACATATCTGAAGGTGTCTTTTCTGGCCGCCATCCTGGTGGCGGCGCCCATCATTTTGTACCAGTTCTGGATGTTTGTCGCGCCCGGACTCTATACCAAAGAACGCCGGCTGCTGCTGCCCGTTGTGTTTCTTTCGACCGTTTTTTTCCTGGGCGGTGCCCTGTTCGGATATTTTGTGGTCTTTCCCTGGGGATTTAAATTTTTTCTCGGCTTTGCAACGGAATGGATCCGGCCGCTGCCGTCCATGAAAGAGTACCTGTCCTTTTCCTCCAAACTGCTTTTGGCCTTCGGTCTGGTGTTCGAACTTCCCCTGGTGGTCACGTTTATGGCCAAGCTGGGGCTGGTGTCCGTCGATTTTCTGAAGAAAAACCGCAAATATGCCCTGCTGCTGTTTTTCGTCGGCGCGGCCATCCTGACCCCCCCGGATGTGGTCACCCAGGTGATGATGGCGATGCCGTTGATGCTTCTATATGAAATCAGCATCATCGGGGCCCGCATTTTCGCCCGCAAACCGATCGATACGGAGACCGAAACCGATGAGAAAACGGCCTGAGGGTCCCCATTCACGACAGGCCGGCGTTTACCTGACAAAATTCGCTGTTAACGCCCATTCTGATTGACAGCACGAGCAGTCCTTGATAGTCTTCTCTGGATTTTCTGGTCGCGGACGAGGAACGGGGAAACACGGGGAAAAGGAGGTGAATGGCATTTATGAATAAACGGTCTATAGCGCTGATGATCGGGGTTGCGATGGTTGCCGTCCTGTTTGCTGCAGCCGCCGTGGTGGCCGGCACCGAGGTTGCCGACACCATTACGTTTAAGCCGCTGCTGGACAAGGGCAAATACAAGGACAAGATCGCCGTGCTGAGCCATAAAAAGCACGTGGCAGAGTACGGGGCCGCGTGTGGTGACTGCCATCATGACGACAAGGGCAAACCTCTCGACCTTAAAGAAGGCGACAACGTTCAAAAGTGCATTGAGTGCCACACAAAGCCGGGCGAACGGCCAAAAGGAAAAGGTGCGCCGAAGCTGTCCAAAAAGGAGCGCCTGGAGTATCACGCCGAGGCATTCCACTACAATTGCAAGGCTTGCCACAAGGCGTATAATAAAAAGAATAAAACAAAGGCGGCCCCCACGACCTGCACCAAGTGTCACGTAAAACCCTAGTCGCCGGAACAATTTCACTAAAAGGGGGGATCCGAAACCATCGGATCCCTCCTTTTTTTATTTATAGCAGTTGACATAAATATGTTCCGGTTGAGGGTAGGGTCCAGGTTTCGGAACGAAATTCCGACAAATGCTATAGAATTTAGATATGTTGCTGGAGTCCTTTCCCAGAAGCCCCTCTCAGGGATTCTGGGAAACATACCGTTCCTCTGCGCCCTCTGCGACTCTGCGGTCATCGTTTCCATATGTCTGCAAACGGAACATATTTAGGACATCCAGGATAGAGCAATTGTCAGGGCACCGTTCAGATTTGTGGATTGTTGGTGCGGTTGAACGTTGCGGCGTCATCGATATGGGTATCGATATCGAAGGGTGGTCTTGGGCGGTTACGATTCCACTGGCGGCAGTGACCCCGATGCACGCATCGTCAACCGGAACGGCGATCCCGGTGCTGTTTCGCCTGCCGCACGATCCCATCCGCCCATTGCGGCGTTCCGAGGGCATGAATGTGGGAATAGGTCGCGAGCACGTTTTTGGACATCACGCCGTCGCGACCATTGACAAGGCCGCTGCCGCGTTCCATGGCAAAGGCCATGTCGTGATCGTTACCCCGGAATTCCAGAACCGTTGAATAGTGAAATTCATGCCCCGTCAGCCGGCTGCCGACGTCATAAAAAGGGTTCGGCCGATCCACCGTGAAAATGGTATAGCCATGGCCCTGGGGCCGCCTTGAAAATCCGTAGACAATAGGAAGCACCCCGGCCATGGGGAATCGGCCCGCATCCAAAACCAGTTCTTCGCCTAGATACATCAAGCCGCCGCATTCCCCATAGATGGGCAGCCCCTTGTCGGCCAGCTGCTTTAACTCCCGGCGGAACTGACGATTCTCTGCCAGGGCGGCGGCATGGGTCTCAGGAAACCCGCCCCCGATATAAATGGCATCCACCGGCGGAATTGTGTTCTGCTCCAGGGGGCTGAAAAAGACAATATCGGCACCGGCGGCGGTCAGGGCGTCGATATTTTCCGGATAATAAAATTGAAAGGCCGAATCGCGAATGACGCCCACCCGGGGCCGCCCGGCCGCCGAGTCCGTTGCCGTGTGCCGGGCCTCGCGTCCCTCCGGTGTGACCGGGTCTGTTGTAGCTTCCAGTGTCAACGCCGATTCCGAGGCAACCGATGCCAGGGTGGTCATGTCAAGATACTTGGCGGCCATTTCAGCCGCGGCGCTTACGGAGTCCTTGGCCCAGTCGTGTTCCGGGGTGGGAACCAGCCCCATGTGCCGCTCCGGAAAATCTTCCGACTTCAGCTTGGGTACCGCTCCGACAACGGGAATCCCGCAATGGGCGTCGATGCTGCGTCTCAGGATACTCTCGTGCCGGGTCCCGGCCACCCGGTTGAGCACCACCCCCCGAATGTGCACCTCCGGATCGAACTGTTCGCATCCGGCCACCACAGCGGCCATGGTCCGGGTAATCTTGGTGGCGTCGACACTCAGGATCACCGGCATTTTCAGGAGTTTGGCCAGCTCCGCCGTGCTGGCGGTCCCTTCCGGATCGATGCTGTCGTAAAGGCCCCGATTGCCTTCGATGACCGCCATATTGCCCATCGCCGCCCGGGAGATAAAGTGCTCGATGATATGGTTCTGGGGTATGAGAAAGGTGTCCAGATTATAGCAGGGCCGACCTGCCGCCAGGGCAAGCCAGCCCGCATCGATATAGTCCGGACCTTTTTTGAAAGGGGTGACGTGTTTTCCCTGTTTCCGCCACGCCGCGATAATTCCAACGGATAGAATTGTTTTGCCGGAGCCGCCGCGCAACCCGGAGATGACAATCCGGGGCGGCACAGGGTGTTTCTGCAACATTGGCGCTAATGAGATAAAACGATAACGAACGGTTTAGTCTTCGTGCTCTGCCGATGCTTGTTTCCCGGTGCCCGGCAGGCCGTAAAGGGAGGTGCTGCCGGAGGACCAATACTCGAGCACCTGTTCTTGAACCATCCGGTTCACGTACTTTTTGGCCGCTCTCGGCTTTTCGCCGATAAGCTTGGCAAGATCGTTGAAATAGAATTTCGATTTGGTCTTCTGTTTCTTGGTCAGACCTTCAACGACCAGTTTTTTAGCTTCTTCGTAATCCATCTTGGACCTTTCCGTCAAAATCGTCGGGGGGCACGTGACGTGCCCCCCGACGATTGGCTGTTTTAGAATTTAAACTGCGTGGTCTGGCGCCACGTATAATACGCCGGATCACGGAAATCATCGATAAGGTGATGGGTGAACTCGAGCTCGCACACCTCGAAGAAGCGCTCCCATCCGATCCGCTCGGCCCAATCGCCCACGCGCTCGTACTTGTTGGCGCCCTTGGCGTAGGCCTCGACGATATGCTTGATGCAGTCTGTGGTTTCCGGCCAACGCGGTGCGTTATTCGGCAGAAATGCCACAACGACCTTGGAGAACTTCGGCGGGGAAATCCGGTTGGAAACCTTGCCGCCGACCATGATGACGATGCCGTCGCCCTCTTTATCGGCAAGGGGCATGGCCGGGCACATGGTGTAGCAGTTTCCGCAGAACATGCAGCGCTCGTTCTTGACGGCCACACTTTTGACCTTTTGGCCTTTGAATTCCACCTTGGCCGGACGGATGGCGGCCGTGGGGCAGGACGCGATGGCCAGCGGAATTTCGCACATCTTGTCCAGGTACTCATGGTCCAGCATGGGCGGTTTCCGGTGGTAGCCGAGAATCGCAATGTCCGAGCAGTGAACCGCGCCGCACATGTTCAGGCAGCAGGCCAGGGAGACACGCAGCTGGGCCGGCAGCCGCATTTGCTGAAAGTCATCGAACAGCACATCCATGGTGGCCTTGACCGGGCCGGATGCGTCGGTGGCCGGGGTGTGGCAGTGGATCCAGCCCTGGGTATGGACGATGTTGGTGACCCCGGCGCCGGTGCCGCCGACCGGGAACTTGAAGGAGCCGCCGGAAAACTTGCGGCCTTCCAGATCCTGGATCAGGGGGTCGACCTTATCCTTGCTGTCGACCATGAACTCGATGTTGTTCCGGGTGGTCCAGCGGACATAGCCGTCGCAATGCTTGTCGGCGATGTCACAAATTTCCATGACAAGGCCGGTGCTCATCAGGCGGGCGCCGCCCACGCGGACCGTGTATACTTCATCACCGGACTCGGCCACGTGGACCAGGACTCCGGGTTTGATGATTTCATGATACAGCCATTGGCCCTTGTTCTTGGCAATGACCGGCGGATAAAACTCATCGTACTTCCGAGGACCGATGTCGGAAATCCGATTTTCCATCGGTTTGTCGGGATTGTATCCGGATGAAATAAATGCCATGGCTAGTTCCCCTCCTATCTCTGATGGTCTTTTCTGAATTCGTCAACGTCACGCTCCCATCCGCCCTCGACCTCATCCTCGTTCCAGAAGATGTACGGGTTGGTACGGGGTTCCTGGACATGACGCGGATCCGGTTTGATACCGGTCACACTGAGAAGTTTCTGGAAGCCCTGGCGTTTCATGAGCTCACCGATGCGCTCACGGTTCTTGCCTTCTTCCATCCACCAATCCCACATGTTTTCGATCACTTCCTTGATCTCATCGTAAGGTTCTTCGACCTTGACGAAGGGAACCAGAAGGGATCCCATCTGGGCACCATCAAGAATGGGGGCCTTGGCGCCGACCAGCATGGACAGACCCCGGTCGTCACCGATCCGTAGCGCTCTCGGCATCACGTTGATGCAGTGCATGCAGCGGGTGCACTCTTTCGTCTCGATCTTCAATTTACCGTCTTCCATCCACATGCAGTCGGTCGGGCAAAGATCGATGACTTCTTTTTCGATGTCAAACGGACCCCAGTCACGCCCGGTGTAGGCGCCGCCGTTGGGCAGGAACTCGCCGCCGATGTAACCCTGGACGGCTTCCTGGTCGATCTTGATGTCGTCTTTCCAGGTACCGATAAAGGAAATGTCGGCCCGGGCTATGGAGGCCACGCAGCAGTTGGGGCAGCCATCGAACTTGAATTTGAACTTGTAGGGGAACGCCGGACGATGGAGCTCGTCCTGGTATTCCTCGGTCAGGTAGTAGCAGAAGGCCTGGGTGTCGTAGCAGGACCATTCGCACCGGGCCGAACCGATACAGTCGGCGGGGGTTCTCAGGTTGGAGCCGGAACCGCCCAGGTCCTGGTTCAGGTTGTGGGTCAATTCAAAAAAGATCTCTTCCAGCTGGGGCGTTGTCGTCCCCAGGAAGATGATGTCGCCGGTGGAGCCGTGCATGTTGGTGATACCGCTGCCGCGGAAATCCCACAGTTTCATCAGGTCTCTGAGAAAATCGGTTGTGTAGAATTTACCGCCCGGCTGGGCCACCCGCATGGTGTGGAAATGGGCGACGCCCGAAAACTTTTCCGGCTGGTCGCAGTACCGGCCGATGACGCCGCCGCCGTAGCCGAAAACGCCGACGATGCCGCCGTGCTTCCAATGGGTCCGGCCATGCTTGAAGGACAATTCGAGAACACCGAGAAGGTCCTCGCAAACATCCGAGGGAATCTGAAACTCGACACCTTCCTCGTTCTTGGCCCGCCGTTCGGCCTGCTCCTTCAGATCGGACACGAAGCTCGGCCACGGGCCGGATTCGAGCTGATCCAACATAGGAGTGTCATGTTTTGCCATCGCTTTACCTCCATTCTGTTTGAAAAATTACCATCCTCGTCCGTGTTAAAAAGGGTTTCACCCCTGTGTAGCGTCCAGGTCACCTCCTCTCAAATCACTGTATTTCTTATTATAAAAAGGCCTTTTCAGGTCCTGTCGAATGCCCGAGTGACGCGGTCACTGAAAGGGAATCTATAGAATCAATCCAAATTCTTGTCAATAAAAAAGCTAGGGTTTCGAGAGGTTAGAGCTGTAATCCCACGGTTGGGGAGATCTGTACACATCATGTTGGGGTATCAATCATCGACCTCTCCTTATCTTGTACCCATTACATAAAAAGGTAGGATTCGATCATGCCTGGAACCGTCGTCGTGGGTACATGAAATGCGGGCTATGGCAGTTGCCATAAATATGTTCCCCTTGAAGGCAGGGTCAGGTTTCTGAACGGAATTCTGAAAATCGCTATAATCCCGCATCGGTGCGTCCGGTGATTACGGGGTCAAGGGGTCAAGTGAAACGCCGAAAGACCCCAAAGGTTCGTATGTGGGATTCAATTTATAGATTTTGGACAGCGTTCCAGAGTTGTCGAATATGCCCCGGCAGGTGACGGCCAATCAGATCGGTTTCTTCGGCGTGCTTCGGATATGCCGCGAGAATGGTTTCCGCCAGATCCAGCAGATCGTCCTCCGTGAGACCGGCGGCATACGCATAAAAGACGTCGGCAACCGGCCCGGGAAACACCTTGGGGGTCGGCGTTTCGTCCAACCCCTGGAACAGGCCTTCCACGGTTTCCACCGGAGCCACCTCATCTGCCCAGACCACATTGCCGGTACCGTCCAGCCGATCCAGCCGGGTGCGGATCGACAGATGCATAAAGAACACGAGCAAGGCCTGAAGCATTTCTGCGAGATCATCGCTTTTCTCCCGAAGAACCGGGGGGTAGCTCCTCACGGTCACCAAGCGCAGCGCCATGTTGGGGTCGCCGGGGCGGAAGATGAAATCGCCTGCGGCGTGGTGCCAAGGGGATATTTGGGCGAAGGTTTCCACATCGTAATAGGTGGTCAGGATGTAGGCGACGGTTCGATAGATATAGCGCCGTTGGGTGTCGGTCAGCATAGCGGGTCCTGTGTCGGAGTCCCACAAGGCTATCTTTTGATGGGGAGCTGTGCGGGTGATATGGAACTCGTAGAACCCCTCGAACCACTCCCCAAGAAACATCCCTGCATTCCTTCCGCCGGAAATCGGGACGATACCGGCCCCAAAAACCCTGGGAAGATACGGCTTCTGGAAACGGTGCCGGAGGGTATTCAGCAGGTCGTGCTCTTGGAGAACCAGATCCATACCGGGGATGTCGACGGCCACATTCATGACAAAGCGGCACTCCTGATCCGGCAGTGTCAAGACCACCTGTGCCGGGTGATAATATTCCCCGTGTTTTTCCAGGTAGATGTGTATGCTACGGAAATCTTCGGCAGGCGCAGGTCGCTTTAGCAGGACCTCGATTCCGCGGATGAGCTTGTTGAAGCCGTTGCTTTCCAGAAAATGACGAACGGCGGTAAAATAATCGCCGTAGGTGGGTCCCCCGGGCGGATTCGGTGAGTTTCGACCGGAGGGGAGCGGGGTGGTCCAGATCGGCAGGTCGGGGCGAACCGGGTGGTCCCTGTCGGCTAAAAAATACTCGAAGGTTACATTTTCAGCCATGATGGCACAGCATTTCGGAACGTCCCGCCCCGATCATTCCGATATCTGGATGGATTTGAATCCGGGACGCTATGAAATTCACCCCAGATGTTTACGGATTTCGTCCTGTAACTCGGGCAGGACATCGTATCCCAGCGCCAGAGCCTTCGTGCAATGCCGGTCGGCATCGGCATATTGCCCGCTTTCAAGGTACGCCACCGCAAGGTTGTTGTGGGCCACGGCAAAGTCAGGCTCCAGATCCAGCACTTTAAGACCGGTATTAATGGACTCTTCCACTTCCCCGTTGGCCAGGTATGCGTTCGCCAGCGTCGTCAGGGCCTGGACGAATTTGGGATTCCAGCGGGTCGCCTTCTCCAGCGCATATATCGCTTCTTCGAGATTTCCCTGTTGCATGTGGACAAATCCGATGTTGCCCCAGCCCTCGGAGAAGCCGGCACGGGCGTGCACCGCTTTTTTGTTCCAGCTCAGGCACCCATCCAGATCGCCGCGCTGGAGACTGATTCCGCCGAGCTGCACATAGGCTTCCGCCAGGGGCGGACTATTTTCGATCGCCGCCAAAAGTTCTCTTTCGGCTTCTTCGTATCGCTTTAACCCCAGAAGACCGATCGCCAGATTGTAGTGGGAATTTCCACACTCCGGATTCTGGGCGACGGCCCGGCGTTGCTGTTCAATGAATTCGTGGACATTTTCTGCAATCGTCATAACGTCTCCTCTCCATCGATAAACGATGTAACACAACCAACCCGACGGTACTAAAGAGTGTCGATGCCGTTGTCAAGGGGTTTCCGGAAGCGCCCATGGAATGGGATCGGTGAACATAATCACGGTTTCAAGATCTGTCTCGGACGAAATTCATGCCAAACTCTCCCACTGCCGAGAGCAGACCCCTGAGCCTTTATTGAATCGCCCTTCTTTTTGCTTGACATATTTTCAGGATATGGCTTACCCCTGTGCTTAGATGCACCTTAGATGAGCGAGACACCGTCATGTCAATTGGCTTAGGAAAGGAGGCCCCATGAAAACAGGAAGCTACACGGCTATAGTTTCACCGTTCCAGAACGGCGGCATTGACAACGAGGGTCTCGAGAAATTGGCGGAATTTCAGATTGTAAACGGCATCACCGGAATTCTCGCCGTGGGAACCACCGGCGAAAGCCCGACCCTGTCCTGGGAGGAGCATAACCAGGTGGTCGAGGTGGTAGCGAAAAAGGCGAACGGAAAGTGCGTTTGTGTCGCCGGCACCGGCAGCAACAACACCCGGGAATGCCTCTTGGCGACGGAGCATGCCGTGGGTGTCGGGGCCGATGCAGTGCTTCTGGTGGACCCGTACTACAATGGTCCCAGCTCGCTGGAAATCCGCCGGGAATATGTGGGCCCGGTGGCGGCCGCCTTTCCGTCCGTTGAGGTGATCCCTTACGTCATTCCAGGCCGCACCGGCTGCCAGCTGCTGCCCGAGGACGTGGCGTTGCTCCATCAGGCGTTTGCCAATGTCAGTACCGTCAAGGAGGCAACAGGCGATCTCGACAACATGAAACGGACCCGGGCCTGTTGCGGTCCGGATTTCACGATCCTTTCCGGTGACGACGGCATGACATTTCAGATGATGACAGACCCGGCGATCGGCGCTGCCGGCGTAATCTCGGTGGCCTCCAACGTGGCACCGAAAGCCGTTACCGATATGGTGCGGCACCTGTCCGCGGGAGACACCGCTGCCGCAGAAAAGGTACTTTCCGATATCGAGCCGCTGTTCAGCCTGGTCTCCGTCAATACGACCGAGGAGACCCCCTTTGGTCCGGTGGGATGCCGGGCCCGGAATCCTCTGGGAATCAAAACGCTCATGGCGGTGCTGGGCATGCCGGCAGGAGGCTGTCGTCAACCTTTGGGAAAAATGTCGAAAGCCGGGTTGGAAAAGGTGCTGGCCGTCGGCAGGAACGTTCACGCCAACAATCCGGAAATTCTTTCCCCGATAGCCGATTTTTTCGGGGTGGACATCGAAAACCGGCTGGAGGATCCCGCCAGCTGGGAAGGGATGGCTTACAGCAGTTACTAAATTTATCCCGCGATAGCGACCGAAATTTTAATTAAAATTCACGGGACTTCGAAAACACAAGATTTCTGTTTGACAATAACTAAGCACCCTACAGCTAACTGCGAGGTTGTTTAGTTATGATGCAAGACTCAAATAGTAGCTTTATCTTTCTTTGTTTTTCTCTTTATCTTCTTTGGTCAGCCAATCAGGTAACTCATCGGTTTCTGTAACATATTTCCAGAACTCGACAAATTTATCATTTTCGGCCTCACGATACATCTTACGAAGGATTCCTACCGAAATTGCTACCTCGGGCAGCTGCAGTTCACTTCGGATAAATAGCGATTCGAGTTCAAGCTTTAGCCCCTCTTTTGTATCACCCTTTTGGTGCAATAAAAGGCCAATCTGCGACAGGCTTGTCGCCATACCCGGCCGGTTGCCGAGCTGCTCTTTGATCTCAAGGCTTTTGTGGTACCACTTTTCGGCCGCATCCAGGTTGCCGCGATCCTGCTCCACCATCCCCAGCTGGTGGTAGCTTGTTGCCATGCCCGGCCGGTCGCCGAGCTGCTCTTTGATCTCAAGGCTTTTGCGGTACCACTTTTCGGCCGCATCCAGGTTGCCGCGATCCTGCTCCACCATCCCCAGCTGGTGGTAGCTTGTTGCCATGCCCGGCCGGTCGCCGAGCTGCTCTAAGATCTCAAGGCTTTTGCGGTACCACTTTTCGGCCGCATCCAGGTTGCCGCGCTTTTCCTCCACCATCCCCAGCTGGTGGTAGCTTGTTGCCATGCCCGGCCGGTCGCCGAGCTGCTCTAAGATCTCAAGGCTTTTGCGGTACCACTTTTCGGCCGCATCCAGGTTGCCGCGCTTTTCCTCCACCATCCCCAGCTGGTGGTAGCTTGTTGCCATGCCCGGCCGGTCGCCGAGCTGCTCTTTGATCTCAAGGCTTTTGTGGTACCACTTTTCGGCCGCATCCAGGTTGCCGCGCTTTTCCTCCACCATCCCCAGCTGGTGGTAGCTTCCCGCCATGCCCGGCCGGTTGCCGAGCTGCTCTTCGATCTCAAGGCTTTTGTGGTACCACTTTTCGGCCGCATCCAGGTTGCCGCGCTTTTCCTCCACCATCCCCAGCTGGTGGTAGCCAACGGCAAGGTTTGATAAGGTTGTCTTGTCTGGATCATCTATTTTCTCGAGCGCCTCTATTATGGAGCGATGTACAGCCTCTGCCTGATCCAGGCTGCCATAAGCCATGGCCCTGTCTGCAAGCCCTCCCATTAAAAACCGCCAGATGCCGACCATATCTTCGTTTTGGCTATCTTTTGGGCTGCCCTTCGAGTCAGATACGTTCTCGAGCCAGCGGCCGATCAGATGATCGACATCTTTTACCCGACCGATCATCTCCAACACCCGAAGCACAAGTCTAAGCAATTGCTCGGCCGCATCCCACAGGTCATGTTTTCCGCACAGCTCAAGCGCCCGCCTAATCTTGCCCTCTTCTGTCAATACAAATACGATGGCCTCTCGAGCCATGTCGCCTTTTTCAAAGGCTTGGGTTCGATATAGTCGGCACATGGCCGCCCAGAACCGGCACAGGTGTTTTTCAAGGGCTACGCGGTCGGCATCACTGACCTCCTGGTCCCAGACCGCTCGAAGCGCTTCCTGGCAGCCGGGTATCACCCGCAAGATTTTCGGATTTTCGGCCCTTTCAACAAGGCCGAGCTCGGCTCCATCTGCCAACACCTGTCTTAAAAACCCTTTGCTGCGATCTGCCAACACGTTTTCGGGAAATTTGTCGTGGCTGAATAAATCCAAAAAACGCTGCTCTGCAAAGGTGCCCTCAAACAATCCAAGAAGTGCCAGGGCCTGCTTTTTCTCGGTTGAAAGCCGCTCCAGCATACTGTCCAGCATCGCTTCAAGCGAGATCGACCGATACGATGCCTCAGCCTGCGGGATGCTCACCTGCTCCCGGCTTCCCCGGAAGCTTTCGAGAACCTGTTTCAGATCCGATTCCCGGAGACGATAGGCTGCAACCCGGGTGGCCAGCGGATGGCCGTCGAGCAGATTTAGCAGCTCGCTGAATTCCTGTTCTCCTGCCTCATCCTTAAGCGCTTTTTTCAATCGCCCATGGGATCCAAACCTATGGGCATACTGAGTAAACGCTGCGGCCGTGGCACTGCGCTCGAGCCCGCGCAGCGCCAGTCTTACCGGTAGCGTGGAAAGATACGCATCCTCGGGTCGGCGAGAGGTAAGTACCACTTTAAACCTGCCCTTTGTTGCCGCCCTTAAAAAAGAGAGCAACCCCTGCTGGTCTTGCTGATCGTAGGCGCTGTCTTCCGGGCCCGGATAGCCCGTGAAGGTCTCAAAATCATCCAGCACCAATATCCAGACAAAACCGGGCAAAACCCTTCTTAGCGCCTGAAGGCGTTTCTCTGGCGGTGCTGACAGCCACATCTGACTGCCAAGATCGTCGGCCATGTTACGAGGACCTTTCGCCCGCAGCACTTGCTCAAGGCAGCTTACTATCGATGCGACAGGCGTGGAGCCCCGAAACGTAAAAAACACCACTTCGGCAGCTCCGCCTGTCTCCTTTCGCCAGGATAAAAACCGCTCCACCAGCGTGGTCTTTCCGATGCCGGCAACCCCGTGCACCAGCACGATGCCATGCTCATCCAGAGCTCGGTCCAGACGAAACAGATCCCCGTCTCGACCCACAAACGGATCGTCTGCCGGCTCAGGCGATGCCGGTGCCTCCAGTTCCTCTTGCAGTACTGCCAGGGGAGACACCGCAGACGGCAGCTGTTCGGCTTCTGACACTGCCTCGACTAAACTGCCATCTTCCACCTGGTAGAGCACCGGGATGCCCCAGTCGAACTTGCCCACGCCGGCTTCGGCAGAAGCGCTGTTTAGCGCCGACCGACCTTGCCGACACGCCCGCGACACAGGGCTGCCCGATGCCAGCTCCCGGTAAAACCGCTCCATAAAACACCGCGCCGCGCCCACGCGCACCTTGGCACTCATGGTCACCACGCTGGAAGCACCGGATGCAAGAAGCGCATGGGCCACCGACACCGGTTCGCTGTCGTCAAGGGGCGCCTCTTCCGACACGTTGCCCGAACGGCAGGCATTTAACACGAAAATGGGCACCTGCGCCGTGGCAAGGCCTGCCGTCAGCCGATGCGCCTCCACCGGCCCGTCCTCGAAAGCAAGGCCGCCATCCACTCCGTGCCCATCGTAGTGAACAAGATCAAAATAGCCCGGATCGGTGTTCAACCGCTCTTCCAGCGCAGAGAACGTCCCCGGCCGCAGCAACTCCACCTCGGCGCCCACCTGCTCCAGGCTGCCCATCACCGCCCGGGCTATCAGCCGGTAGCTCACATCCGCCTCGGCTGAAGGTCGGCTGACCACCAGCAGCACCCGCAGTGCACCGGCCGAGCGAGGGGCCCGGACGCCTGCGGCCGGCATGTTCAAACGCCGGCGCCAGATACCGCCCAGACGCTGCCACAGCCAAAAGCCCTGGTCGGAACGAAGATACTCCCAGGGAAGGATAAACACCTGGTCGGATTCTGCCTCGATCACAAGCGGCGGGGGCTCCGGATCTGAAAGCACGGTTTGCATCAAAGACCGCATGGCTTCAGTGGCACTTAATGCACCGTAAAGCTGACCACCGACGCTGCTAAAACCTTCATAGCTGCGACTGTATCGTCCCGACAGCTGCCACTGTCCGAATGTTGTCAGCGACTCTTCCAGAAGCCATCTCATATCTGATAAATGGGTAGAATCCACTGTAAGATCGATATGCTCAGCCGACTGGCTCTGCTCCCGAAAACTCAGCTCCACAACCGATGATCCAAGATCATGCCCCGTCACACGCAGTACCGCTACAGCCATGGAAATTCGCCCCTTATGCAACTGGTAATTTTTTACTGATCCATCAAACCTTGTATTGCCGGCTCTTAAAAAAAAAGAGGGGTCTGTAGAGCTTGTTAGTAATACCGATGATCGGCTCAGGTTAAGGAAACGTCTTAGAAACCGTTTGGCGCGAGGAAATTTTCCATTAAAACAGAAAACGAGTTGAAATACCTACAGAAATGAAATCAGGGGGATATCAATCGGATACAATAACAGACTTCTTTAATCAAGCAATAAGGCAAAATAAAATGACAAACTACCGATGGAAAGATTTTGGCACCGTCTAAGCATTAGTTGTGATTGGAATAACTGATTATCAGTGAAAATCACATCTCCTGAATTTTCAGGCTATATGTTGTCGCGGACGGAGTCCTCCTGCTTGAATAGCACGTCCTTGAGCCACCTGACGCCGAAGTTGAGCAAGGCCACATCGTCGGACTTCATCTGCTCAAGGGTCTTTTCATCGACGTCGAAGCGCTGGAGAAACGCACTCTCGAAAACAAACTCCCGGAACTTGTCGATGTTGTAGCTGACCATGAAAAACAACTGTTTGGCCTTTTCGGTCAATTTGATATTGGGCGGAAAGGACCGCTTGCGCACCACCAGATCGGTCCACTCGGCATTGATGTCGTCATGGACGTCCACCCCCTGGTCCTTTCGCCATTCTTTAATACTCCATTCCCGGTCCTCTTCGAATCCCCGGCAGTGGGGTTCGTTGACAAAAAAGTAGAAGCCTTCGTCGTCGGCACCCTCCTTGTGCATCAGGGAGGCGACTCCGACAGGATAGTATCGGCAGGTGGTGGGCCGGTCCTCGTAAACAAGGCACCCGTCCTCACGGACAAAGGGACAGGATTCCCGATCGTCGTCGGCCAGTTTGAGGGTTACCATCGGAAGGTCTGTCTTTTCCAGAAGCTGCACATCGGTATAAATGGATAGAAATTCCTCAGAAGAGAGACCCAGGCGTTTTTTCAGGCGGATAATGTCGTAGGGCGTGAGGAGAATGTTGATGCCGCGACAACACAAGGTAAAACAGGAAACATCTTTGTGACACCTGAATTTGAACGTGCTGTCGAGGCTAAGTTTTTCGGGTGAAATACTGGCCATGCCGCCGCTTTTTTCCATGGATCGGCTTTCCTCTCTAAATAAAATCGTTACACGATTTTATGAAACGCGACCTTGTCGCTAATTCCGCCCGCCGTTCGTGTGGCGGGCGAGAATGTTCGTCCCTGCTGAAAGCGGCAGGGCCTCCCAAGAGTTTGCGAAACAAGGGTGTCACATAACCGAGGGAACCGGTAATGTCAACGTCTCTGCTTATTGTTGACTTCGGTTTGAAAACACATGTATAGCTGAAGCATTCCGTTTCACGAGGCAATCGTGCACCCGCAGCATGCTCTGGCTGCGTTCTAATCACGGGCTTTCCGTATAGACACAATCTGGAAATGGCCGGCGCTTTTACAGAAGTCAAAACCGGGCGCGTTCTTCTGGGGCGACTGCCAAACGGCAGCGATTTGGTGGCCGAATTGGAAGCGCTGTGCATCCGTCAATCCATTGACCTGGCGACCTTTACCCTCCAGGGGGCGGTGTCCTCGGTCACCTGGGGCGTGTACGACCCGACCCAGCAGGTATACGTGACCCGGACGGAAACGTCGCCCTGTCACATAGCGGTGTGTACCGGAAACATTTCGCTGACGTCGGGAACGCCGTTTGTCCTGGCCCAGGGGGTGTTCTGCGACCAGAACGGGCGCAGTTTCGGCGGGCGTGTCTTTTCTGAAACCCGATTGATCGCCGGGGAGGTTGAACTCAGGGAATTGCTCGGTCCGCCCCTCGACAGAGATTACGATCCGGAGACCGGCATGATGCTCTGGCAATTTACCCGATGACCCCGTCCGTCGGCCGTTGACTCTCGGAGCGAGAGAAATTCGAACTGGAGGTAACCATGGACCTTTCCATCACCAAAGCCGAACGACTGAAACCCAAACCGGACGACACCCAGCTCGGGTTCGGCAACATTTTCACAGACCATATGTTCAACATGGATTACAGCCCGGACAAGGGCTGGCACGATGCCCGGATCGAGCCTTACGCGCCGCTGTCCTTGGATCCGTCCACGATGTTTCTCCACTACGGGCAGGGCGCCTTTGAAGGGCTGAAAGCGTATCGGACCGACTCCGGAAAGATACAGCTATTCCGGCCCCTGGACAATTTCAGGCGGATGAACCGCTCCTGTCGTCTGCTGTGTATGCCGGAACTGGATGTCGAGGCGGCGCTGGAATCTTTGAAACAGTTGCTTCGCCTGGAGAAAGACTGGGTGCCCCGGGCGTCGGAGACATCCCTGTACATCCGCCCGACCATTTTCGCCACAGACCCGTTTCTTGGGGTCCGGGCATCCCACAATTACCGGTATTTTGTGATTCTCTCCCCGGTGGGCGCCTACTACCCGGAGGGGTTCAATCCGGTTAAAATAATGGTCACCAAGGACCATGTCCGCGCCGTGCGCGGCGGGGTCGGCGAAGCGAAAACCCCCGGAAACTATGCGGCCAGCCTGCTGGCCGGCGAAAAGGCCCACGAGGATGGATACACCCAGGTGTTATGGCTGGACGGCATCGAACAGAAGTACATCGAAGAGGTCGGCTCCATGAACATCTTTTTCGTCATCAACGGCGAAGTGGTCACCCCGGAATTGACCGGCAGCATCCTGCCAGGAATCACCCGGGATACGGTGCTCGCCCTGACAACGACCTGGGGAATGCCGGTCTCCGAGCGGAAAATCTCCAACAACGACGTGTTTGATGCCCACCAATCCGGTGCACTTCAGGAAATTTTCGGATCCGGTACCGCCGCCGTGATTTCGCCGGTGGGGGAACTGAGATATGATGACCGTGTCATCGCCGTGGGTGATGGAAAGGTCGGCCCGGTGGCCCAGAAGCTGTTCAAGGCCATCATGGATATCCAATACGGAAGATCGGAAGATCCCAAGGGTTGGATCGTCCCTGTCGATTAACATCGCGACGCGATGTTAATCGTATGTTGCCGCTCGATGCCTGTTGAAAGAAGACAACAAAAGGAAAGCGACGACACCGATGCGTGAAGATTTAAACCATCTGCCCGAGTTTACCGAAAAAATGCGTTTGGCGGACCTGCCGGGGCCGGTTATCGACACCTTTGGATACTATTACGAAAAAGTGGTGGCGGGCGAGACAGGGCTTCTGTCGGACATCGACATCGCGCCGGTGGCCGACAACGAGCTGGAGGATGCCGGATCCCTGACGCAGTATGCAGCGGCCGGGCAACGGGCCCGTAAACACACCGTCATGATCAAACTCAATGGCGGGCTGGGCACCAGCATGGGCCTTACCACAGCCAAATCCCTCCTGAAAATCAAGGGCGGAAAATCCTTTCTGCACATCATACTGGAGCAGGCCGCGCACCTGGGGGTCCGGCTGTCCCTCATGAACAGTTTCAGCACCCAGGCCGACACCCAGGCCGCATTGTCCCGGATCCGGCCGGCCACCGCGCCGGACACCTTTATCCAGAACCGTTTTCCCAAAATATTGCAGGACACCTTTGCACCGGCATCATGGCCCCAAGATCCGGAAAAGGAATGGAACCCGCCGGGGCATGGCGATATATACACGGCGCTGTACACCTCCGGCATGCTGGAGCACTTTCTCGAGGCGGACATCCGATATGCCTTTATTTCAAATTCGGACAATTTAGGGGCGACCCTGGAGCCCGACATACTCGGATACTTCGCCGAGCATCAATTGCCCTTTTTGATGGAGGTGGCGGAACGGACCCCCGCGGACACCAAGGGCGGACATATTGCCAGACTCCGGGACGGGCGGCTGGTTCTCCGGGAGGTGGCGCAATGCCCCGAGAAAGAGCTGGGGGCCTTTACGGACATCGCCTATTATCGATACTTCAATACCAACAACATATGGATCAACCTGGGGTTTCTAAAAAACCTTCTGGAGGCCCGTGCGATAATTCACCTGCCCATGATCCTTAACCCCAAAACTCTCGATCCCCGAGACAACATGAGCCCGGCGGTTTACCAGGTCGAGACGGCCATGGGGGCGGCCATATCCCTTTTTCAGGGCGCCGCGGCCGTGCGAGTGAACAAAGATCGCCTCATTCCGGTAAAAAAATGCAATGATCTGCTGGTGGTGAGATCCGACTACGTCACGGTTACCGATGACTCCCGGTTGGTGTTCAACCCGGCGAGGCGGACCGAGCGGATTAACATCCGTCTGGATTCCGACTATTACGGGAAAATAGATCAGTTCGATGAGCGATTTTCCCGTGGCGTCCCTTCCCTGGTGGACTGCGAATCCCTGGCCGTGGACGGCGACGTGGCGTTTGGAAAAAGGGTTGTATTGAAAGGCAAGGTAACGATTTCCAACTCCGAGCCGTTCCAAAAGTGGATTGGCGATAACACCGTCATCGAAGGAAACCTCTCCCTGTAGCCAACACCGGGCCATCCGCGCCGCCGCAGGATGTCCCCCTTGACACGCCGCAATGGATCACCCACTCTGTGGTGCGACGGTAATCCATAGCGCGATTGCCGGAATTGCGTTCCGGTGCATTTTTACGATCAACCGATCACCGCAGAGTCGCAGAGGTCGCAGAGGTAATGTTCCTTTTTGCATTTCCCTGACCCTTCGAGTGCCTCAGGGCGGACAGGGCGAAATGCAAAACGATCGTCTATAAACATACAAAAAAATTCAATATGCTGCCGGGGCGCTTTCCCCGACCCCCCCTCCCAGGGATTCGGGGAAACATACAGTTCCGTTGCGTCCTCTGCGACTCTGCGGTCATCGTTCCCGGATGTTTGCAAACGGAACATATTTATGACAACCACTATAAAGCGCTCCCGTCCGGGGCAAGGGAAGCGCTTCGCCGGCCCCGCCACCGGACATTATCAAAAACCCCGATCCATCGGAATGAATTGGTAAGCCCATGGCTGAACCCATAACCCTTCGCCAAGACCCGGAACCGGGACATCGACGCCTCAGGTTTCGGGGAGACGTCCAACGATTCCGGCTTTGCCTGGATCGTCCGATAGAGGGCGTTGCCTGCCTGCGAACCAATATCGGGCATGCCCGGGAAAGCCGACAGGAGATCATCCGCTGGGTGGAGGCGGATGAAGAACGGCTGGGGAGGGCCTGGTATGACATTCCGATGCAGCCCGTCGATGAGCGCTGCTTTGAGCTTGACGTTGCCCTCACCGAGGTCGGCCATTTCGAAGCCAAATGCCTGTTTCAGCAAGAGGGGGGCCCTCTCCCCATCTGGCCCCCGGGACCGAATGTGACCATCAATGTAGCGCCCGCCCATACGTGTTCTGCCAATACCCTGTACAATGCGTTCGTCCGCCAATTCGGCCCCAACAAACGCGCCCGCAGGAATCTTCCGGAACACGAGCGACACCTTGTCGAATCCCTGGATCAAAACGGCTACACGGTGATTCCCCCGTCGGGAACGTTTCGGGATCTTATCCGGGAACTCGATTTTATTATCGGACATCTGGGCTGCCGCTTTATCCAGTTACTGCCGATAACGCCGACCCCCACGACCTATGCACGGATGGGACGCTTCGGGAGTCCGTACGCTTCTTTGAGCTTCATGGGGGTGGACCCCGCACTGGCGGAATTCGACCCCAAAGCGACCCCGTTGGAGCAGTTTCTCGAACTGGTCGACGAAATACACAAGCGGGGCGCGTATGTCATCCAGGACATCGCCATCAATCACACCGGATGGGCGGCACGGCTTCATGAAGCCCATCCGGAATGGCTGGCTCGGGAACCTGACGGCACCATTGAAAATCCGGGCGCCTGGGGTGTTCGCTGGGAAGACCTTACCAAGCTGGATTATCGGCATCGGGGATTGTGGCAGTTCATGGCGGAGATCTTTTTGCTCTGGTGCCGACGTGGCGCGGACGGTTTTCGCTGCGACGCCGGATACATGATCCCCGAGACCGCTTGGAATTACATTATTTCAAAAACGCGGCAGGAATACCCGGACACCATTTTCCTTCTCGAAGGTCTCGGCGGAAAGATCTCTGTGACGCGAAATCTGCTCAACCGGGCAAATTTCAACTGGGCCTACTCCGAGCTGTTCCAGAATTACGACCGCAGCCAGGTGGCGCATTATCTTCCGGGGGCACTCGAGATTTCCCGCCAGGACGGATTGACCATCCATTTTGCAGAGACCCACGACAACAACCGGCTGGCCGCCCGATCCCAACCATATGCCCGGATGAGAACCGCGCTGAGCGCCTTGTGTTCGGTCAGTGGCGGTTTCGGGTTCGCCAATGGCGTGGAGTGGCTGGCCACAGAGAAGATCCAGGTACATGACGCACCCTCGCTGAACTGGGGGGCCGAACCGAACCAGGTGGCCGATATCCGGCGATTGACAACCCTGCTCAAAGTTCACCCGGCATTTTTCGACCGGACCGACATCGACATGATTCAGGAGGGTGCGGGAAACTGCCTGGTACTCCGCCGCCGGCATCGACCGACGTCACAACGCCTTCTTATTGTCGCAAATTTCGATGACACGAAAGAACAGCTCGCCCAGTGGAATCCCTTGCGGGCCGGTATATCCGGAACTGTGTATACGGATCTGTTGTCGGACTCGCACATAACGGTACAGGCATCGGGAGAATCCTTCTCGCTGATGCTGTCTCCCGGTCAGGTCCTGTGCCTGACGCCCCGTTCCGAGGACGTCATGGAAATCCGGTCTGCAGAAACACACGACCTCCGCATTCCAGAGAGGGTTTTGGAGCAGCAAGTGGCGGCCAAGGTGCTCGATGTCATGTCCGCCTATGGGGATGTCCAGATCTCCAAGGATATGGATTTGAAGGATCATGCGTCCCGGTTTGCCGAAAATCCCGTAGCGTTTTGCCGCCGGATGAACCCCCTCGGTGAGGAATCCAGGGTGGTGATGTGGCACTGGCCCGCCGATGCAACCCGGGAGGTCATGATCCCGCCGGATCATTTTCTGCTGATCCAGGGAGACGTCCCCTTCCGGGCCCGGCTGGTCGATCAGGATCGTTGCCTGGCCGATGAAGACAGTCTTCCGTCTGCCCCGGGGCCCCACGTTGCCCTGTTTTCCCCGATCACCGCGCCCGAAACTGAGACCACCGTGAACCTCCATCTGATGATCTATGGGCCGGAAGGTTGCCGGCGGGTGCAAGCGCCACTGCGGTTTCTCCCAACAGCCGAAGGGACTCGCCTGGCACGGACATTCCGCCGCTCGGAACTGCTGAAACAGCCCTTAATGACGCTGGGAACCAATGGCCGGGGCGGCATGATGCGGGCGCCCGTATCCTGGGGACGCCTGAACAGCCGTTACGATGCCCTGCTGGCCGCGAATCTTCATCCGGACATCACGGTGGACCGCTGGATGCTGCTGGCACGATGTCGCGCATGGGTCGTCTACCAGGGCTACTCCCAGGAAATTTCCGATGATTGTCTGGATGCATTCGGCGTGAGCGAAAAATCCCGTTTCTTCTGGAAATTTCGCGTGCCGACCGGACAGGGCCAGCATGCGGTCGTTTTCTTCGCCATGGAAATGGTGGGCGGCCGAAACGCCGTCCGGCTGGTCGCATACCGGGCTCCTGCAGATGGGAAAGGGGCGACACTGCCGGATATTCACCCGATCCGGATCATACTCAGACCGGACATTGAAGACCGCTCATTTCACGAGCCGAGCAAGGCCTATCTCGGGCCTGAAACCGACTGGCCGGCCGCTATCGACGCCCTGGCCGACGGGTTTGACTTCGCCCCATCCGAGAACCGTCGCTTGATGCTGCGCATCTCCAGTGGTGTGTTTGTTCATGAACCGGAATGGCTCTACATGGTACTTCGCCCGCAAGAGCTCGAACGGGGGCTTGACCCGGAGTCGGATCTGTTCAGTCCGGGATACCTGACGGCCACTCTCAACGGCGGTGATCATCTGGAAATGACCGCTTCAGCGGAATCGGGCAGCGGCCCCGAACCATTTGCTGCGGAACCACTGATACAACGGGTAAATGAGACATTCGCGCCGAACCACGATGCGTCTCTGGAGGATGTCCTGTCCGGCGCACTCGACCAATTCGTGGTCCAACGGGACACCCACCGAACTATTATTGCCGGCTATCCTTGGTTTTTGGATTGGGGGCGTGACTCCCTCATCGTGCTCCGGGGGCTGGTTGCCGCGGGCCGTCTTTCCGAGGCGCGGGACATCCTGGCACAATTTGGAACCATGGAGTACCAGGGGACCCTTCCCAACATGATCCGCGGTACGGACACCGGAAATCGGAACACCTCGGATGCCCCCCTCTGGTTCATCGTGACCTGCGGTGTCCTGATGGACGCCGAGGGGGACCGTTCTCTCCTGGATAAGGCATGCGGAACCCGCCGCCTTTCCGAGGTGCTGAGTTCCATCGGCCGCAGCCTGATCATCGGGGCTCCCAATGGTGTCCGGATGGATCCCGGCTCGGGGCTGATTTTCAGCCCTTCGCATTATACCTGGATGGATACCAACCACCCCGCCGGTTCACCCCGCCAGGGATACCCCGTCGAGATCCAGGCGTTCTGGTATCGCAGCCTGTGCCTGCTGGAAGAAACCGTTCCCGAAGCCGCTCCCGGGATTCCCTGGCAGGATCTCGCGCGGAGGGTTCGCCGACAGATTCTGGATCGCTTTTACCTGGGTGCCGAGGGCTTTTTGGCGGACTGTCTGCACGCCTCACCCGGACAACCGGCACAAGGGGCGACGGCCGATGATGCCCTTCGGCCGAATCAGCTTTTTGCCATTACCATGGGGGCTGCCGAAGATCCGGAAATTTGCCGAAACGTATTGAGGGCCTGTAAACGCCTCCTGGTTCCGGGAGCCATTCGCAGCCTGGCAAACCGCCCGGTCACCTATCCGCTGAATATCGTTCATAATGGGAAAACACTGAACGATCCCGCCAACCCGTATCAGGGACACTATCGTGGCGATGAGGACACCCAGCGCAAGCCCGCCTACCACAACGGAACCGCCTGGACCTGGATGTTACCCACCTTCTGCGAGGCCTGGGCGCAGACATACGGCCCAAAGGGAAAACAGACCGCCCTGGCGTATCTCATGTCCATGAAACGGCTAATTCAATCCGGCTGTGTCGGTCATGTCCCGGAAATACTGGACGGCGACGCACCCCATCGCCAAAAAGGTTGCGATGCCCAGGCCTGGGGCGCCAGCGAACTGCTTCGGGTGTACAAACAGCTGACCGTATCTTGAATTATCGAACAAGGGGTATTAGGGTGCAGAAATGACCGCGAGGTGGCTGTCGGCCGTCCGCGGGTCACATTTTCCGGATTTTCCGAAAGGGTATCGATATATGAGTGAACTGCAGACTTTTCAAGTGTTTCCAAATATTCCAAAACCGTTGATGTTCCTTGAAACGTTGGCCCTTAATCTGTGGTGGTCGTGGGCGCCGGATGCCAAGGATTTGTTCCGCCGCATCGACCCCCGTGTCTGGACTGAATCCGGACGAACCCCCCTGGTCTTTCTGACCCGGCTGCCCCAGGCGCGGCTGGAACAGCTGGCCGGGGACACCAGTTTCCTGTCCCATCTGGGCCGGGTCAAAGCCCGGTTTGAAGAACGGATATTATCTCCCCGGGACCGACCGCCCCCGTCCCTGGGTGAAAACGAGGTTATTGCTTACTTTTCCATGGAGTTCGGTATTCACGAGAGCCTGCCCCTCTTTGCCGGCGGCCTCGGAGTTCTGGCAGGGGACCACCTAAAAAGCGCCTCCAACCTGAATATGCCCCTTGTCGGCATCGGTCTGCTATACCGGGACGGCTATTTCCGGCAGTTTCTGGACGCCAATGGATGGCAGCAGGAAGCCTACCCCCAGACGAATCTCTATCACCTGCCGGTGGAACGGGCGGAAGACACCGGGGGCGATGATCTTCGGATTACCGTCGACGGCCCGGAGGGGCCGATTCATGCCGATGTCTGGAAAATCAGCATCGGGCGCATTCCGCTGTACCTGCTCGATGCGAATCTGCATGACAACCCGCCCCAGATCCGGGAGGTCACCGCCAGGCTTTATGCTGCCGACCAGAGCGTCCGGCTCTCCCAGGAAGTGCTGCTCGGCATCGGCGGTGTGCGGGCACTGTTTAAAATGGGTGTTTTCCCGAAAGTCGTTCACATGAACGAAGGGCATTCGGCCTTTTCAAGTATCGAGCGCCTTGCCCAGACCGTGGAGTCCATGAAGGTTCCACTGACCACCGCCATGGAAATCGTGCCGCGATCAACCATTTTTACAACCCATACCCCTGTGGCGGCGGGTCACGATGAATTCCCCGCCAGCATGGTCACGCCGATCTTCACGCCGTTTACAGATCGCCTTGGCGCCCCCGTGGAAGAGATTCTTTCCTGGGGCCAGCCGGACGGATCTTCTCCGGACGCACCGATTTCCATGTTTATCCTGGGGTTGCGGATGGCCCAATATTGCAATGGTGTCAGTGAACTTCACGGGAGGGTCGCCCGAAAAATGTGGGCCCATGTGTGGCCAAAGCGGCCACAGGAGGAAGTGCCGATAACCTATGTCACCAACGGCATTCACGTATCGACGTTCATATCCGATGAATTCGCCCGGCTGTTCGATCGTTATCTGGGCCCCGAGTGGTACACGGTGTCACAGAATCCGGAAAATGTGTCGCGGATGGACGATATCTATGATGAAGATCTCTGGCGGGCCCACGAGATCAACCGCTCCCGGCTGATTCGCACCTGCCGGGAGATGATGGCCAGACAATATGCGCGACGAAATGCGACCCGCTCGGTCATAGAGCGGGCCGAATCCGTACTCAATCCGGAAGCGTTGACCATCGGGTTTGCCCGGAGATTTGCCACCTACAAGCGATCCAATCTTATCCTTCAGGACCCTGAGCGCCTCGAAGCCATTTTGACCAGTGACGAATTTCCTGTCCAGTTTATCTTCGCCGGAAAGGCCCATCCCAAAGACAACGAAGGCAAGCAGTTGATCCAGAATCTGGTGCAGTTCGCCCAAAGACCGAGTATCCGGGATAGATTTATCTTTGTCGAAGACTACGACATGCACCTGGCCCGGAGGCTGGTTCAGGGGACCGATGTCTGGATGAACACACCGCGCCGACCGTTTGAAGCCTGCGGCACGTCCGGCATGAAAGCCGCCGTTAACGGGGTTCTCAATTTAAGCGTCCTCGACGGCTGGTGGTGCGAAGGATATCGGGAGGACCGGGGCTGGGCCATTGGGCTCGGGGAAGAATATACCGACAGCGCCTACCAGGATGACGTGGAGAGCCAGGCCCTCTATAACACCCTGGAAACCGATGTGATTCCCTGCTTTTACGATCGAAAAAACGGGGATTCCCCCAGCCGCTGGATCCGTATGATGAAAGAATCCATGAAAATGGCCATGGGTGATTTTTGCAGCCTCCGCATGGTCTCCGAATACCGGGAGCGATTTTATGTTCCGGCTGCCCGTCGCTATGACGAACTGATGGTCGAAAACGCCGCCGAGGCCGGTAGCATCGCCGACCAGTTCCAGCGTCTGAAACGCCTGTGGAAAGACATCCGCCTGGAAAAACCGGTCCGCGCCAAACGCGGGCTCTTCCGGGTTGGAGATTCCTTTGAGGTTACCGCCAACATCTTCCTTGGCGAGCTGCGTCCCGAAGAGGTGGATGTCGAGCTGTACTACGGACTGCTGAAATCCGTTGATGTTCTGGAAACGAGCCTGATCGAACCGATGCGGGTCTCCAAAGAAAACGGAAACGGCGAATACCTTTACTCCAGCACCATCCGATGCAGGGCCGCCGGGCGCTATGGATTTACGGCCCGGGTTACCCCCCGCGGGGATGACCGTCTCCGGTTCACGCCGAAATTGTTGTCATGGGCCTGACCGGGAAACAGCATGACCCTGATTTAACAACGGGATAGAAAGAGAAGAACCTATGGCTGCCCCGTCCCACAATCCTCGGGTGCTGATCGTCACCCCCGAGGTAACCTACCTTCCGGATCGCATGGGAAGTTTTTCCAATTATCTGACGGCTAAAGCCGGCGGCCTGGCGGACGTCTCCGCAGCGCTTATCCGGGCCCTTTTTGAACAGGGGGCGGATGTCCATGTGGCGCTACCCGATTATCGGGCTATCTTCAGCGACCGTCTTGCACCGCTTCTCCGAAAAGAGCAGCGGTTGATCCGGACCATCATGCCCGATGACCGCTTGCATCTGGCGGAAGACCGTGCTTTTTACTATATCAACCGGGTCTATTCCCCCCATGGTGGGGAGAACATGAAACTAGCCCTGGCATTTCAGCGGGAAGTCATCAACAATATCATTCCCCGGGTCCGCCCTGACCTGATCCACTGCAATGACTGGATGACCGGCCTTATCCCGGGCATGTCACGAAAAATGGGAATACCGTGCCTGTTTACCATTCACAATATCCACACCGTGAAATCCACCCTGGCGCTAATCGAAGATCGCGGCATCGACGCCGCCTATTTCTGGGATAACCTGTACTACGAAAATTGGGCCTCCGAATATGAATTCGCCCGGGAAGACATCCCCATCGATTTTCTGGTCAGCGGGGTCTTTGCTGCCCACTTTGTCAATACCGTCAGCCCCACCTTTCTCAAAGAGATCGTCGAGGGGCAACACGGTTTTATCAACGACAACCTGCGCCAGGAGCTGTCCAACAAATGGTATGCCGGGGTCGCCTCCGGAATTCTGAATGCGCCGGATCCGGCCTTCGATCCGGCCAGTGATCCCTTTCTGTTCGCGCCGTACGGGCCGACGGATCATCACGCCGCAAAACAGCAGAACAAGGTTGCCTTTCAACAGCGCCTGGGTCTGATTCAGGACGATCGGGCGCCGGTATTTTTCTGGCCCTCACGCCTCGACCCGGTGCAGAAAGGGTGTCAGCTGCTCTCGGCCCTTCTTTATGACGTTGTTTCCAAATACTGGGATCAGAACTTACAAATCGTGTTTGTTGCAGACGGTGAGTATCAGCCGGTGTTCCGAAACATCGTCCAGTTCCATGGGTTTCAGGATCGGGTCGCGATCTGCGATTTCAATGTGGAACAGGAGCATCGGGGCTACGGGGCGTCCGATTTTCTCCTGATGCCGTCGCTGTTCGAGCCCTGCGGGCTTCCCCAGATGATCGCTTGTATTTACGGGGCCCTGCCGGTGGTTAATGACACCGGGGGCCTTCATGACACCATTCACCAGATGGATGTTTCGAACGACACCGGAAATGGATTTCTCTTTGAAAACTTCGACCCTGCCGGCCTGATGTGGGCCATCGACCAGGCCATGGCTTTTTACAACCGGCCGGAGGACATCCGGAAGCGTCAGATCGAGCGCGTCATGATCGACGCCGCCGCCACCTTCAACCATGACGTCAATGCCCGCCAGTATATTGATTTGTATGAACAGATGCTGAACAGACCTTTGATTGTGTAATGGCGCGATCACTCCGGAAATGATTGAAAATCGCCTAAAACGACTGTTGCTCCTGGATCCTTATCTCGCGCCCTACGAGAGGATTCTCCGGCGGCGCCTGCAGATGATCGACGATCGAACCCAGGCGTTGACGGAAGGACGGATGTCCCTGGCCGAATTCGCATCGGGCCACGAATACTTCGGGTTGCATTATCGACATCCGGAGTGGATCTTTCGGGAGTGGGCGCCCAACGCGGAACAAATCTTTCTGGTGGGAGATTTTTCCGGGTGGGAAGAACGGTCGGATTTTGCCCTGAACCGGATTTCTTCGGAGGGGGACTGGGAACTTCGTCTTCCCGAGAGCCGATTGTCCCACAAGGATCTCTATCACCTCCGGGTCCACTGGCCGGGGGGCAGCGGGGAGCGGATTCCCGCCTGGACCCGTCGGGTCGTCCAAGACCCGGACACCGGTATTTTTGCCGCCCAGATCTGGCGGCCGCCCCGGCCGTATGTGTGGCGGTTCCCCGATTTTCAGGCGCCGAACACGCCCCCGCTCATCTATGAAGTCCATGTGGGCATGGCTCAGGAAGCAGAAGGGGTCGGCAGCTACGGCGAGTTTACCGAGCGCGTCATTCCGCGGATCATCGACAGTGGCTACAACACCATTCAATTGATGGCTGTCCAGGAGCACCCCTATTACGGCAGTTTCGGTTACCAGGTGTCCAGTTTTTTTGCACCGTCCTCCCGTTTTGGGCCCCCTGAGGATCTCAAGCACCTGGTCGATACCGCCCATGGTGCCGGCCTTCGAGTGACCATGGACATCATCCATTCCCATTCGGTATCCAACGAGGTGGAGGGGCTGAGCCGGTTTGACGGCACGCTGTACCAGTACTTTCATGGGGGCGACCGGGGCCGACACGATGCCTGGGATTCCCGCTGTTTTGATTACGGAAAGCTCCAGGTGCTGCATTTTCTGTTGTCCAACTGTCGATACTGGCTGGACGAATTTCACTTCGACGGGTTCCGTTTCGACGGCGTCACCAGCATGTTGTACCTCCACCACGGGCTCGGAAAGGCCTTTACGTCATACGACGATTATTTTGACGCGACGGTCGATGAAGACGCCCTGGTCTACCTGACCCTGGCCAATGGGGTGATTCACCAGTTGCGGCCGGACGCAATGACAATTGCCGAAGATGTCAGCGGTCTGCCCGGTCTGGCCCTGCCATTGGAAGACGGCGGGAATGGATTTGATTACCGGTTTTCCATGGGCGTGCCGGATCACTGGATCAAACTGACAAAAGACACCCGGGATGAGCTCTGGTCAATGGGCCAGCTGTGGTACGAACTGACCAACCGGCGTCACAATGAGCGCACGATCAGCTATACCGAATCACACGATCAGGCATTGGTCGGTGACCAAACCCTGATTTTCCGACTCGTGGGCGCCGACCTGTACGAGCACATGCACCGTGCGGACCGACATCTGAATGTGGACCGGGGGCTGGCACTTCATAAAATGATCCGCCTCATCACACTGGCCACAGCGGCAAACGGTTACTTGAATTTTATGGGAAATGAGTACGGGCACCCGGAATGGATCGATTTTCCGCGCCCGGGCAACAACTGGTCCTACAAATATGCCCGGCGGCAGTGGCATCTGGTGGACCAACCGGATTTAAAATATGGATTCCTTGGCGCGTTCGATCGGGACATGCTGGCGTTGGCCGATCACTTTCGGTTATTGGAAGACCCGGATATCCTTCTGTTTCAGGCTCACGATCAGGACAAGGTCATCATTTTTCAGCGGGCCGCGGCCGCTCTGATTTTTGTATTTAATTTCCATCCCGCCGAATCGTATACGGATTACCGGTTCCCCGTGTCGCCGGGAACTTACCGGAACATCTTTCACAGCGACGCCGACGCATATGGCGGCCACCGCCGACTGCATCGGGAAAACCGCCACGTTTCACTTCCATCACCGGAACGCCGGACCCACCAGCTGAGTGTCTACCTGCCTTCGAGAACCTGTCAGGTTCTGGAGAAGATTCAGGAATAGGCCATTTCCATTTCCTGTCGAGGCAACGCTCTCCCAGGGTGTGGATTTTCAATCTCGAAAAACATAATAGTACTTCATTACTTTTTCCACGTACCTCTGGGTCTCTCTAATCGGGGGAATTCTCTGGTAGCGTGCCACCAGATTCGGTCCGGCATTGTAGGCCGCCAGCGCCAGAGGTAACCTGCCCTCGAACCGGTCGAGCAATTTGTTCAGGTACCATGCCCCGCCCCGAATATTTTCCCACGGGTCAAAAGGGTTGTCGATACGAAAATCCCTGAGGTTTTCCGGCATAATCTGCATCAGGCCCAAGGCGCCGGCCCTGGACACGGCCCGTGGATTGAAATCCGATTCGACCTTGATCAAGGCTTTGAGAAGAGAAAAGGACAACCCGTAGCGATCGGCCGCCTGGCGGATCAGGTGATCATAACGGCGGGATGAGCGTTGGCGAAGTTTTTTGGATGGGCGTTCATGAATGTAGAGGCGATAGCCGGATTGGGTGGGGACATTGGTAAAATGAAGCACCCCGTTTTTATCGATATACTTGTAGATGTCGGCCCGAGCGGGTACCGCCGCCAGAATGGCGAGAACGCCGGCAATGACGATGAACCGGAATATCCGCTGAGTCAGGATTCGTGGCGCCACGTTTTCTCTTCCATTTTCCCAAGGTGTTCGGACAATACAAAACGGACCAATCAGCGGTCACCGATGGGTTTCCGGGATGCGTTAATGGGCTGTGAAGATAGACCGTTCCCTCGCGTTTTCTGCTCCACGCGTGCATCGCTGTATATCTTATTTATCATGTAACGGCCCCATTAGACAAACCACCGGGTCTGGGCCCGCCTTTGTTTATCGGATTTTTCATCCAAGGAGTCTTTACTTTTCACCCTTTTCAAAAATACGAACTTTTTCGGATGGGTGAAATCCCCGGTCCCGACCTCCGCCAGCCCTTTCCATTGGGCAGCGACATACAGATGCTCCGGGCCTATAAATCGGGCTGTGGCTCATGAAAATTTTGAATGCACGTGAAGGTCGGCGAGAAATTCCATGACAGGAAAAATACCTTGCTGAAATTTCGTTTTAAGGCTATATGTATACCGTTAATTTTCTTTACATACAATATATTGTATTTATAACCGATTCAACAATGGGCATTCTATCATCCTCCATATCCCTTACCCGGTACCGGGTGGCGGGGATCCTGAAACCTCCGGTCATTGAAACAGTGGCGACCGGTCTTGGTAAGCATACGGTTTCCGAAATCGACAACGATACCACCGAAAAAATTTTCGGGTGGACTTCCTTTGATCGTCCATTCCGCCCCAATTTCAAGGATCGCTCCTTTGTCATCGGCTCCCATTTTGTATTTTCTCTTCGATTGGACAAAAAGACGATATCGTCTGGCATGGTCAACAAACACTGCGCCATGGAAATCGATCGGCGCATGGCAGAAAAAGGACTCCCTTTTTTGTCCCGGGATGAAAAACGCCGTATTCGTGAACATGTCACTGTCCTTCTCAGCCGACGCGTCCCTGCGACACCGATGATATGCGACGTCATCTGGGAGTATAAAGCGGCCACCGTGTGGTTCCTGTCTCGACTGAAATCCGCCTGTGAATCCCTGGAAACACTTTTTTTACGCTCTTTTAATATCGGTCTCATACCCATGATTCCCTATTCATCCGCCTATCTCACTGCTGGTCTGTCCGATGACGAAAAAGACCGATTGACACAGCTGTCTCCGACACCATTCGTCGCTGAAAATGATTGACGTTGCCATTGCATATCGGCGCTACAGGTTCATCGGATTGGAATTCCTGACGTGGTTGTGGTTTATACTGGAAACCGATCCGAATATCCTCCGGAACCTGGATTCGGAATTGATTTCCTGCCGGGTCGGCAAACGGCTGGTGTTGGAAAACCGACGGGACGATCAGCTTGAAACGGTGACCATTAAAGGCGATGCACCGGGTTTGGAAGAAGCCCGAACCGCCCTGAAAAAAGGCGCCCTGATTGCCGAAATAGACCTTTCTATCAAGACGGCTCAGCAGATGTGGGAATATTCCTTAAAAGGTGAGAACCTGTCCCTCTCAGGATTCCGGCTCCCGACAATTCGTGCCGATGATTCCGTGCAGCGTATGGATGATGCCATTCATGAGCGGTTGCTTTTATTGGAAAAAGCGATAAACGGCATCAACGGTCTGTTTCATCGATTCATCAAAATTCGGATATCCCGAAAATGGAATGAACAGGTCGTGCCGGATGTTCAAAAATGGATCACATCTCAGGAATTTTAACCCGCTGCAGATGAATAGTTTGTCAACAATTCATTACTTTTCAACATTTTTTTTGAATGTTGTCATCTGCGGCCATTCCGGGCCCGGTGTGAACGTTTTATTGAAATGTAGTTTAGAATAAAAACATTTTTATTCAGATACTTAAAGACTTTTCTACATTATTGACAGGGTATCTGTAGTAGTTATTTTATTATAATTAAATAATTCTAATAGGGTAAGATGATGAAGCTGACAATCAATAAACACTACATTTTGGATGTTCTTGCGAAAGTTCAAGGATTGACCGGGCGAAAATCCAACCTGGCAATTACAGAGAATCTGTTGCTGAGATCCGGTGAAGATCGCATGACGTTAACCGCCACGGATCTGGAATCCGGTTTCGAAGGCGTCTATCCGGCCAATGTCGAAGCCGAAGGGCTCATTGCGATCAATGCCAAGACCCTTTACGAAATCGTTCGTGAATTACCCAGCCGGGAGCTTCGAATCCATGAAATTGAAAATCGTTGGGTCGAGATCGGAAATCAAAAAGTCGTATACCATATTGTCGGCATGAATCCGGATGATTTTCCGGACCACCCACAGATCGAGGATGTCCCGTTTTTTGCGATCGGTTCTGCTGCATTCAAGCAAATGATCGAAAAAACGTCTTTCATTGCCGGTGCGCCGAACGACAAACGGGCGCATATCAACGGAATTTTCATTGAACGGATTCAGGAAGACGGACAGAATTTTCTGCGGATGGTGTCCACAGACGGGAGTCGATTGTCCCTGGTGAATCATGAAATGGAAAATCAACCGGAATTCGTACCCGAGGGCGGTATGATCATTCCCAAGAAGGGATTGATGGAAGTCAGTAAATTTCTGGATGCGGAAGGCGATGTACAGATAGGTTATCAGGACAATAAATTTATCATCAAAAAATCAACGGAAAATTTTATTATTCGACTTCTTGAAGGAGAATTTCCGAAATATGGCGATATCATCATTCGCGAAGGCGGAACCGATCTTGGTCTTGAGCGTGCCGTTTTTCGGGAGATGCTCAAGCGCATGTCCATACTCTCTTCGGAAACGTATAAAGGGGTGATCTTCAATATCCGGGAGGGCAACCTGGAGATCACTGCGACGAATCCGGACAGGGGAGAATCCAAAGAGGATATGGATATCGACTATCAGGGGGAACCGTTGCAGGTGGCATTCAATCCCAGATACTTCATCGATATTATGAGTGTTATGGAAAACGAGAAGGTTCAATTGAACCTCATTGACGATGAAAAACCATGTTTAATAAAAGGAGCCTCGGATAACAGCTTTCTCAGTGTTATCATGCCGATGAGAATATGAAAGCAAAACCCACATCATACAACGAAGACAACATCAAGATACTGGAGGGCCTGGAAGCGGTCCGCAAACGTCCCGCCATGTATATCGGCAATGTCGATGTCGAAGGACTTCATCATCTGGTTTATGAAGTCGTGGACAACAGTATCGATGAAGCCATGGCCGGCTATTGTGATCGGATTCAGGTAAAAATTCATACCGACAACAGCGTCAGTGTGCAGGATAACGGGAGAGGCATTCCGGTCGGTATCCATAAAACGGAAAATGTGCCGGCGGTGGAAGTCGTGATGACCAAGTTGCACGCCGGAGGCAAGTTTGACGATCATTCCTATAAAGTCTCCGGAGGGCTGCACGGCGTCGGTGTTTCTGTGGTCAATGCCCTGTCCGTAAACCTGGACGTGGAAATTTTCAGTGATGGCCGGGTGTATTCCCAGACCTTCGAGAAGGGCATGAAAACAAGCGAGTTGACTCGAACCGGGAGCACACGGAAACGGGGGACACGCGTTCATTTTCTGCCGGATCCGGACATATTCAACGTGACCGAATTTAGTCGGGAGGTCCTCAGCAGGCGCCTGCGGGAACTGGCGTTTTTAAACAAGGGCGTAAAAATCACCCTCGATGACAAGCGATCCGATGAAAAAGACGAATTTCATTATAAAGGGGGTATCAAGGAGTTCGTCAGGTACCTGAATCGGCGGCACACCCCCATTCACAAACCGATTGTGGTCGAAGGCCGCCGATCCGATGTTCAGATCGATGTGGCCATTCAGTACAACGATACGTACACGGAAAAACTGTTTTCCTTTGCGAACAACATCAATACGGCTGAAGGCGGGTTCCATCTTATCGGGTTCAAAGCTGCATTGACCCGAAGCATCAATCAGTATGCCGCCAATGGAAACCTTCCGAAAAATCTGAAGGTCAAGATCAGTGGTGACGACGTCCGGGAAGGTTTGGCGGCCATTATCAGCGTCCGGATCAAGGAGCCCCAGTTTGAAGGGCAAACCAAGACCAAGCTTGGAAACAGCGAAGTTAAAGGTCTTGTTGAATCGCTGCTCAACGAGAAACTGACGATTTTCTTCGAAGAGAATCCTTCTGTTGCCAGAAAGATTATCGCAAAAACAGTGGATGCTGCCAGAGCGCGGGATGCCGCGCGACGGGCAAGGGCTCTGGCTCGAAACAAAGGGGCCTTGACCGATGCCACGTTGCCGGGAAAACTGGCGGAGTGCCAGATATCGAACCCGGAATTAAGAGAACTCTTTCTGGTGGAGGGGGATTCTGCCGGGGGAAGCGCCAAACAGGGGAGGGATCGGAAATTTCAGGCCATCTTGCCGCTAAAAGGCAAGATACTCAATGTGGAAAAAGCACGGTTTGACAAGATCCTCCGAAGTGATGAAATCAAAAACATTATCACCGCATTGGGAACCGGTGTGGGGCGCGAAGAATATAACATCGAAAAAATCCGTTACCACAAAGTCATTATCATGACGGATGCCGATGTGGACGGATCCCATATTCGGACCCTGCTGTTGACGTTTTTCTATCGGCAGATGCCGGAACTTATTGACCGGGGGTATCTCTATATCGCCCAGCCGCCACTTCTCAAGCTCGGAAAAGGAAAAAGCGCCGTTTATCTAAAAAATGAAACCGAATTCAACGATCACATCCTCAAACGGATTTGCGATAAATGCCGTGTGGTGGTCCGGGACACGGAGGATCCCGAGGAAATAGCGGGACATCGACTGTATCTGTTTCTCAGCGATCTGGCTGAATATTTTAGTATCGTCAGAAGGCTCGAGAGGCGGGGACTGGGATTGGATATTATCGAGTCGATGGTTCGGGTCAACCTGGAAGACAGGCATTTTCTCCAGAACAAGGGATTGATGGATCGGATACAAACGACCCTCGTGGATTACGGCTATGATGTCGAGGACCCCAAGTGGAACGAGGAACGGGATGTTTTCGAGTTGGTTGTGTTGCCGCCGGAGATAAGATCTTCCGAAGAGGATTTCGGCAAAAAAGAATCCGCTATCAAGATCGGCCGCGGACTGGTTTTTTCCTCGGAGTTTCAGAAACTCACGGTTTTGGCCAAAAACATCTTCAAGCATGATCGGCCACCCTTTGAACTCTCCAATGGGGATTCCCACAAAGGGCGATCCATTGAAGACAAGAGAGCACTTCTGGTGTCACTGATGGAAGAAGGTAAAAAGGGGCTGTCGGTACAGCGGTATAAGGGTCTGGGTGAAATGAACCCCGATCAACTTTGGGAAACCACCATGAACCCGGGCAAACGGACGATTCTGCAGGTAAAGGTGGAAGATGCGGTCGAGGCGGATGAGATTTTTACTATTTTGATGGGCGATGAAGTGGAGCCTCGGCGGGAGTTTATCCAGTCCAATGCACTCGAAGTGAGCAACCTCGATATATAACGGGCGAAAATATCGGGGGCGGTTCTGTGTTTTTTAGATGATGTAAACGGGCACCATAACCCCGCCTTGAGTTTTCCTTCCCACAGCGGTGGCTGACAAGACGGCACCCCGAACGGTTTCCCACATAAAAAATTACGGGCGGATCCACAGTTTCCGCTCACCATGGAAAAGGGGGTTCTATGAACATACATCGGGTCGACGCTCGAGACCTGCCGGATCTCTGGTTTCAGGCTGTGCACGATATTCTCGACAACGGAAGACGGTTCACCATCGATCGCGGCTCTTACTCCGGACAAACACGGCTTGAATACGACTATTTTGTCGGTCACGTCCACTTTCCGGGCTCCCAGCCGTTACTTCCGGACATACCCCCGTCCTGCGGAATTCCAAGTCCCGTTGAAGAAGCCTATATCTACGGCGGTAAGGGCTATGAGCGATCCTACATTGAATATCTCATGACCGGCGAAAAAGCCCCCGGCGAATCCTATACCTATGGTGAGCGGTTGACCAAAGCCCGGATCGGCGGGAACAAGCTGGATTGGTGGCGCCAGGCCAACGCGGAGATTATCGACAAGCGGGATGTGGATGGAAAGATCGTTTTCGAAGCGGATGGAAAGCTCTATATAAACCAGATTGAATGGGTCATCGATACCTACCGCAGATTCGGCACCCGAAACAACCAGATGGTATTGCAGGTTGCCCACCCTTCCGATGTTTGCCTCGTCGATCCACCCTGCCTGCGCTCTATCGACACCCGCATCCAGGATGGCACGCTTCACTTCGTTGTTTATTTTCGATCCTGGGACCTGTGGGGCGGCATGCCCGCAAACCTGGCCGGCATTCAGAATTTGAAAGAATATATGGCTGCCGCCATAGACGTGAAAGATGGCGAGATGATCGTCGAAAGCAAGGGTCTCCACCTGTATGGGTATGCGGAGGAGTTGGCGAATCTGAGGTGCCTGAGAGACTGAACAAATGCCTAAAATGTAAAATGCCTGAAATGCCTGAAATTAAAAGAATAAATTTTAACGCTTTCCATTTTAGGCAGTTTAGAACTCGATGGAATTCGGCGTTCTGGGAAACGGAATCACATCCCGGATATTTGAAATCCCCGTAAGCATCATCAGCATCCGCTCGAACCCGAGTCCGAACCCGCTATGGGGGACACTCCCGAACCGGCGCATATCCAGATACCACCAGTAATCTTCACGCGTGACGCCGCAGTCTTTCATCCGCTGTTCCAGGACATGTAATCGCTCTTCCCGCTGGCTACCCCCGATGATCTCTCCAATACGGGGCACCAGAACGTCCATTGCCGCAACGGTTTTGTCATCGTTGTTGAGGCGCATGTAAAACGGTTTGATGGTCTTCGGATAGTCAAAGACGATCACCGGTTTTTTGAAATGTACTTCTGTCAGATATCGTTCGTGTTCGCTTTGAAGATCCTTTCCGGAAGCAACCTCAAATTCAAAGGACCTCGGCGCGTGGTTCAGGATGTCAACGGCCTCTTCGTAGGGCAGCCGAACATATTCGGATTGGCTGATGACCGACAGGGTGCTTATCAGCGTTTTGTCCACGAACCGGGCGAACAACTGGATGTCCTCTTGGCATTCCTGAAGAATATACGTGGTGAGATACTGAATCATTTCCTGGGCAAAGGCCATGTTGCATTCTAAATCACAGAACGCCATTTCTGGTTCAACCATCCAAAACTCGGCGACGTGACGACGGGTATTGGAGTTTTCCGCCCGGAATGTCGGGCCGAAGGTGTACACATCCCCAAGAGCCATGGCAAGCATTTCAGCAGAAAGCTGACCGGAGACGGTTAGGTTGGCTTCCTTTCCAAAAAAATCGGCGCCCCAGTCGACGGTGCCGGCGCGTTTGGGCGGATCGTTCACATCCAGGGTGGTGACGCGGAAGAGTTCGCCGGCCCCTTCGCAGTCCGAACCGGTGATGATCGGCGTGTGGATGTAGCGAAACCCGTGATCTCTGAAAAACCGGTGAATGGCAAAAGACAGTTCGGACCGGATTCGAAAAACGGCGCCGTATTTGTTGGTTCGGGGTCTCAAGTGGGCGATGGTACGAAGAAATTCATCGGTGTGTCTCTTCTTTTGGAGTGGATACGATTCCGAAGCATCACCAATTATGTCGATCCGGGAGGCCCGGATTTCCCACGCCTGTCCCTTTCCGGGTGAGGCCACCAGCTCTCCGGTAACACCAATGGCGGACCCGGCGATGAGTTTTCGAAGATCTTCATAATTATCGAGAGCGGCGTCGGCAATCACCTGAATATTTCCCAGGCAAGAACCGTCGTTGACTTCAATAAAGGAGAAGCCTTTGGAATCCCGACGGGTTCTGACCCAACCCTGAATCAAAACCCGCTCATCGGAAGACGTGGAATTTAGTAGTTCGGCAATCTTTGTCCGCTTCATCGTTCTGCCCGCTCTTAGGAAAGTTGGACTGTAATATAATATCCTTGATCCCCTCTCTGCAAGAGCAGAATAACACTGGATTTTTGACGGGATTTAATTACAGCGCGAAAAAAGTCGTCAACGGTTTCCACCGTGATATTATCGATCTGGCGAATGACATCGCCTGAACGGGCACCGATACGGAACAGATACGATTCGGAGCGGATGTCGGTAACCATCGCACCCTGTGATTCCCAATTTTGAACCCGGACACCGAACAGACGAAATGCCAGATCGGCGCCCCGGTCCACAGGGTACACCGTGGTGCGGATCGTGATTTTTTTTCGGGCCCCCTCATGGCGCACCGACAGTAAAATTGTGTCCCCGGCCTTGTAACTGCGTATGGCGGCCCGGTAGTCTTCAAGGGTTTTCATGGGCTGATTGCCGATATCGAGGATCACATCTCCGGTGGTGATTCCCGCGACATGGGCCGGGCTGGCGAGCTCCACAGAACGGACAAGCAGGCCTTCGCCGGCGTCAAGAGACATGTAGCTGGCAATATGGTTATCGATTTCCTGGGCGGTGATGCCGACCCAGGGCAGTACGACCTCTCCATACAAGATCAGGTCGTTGATGATTCTTCTGGCGCGGTTGATGGGGATGGCGAAACCGATGCCCTGGGCCTTGGCATAAATGGCCGTGTTGATACCGATCAGCTCACCATTGATATTCAGAAGGGGGCCTCCGCTGTTTCCCGGATTGATGGATGCGTCGGTCTGAATAAAGTCCTGGTATGTGCGTTCCTCGGTTCGAATGGATCGATTCAATGCGCTGATGACACCGGTTGTCACGGTATGGGAAAATCCGAAGGGGTTGCCGATGGCGATGATGGTTTCACCGATCATCAGATCATCGGATTTACCCATGTCAATGGCAGGCAGCGGCTCATCGGACTGGATGCGCAGCACCGCCAGGTCCGAATCGGGATCCGCACCGATGATATCGGCGTTAAATTCGCGTTTATCCTGAAGCACCACCTGGATGGTGCTGCTTCTGGAAATCACATGGGCATTGGTGAGAATAAGTCCCTGCGCACCCGAAATAATGACTCCGGACCCCAGGCTGGTGCGTTTGTAACGCCGTTGAAGACCGGGATCGAAAAAATCGTTGAAGAAGTTCTCGAAAATGGAGTCCATACCGAGACCGGAGAACGGACTGAGTCGGGAGCGCACTTCATACTCGGAACTGATATTGACCACCGCGGGGCTGACCTTGCGAACTGCCCTGAAGACCGGATTTTCTCTGGAATAGGAGACGCCGGAATACAACTCGCCGCTTGCAAAGAGAAGAAACGCGATTACCATAAAAAGACCGCTGAGACGGCGTGCCGAGAGGCCGAATACATTGAATTTGCGAATCTGATTCATCATGTGCCCTGCACGTGACGGCTTCCCGCTGCATGTGGAAGCGGAGCGGGATTCCCGCTCGGCAGGGCAGCGCGAGACGACACGATAAATATGAAGATTCTTTTGAATGCGAATACCCGGTGTTTGAACGTTAGGGCTGTTGGAAAAATTTCGGGATACCCTGCAGCACGCGGCGGGGTCGGGAATTTTAGCCCGCCACAAGAACGGTTCATCCACCGTTCAACAGGTTGACCGACATCGTTGCACGATATTATTGACGAATGAGCGCCGTAAATATCAAAAAACTGCTTCCCTTTGTTGAAAAGCCAAGCCGTTATCTAGGCGTTGAATTCAACACCATAAAAAAAGACTTGGATCGGGTCAAGCTTCGGATTGCGCTGGCGTTTCCGGATCTCTATGAAATCGGTACGTCCCATTTCGGATTGCAGATTCTATATCACATTCTGAATTCACGAAGGGATATCGCCGCTGAGCGGGTGTATGCCCCCGGCCTGGACATGGAGCGCCAATTACGGGCCGGCAAGGCCCCGCTGACCACCTTGGAATCCCGATATCCCCTTGGAAAATTTGATATTGTCGGCTTCAGCCTGCTCTACGAGCTGGATTATACGAATATCTTAACCATGCTCGATCTGTCCGGGGTTCCTTTTTACAGCTCCCAAAGGGATTTGGATACGCCGCTGATCATTGCCGGGGGCCCCTGCACATGTAACCCGGAGCCGGTTGCCGAACTGTTCGATGCCATGGTGGTCGGCGATGGGGAAGGTGTTATTCTCGAACTGGCGGATCACTGGATCCGCTGGAAGGAAAACGGTGGAAAGGACAAATCCGAGCTGCTTGACGCCTGCTCCGTCATTGACGGCGTATATATTCCGGACCATTTCATGGCCCGGTTCAACCGCCAGGGGTTCCAGGAGCTGCTGCCGCGCCAGTCCGGTTATATCTCCGTTCAAAAGGCGGTGGTCGGGAACCTGGATACGGCCCCGTTTCCGGACCGACCCGTTGTCCCTTTCGGCAGGCCGGTTCATGACAGGCTCCGGCTCGAGATTTCCAGAGGGTGCAGTCGCGGCTGCCGGTTTTGCCAGGCGGGGATGATCTACCGGCCGGTCCGGGAGAGGTCGCCGGCGCGGCTTCTTCGGTTAGCGGATGCGGCCCTGCGCGAGACCGGATACGAGGATCTTTCCCTGATGTCGTTGAGCACCGGGGATTATACGCGACTGGACGCATTGATGGCCCATCTGATGGCCCGATGCGAGCCAGACCGGGTTGCCGTCTCGTTTCCGTCTCTCAGGGCGGGCAAGTTGACACCGGAACTGATGCGGATGGTTAAGCAGGTACGAAAAACCGGTTTTACCATTGCCCCGGAGGCGGGAAGCCAGCGGCTGAGAGATGTCATCAACAAAGATATTTCAGAAGAGGACATTCTCCAGACCGTCCAGAACGCTTTCGATCTGGGTTGGCAGGTTATCAAAATGTATTTTATGATCGGGTTGCCCACCGAGACTCGGGAAGATGTCGAAGCCATCACGGGGTTGATTGCCAATCTACGTAGACTTCGATCCTCCGGAAAACGGCGAGGAAAATTCAACGTCAGCGTCACCACGTTCATTCCAAAACCCCACACCCCCTTTCAGTGGGCATCGCAATTGCCCCTGGAAGAATCCCGGGAACGGCTGGCATGGTTGAAAGAGCATCTCAGGGATCAGCGTGTTCAATTGAAGTGGCAGGATCCCCGGGTCAGCCTCATCGAAGGGCTGTGGTCCCGGGGCGATCGTCGGTTGCTCCCTGTTCTCATGACAGCATATCAAAAGGGGTGCCGATTCGACGGCTGGACCGACAGTTTTCGATTCGACCTCTGGGAAGCGGCCCTGGCCGACAACGGGGTGACCCCCGACTTTTTTACTTCCCGCGTCAGAGCCCCCGACGAACCCCTGCCCTGGGATCATATCGACATGGGGATCGACAAACAATTTCTCCTCGAGGAGCGGACCCGGGCAATCCGCGGGGAAGCCACTCCGGACTGCCGATGGGGCGATTGCCAGGGCTGTGGTGTCTGTGATTTTATAGACATCCAGCCGCGCGTCTACGACCGTTTTGACCAGAGGCAAAAATGTCCGGGAACTGCACCGGAAAACGATTTCAACCGGATGCGCATCCGCTATTCCAAACTGGATGACGCCCGTTTCTTTGGACACCTGGAAATGGTCAATCTGTTTCTCAGGGCATTCCGCCGATGCGGAATCAACGTTCGGTACACAGAGGGCTTCCACCCGAAACCCAAGGTGTCCTTTAGCGATCCACTGCCGATTGGCATGGAGAGCGAGGAAGAGGCGTTTGATATCTGGCTGCCCGTGGATTCGGATGCAGAGACGGTTTCTGAAATGGTAAATTCACAACTTCCGGAGGGATTGCGAGTGGTGGATGTCCGGAGCGCCACCGGCCGGCTCGGCGAGCACCGCACCGGGGCGCACGCCTATGTGGTGAGCCACCCCGATCCGTTATTCACGGAAGAGCGTTTGATGGCATTCCACGACGCCGATCACGCTTTCGTTGAAAAATGGGATCGAAAGGGCCGGTTGCAAAAACGGGATCTTAAAGATATGGTTCTGCAAATCGATCTCTTGTCGCCGGTTGCGCTCTCCATTGTCGTCAGGCAGGAACCGGGAAAAACCCTGCGACCGGCTGAAATTCTGACGCATGTCTTCAACCTGAGCCAACAGGAAGCCAAGCGGGCCAGGGTACTGAAAAAGCCCGCCCATGGGCACTGAACCCGGCCGAAGGCCCGGATATGCGCTATCCCTTCGATCGGCTCCACTCGACAGACCCGGACCGGCCAATGTCCCACATCATGTATAAACAACTGATTATCAATATGACCGCCCGGGAAACACAGGTCGCCCTGCTCGAGGATGGCACCATCGCGGAATTGTTTATCGATTGGGAGAAGGATTCGGACATCGCTGGAAACGTCTATAAGGGGCGGGTGCAGCGTGTTCTTCCCGGGATGCAGGCGGCATTTGTGGATATCGGCTTAAAACAGGCCGCATTTGTCCATGTCAACGATGTTCTGGGTGACACCCTTTCCGATGGGACATCGCTTTTCAGCGATAATGGAAACGTGGTCCCGGAAGAAACTGAAAACACGGCCCCCGGAGCAGTCAACATCACCATCGAAGAGCTGCTCGCCGACGGCCAGGAAATCCTTGTCCAGATGGCTAAATCACCCATCGGGACCAAGGGGGCCCGCGTCACATCCTATATTTCGTTGCCCGGACGATTTCTGGTGATGATGCCCAATGCCAATCATATCGGCGTATCCCGGAGGATCGAAGATGAATTCGAACGTCAGCGGCTTCGGGATCTGGTCGAATCCCTTCGGTCTGATTCCTTCGGATATATCCTGCGGACAGCCGCTGAGGGCACGTCCGAGGAGAAAATCGCCTCGGAGATGTCCTTCTTCAAGAGTCTCTGGGAGAACATTCAACGAAAATACCAGACAGCGCCATCTCCGTCCTTGCTTCATCAGGAATTGAACGTGGTACATCGTGCGGTTCGGGATCTGATGACCCATGAAGCCGAAAAAATTGTGATCGACTCAAAAGACGGATACGACTCGGTGTTGGCCTTTTTAGATGGGTTCATGCCCAGCTTGATGGATTCCGTCGAGCTTTACGAAGGGCGGGAACTGATTTTCGGGGCCTTCAACCTGGAAGGCGATATTTCCCGGGCCCTGAAACGAAAGGTCTGGCTGAAATCCGGCGGCTATATCGTCATCGAGCACACCGAGGCCCTGGTTGCCATCGACGTGAACACCGGCCGCTATGTGGGTAAACACAATCTGGAGGAAACGATTCTGAAAACCAATCTGGAGGCGGTCAAGGAAATTGCCTATCAGATCCGACTGAGGGATATCGGCGGCATTATCATTATCGATTTTATCGACATGGAGAAAAAATCAAACCAGGAAAAGGTCTTTAATGCGCTCAAAGATGCTTTCAGAAGGGACCGGAGTAAAACCCATGTGCTGCCCATGTCCGAGATGGGGATTATCCAGATGACCCGAAAACGGGTCCGGAAGCCGTTGTCGCGACTTCTCTGTGAGCCATGTTTTTATTGTGACGGCGAAGGTTACCTCATGTCCAAAAAGACGATCTGTCACACCATCTACCAGGAAATTTTAAGAAACGCTCAGGACATGATGGGCGTTCGATTGACCCTCCAGGTAAATCCGGAAATCGCGGAACTGCTCCATCGGGAGGAGGGCGATGTGATTCTCTCTCTGGAAAAGACAATCGGGAAACAGATTGTGGTGTATCCGAACAGCAAATTTCATCTGGAAGAGTTCGACATCTTCGAGGTCCTCACCGGATAGTCTCTTGCATGGGTCTTGACATCGATTATAGCAAATGCTTATATGGGCGGGTTAACCTTTGTACGCTGCATGGTGGTTCATTTCACCACGGAAAACCCATGGCACTGTGCCTGAACGAGACTAAAGATGCTGTAGAGGATATGATTCAATGAAACGCACATTTCAGCCCAGCAGACGCAAACGTTCCCGGAAGCATGGCTTTTTAAAACGGATGTCGACAAAACAGGGACGCAAGGTCATCAACCGAAGAAGAGCGAAAGGAAGAAAACGACTGGCGGTTTAATCGCGCAGAACAACCGATGGTATCGGCTGACTCACAGTCAAAAAATGGGATGTGTCTAAGGGTCCCGGCGGATATGACGTCAATACTCACGCGAAAGAGCGGCATTCGAGATGGGCGTTTTGCTGAGGATCGGGGATATGTGAGCGCATCAACTTTCACGAAGGCCGACAGATTACGGAAGCGATCGGAGTTTCTATACCTGGCCGAAATTGGCCGCAGAATTCAAAATCGATATTTTGTGGCTGTTTTCGCGTCCGGTCGCTCCGATCGATCCAGATTGGGAATCACCGTGACACGCCGTGTCGGCAACGCCGTGCACCGGAATCGCATCAAGCGATGGATTCGAGAGTGCTTTCGGCGGCACCGAGCACGGCTCCAGGGAACTTGGGACATAAACGTGATCGCCAAGAATGGGGCCGTTAACCTCGCCTCAGAAGACGCTTACCGGTGTATCGGGGAACTGTTTGATGAAATTTCAAGCTCGCAAACGGATTGAGCGAACAGCGACACATGGCGCCCTCGCTGTCCTCCGGTGTTACCAGGTGACGTTATCTCCGCTTTTGGGACCCGCCTGCCGGTTTTACCCCACCTGCTCCGAATATGCCAAAACAGCCATCGAACGTTATGGCATGGTGAAGGGTGTGGGTTTGGCGGTGAAAAGAGTGTTCAGATGCCATCCGTTTCATCCCGGTGGGTACGATCCAATCCCTTGACGCAGGCACTCCCGACGATTTGGGGGGATTCTGTTGCCACATCTCCCGCTTTCCGGCCGACACCAGTGGCCGAAAGGCTCTCCTGCCGACACACGCCATCAAAACCGCTTTAAGACCATGCACTTCCGGTCCGATCCTTCACACGACGCCATGACGGCTTCGAAAATTTAGGAGAAATCTATGGAACAGGCTCGCATCTTGCTCGCTATTGTGCTTTCTTTTCTCGTATTTTTTGCCTACGAAACATTTTTCGCAAAGAGAGCGCCGGTCAAGCAGACAGAGCAAACCACCGAAACGGCCCCGAGCCCGGAGAGCGCACCGAAGGTCCCCACGGAAACCCGGTATACGCCGGAAGCGATAGATGAAGAAATCGCCAGGGGGGCCGCTGGAACCGAAACGGAATCATCGGCAGATCGCCCACCCAGATCCGTATATATCGAAACACCGCTCTACACGGTGCGAATTTCCGAGAAGGGCGCGGTTTTTGGCAGCTTTGAACTTAAAAAGTTCAGAGAATCGGTGGACCCGGAGTCTCCTCCGAAAGAGCTGATTTCCAGTGGGGTCGGCACCGGCACCGTACAGACCCGCATGTTGCGGAGCAGTATTCCGGGGATGGAAACGGCCAATTACACGGGACCGAAAATGGAAGAGTCCATACGGATAGCGGACAATCCGGAAACCGTATCGTTTTCATGGCGGTCTCCCCGGGGCATCGTTGTGGAAAAAGCCTATCGGTTTTCTCCGGATTCGTATCTCATCGGTCTTACAGTGACCATCAAAAACGGCTCTGCCGCATCCCTTGTCGATAGCCTGGCGCTTAGCCTGCTCAAGCAATTTACAGAAGACAATCGGGCTATCGGATTCCAGGGGCCGAGCGTCCTGATGGATGGTCGCGTGGAGCAGGTCAAAATAAAAAACATTGAAGACCAGTCGTTGTTGTCCGGCAAATTTTCCTGGATGGCCCTTCAGGATCGATATTTTCTCCAGGCGTTCATCGCCGATCAACCGGTCGATGCCAGTGTCCGGCTTTCCGAGCCCTCGGCTCAGGTGGTCGAAACCCGGTTTAACCACCCCGAATCCACCATAGAGCCCGGCACACAGAAAACGTTCGCATATGATCTCTTCTTTGGTCCCAAAAGCTTGCGTGTTCTCAATGATACCGGCTTTGATCTATCCAAAGTGGTCAATTTCGGCTGGTTCGATATTATTGCCAAGCCGTGCCTCTGGGTCATGAATTTTATCTACGGGTTTATTCCCAACTACGGGATCGCAATTATTATTCTGACCCTCATCACAAAAATTTTGCTATGGCCGTTGGGCACGAAAAGCTACAAATCGATGAGTCAAATGAAAAAAATTCAGCCCCTGATGACCGAACTGCGGGAAAAGCACAAAAACGACAAGAAGATGATGAACCAGGAGATGATGAATCTGTCCCGCACTTACAAGATCAACCCCATGGGGGGCTGTCTTCCCATGGCGGCGCAGATTCCTGTTTTTATCGCCCTGTACCGGATGCTGTATGAAGCCATCGAACTGAGACATGCGCCCTTTTTTGGTTGGATAAATGATCTCTCGGCACCAGACCGGCTGTTTCGATTCGGCTTTTCGATTCCGCTCATGGAACCGCCGTACGGCATCCCTGTCTTAACACTGGTAATGGGCGCCAGCATGCTGATCCAACAGAAAATGACGCCGACGCCGGGCGATCCCAGTCAGGCCAAGATGATGATGCTGATGCCGATCATTTTCACGTTCATTTTTATCAACTTTCCCTCTGGGCTGGTACTCTACTGGCTGACCAATCAGATCGTTTCAATTGGGCAGCAGCAATTTACCCAAAGAAAATATATGTAAACAGGAGGGTTTCAATGGCTCCTTTTCTGGAATACGAAGGAAAAAGCATCGACAGTGCCGTCCAAAACGCGTGTGAAGATCTGAACATCTCTCGGGATCGGATTCAATACGACATCATTTCCTATGGATCCACCGGAATTTTCGGAATCGTCGGTGCGAAAGAGGCCAAAATCCGAGTGGTTCGGGATGGCTCCGGGGACCCGGAAGAAACCGGCGCGAAGATGGACTCCGCCGCCGAGGACACGCCCGCCAAAAACGGAAACGCCCCTCTTGAAGAAGAAAAAAGCCCGGCCCGCGCCCCCATCGATCCGGCGCTGGTCGAGGCGGCGGTGAATAAAGGCCGGGAAGCCCTCGAGCACATCGTCGCGCACATTACCGAGGGTACCCGCATCGTCGTTGAAACGGACGACGAACGCATCCTGTTCAATGTGTCCGGAGGAAACGCCGCTGTGTTGATCGGAAAGCGGGGACAAACCCTGGAAGCGATCCAGTATCTCGTCGACAAGGTCGCCAACCGTCAACACGAGTATCGTCTTCGCATCCAGATCGATGTTGAAGACTACATGAAGACCCGCCGCGCCAATCTCAGGGATTTGGCGGAACGGCTCGCTGAGAAATCCAAGCGGACCGGCAAACCGGTTACCCTGGGGCAAATGAATGCCCATGATCGACGTGTGGTCCACCTCGCCCTGAAGAACGATCGCGGTGTCCGGACGCAAAGCCGCGGCGACGGGTTTTACAGAAAGCTGATCATTTTCCCAAAGAAAGGAAATCCGAGAAAGCGACGGCCACGTCAACAGCGGTCCGGATAACCGATTCATGGATCAAGAAACGATTGCCGCTATTGCAACCCCTGTCGGCAGCGGCGGAATCGGAATCGTACGCATTTCAGGATCCGACGCGCTGGCGATTGCCGGGCGGATATTTACGCCCCGGAAGTCTTGCGCCGACGCCATGTCCCCGGAAACGCCATCCGAAAATCGCGTTCTATCGCTGGAATCCCATCGACTCTACCTGGGCACGATCACCGATCCGGACAACCAATGGATTCTGGACGAGGTCCTCCTGGCCATCATGAGGGCACCCCGGTCCTACACCCGTGAAGATTGCGTTGAGATACAGGCCCACCCCGGCGCCGTTGTTCTGAAGGCCATTCTGGGGGTGGTGCTTCGGCAGGGCGCCCGGTTGGCAGATCCGGGGGAATTTACCATGCGCGCCTTCCTGAACGGGCGGATCGATCTGACCCAGGCCGAAGCCGTAACCGACATCATCCATGCGAAAACGGAAAGAGCGCTGGCGTATGCCACCACGCAAATTCAGGGGCACTTTAAGGCCACCATCGAAGGACTGCACAGCATTATTAAAGAAGCGCTCACTGAAATTGAGGCCGGAATTGACTTTCCCGAAGAGGTCGGGGACACCGTCGATATCCCCCGCCTGAATCTGAAGCTCCGCGCGCAGGTGATCGATCCGCTCCGGGACATTTTAAACCATTATCGGGAAGGGCATGTTTTTCGGGACGGTTTGCAGTTGGCACTGATCGGGCGTACCAATGTGGGTAAATCGAGCCTGATGAATCGATTGCTCAAAAAGGATCGGGTGATTGTGACAGAAACCCCCGGCACGACCCGAGACGCCATTGATGATCTCATGAGTATTCGGGGCATCCCCGTGGTGGTCACCGATACCGCCGGAATCCGCAACTCCTCAGACGCCATCGAAAAGATCGGTATGGAACGGACCCGTCACATCATGGACCATGCCGATCTGGTGCTTTTTGTCATCGACGCGTCCGAACCGATCCGCCGGGACGAAACGGAGCTTATCGAGCGTTTGTCGGTCAAATCGATCATCCTGGTGTTCAACAAAATCGACCTGGTCTCCGGCCGGCCGGACACTCGTCTGCCGGACAACCTCCGGTTCGTGCCCAGGGTAAACACCTCTGCTCTTTACAACCAGGGGATCGATACCTTAAAAGATCTGATCGCGGAAACTGCCGTGGGGGGCGCCCCCGTGGACGCCCAGAACGCCCTGATTCCGAACCTCAGGCACCAGTTGGCGATCCAACAGGCGGTTAACGAGCTCGAAAGCGGTTGTGCTGCCGCGGGCGATCACGCCCCCATGGAGATGGTGGCGATCCATTTGCGGGAAGCCCTGTCTGCCACCGGGAGCATTCTCGGAATAACCGCGACAGAGGATGTCCTGGACGATATTTTCAGTAAATTCTGCATTGGCAAATGAGATATGTTTCACGTGAAACATTAACGACGCGTCACGCCCCAGGGAGAAGGAGGATATATATGTCCATCGAGTTTGATTTCACCCCCTATTTTGAACGATACGAAGCCCTGGTCAAACAGGTGGACCAGGTGTTTGAAAACATGCGCAGCGACTATCCCGAATGTGTCACCTGTTCGCGCGGGTGTTGTGATTGCTGCTTTGCGCTGTTTGATCTGTCTTTTATCGAGGCGCTTTACATCAATCACCGGTTCAATCAAAAATATCAGGGGCGGCCGCGGGCCCTGATCATCGAGCGGGCCAACCGGGCGGATCGCGAAACCTATCGGATCAAGCGACAGGCGCACAAAGCCCACGAGACGGGCGCCAACGAGGCGGAAATTTTAAATATGGTCGCCGGTCAGCGGGTGCGCTGTCCATTGTTGAACGGCCAGGACAGCTGTGATCTGTATGGGTTCAGACCGATTACCTGTCGGCTCTATGGAATTCCGACGGCGATCAACGGCGAGGGGCATACCTGCGGCCTCACCAACTTTGAAAAGGGTCGGCCCTACCCCACGGCAAATTTGGATGCCATACACCAGCATCTCTATCGGTTGTCTTCGGAATTGATTGCCGAACTCCGATCCAAGTACGTCCAGATGGCCGACATGCTGATACCGGTGTCCATGGCCCTATTGACCGAATATGATGCGACCTATCTCGGCTTGCCGGGAACTGACGAGGACGCTCCGCCAAAGGATGAGGACAATGACAGACGTGTTACCCGAGGAAACCGAAAAAAGGAAAAAAGCCATATTCAAAAGCATGTCGCCGAGGCGGCAAAAATATATACTAAAAAAGGGGTATGACAAGTGGGACCCATTCCAGGAACCCAAGGATCCCATCGATATTCGTCGGGATCCCACCCGGCGGACGACCCAGCAGCTGGTGCGTGAATTTCTCCAGAGCCGGGCCGGGGAAAGATACAGCAATGCCTACGGAAGAGGTGTGCTTGAAATCGCCCTTGGGATCATCAACGACGATGACCGGTTTATTGCCATGTATGAATTTTCCTGCTGGTACCGAGAGCTCCTGGATAACGAACGTCGTGAATGAACCCCTTCCGGATTTGGACTCGGCCATCCGTGATGCGATTGCCGCGTCCTCGCGCCGGTTGACCCTGACGGACCTCGAAAGAAGGATCTTTCAGCGGTTTCGGATTGGACGTCGGCAAGTTCGCCAAGCGGTTCGGCGTCTGCTTGAAAACAAAGAACTCCAATATACCTACACCTTCGGCACATCCTTTTTAGAAGCCTCGGTAAATCACCCTGTCTTTATCCCGCCGCGGATCTGGATTGTCCCATCCGGTACGACACCCCGGTTGGCAAGCGGCCAGGTCTCTGTTCTCCTGCAGGCCGGTGCCGCCTTCGGCGCCGGAGACCACCCATCCACCCGTTTGGCACTGCGCGCACTTCAATGGGCGGTGACAACGATGACCACCGAATTGGGGGCGGTTTCCGATAATGTCCTGGATGTGGGCACCGGCAGCGGAATTTTGCTCATTGCGGCCCTGCTGCTCGGCGTCTCCACAGGAACCGGTATCGATACCGATCCTTGCGCCAGAGCGGAAGCGCAACACAACCTGCTCCTCAACCGCCTCGAGGCGCGTGCACGGATCCATGGCGGCGCCATGGACAGCCTCGAGGGTACGGTGGGGTTGATCTTTGCCAATTTGCGCCTGCCGACCATCGTGGACTTGTTGCCCGAAATGGACCGGTTGCTGCGACCCGGAGCGATCATCGTGTTTTCGGGAATTCATCCATGTGAAGCGTCTGCTCTTGAAAAAACATGCGTCCCGCGGGCGTGGACAAACCGGTGGGCCGCTTCGGAAAAAGACTGGTTGGCAGTGGTGTTCCAGAAGACAGCGCCACTCCTGGATGGGAAAGGCGCCAAAAAGAGAGGTGTCACGGGCGCCGATTCGGCGCCCGAAACCGATGGATTCCGCAGATTACCGCTTCGGCGGGGTGTTGTACCCGAAAACCAGTTTTCCGCCGAAGTATCCGGCAACGACCGCCGTTGCCAGCAGGACAAGGTTCAGAAACAGAAAGAGCCACCGATTGGATGACGCGGCGGTGGCCACCGTCGGATCAATGGCCCACCAGACAACGACCACTCCGGATAGGACCAATATGGTCCCGGCACAGATCATTTTGGTCCGAATAATCTTCGTCATCCGCCCACCGAGCCGCCGCTGCCAATCGTTGTAGCCGGAAAAGATGACAAACGGGGTGGCCAGAAAGACAACGACCATGTTGAAGAAGGCGGCCCGGCCAAGCTGGTCGAAGTGAAACAGAACAGATAGCATGAGAAACACGGTTGAAATGGGGAGCACCCCGTTGGGGATATGGGTGGAAATCGGATGCGCGTGCTGCTCGGTCATCAGCGAGGTGATCCGCTCATAAAGCGCCTGGGGTTTCGGGCCCGGCGTCGGTGGCTCGGCGGCCGGTCCCTCCGGAATCGGTGATGCCGCCGCCACTTCGGCGGATTCCGTGGCTCCCACAGGTTCTTCCGGGACGGCGGCGCCGGCACTGTCGGCAGGCGGGGCTGTGTCCGCAGCCGGACTTCCCTCTGACGCTTCTTCGGTAATTTCGACAAATTCGCTCCGGTCCGCGCCGCAGACCGGGCATTCATCCGGTGGCTCATCACCTTCATGAATATAACCGCATACCGTGCACTGCCACTTTTTCATTCCCATCTTCCCTTTCAGTTTCCGTCGTTACCCACAAACGGAGCGCCCACGATATAGGCGTCGTATTCCGTCGGTTCTTCCTGATAAATGTCGAGCATGGCCTCAAAGTTTTGCCGTTCCGGGTCGTTTTTCCAGTTTATCCATGCGTCCATATTCTGCCAGGTCCCGATCACCAACATACTGTAAGGATTGTCGGGATCGGTCAATGTGATGCCGGATAAATAGCCCCCCTGCTTCATGGCCCTGTACCGGAGGTCGGTGAGCAGCGCAATGATCTCCTTTTCGTTTCCTTTCTTGAATTGCCGTTTAATCAACACCTTGGTCAGCATGCCCCCTCCTTTCTTGACCCAGGCCTGGAATCTGCCGTTCCAAGCCGGCTGTGTGCCGACATCCTGCTCAATTTCAATGAAAAGATCAAGAAGGAATCGGCCGACTGATCCATGTGTATTACCATGACAAAAAAAGGGCCCCTGTCGACCGCAAATCAACAGGGGCCCGGGGAAACCCGCCAGTGCGCGAAGGATCAGAGCAGAAAGCTCCATAATATCCCGGCGCAGGTTGCCGAGCCGATGACCCCGGAGGAGTTGCAGGCCATGGCCGTCATCAGCAGATAGTTGGTCGGGTCTTCTTTCTGACCCATCACGTGCACCTCCCGGGCCGAGCCCGGAACGGCCGAGACGCCGGCTGCGCCGAGCAATGGATTGATCTTCTGCTTCAAAAAAACGTTCATGAGTTTGGCAAAGATGACACCCGAAGCCGTGGCGATGGAAAAGGCCACGGCGCCGAGGGCGAAAATCCCGACGGAGCGTCCCGTAAGAAAGACGTCCGCCTGGGTGCTGGCGCCCACGGTGAAACCGAGGAAAATGGTTGCCGTGTCGATAATTGCGGATCGCGCCGTTCCGGCCAGACGGTCGACAACGCCACAGACCTTCATGAAGTTGCCGAAAAAGAATGGACCCAGCAAAGGGATGGCGGTCGGGGCCAGAAGACAGCAGATGAGGGTTCCGACAACCGGGAAAAATAACAGTTCCTTTCTGCCCACCTCCCGGGGTTCCGGCATATGGATCCGGCGCTCTTCCTTGGATGTTAGCAGCCTCATGATCGGCGGCTGAATGATTGGGATCAATGCCATGTAGGAATAGGCGGCGATGGCGATGGGGCCGATCAGGTGAGGCGCCAATTTGGCTGTTAAAAAGATGGAGGTGGGGCCGTCGGCGCCGCCGATGATCGCGATGGAGGCGGCTTCCTTGGGCAGAAAGCCCATAAACAATGCGCCGAGAAGGGTCGTGAATATCCCCATCTGGGCGGCGGCTCCCAGAAGCATCAGCCGGGGATATGCCAGCAGGGAAGAAAAGTCGGTCATGGCACCGAGCCCCAAGAACACGATGGACGGATAGAGACCGGAGGTAACACCGAAATAGAGGTAGTGCAGTACACTGTTCGGTTCATAGATGCCGATGCCGAATCCCTGGAAAAAAGGGATGTTGCCGACGATAATGCCAAACCCGATGGGCACCAGCAGCAATGGCTCGTAATGCTTGGATGTGGCCAGATAAACGAACAGAATCCCGATGCAGATCATGAAAATGTAGCGGTGGTCCAGCATCAGGTAGCCGGTGTTGTTCAGAAACGATAAAAAGAGATCCATGATGATTCCCTATCTCGCCAGCTTTTCTTTGTTTAGGACAAACATGCCTTCACCCTGTGAGAGCAGGAAGTCGGCCTGTCGCAGACAAGAGATCGTCAAGTGGGGATGCGGCAGGTCGTGGACCTGGGCCTTCTTGTATAGCTCGGCCAGTTGAAATGGTTCACCCAATTCGTGAATAATCGGTTCATAGAGCCGGGCCATTTCCCTGATATCCGCCGGGCAGCTCAGCGGCACTTTGAACGCGATCTCCGGCTCCGGGGCCGGGGATTCAGCCTCAACCGGGGGTTTTTCGGATGGTGCCAGCGCCCGTTCGATCGCGTTCAGGAGTTTCGGCATGAGGGCCACCGCCGTTGACAACACCGCCAGGCCCGAAAACACGATCGTCGCGCCCAGGGCGGCCATGACCCATCCGTTGTAATAGGAGATCGCTTCAAATCCAGTCACGATGACCTCCGATAGTTTGGTTTATTTTCAACGGGTTATGTATCTTTTTGATAGCTATTAACGCATGTAAGCCATACAAGTCCATAGAAGTCAATATAAATATTTCCTAGAGTGTGTTGCGACTCCGGGCGTCATTTTGAGTTGCTGATCGGCAGGACAGGAAGGCAAACGGGATGCAGGATCCAGGATACAAGATACAGGGGTTAGGAGATTTGGAGAGCTGGATTCTGGATTCTCGATACTGGATGCTTGTTGCTGGATGCTGGATACTTGATAATCGATGGACTGAAAGCTCAAAGCTGAGAGCTGAAAGATATAGACAGGCTCAGGGCTTAAGGCTCAAGGCTTAGGGCTTGCCCACCTTTGGCGGGTTGGAGGTCGGAGGTTGGAGGCTTGCCCGCCTTTGGCGGGTCGGATGGCAGAGGACACTCGGGCCAACCGGCAAACGGGCCAACCGGCAAACGGGCTAACCGGCTAACGGGCTAACCCTTCGGCAGGCTCAGGACAAACAGGACATAGAGGGCGACATGCAAAATGGGCATCCGATAAAATATATAGGATTTCAATAGGTTGCTGGAGCCGTTTCCCAGAATCCCCCTCTTAGGGATTCTGGCTTTCTGCAAACGGAACATATTTAGGACAACCACTATACACCATCCCCACCGGACGGAACGCCGGCCATCATCAGGCCGATCTGTGCCAGTTTCTCACTGTCTTCGGTGGAAAATTCGTCCACAATCCGGCCTTCGAACATCACCGCAATGCGGTCGCACAAGGTGATCGCCTCTTTCAAATCCCCGGTGACCAGAAGAATCCCCGCGCGTTCCCGGGCTTTGAGAAGAATGGTCCAGACCTCTTCCATGGCACCGATATCCAGGCCTTGTGTCGGTTGTTCGGCAACGATGACCCGGGGGCGCCGGTAAAATTCCCGGGCGAGAACCATTTTCTGCAAATTACCGCCGGAGAGCCTGGCAGCGGTTGTTCCGGTGCCCGGTGTACGGATGGAAAACTGGCCGACCAACTCCCGTGTTTTTTGTTCGGCCTTGCCGCGGTTGAGCCAGGGGCCTGTTGTAAAGCCCTGCCGGGTCGTCAGCAATACATTGTCCACCAGATCCAATCCCAGGCAGGTCGCCAGCCCCTGTAGGTCCTCAGGGATGTAACTCAAGGCGGCGTCCCAGGGCATGTTTCGGAAAAAATCGCTCCACTCCAGGCCCAGTATTCTGACGCGGCCCGTTTCCGGCGGGCGCAGTCCGCAAATGGTTTCCACCAATTGCTTCTGGCCGTTGCCGGCCACGCCGACGATACCGAGGATTTCGCCCTGCCGGAGAGTGAGATGAATGTCCTTGAGCAATTCGTCCCCAAGACCCTCAGTTTCCAGGAAGACCAGTTTGGGCTCAAGAGGCGTTCGATCCACCTGGAGCAGAACATCCCGACCGACCATTCGGCGGGCCAGGTCCGCCTCGGATGTGACCTCGGATGCCGCAATATCGTCCACAATCGCGCCTTTCCGCAGGATGGCGATGTCGTCGGCCACCGCCATCACCTCTGAAAGCTTATGGCTGATAAACACCACCGCTTTTTCCTGGGCGGCCATGAATTTCATTGCCTCAAAGAGCTGTTCACCTTCTTGGGGGGTCAGCACGGCGGTCGGCTCATCGAAGATCAGGATTCGACATTCCCGTTGGAGAAGTTTTAGAATTTCAACACGCTGTTTTTCACCCATGGACAGCGAATCCACACGGGCAGACGGATCGATTTGAAGACCGAACCGCTGACCCAGTTCGGTGACTTCCCGGATCATCCGCTTCGGACTCAGCCAGAAGCGGTCGTGACGCCCAAGATAGATGTTCTCCGCTACGGTCATGGCCTCGACCAGCTGAAAGTGCTGATAGACCATTCCGATTCCCGCATTTATAGCGGCCTGGGTGGAGAACTTTTTCTGAAGCTCCCCATCGATCATGATCCGTCCGCTATCCGGTTGGGTTCGCCCGGCAAGGATACTCATGAGTGTACTTTTGCCGGCACCGTTTTCGCCCAGCAACGCCTTGATCTTTCCGGCACTGAAATCCAGACTGATATTGTCGTTGGCCACCACCGGCCCATAGGTTTTGCGGATGGACTCCAGGCGGATCAATGGCGATGATGGGGTCATCCGGAATCGTCCCTCCGCTCCACGATGGGCTGGACGAACGTGGATTCCGTATCCCAGGGAAAAAGGATCCATGTGTCCTGGCTGACTTCGGTGATATACGTGTCGACCAGGGGGCGGCCTGCCGGCTTGGCATACACCGTGGCGAAGTGCGCCTTGGGCAGCATGTCCCGAACCGCCTTGGCGGTCTTTCCGGTGTCAACCAGATCGTCGATGATCAGCAACCCGTCGCTGTCACCCTCGTAGCCTTTGAGGACCTCGACCTCGCCGGTGTGATCCTGCCAGTCATAGCTGGACACACAGACGGTGTCCACCAAACGCACGTCCAATTCTCTGGCCACGACAGCGGCGGGAACCAGCCCGCCACGGGTAACGGCCACTATGCTCTTGAAAAAACCCAGATCGAGCAACCGCCACGCCAGGGCGCGGGAATCCCGGTGGAGCTGCTCCCAGGATACCGGATAGGTTTTTCTGTAGGGATTTACCATATAACGTCCTCCTGATTAATCGTTCTAACAGATTGCCCCGGATCCTGTAATGCTTCAAACATGGGCGAAAAGGATCCAAGGATTCGAGGGTTCAAGGATTCAAGCGATAAAAATCTTAACTATCTGTTTTATATAGAAATAAAAGCGTTTAACAACGTTTTGCTGGATCCACCTGGATTACGGGTCAAGGGGCTGGCGGCTCAAGTGTAACAAAAGGAAAGCATCTGTTTTTCATTAATAACATTAATTATAAGAGTTTTTGACATTGTTTCACTTGACCCCTCGAATCCTTGAATCCTTGGACCCTAACAGTATAAATTCCTAAACATACTCATCATCTCCAGTCCATTTTAAAGGTCGTTGGAGCCACACGCTTACCGCCATCAATCCCTTGGCTCCAAATTCACCCCCAGCACCGCCGGCGCCTGATTCCCTCGCTGCCGCATGCTCGCCAGGGTGAGCACGACGACGGTCAGCCCATAGGGGAGCATCAACAGCAGGGAAGAGGGGATATTGGCCCCCATGGCCTGAAGCCGCAGCTGAAAGGCCATCACCCCCCCGAACAGATATGCGCCGACAACCGCTCGGCCGGGTTTCCAGAAAGCAAAGATGACCAGCGCGACGGCAATCCAGCCCCTTCCCGCCGACAGGCCGGTGGTCCATATGTGCGTGTACGCCAGGGACAGGTAGGCGCCGCCGATGCCCATCAGAAAGCCCCCTGCCAGGATGCCGGCCCACCGATAGCCCACCACCGGGATTCCGGCGGCTGCGCCGGCCTCCGGATTTTCACCGGCGGTGCGCAATCCGAGGCCCCAGCGGCTGTACTTCATGAAAATCCAGATCAGAGCCGGCGCCACAAAGGAGCCGTACACCAGCAGATCGTGACGGAAAAAAATCGGCCCGAGAACCGGTACCTGCGACAAACCCGGCAGCGGCACGGGGTAAAAACCGGGGGCGTTCTGTCCCACGTAAGGCGTGCCCAGGTAATTCGCCAGGGCCGTGCCGAGTATGGTCAGGGCCAGGCCGGAAACCACCTGGTTGCCCTGAAACCCCAGGCAGACCAATCCGTGAACGCCGGCTAGCAGCGACCCGCAGAGTCCTCCGGCCAGAACGCCGGCAACCGGGCTTCCGGTGATTTTGGCCGCCAGAAAACCGGCCAGGGCGCCGACCATCATGATACCCTCTACGCCCAGGTTCAGAACCCCGGATTTCTCGGTGATGATCTCACCCAAAGTTGCGTAAAGGATCGGCGTGCCGGATTGAATGGTCGCCGCCATGAGCAATATCAGCATCTCCGAAGTCATGGCGCTCTCCGGATGACCAGCCGGTAGTGATTGAAGAAACTTCCGGCAAGCAGGGTCAGCAGGATCAGCCCTTCCATGATGCCGCCAAAGGCCGCCGGAACCTGTAGATCCAGCTGAATGTGCTCTACCCCGACCCGGAGGCCGGCCAGAAGATAGGAGGCGATGCCGATATACAGTGGATTGAGCCGGGCCAGCCAGGCGACAACGATGGCGGTGTACCCATATCCGACCATGATGCTGGGCTGAAGGCGATTCAGGCTGGCCGATGCCTCCAGAAAGCCGGCGCTGCCGGCCAGGGCCCCGCTGAGGATCATCACCAGCCACACGAGCCTCTCATAAGGCAGCCGGGCATACCGGGCGGCGTTGATATTTTCACCGCTGGCTTTCAGCTCATATCCCAGCCGGGTAAACCGTAGAAACACCCAGACCATGACGCCGAAAACAACACACAGCAACAATCCCCAATTGATACGGGTGGCGCCGATGCTGCCGACTATGGCGCTGTCCGAAAAGACCTCTGTCATGGGAAAGCCGAAGCTGACCGGGTCTTTCCACGGGCCGTACACCAGGTAGTCGAGAATCAGGATGGCGATATAGTTGAGCATCAGCGTCGTGATGATTTCGTTTGTCCGCAGACGGGTTTTGAGAACCGCCGGGATCAGGCCCCAGAGGCCGCCAAAAACCCCGGCGGTTGCGAGCATGAGTGGAATGAGCAGTGGCGCTGGAAGTGTGCCGAAGTTGAGTGCGATCCATGTGGCGCCGACCGCGCCCAGAGCGAACTGTCCTTCGGCGCCGATGTTCCACACCTGAAGCCGGAAGGCGATGGCGACCCCAAGGGAACAGAGAAAGATAGGGATTGCTTTGACAAGACAGTCTTCCAGGGCCCATCTCGAGCCGAAGGCTCCCTGAAAGAGAAGTACCAGACCCTGGATCGGCGGGCGGTCCTGTATTAACAGCAACAGAGAACTGATGCCCAGGGAGAGGACAATCGCTCCCAAAAAGATGAGACAGGAACCCCAGATGAAAAGGGGTTCCTGTCTCCGCTTGATCTGAAGGACGGACATGGGTTGTTCCCGTCACTGACCCGATACGTGCTTGTCCGGGCTGGATAAGTTACTGGGTGGTACCGATCACTCCCTGCACAAACCAGGTCATCCCGAGAAGCTCGTTGTCGGAGGCGGCAGCTCCCGCCGGCACCCGGAGGCTGCCGGCCTGGTCCCGGAGCGGACCGACAAAAACCGTTTCGGTGCCCGTGACAAGCAGGGACTTTTTCTTCGTCACCATGTCCTTTACCGCCTCGGGAACCATGGGCCCGAAGGGGGCGAGATCAACGATCCCCTTTTCCATTCCCGGCCAGAGAGCCTGACTGGTCCACGTCCCATTCCGAACGGCTTCGACGGTTTCCGTGTACAACGGCCCCCAGTTCCAGACCGGTGCGGTCAGGTGCGCCTTGGGCGCAAAGGACGACATGTCGGAATTGTACCCCACGGAATAAACACCCCGTTCCTGGGCGGCTTCCTGGGGGCTGGGTGAATCCTGGTGCTGGGCGATGACATCTGCGCCCACGTCCAGAAGGCTCTTGGCGGCTTCTTTCTCGGTTGCCGGGTCATACCAGGTCTTGGTCCAGACCACACGGACCCTCGCCTGGGGGTTGACCGCCTGGGCGCCCAATGCGAACGCGTTGATGCCACGGATCACCTCGGGGATCGGGAATGCGGCAACATAGCCCAGGATATCCGATTTGGTCATGGCGCCGGCCACCATCCCGGAAAGATACCGGGCCTGGTACATTCTTCCGAAATAGTTGCCCATATTCGCGTTGAGCTTGAACCCGGAGCAGTGCATGAAGGTCGTTTTGGGGAACTGCTTGGCGACTTTCAGCATCGGGTCCATATATCCGTAGCTGGTGGCAAAGATCACATCGTAGCCTTTGCGGGCCATGTTGAGAATGACCCGTTCGGAATCCGGCCCTTCGGAAACGGCTTCCACATAGGATGTGGTCACGCCGGGCATGGCATCCACCACCTGCCGTCCTTTGTCGTGGGCAAACGACCAGCCGGCATCGCCTATGGGCGAAACATATATGAAACCGACTTTCAAGTCCTTCGCGGCTGCAGGCGATACGGCAACAGCCAACACGAATGCAAACAACAGTACGACTACCGCCTTTTTCACAATGCGCCTCCTTATTAAAATTGCTGTTCCGGGGTTGTGTTCCCGGCTCGGGGAGCTTGCCCGGCGTTGCAGTTATGCTGATGCGCACTGAATCGCAGTCGTGCAAGTTTCGGGCGGGGTATCGACAAGATCAAGATGGCCAAAATATACGCAAGTTCGGCGGCGTGTCAACAGATGAAGTGGGCCACATATCGTCATAATCGGACCCGGCATCGAAACAGGATCGCCACCGTTGACGGTGGGCTCGATCCCGAACCCGTTTCCGGTCACGCGGCGACTTCCAAGTACGGCACCACATACCCGTCGGCATGGAATTCGGACGGTTCCGCCAGACCCATGTGCGAAAAGAGCGTACAGGATCGAGAGCCTTGCCGGAACACTAATTCTCTACTATAGCTAGAGCAGCTGTCGGAATTCCGTTCTGATGAGTGGATTGTTGACGCGGTTGAAAGTTCTGGCGTCATCGGAATCGGAATCGGTATCGACTTCGAAGTTGGCCATTCTGTCTCGATCCCGATCCCGAACATGTCCATATACGGACTCCCCCGAAAGGGGGTCCGGTTAACAGAAACTCACTATGTTCAAACGGAATATATTTATGACAACCACCCGATAAGGATAAGGGCGTCCCTAAGGGCAACCCTTACAGGAAAGAATTCACATGCAAACCCGCAGACGCATTTTAAAGACCGGTCTCCGTTTGGCCATGTGGTGTGTGACCACCATGGGGCTCGGGCTGGTCAAGGTTCCCGTCCTGTTCTCAGAGATTAAAAAGCGCATCCTTCCAAAGGGAACCGATCCCCAAAGCCTGAAGACGACAAACCCCGAATCCCTGGATACCCGAAATCTCGAGGTGATGCCCCTGGACGCCTTCGGGATCATGGGGGACAAGGACTACCCGTTCAATCCAAAAACCTGGCGCCTGGAGGTCACCGGTGCGGGCGAAACTCCCATCGGCTTTTCCTATGAACAGATCCTGAAATTTCCCGTCATCGAACGAGACGTGATCCTCGTTTGTCCGGGGGTTTTTGTGAATCACGGAAGATGGAAGGGGTTTTCGATCCGGGAACTGATCCACAGGGCGAAACTCCAGAAAAATGTCTCGTCCATCAATGTCTACGGACACAGCCGTTTCGGAGACCGCATGGAGACCTTTCATATTGACGAGGCGACATCCGACACGGTTTTTCTGGCCTACGCGGTCAACAATACCCCGTTGCCGGGGAAACACGGATATCCGTTGCGAATCGTGGCGGAGGGGCACTGGGGGTCCCACTGGGCGAAGTATGTCAAAAAGATCGAATTCACGGAATCCGGCTCCCGCAAAACAACCGATCTGCCTCGGAGGGATCTGGATCCCTGACCGGCAGTAGGGCCTCGGGTTCGGAATCGAAACGGCTCGGCCATGGTCGATAGCGATCAGTCCGAGGCGTCTTCATCCAGCGTGGTATCCTGGGCGTCTTTTAAATACGCCTCCCATTCCATGGGAAGAAGCTGCTCCTTCGCCGTGTTGCAGTCCTTGCAGGACGGCACCACATTGCCTTTGACGCTCCGGCCGCCCCGGGCCACCGGAACGATGTGGTCCATGGTCAGCTCGCCGGCGCCCGTCTGGCGGCCGCACCAGTGGCAGACTCCCTTGGCGGTTTGACGTTTCCACCACTGGGTCTGGCGAAGCTCCCGGCCCCGGTGACGCTCCCTGTTGATATCCGCGGCATCTAAATCCGCAGCATAGGCCGAGATACCTTTTTCCCGTTGTCGTCGGTGTTTTTTCCGCGTCATGGCTGCTCGGCGGTCTTCGGCAGGGACAGCCCGTTCTCTTCGAGCCATCTCCGAATCTCGGCATCCAGCATGGCGTAAAAGGATTCCGAGCCGCCCAGACCGCGCCTCCCAAAAAAGTAGTTGATCTCTATAAACAGCGGCTTGGAACTGTTTTCGGCAAAGAGCAGATCGAAGCCGGCAAGGTTGATTCCGGTGACGCGACAGAACTTTTTCACCGATTGTACGCCGGCCGACATGAGCTCCGGGTCCGAGTCGTAATCGATTTCCGCGCCACCGGCCAGGCTGGCCAAAAAACTGCCGGAGTCCTGCTGGACGCGCCAGTACGGGTGAAACGATCGTCCGATGACGACAACGCGCAAACTCCGGTCTGCCCTCGGCACATAGTCCTGGATCAGAAAGCGGCCGTTTCCGGAACCCTCGGCCAGGTGGACCCGCGCCAGTGCGTGGTCCAGCTCCCCATGGGAGGTCACGAAATACACCGTGTCCCCCTCGCCGCCCCAATCCAGTTTTAGGACCAACGGAAAGTCCATGGGGATGTTCTCTTCACTATTCCGGCGGAACAGGTTAAAATCTTCCGTGTCCTGAAACACCCGCGATCGAGGGTGGGGTGCGTTGTATTTTTGAAAGAGCTCCATCTGGCCGGTTTTTCCCGGAAACGAGAAGCGTGCATCGTAATCTGGAAATACCAGGGCGCTGTGGTTCCGGGCCATCCAATACAGTACGGGACGGACACCCTGGGACAGAATCACGGCGCTTGCCGCAGAAATCGCCTCCAGGTCCGTTCGGCCCGGATCCCTGCCCGCACAGATCACATTTTGATCGCCCACGATACATGGGTGGAACGAGAGAATCATCAGTAGCCGAACCGTCTCAAGGCTTTGGTGTCTTTACTCCAATTTTCCTGCACCCGGACAAACAGTTTGAGAAACACGTTTCTGCCGACCAGGCGCTGAATTTCTTTTCTGGCGGCCTCACCGATCTGCTTGAGCTTTGTTCCGCCTTTTCCGATGATCATGCCCTTTTGGGACGGACGTTCCACATGAATCGTGGCGTGAATACGGACAGAACCGGAAGCTTCCGGCTCTTTATAGCGTTCCACGGTCACCGCGGTGGCGTAGGGAATTTCCTGTCCGGTCAGCCGAAAGACCTTCTCCCGGATCATCTCGGCCGCAAGAAAACGCTCGGGAAGATCTGTCAACGCATCTTCCGGAAAATAGGGTGGTCCTTCGGGAAGCGCGGCGTTCATCTCAATCAGGAGCTGTTCGACCTGGGTCCCGTGCTTGGCCGACACCGGCACGATGGCTGAAAATGCATGTCGGCCGGACCATGCGTCGATCATTTCCAGCAGCACCGTTTTAGGAACCAGATCAATTTTGTTCAAGGCCAGGACTACCGGCCGCCCCTGGGTCTGGATGTTTTTTATGAGAATGTTCTCGGACGGCGGATCAGGCCTGGCGACATCCGCTACGGCAAGGATCAGATCGGCATCGCCAAGCACCGAAATGGCGGTATCGACGATCCGGACGTTGAGCTCTTTGGTCGCCTTGTGGATTCCCGGCGTGTCGAGGAAAATCATCTGTGATCCCGGGCGGTGACGAATCCCGAGAATCCGGTTGCGCGTGGTCTGGGGTTTTTTCGAGGTGATCGAGATCTTCTCTCCTAGGATATAATTCAGCAGTGTCGATTTGCCGACGTTCGGGGCCCCGGCAATGGTGATGAAGCCGGAATGGAAAGAAGGCTGGCGGGTCGGTTCTGTCATGTTAGAGCGATGGACCGGATGTCTTTCCGATGTTTACAGGGTCGCGTTTCACCCCAGCGGCAAGAGATCACGCGATGACCCTTTCGATGTTCTCCCACAGGGCATGTATCCCTTGTCGGGTTTTCGCAGACACCAGAATCAGGCGGTGCCTTTCCATCGACAGCTCCTCCGCAACGGCCCGAAGCCGCACCTGCTGGCGACTTTTGGACAGCTTGTCCGCCTTGGTGACCGCATACACAACCGGTATGCCATGGATGTCGAGCCATGCCGATAAATTCTTCTCCTCCAGTCCCGGCAATCGCCGCACATCCAGTATCAGTACGATTCCGCGCAGGCACTTTCGGGTTGTCAGATAACGCTCCACCATCGGCTTCCATTGCTTGCGGATCTTCTCGGGCACTTTGGCGTATCCGTAGCCCGGAAGATCCACAAACGTGAATTCGCCATTGACGTCGAAGAAATTGAGCAGCTGGGTCCTGCCCGGGGTGGATCCGGTCTTCACGAGGCGTTTGCGCCGGACCAGGCTGTTGATCAGCGACGATTTTCCCACGTTGGAACGGCCGGCAAAAGCGATTTCCGGGAGGATTGCCGGCGGATACTGGGATGGCTTGACGGCGCTCGTTATGAAGGTGGCCGATTTAACAATCATGGCAGGTCACCTGGGGTGACAGTCTCGGGAAGTCGGCAACGGACCACCCCGGAGATGGGTCTCCCGGATGGGGCGGTCAGGATTTCCGATCCAGGTATCGTTCCAGTCGGTTCATGCCTTCAGCAATGTTCTCTCTGGAATTTGCGTATGAGAAACGAAGGTAACCCTCTCCGTTTTGACCGAAGTCGATTCCGGGTGTCACCCCCACATGGGCATTTTCCAGAATATCAAAGGCCAGTTTGTAGGAATCGGCCGACAAATGCCTGGCGTTTGCAAACACGTAAAAGGCTCCCGTGGGCTCCACGGTAATACCGAAACCCAGTTCTTTTAGCCGCCGGATCATAAATTGTCGGCGCTCATTGTAAATGCCCTTCATCCGCGCAATGTCTTCCCCGGCTTCCCTGAGGGCGGCGATACCGGCGATCTGAACCATGGAGTTGGCGGAGATAAAAAAGTTTTGCTGAACTTTCTGAATGGTGCGGATGAATTTTTTCGGAGCGATCAGATAGCCCAGGCGCAGCCCGGTCATGGCGTAAAGCTTGGAGAAGCCATTGAGGACAAAGGCCCTGTCTGTGTATTCCAGGATGGAGTGCTCATGGCCTTCGTATACCAGGCCATGGTAGATCTCATCGGAGATGATATAGGGAGACATGTCGGCGATGACCTTCATCCGCTCCGGCGAGAGAAGATTTCCGGTGGGATTCGACGGGGAGTTGACAAATATCGCCCGGGTTTTTGCGGAAATTTTCTTCTCTATTTCCTCCGGCCGGTACTGGAATCCGTCTTCTTCATACACCGGAACGGTGACCGGAAGGCCCTGCATGAACTTGATGAAATTCGGATAGCAGGCGTAATGGGGATCGGAAATGATCACCTCGTCGCCGATTTCCAGAAGTGCGGCAAACATGACAAACATGACCGGTGAGGTGCCGGACCCGACCACCACCTGGTCCGGAGCCACCGATACGCCATAGGCATCGGCATAGTGTTCGCAGATGGCCTCACGGAGTTCGAGGATGCCCATGCTGTGGGTGTAATGGGTGTGGCCGTTTTCAAGCGCCTGGCATGCGGCCGCCTTGACGCATGCCGGGGTGTCGAAATCCGGCTCCCCCACCTCCAGGTGGATGACATCGATCCCCCGGCGTTCCATTTCGTGGGCCCGTTCCAGGACATCCATGACAATAAACGATGTGATATCTCGCAGACGTTCCGTTGTCACCATGTGCTCCTTTCCGAATACGCCGGACGAGCCGGCGATCAGATCACCTTGTTCAAGGGATACTCGATGATCCCTTCGGCGCCGCTTTTCATCAAATTTGGAATCAGATCACGGACCACGTGGGTATAGACCACCGACTCCACGGCAAACCATTCTGTCTGGTACAGCGGAGACACCGTCGGTGCGTTGAGGCTCGGCAGCAGAGAGATGACGGCGTCCAGGTTTTCCTTGGCCACATTCAGCTTGAGTCCCACCATTTTATCGCCCTGGAGTGCGCTGGTGAGCAGCAACGCAATCTCTTCGATCTTCGCCCGTTTCTGGCGGTCTTCCCAGGCCTTGGGGTTCACAATGAGCTGGGTGTTGGTTTTCATCAAGTCGTGAATAATTCGCAGTCCGTGGGCTCTGATGGTACTGCCGGTTTCGGTCACTTCCACAATGGCGTCGGCCAGACCGGATACGACTTTGGCTTCGGTGGCACCCCAGGAGAACTCCACCGTGACGTCGATATCCCGTTCCCCAAAGTACCGCCGGGTGTATTCGGTCAATTCGGTGGCGATCTTTTTTCCCTGGAGATCCTCGATGTGTTTCACCGGTGAGTCGTACGGAACGGCCAGAACCCACCTGGCCGGACGAGCACTGACTTTCGAATACACGAGATCGGCCACGACCCTGACGTCCGACTGATTTTCGGCAATCCAGTCTTTTCCGGTCAGGCCGGCATCCAGCGTCCCGCTTTCGACGTAGCGGGACATTTCCTGGGCCCGACAAATAACGCAATCGATGGTGTCATCGTCGATTTCCGGAAAGTAGCTCCGGCCGTTGACATTGATCGTCCAGCCGGAGCGCTTGAAAAGTGCAATGGTGGCATTTTGCAGGCTTCCCTTGGGAATACCCAGTTTCACGATGGCACTCATTTACCGTATACCTCCTTTGGATCGAATACCGGTTCACCCACCATGGAGAGACCGTCACGGTCGACTTTGCGATAGAAACAGCTGCGGTATCCGGTATGGCAGGCCGCCCCGCCGAGCTGATCCACTTTCAATAGAACCGTATCGTTATCACAGTCAATCCGAATCTCCTTGACCTGCTGGACATTACCGGAAGATTCTCCTTTTATCCACAGTGTGTTCCGGCTGCGACTGAAATAGGTCGCGTTGCCGGTGGCCAGGGTCTTTTCGAAGGCCTCCTCATTCATATAGGCGAGCATGAGTACCTCGCCGGTGTCATGAGCCTGTGCAATGGCCGGGACAAGCCCCCCGGTTTTTTTAAAATCAAGCGTTATCATGGGGTTTTATCTCTCTCCGCGACATCCGTCCCTTCCCGCGATGACCCGGTCGCTGCCAACGCCGTGTCCGCTCATCAGGGTATGCCGGTTCATCGTGGGCGGTACCCGACGGTCGTGGCCGCTGCCGGCAACGGAAGGGAACGCCTGTAATATTTAAAACCAAAATTTTTACATTTACCGCTCATGTTCAATGAAGTCAAATACATTTAAGCCTGCTTTCCCATATAAAGACGGGAATGTGCTTCCGGGAGTTTACATTCCGTTCACCATTGACTATAATTTACAATTTCTGATGGATCGATATCGTCGAATACCGGGTGGATGACCATCTGCCAGCCCGCTGCGGGAGAGGGAGCTTTGGGACGATAGAGCCAATGATGACGAATCACAAACAAAATTCAGAGATACGGAAAAACCGGACACCCCGGGAGCGCGGCAGCATCACCCGAAAGGTGATCCGCTGGCTGTTCATTCTGGCGGTGCTGGGCCTGATCGGAGTTTCCGCAGCCGGCGTCGGTCTCTACCTGCATCTCAGCGGAGACCTTCCCAAAATAACGTCTCTGGCCGACTACCGACCCTCGGTGATCACCACCGTATATTCGGACGACAATCGGAAAATTGCGGAGTTTTATAAAGAACGGCGAATCGTTCTGCCGTTGTCGAAAATGCCCAAAATGCTCATTGAAGCGTTCATCGCCGCTGAAGACGCACGGTTCTACAAGCACAAGGGGATTGACTTCCTGAGTATCATCAGAGCCTTTTTTAAAAATCTGGAGGCCGGTACGATTGTACAGGGCGGCAGCACCATTACCCAGCAGGTGACCAAATCTTTTTTGCTGACCCCCGAACGCAGCTATCGGCGAAAAATGAAAGAGGCGATTCTGGCTTATCGGATCGACAACGCGTTTACAAAAGAAGAGATACTTTTTCTTTACCTGAATCAGATCTATCTGGGCCACGGCGCCTATGGCGTTCAAGCCGCTGCGGAGAACTATTTCGACAAAGCCGTTGAAGATCTGAACCTTGCCGAATGTGCCATACTTGCCGGTTTACCACAGGCACCCAGCCGGTACTCTCCCTTTCGACATCCGAACCGCGCCAGGGAGCGGCAGATATACACCCTCAATCGCATGGTCACCGAAGGTTATATCACCAGGGCCCAGGCGGCCGAAGCGATGGACATACAACTGGACATCAAGCCCCGAAAAAACTGGTATATTGAAAAAGTGCCGTCCTATACGGAGCACATCCGGCGCATGCTTGAAGAGATTTACGGCCCGGAAATGCTCTACACCGGGGGGCTTCAGGTGTACACTGCGGTCAACGTCGATATGCAGAAGATTGCACGGGAGGAACTCAAAAAGGGCCTTTTCGACCTGGACAAGCGACAGGGATATCGCGGCCCGCTCATGCATCTAAAGCCGGAAGAGATCGAATCCTTTTCTTCGGAACTGCAGGCGGAGTTTGACAAAGCACCTTTGGCCGAAGGGCAGAATGTCAAAGGTGTTGTGATTGAAGTCGACGATCCGGGACGCGCCGTTTTTGTTCGGATGGGAAACAGCCGGGGGCGCATCGATCTGGAAACAATGCGCTGGGCGCGTCGGCCGGATTTGGAGGTGGCCTACTATGAGCAGCGGATCGATCGGCCATCCAATGCCCTCAAGGTCGGGAATGTCATCGAAGTGGCTGTCAAGGGCCAGGCGCCGGAATCGGAGCTCTGGACCCTGAATCTGGAACAGCAGCCCATCGCCCAAGCCGCCATGCTGGCCATTGAGGAGGGCTCCGGAGAAGTCAAGGCCATGGTCGGCGGTCTGGATTTTCAGAACAGCCAGTTCAACCGGGCGATTCAGTCCAGACGCCAGCCCGGCTCCGCGTTTAAACCGATCATTTATGCCGCCGCCCTCGACAAACAATTCACGCCGGCCAGTATTATTATCGATTCACCGATAGTGTTCGAGGATACCGAGCGGGCCTTTGTCTGGAAACCCAAAAACTACAAAGAAAAATTCTATGGGCCCACACGGCTTCGGGAAGCCTTGGCCAAGTCACGAAATGTCGTCACGATCAAACTGCTCAGGGAGATCGGGATCGATTATTTAATCGACTATTCCCGAAAGCTGGGGATTACGGCCGAGTTGAGCCGGGACTTGTCCATCGCATTGGGATCTTCGGGTATGTCGCTGCTGGAACTGGTCAACGCCTATGCCATTTTTGCCAATCAGGGATATCGGGTGGAGCCGGTCTTTATCCGACGGATCCATGACCGGAACGGAAAGCTGATTTACGAGGCCGACCCCCTGAAGGAAAAGGTGATCGACAAAACCACCGCGTATATTATGACGAACCTTCTGGAGGGTGTTGTCAAACGTGGCACCGGTCATCGGGCTAAGGCCCTCAAACGCCCGACCGCCGGAAAGACGGGTACGACCAACAATCTCTTCGATGCCTGGTTTGTCGGATACACGCCTCAATATATCACCGGGACATGGGTGGGATTCGATGATGAACGATCCCTTGGCAAGGGGGAGACCGGCTCACGGGCGGCCAGCCCCATTTGGCTCGGATTCATGAAACGGATTCATGAGGGGCTGCCCATCGAAGTCTTTCCGGTTCCCGAAGGGATTGTCTTTTCCAAGATCGATGCCGAGACCGGACTATTGCCGATTGCCGAATCGACCGAAACGATATTCGAGTGTTTCAAGGAAGGCACCGCTCCCACCGAGTACACCAAAGCCCCCGACAAGATCAGCGAACCGGAGGAGTTCTACAAGACCCTGATGTAGTATCGTTCGGGTGACCGCTATGGGAAGGGTATGACGCGTGAGGATTCATCGGAATCGCTATCGGTATCGACTGAGAAGGTCGTCTTCCCGTTTCGATTCCGATACCGATAGCGATCCCGACGCCGAACATATCGAGGCCTGTAGCAGTTGCCATAAATGTGTTCCGATTGAAGGTAGGGTCCAGTGTCAGAACGGAATTCTGAAAATCGCTATAAGCGCCGTCGACGTAAGGTGTTATCCTATCTCTTCCGCCATCCCGGATTTGGGAAGACCAGCCGTTTGGTGGCCAGTTTCCGCGGCCAGACGATTTCCTGCTGTTGGTCGATCCACTGAAGGACCAGCATTGCCGGTTGGTTCTGATTGGTGAGGCCGTTGCCGCTTTCGAAATTAACCCTGCCGTACACCGTCGCCATGCTCGTTTTGGCCAGCGCCCGCCGCAGATTCTGGGGTGTCGGCGTTCCGGTCCGGACCACGGCGTCGATGATGACCTGCATGCCGGCGTAGGCCTGTGCGGTGCGGTAGTCCGGCATTCTGTCGTACCGCTCACGGTAGGCTTCTGCTAAATCGGTGACACCGGGATAGGGCGCGTTGGGTGCCCACTGGGTCAACACGCATAAATATTCGGCGGCATCTGCGTCTTTCTGGAAGAGCTCCGGGTCGCCGAAACCGGCGGCTTCACCGATAATCAGCTTGGCATTCAGGCGGAGCTCTTTCACCTGGCGAAGCACCAGAGGTGCATCTTCCCGGGAAAATAAAAGGTACACAAGCTCGGGGGACTTGACTTTTGCTTTTGCCAGAAGCGGCCTGAAATCCCCGGAAAACGCGGGGAACCCCGAGATGAGAATCGTTTCGATGTCCCGGGCATGCCACAACCGGAGAAGCGTTTCGCTTCGGTACGGACCGAGCCGCGAGTCGTCATGGAGCACCGCGGCGGTGCGGATTCCCCGGGTCCCATTGTCGATAAACCCGGCGAAAGCTCCGATTTGCGCCTGAACCGGGAGGCTCAACCGGAAGACATAATCCCATCCCTGGCGGGTGAGGCTGTCGGCCGAGGCGGTGGTAATCAAAAATGGCACCTGACCGCGCTGGGCCGCCCGTGCGATTTCCCAGGTTGCCGGTCCGGCAATACCACCGATCAAGGCCGAGACCCTGTCCTGGGACAGCAACTGTGCGACAGCGGCGCGGGCTTGTGCCGGATCGCCGCCGGTGTCGGCAAAAATGAGTTCCAGTGAGTCCCCCTTGAGGTTTCCGTTACGGCGAAGTTCCTCGACCGCAAAGCGGAAAGCCTCCGACACCTGCTCTCCGATGGTCGCCATCTGTCCCGACAGCGGCAGAACGATACCGATGCGCAAGGCCCCTTCGGCGTACCGGGGAAACCCGGACATGGCCACCGCCGCAACCACCGTCCACACAGTGAAACCGATTAAGGTCTTTAATTTTCCTGAACAAGATCCCATCATCGATTGAATTCCTTATTTCCGATTTGCAGTTTGTCCCGGCAGAGTGCGGTACAGGGGGCCGAATGTCAAGAGGGGATCGAGTATGGCATTTACGATCCGGAGAAACATCCACACCCTGGATATTGAGTCCGGTTTCGGAACGGAATTCTGAAAATCGCTTTAAAAGCGTTTCCGTTCATTCCTCCTGTACGTCCTTCTCACCTCCGGTCATCTCCATCTATCGCAGGTATCGCACCAAGCGGACGTCTCGCTTCAAGGGAGGGTTGCCCATATTTGTGCCATCTGATAGTGTAACCTGATGATTTCATATAATCTTTTCAGGGGCGGGGACACAGAAACGGATTATGTAAACCGCGCTTGGCGAATTTGCACTGAACCACACCGACATCCAATCCCGTCTTGAAGCGGCCCGGATCCCTTCGCCCATGACCCATGTGTGCTCGAGAGGGGTGTAATGCTCAAACTTCGTACCATCCTGCTCATGTTGTCGTTATTTGCTTTTCTGTCGGCATCCACGGGGGGCTACCTGTATTATTCCGCACTGCGGGAGGCCGCCCGGACCGAAGCCGAACGGCAGGCGATCACCCGGGTGGAGCTGATCCGGAAGAACCTGTCGTCCATGCTGCTGGAAAACATCCGCCCGGTTCGGGCACTGTCCCGGATGGATGAGATGCTGGAGCTTCTCGTGCGGCCCAGCCGAAAATCCCTGGACCGGGCCAATGCCGTTCTCGATATTTTCAAAGATTCCCTCGAGGTGGATGTCTGTTATCTGATGAACCACGAGGGCAACACCGTGGCGTCCAGCAACCGGGATGCGCCCGACAGTTTCATCGGTAAGAATTTTGCTTTTCGCCCCTACTTTCAGGAAGCGATGCACAGCGCGCCGGCAACCTATCTGGCCCTCGGGGTGACGTCCAACAAGAGGGGCGCTTACTACAGCTATCCCATATTCGAAAAAGGAGAGGACATTCCCATCGGACTGGCGGTGATCAAGGCGTCCATCGATCAGATTGAAAAGGAAGCCGGGTTCAGCGAGGATGAAATCGTCCTGGTGACAGACCCGTCGGGGATCATTTTTATATCGAACCGGAAAGAATGGCTGTTTCAATCCATCCGGAAGATTACCCCGGAGGAAGACATCCGGATTTCCAGGTCCCGCCAATTTGGTGCCGGCCCCTGGAACTGGATCGGGCTGACCTTCCACGAGGACCAGACGGCCAAGGATGCTTCCGGCGCCGCCTACATCGTGAACCAGTCGCAGATTGACCGTCATCCCGGATGGCGGCTGGTTCACCTGCGCAGTCGCAAAGACGTGGCCCGGATCATGTCCGATCCGTTTGTCGAGGTTACCGGACCGGCGATCCTGGCCCTGTGCTTTCTGGTGGGGTTTCTCGTATTCATGCTCTACCGGAAGGCCAGCAACGAACTTCTTCAGCGGAAATCCGCAGAAAGGGCCCTGCGACAGGGCGAAGAACGCTACCGGTCATTGTACCACCACACGCCGGCCATGCTTCACTCCATCGATACCCAGGGGAAACTGGTGAGTGTCAGTGACTACTGGGTGGACGTCATGGGGTACCGGCGGGACGAGGTGATCGGCCTTCCGTTAACCGACTTTTTCACAGAGGTGTCACGAAAATATGCCGAAGAGACGGTATTTCCCATGTTTTTCGAGAGAGGCGTCTGCCGGGATGTCCCCTACCAGTTCCGAAAGAAATCCGGAGAGGTGATCGACGTCCTCTTGTCGGCAATTGCCGACCGGGATGAGGATGGGCGGATCACCCGGACGCTGGCGGTGTCCATCGATGTGACAGAGCGGAATCGCGCCGAAGAGGCACTCCGGCAGGCCAAAGAGGCCCTCGGTCGATATTCCCGGGACCTCGAAGTTCAGGTTCGAAAACGGACCCATGAGATTTCCGGCCTGCTTCGGTACACGCCGGCCGTGGTGTATATGAAGGACCGCCATGGCCGATTCACTCTGGTCAATTCCCGTTTCGAGGAGCTGTTCGGTGTTGCCGGCGACAGCGCGCGGGGGAAGACCGACATGGAGATTCTCCCCATCGCGGTTGCCGATCAAATCCGGCGCCACGACGAGAAGGTGCTCGAAGAGCGCCGCCCCCGACAGGTGGAAGAGGTCATTCCCCAGGATGACGGGCCGCATACCTACCTGTCGGTAAAATTCCCCATCTACGATGAGTCCGGTGCCGCCAGCGGGGTGTGCAGTATCTGTACCGATGTCACCGTTGTCAAGAAAGCCCAGGATCAGCTTCGGCGGCTTTCCGGCAGCATTATGTCCCGCCAGGAACAGGAGCGGGCCGCCATTGCCCGGGAACTTCACGATGAACTGGGGCAGGTCCTAACGGCGCTTCGGATGGATGCCGTCTGGCTGCGGGATCGCCTGAACGCAGGGGATAGCGCCGGGTCCGAACGGGCCATGACGATGTGCCGATTGATCGACAGGACCATAGAAGAGGTCCGGGGGATCGCTATCCGGTTGCGGCCGGGGGTTCTGGACACCCTCGGGCTGGTCGATGCCCTGGAATGGTACACCACCGATTTTGAGCGGCGCACCGAAATCTCCTGTATTTTTGAACACGACGGCGTTCCGCCGGTGCCCGACACTCTGGCAACGGCGGCCTACCGGATCGCCCAGGAAGCCCTGACCAATGTGGCTCGCCACGCCGATGCCGCCCGGGTGAACGTGGATCTGATGGGGTCCGACGGGTTTGTAGTCCTGTCGGTCTCAGACGACGGCAACGGGTTTGACATACAAGTCCTGTCCGAAAACGAGGCGCTCGGCGTGGCGGGCATGCGGGAGCGGGCCGGGCTGGTCGGGGGCGATGTGACGGTTCGATCCCGGCCCGGAGAAGGCACCCGGGTGCAGTTTCGGGTGCCGGTGAAAGGAAACCAACGCTCATGATTCGGGTGCTTTTTGCCGACGACCACAGCATTGTCCGGGACGGGCTGCGTCGGATTGTCGAAGAAAGCGGGCGCATGGAAGTGGTCGCCGAAGCCAAGGACGGGCACGAAGCCCTCCGGAAAACCCGTAAGACGTCCCCCGATGTGGTGGTGGTGGATATTTCCATGCCGGGGTTGGACGGGCTGGAGGTCATCTCCCGCTTGTGTTCTGAATATCCGGATCTGCCGATTCTCGTGCTGACCATGCACGAAGAAGAACAGTATATCGTACGTGCCATTGAGGCCGGCGCCAAAGGGTATCTCACCAAAAAGTCGGCGCCGGAGCAGCTGGTGACCGCGATCCGGAAGGTGTATGACGGCTTCCGGTATCTGACCGAGGAGGCGGCCGAAGTACTAGCCCTTCGCCTGGCCCGTGGGACCGAGGGGCGATCGCCCCTGGACTCTCTGTCCACACGGGAACTCCAGGTGTTGCGCCGCCTGGCCCTTGGCCATACCAACCGGGAAATCGCCTCTGCCTACAACATCAGCATTAAAACCGTGGACACCTATCGCTTCCGCCTGCTCAAGAAACTCGGCCTTCGAAACAATGCGGAGCTCTCCCGTTTTGCCATCCAGAACCGTCTCATCGAGGCATGACCCCGTCAACAGGATTTCTTTGTAAGAAATTTTCTGACAGAAAAATCAGAAATCGGCCCATTGACGGCGATTTGTATCGGGGATATAGATCGAGAATCAGGAGGTCTTTATTTTTTAACAGACGCGGCAATCGTAATCACTCTCCATTGGACCCCACCCTTATCCATACAAGGAGCAAATCATGAGTCACAGATGCACACACGTTGGCATCGGTATGGTTGTTTTGCTCGTGATGGGTCTTTCAGTGGTTTCCAGCCCCGTACCCGCAGCGGATCCTCTTATTGTCGGCATTCCCCACTCCGAGAGCTACACTTACGCGACCATGATGAGACAGTCATTTGACATGGCCCTGACCAAAATAAACAAAGAGGGCGGCATCAATGGCCGGCCGTTGAAGCTGGTGTATGCCGACGACCGTGGTGAGCGGGATGCCGGCGAAGCCGCCGTTCGGCAGCTGGTTTCCACCGGCGGTGCGGTCATGCTCGTCGGCGCCTATCAGAGCAGCAACACGGTGTACATGGGGCGGGTTGCCAACGCCATGAAAACACCGTTTCTGGTCTGTACCGCCGCCGACGATCGCATCACCCAGCGGAAATGGCGATACGTTTACCGGCTGAACCCCCCGGCCAGTGACTATGCCAAGGGCCTGGAGGATTTTCTTATAAACCGTGTAAAACCGAGATCGATGGCGATTGTCTATGAAAACAGCCCATACGGCACGGGGGGTGCGATGCAGATGATGTGGTTCTGCCGGGAGAACGACATCGACATCCGGGCCATCATCCCGTACCACAAGGAACGCGCCAAAACGGAACGTGTCGGGGCATCCTATTTTCAACGATTGCTGGCACCTCTGAAGGAGAGCCCGCCGGACGTGGTCTACATGGTGTCTTATCTCGCCGATGGCGCGCTCCTGGTAAAAAGTCTCAGAAAATTCGGTGTCACGTCGCTGCTGTGCGGCGGTGCCGGCGGTTTTACCCATCAGCGGTTTATCGATAAGGCCGGAACAGATGCCGAACATCTGTTGACCGCCACACTCTGGAGCCCGCGGCTGCCGTACCAAGGGGCGAAAGACTACTACGACCAGTACCGCAACGCCCATGGCGTTGCCCCGGATTACCATGGGGCGGAAGCCTATTCGGCGCTGCTGGTGGCGGCGGATACACTCCGTCGGGCGGCGTCGACACGTGCCGAAGATATACTGGCGGCGCTGGACACAACCGACATGACCACGCCATTCGGTCCCGTATCGTTCAACGACTACGGAAAATTCCAACGCCAAAACCGGGTGCCGACGATGGTGCTGCAGATCATGAACGGGAAATTCGACAGCATCTGGCCTGAGGATCTTTCAACGGCAGCATTCGTGGCGCCGCCCGGGTGGAGAAAGACTCAGTAGCCGCCACTCCGAAGTCAGAACGCCAACGATGGCGGCGTCGACCTGAAAAATCACAGTTCAACGGAGAAAGGAGGTGGGCGAGAGCGGATTCACGAGGCTGATGGGAGGTCCATACAAAGTCCGGTCTGCGCGGTCGGGCATGTATATATAAGTATCGCCGTTCCTTCGAATGGCTATATATGAACAAAAAGGAGGATTCACATGAACAGGAAACACGTTGCACTGGTAATCGGTATGTGTGCCTTATTGGCAGGGACCATGATCTTCTCCGGCGATGCCTTCGCGAAGACCCGCGTCATTTTCGGCGGCGGGCCGGCTGGCGGCACCTTCCAGGTGGTTGCCAACGGGATCCAGGTCTACAAGCCCGTGAAAGCGGAGAAGGATTTTACGGTCAAGGCGCAAACCTCCGCCGGATCCGTTGAAAACCTGCGTAAAACCGACGCCGGGCGTCAGCAGATGAGCGTCGTTTATTCCGGCCACGTGTGGCTGGGCCGGAACGGAAAGATGAAGAACGACCCCAAAAAATACATGAACGTCATGGCCGTGTCCTGGCTCTATGGCGCACCGGGCCAACTGGTCGTACGGAAGGACTCCGGTATCAAGAGCACCAAGGATCTCGTCGGCAAGAAGGTCGGCGTCGGCAATGCCGGTTCGGGCGCCTTTGCCAACTGTGAGTTGTTTTTCGACCACATGGGTGTCTGGGACAAGATCGAGCGCAACGCCATGGGCTACAACGATGCCGCTGCCGCTTTCGGCAACAACCAGCTCGATGCCTTCTGGCTCTTTACCGCCTTCCCCAGCGGCGCGGTGATCATGGCCGCCCAGACCAACGATATCGCCCTGGTCAATCTCGGGATGGACGCCACGAAATCGGGTTTCTTTGAAAAATATCCCTATTTCGGAAAACTATCCGTGCCTGCCGGCACCTACCGGGGGGTCGACACCGATACCCCGTCCTTCCAGGACAGTGCGCTGTGGGTCGCCAATTCCAAGGTTTCCGCCGATGTCGTTTACCGGCTACTGGAGATCATCTACTCGGACGCCGGTCTCCAGCATATGTACGGCCAGAAAAAGACCTTCAAGAACATGAACCTGAAAACCGGGCCGACCAACATCGTCACCCCGCTCCACCCCGGTGCTGAAAAATTCTGGAAGGAAAAAGGTAAAATGTAGTTCGATCTCAGGGTATATGTGCCCTGAAGCAACATCACCGAACAACGGGTGCTGCGCGTGATCCCGGCCGCTTCTGACGGGATCACGCACAACCCGTTTTCGAATTCCCCCGCGGAACCGGTTTGCATTCTGATCATAATCTCCTAAACAGGTAAACACGGGTGTGATCTCACCGGACGCATCGGGGTAGGCCAACGGACAAACAGAAGACCCCCCCTACAGACAGGCAGGCTTATCGTGTATGAAAAACTGAACACATACGAAAAGGTCATTTTCAACATACTGTCCCTTGCCCTGGTCCTTTTCTACTCCTACTCGGCAGTGCTGAAACCGGCGGCGACCCAGTACCACCGGGGCATCTACGTGATTATCACCTACGTGCTTATATTCATGACCTATAAGTCGAAGCACAAAATCACGCGGGCTCTCGACTTCGTGTTAATCGCGGCCTCCATTTTCAGTGTCGGGTACTGGATCACTTACTTCGAGGCAATCAACTACCGGACCGGCGCGGAGACGCCCTTTGACATGGCCGTGGCCGTTATCGGGGTGCTTATCGGTATCGAGGTGGCCCGGCGGGTGGTCGGCACCGTATTTGTGATCATGGGGGTCATCCTGCTTCTCTTCGGCGTCTACGGCGCCTACATGCCGGATCTCATCGCCCATGCCGGCGACACGTTCCCGGGGGTGTGCACCAGTATCTTCTACAAGAGCGACGGTGTTTTCGGCATCATGGCCAACGTACTGGCCACATACGTCATTTTGTTCGTGATTTTCGGCGCGTTTCTGGAAGAATCCGGTGCCCAGCGGTTCTTCATCGATTTTCCTCTGGCGGCTGTCGGTCATCGGATCGGTGGACCGGCTAAGGTGGCGGTCATCGCCAGCGGGTTGTTCGGATCGATTTCCGGAAGCGCCATTGCCAACACCGTCTCGACCGGCGCCTTCACCATCCCGATGATGAAAAAGGCGGGCTTTCGCCCCCATATCGCGGGGGCGATTGAACCGGCGGCATCCATTTCCGGCATGTTCATGCCGCCGATTATGGGTGCCGGCGGATTTATCATGGCCGAACTGACCGGGATGCCCTATTCCTGGATCATGCTCGTCGCCATCTTTCCCGCCTTCATGTACGTCTTCAGCGTTTTTGTCATGGTGCACTACGAGGCCAAGATGCACAATATCCGTGGTGAACGGAGCGAACACAGCGCCAAGGAAATCTTCAAATCGCAATGGCCGTACATCCTCCCGCTCGTGGTGATCACCATTTTCATGCTGACCGGCTTTTCTCCCGCCTATTCCGCCATTTTAGGGGTGGCCACCTGCATTGTCGTCGGCTGGAAAACAAAGGACACACGGATGGATTTCACGTATTCCGTCATCATGGGACTCATGGTTCTCGGTGCGGTCATCGTGATTTTACTGAAAAAAGCCGGTGCCGGCGCCGGGGTGATAAAGCTTACCCAATCCATATTTTCGGGAAATTACGTCATCCTTTATGGTTTGGTCATCTGTACCTTTATCGCGTTTATGCGGAAGGACCGGTTCCAGGGCACGATCACGGAACTCAAGCGGTTTCTCGAAGGCTGTCGAAAGGGGACGGAAAGCAGCCTCAAGATCGGTGCCACCGTCGGCGTGATCGGTATCATCATCGGGGTGCTCACCTACAGCGGCCTGGTGCTCACCTTCGCCGACATCGTGATTGAACTGGCCGCCGGAAAGCTCTGGCTGACGATTCTGCTGGTCGCACTGGCCTCCCTGGTGCTCGGCATGGGCGTTCCGGTGACGGCCGCCTACCTGATCACCGCCGTGGTGGCGGTGCCCGCACTGACCCATCTGGGCGTCAACGAGATCGCCGCCCACATGATCGTCTACTGGCTGTCCCAGGATTCCAACATCACGCCGCCGGTCTGTATCGCGGCCTTTGCCGGGGCGACCATCGCCAAGGCGAATATGTGGCGAACCGCCTTTGCGGCGTTCAAGTTCGCCAAGTTTCTCTACCTGGGACCGTTTCTGTTCGGTTACGTACCGGGATTTTCCCTGGACGGCAGCGCCACAGACATCGTGATATCCTTTGCGCTGATTCTCGTTGGGACCTATTGCTACTCCTGGTTCCTGTCCGGGATATGGATCAAAAGTCTCAAAAACCTGTTCGGAAAAAAGGCCACCGCCTGAAAAAAGGATAACACCCATGCTGCTTCCAAAAGTACACATCAAGAAAATCCTCTACGCAACGGATTTGTCCGAGAATGCCCTCCATGCCGCTGCCTACGCCGTCAGCCTGGCGAATCTTTACGACGCCGGTCTGACGATCCTCAACGTGATCGATGACTCCCCCCTGCTCGATGAGAAGATCATCGGATATGTCTCGGCAGAAAAGTGGGAGGCGATCAAGAAGAGAAACGAAGAGGATGCCCGGCAGACGATAATCAGCAAAGCCGGCGGCAAGGCCGCCATCGGTGACGCCCTGGAGAACTTCTGCAAAACCGTTCAGGAAGATATGGTCGACTGTACCTTCCGAACAGACGACATCCTCGTGCTCCGGGGAAATCCGGTGGAAGAAATTCTGAAACAGAGCGAAGAGAATAATTGTGATATCATTGTCATGGGCACCCACGGGACGGGGTCCTTTGCCGATGCCATGATCGGCAGCACCGCCCGGCGGGTGGTCCGCCGCAGTCAAAAACCGGTGTTTGTGGTGCGATTGCCTGAGGACTAGTTTACCTAAGTTCTTCCCCTTGTTATAAATAAAACCCCGCCGTTCCGGGAAAGCCTCGGGACTGCGGGGCTTTTGATTTCGACGTCGATACCGATACCGAACCCGATACCGATGATGTCGCGGGTAGTCGATCTATACCTCTTCCAGCAATCGATACGGTACCCTGAAAATCGCCCAAAGCAAAAGAAATTGTCAATGGAAATCTATTCAGCGATACGGATCCGTATTTCGCCTTTTTCCAGGCGGGAATCGGTAACTGCGTCGACAGATTTCAGGTTGAACCGTTGCTTCAGCGTGGTGAGGTTGTCGCAGCGATGACCCTGCAACCGCGACACGTTCGACGGATGAGCCGCCAGGACCAGCCGTGACCCGGCGACATCGTAGTGTTCGATCGCTCCGGCCACCCGGTCCAGAAAAATTTCAGACCATACCAGATGGCCGAATGCCGGATGCATCGGGCCGGCCAGAACGGCACCGGTCAGATCCGGGTCGGATGTGACATGTAGACCCATACGGATCACCGGAATACCGGCGGACCGGAACATGAGAAACAGTATTTTCGTTCGGGTGACCGCCGCATCCAGGCGCAGCGGCCGATATTCCCCGGTTGTGTAGGCCTTCGCCAGGGGGCTTCCCGCCAGCACCACGGTGGGGTAAATGCGCACAAAATCCGGCTCCAGGGCGGTGACCGCTGTCCCTGTGAAACGGGCCTCTGTTTCGGATTCCCCCGGCAGGCCGACCATGATCTGAACGCCTGCGGCATAATTGTATTTTCGAATCCGCGCCATGGCGATGCGGGTATCCTTCTCGCAATGGCCCCGTCCGGAAAGATATAGAACCCGGTTGACCATGGACTGGGCACCGACCTCGATGGTGCGCACCGGAAACGGACGGATCCAGTCCAGCGTGCTTTCGGTGATCGTATCCGGGCGTGTGGAAAAGCGGATGCTGTCGGCCGCACCGGCCGCCACAACCGTGGCTGCTTCCCCGAGGAAAAATTCCACTTCCCGTCGGGAAAGCCCTAGAAAATTTCCCCCGAAAAACGCAATTTCAACCGGCGATCGATCCGGTTTGCAATGGGACAGAAAACGATGAACCTGTTGTCTGACGGAAATGGATCCGTCCCCCGTTTCCGGGGCTCCGGTGATGGCGGATTGATTGCAGAAACTGCACCGATGGGGGCATCCCCTGTGGGGAATAAAAATGGGGATGACAAGGGGTCTGGGCGCGGGTTTTCGGGTGCCGCCGTCCGGGATCCGAATCGTGATCGCTGTGTGCTTCCCGGGAGCAGCCATCGGTGGGGTTGCCATGTACCGGTACCGTGGTGTTGGATGTTATCGGAACATGATGACGTCAATGGCCCTCATCGGTGTCCTCGCCGCCGTTTGTGCCAAGCGCCGCCAGCGCGTGTTTCGCGGCATTTTGTTCGGCCATCTTCTTGCTTTTTCCAACACCTTCGGTGTGAATGTCGGAGACATCAACGGCGACGTGAAACGTTTTGTCATGATCCGGCCCGCTTTCGCCAATGACCCTGTAGACGGGAATTTCGCCCATCAAGGCCTGGGCCGTTTCCTGGAGGCGGCTTTTAAAATCATAATTTGCGGCCGGGGCAAAGATGGCATCGAGAGCTTCGGACAGGTGCGTTTGGATGAACCGGAAGGCGGCGTCGTATCCGGCATCAAGATAGACCGCAGCAATCAATGCTTCGGCGGCGTCTGCGAGAATGGACTGCTTGTCCCGGCCTCCGGATCGTTCTTCGCCTTTTCCGAGCAGAAGATGGGCGCCAAGATCAAAGGCCTGGGCCAGCCGGGCAACCTGGGATTCATTGACCAGATTTGCACGAAATCGGGACAGCTCCCCTTCGTTCAAATCGGGGAATCGCTGCATGAGAAGGTGGCCGACGACAAGGTTCAGTACGGCATCTCCCAAAAATTCCATCCTCTCGTTGTCTCTCAGTTCCGGCCGGTTCTGTTCATTGACATAGGAACTGTGACTCAACGCTTCGACAACGAACTCTCTGTTCGAGAATCGATAGGCCAGCCGCTTTTCCAGTGTTTCGATATCCGTCAGGTCCATAAGGGCATCCTTCGGAAAAGGCGTTTGTTACAGCAACGAGATGATCTTCTCATAAATGGAATAGGGAATGTTCAAGTCCCCGCGACCGGTGCCCATCCGGACATCCGGATTGATGTTACCGTGAAAATCGCTACCGCCGGTTTTGACCAGGCCGATCCGTTGGGCCAGGCCTGCCAGCCGTGCGGTGGTGGAAGAGTTGTGTTGGGGATAATACACTTCCATACCACCGAGCCCCATGGGGACCAGCGCTGCGATGAGTGCTTCGAGTGACGGTGCATCCATTTCGGGAATCAGTCCGGGATGGGCCAATACCGCCAGGCCGCCGGCCTGCTGAATCACCGCAATGGCGTCTGCGCACGGGGCGCGATATTTGTCCACGTAGGCCGGTTTCCCGTTTCCCAGGTAGCGGGCGAAGGCCTCGTCGATACTCGAGACATACCCCTTTTTCAGAAGACCCGCTGCGATATGGGGACGGCCGAGCTGACCGGTTTCAGCCTCCTGCCGGAAATCCTCCATGGACAGCGCCACACCGAGCTTCCGGAGTCGTCGGAGAATCCTGGGATTCCGTTCTTTCCGGGCCGCCTGAAGCCGTTCCAGAACCCTGTTTAATTCGGGATCGTCCATCCGGAAACCATATCCCAAGATATGGAGGCTGCCGGAGATGCTGAATTCCGCTGGTGGCGCCGAACTGATTTCGACACCGGACAGAAACTTCAGAGGGGATGGAATCCCGGTTGCCAGAACATCCCGGCAACCACTGACGGTATCATGGTCCGTTAGCGAAATGGCCCCGAGATTGAGACTCAGGGCCATATCAAGAATTTCAGCTGGAGTGAGGGAACCGTCGGATGCAGAGGAGTGGATGTGAAGGTCGATTATTGAGCCGGGCTCACAATCCAAGTGCTCTTTCCTTCGCTTCCTCTTTTGTTTTGCAGTCGATGCACTGGGTCGTCACTGGACGGGCTTTCAGGCGCTTCATGCTGATATCTTCGCCACAGACGTCGCAGATGCCGAATGTTTCGTTTTCGATTCGGTCCAGCGCTTTTTGGATTTTCTTTATCAGTTTGTTTTCGCGATCCCGGATGCGAAGCATGAAATTCCGGTCCGACTCCAGGGACGCCCGGTCGGTCGGGTCCGGAAAGTTCTCCTTCGGTGCGGTCATTCCGGAGACCGTATCATCGGCCTGATTGAGCAGATCTTCCAGTCGTTTGCTCAAAAGATCTTTGAAATACTGAATGTCCTTTTTCTTCATAATCAAATCCGGTTCAAGAAAGTGTGAAATTTTAATTGTAAACAAACCCGTATAGATTAAATTTTAAGATTTGTAAAGTCTAAAATGTATCTCTCCGTCATGTGACCGCATGCACATATTTTTCAAAGGTTTTCATCGAATTTACATTGAACATGCGGCAGTCATGTTCAGGCGGAACGATTTTCCGGAGCAATCCGGTGAGCACTTTTCCGGGGCCGATCTCGACAAAGGTGTCCACCTGCTCTTCGAGCAGACGGTGCATCGAATCGAACCATCGGACCGGACTGCAAAGCTGGTCCGCCATGGTACTTCGAATCTGGTTCGGGTCGTCAGTGTCCCGGGCCGTCACGTTGTGTATGACCGGACTCGCAGGCGCCTGAAATTCTATGGTCCCCAAAAAATTCCGGAACTCGCCCTCCGCCCCCCGTATCAACTCGCTATGCCAGGCCCCGCTGACCTTCAGCGGTACTGCCCGGGCGCTCTGGGCTGCAGCCTGCCGGGACACCGTCTCGACCGCGTCCGGTTCTCCGGAAATCACAACCTGGGTTTCCATATTGTGGTTGGCCACGGAAACGAGACCCACCTCCCGGGCCGCTGCACACAGGGCGTTGACGGCGTCTATCGGCAGACCGACGATGGCGCACATCGCTCCCGGGTGCCTGGTGGCTTCGCGGTGCATCAGGATACTCCGTTTATGAACAACGCGAATGGTGTCCTCCCGGGACAGCACGCCGGCGGCGGTCAGCGCAGAGTACTCGCCCAGGCTATGCCCTGCCGAGATATCCGCACGGACCCCCACCTGCTCAGTCGCCGCCAAGGCTGCCAGGTTTACCGCGGTTACCGCCGGCTGCAGGTTCACCGTGGCGGTCAAATCCTCCATGGGCCCTTTGAAACACAGTTTTGACAGGTTTATTTTGGTCACTTCTTCGGCCATGTCAAACAGGTCGCGAACACTATCGTACTCCTGGTAGAAATCATGCCCCATGCCCACGGACTGGGATCCCTGGCCGGGAAACAGAAACGCGATTTTACTCAACACAGACTCCTTCCGTTTATCTCTCGTTGTCCAGATTGAACATTCGTCGTGTCACATCGAGATACAGCGATCGGTCTCCCAGGCAACCGTTGCTTTTTAAAAACATGGTGGGATCGTGAAGCATCTTGTTGATCAGGGCCTGCTTCATCCGATCGAACGCTTCCCGGTCGGTCTCCGAAAAATGCTTCAGACCGCCAAGCGTCTTGTCGATCTGCTCGTCGATGATATCTTCCATTTTCCGACGCAGTGCCACAATGGTGGGTACCACGGCAAGACTGTCGCACCATTGGCTGAAACGGATGGTTGCCTCCTCGACGATGCGCTCTCCCTTTATGGCTTCCCGGTTCCGGTCCTCGATATTTTCGTCGATGATCTCCTTGAGATCGTCAATGTCGTAAACATAGCAGTTGGTGAGCCGGTTGATTGCCGGATCGATATCCCGGGGCACGGCGATATCGATAAAAAACAGGGGCCGGTTCTTTCGACGCCTCATGATGGCACGGACATGGTCGCTGGTGATCACCAGATCCGTGGCACCTGTGGAACCGATGATGATGTCGACATGTTGCAGACTCTCGGGAATTTCCTCGAGGCGGATCGCCCGACCTCCAAATCGGGTGGCCAGTTCCAGTCCCCGTTCAAACGTCCGGTTGGCAACCCAGATAGTACCGGCATGATGACGGATCAGGTTTTCCACCGCCAGTTCGGCCATTTCGCCGGCACCCACCAGAAGCACCTCCTTGCCTTCCAGGGTGCCGAAAATTTTCCGTCCGAGTTCGATGGCGGCATAGCTGATGGATACGGCATGGTCCCCGATACCGGTTTCGCTGCGGACCCGCTTGGCGACAAAAAAGGCCCGGTGGAGCAAGCGGTTCAGTATCACACCCGACGTCTTTTTCTGGGTGGCTGTCCGATAGGCGGATTTGATCTGTCCGAGGATCTGGGGTTCCCCGACCATCATTGAATCGAGGCTCGAGGCCACCCGAAACACATGCCGTATGGCATCTGCGCCCTCGTGAACGTAAAGCGCCGGCTCTACATCATCCAGCGGTACCCGGTTGTGTTCGGCGAGGAACTGTTTGGCTTCCGCGACACAGGTTTCCCGGTCGTCGGTGACAAGGAGAAGTTCCACCCGGTTGCATGTGGACAGCAGCAGAATCTCCTTGAATTCCGTCCGTTCGTGCAGTTCCTCAAGGGCCAGCTCGGTGTCCTCTTCGGAAAAGGCAATGCACTCCCGAAGCTCCACGGGAGCGGTATTGTGGTTGAGTCCCAGTAATATGATCGCCGCCATGATGGTCGATGTCACTGTCTGCAGACGATTACCGTCGTCTCAACCCGGGAGCGATCCCCCGGGGGGCGATAAACGTCTAAAATGTTGTGAATTGCCCGTGGTGCCCCTTCATAAAGAAGTTGACGCCGAAAAACGTGAACAAAACCACGCAAAAGCCGACGATGGCCATGATTGCCGCCCGCCTGCCTCGCCAGCCAACCGTCAGCCGTTCGTGAAGCAGAACCGCATAGAGTATCCAGGTAATACCGGACCAGACTTCCTTGGGGTCCCAGCTCCAGAAGCGGCCCCAGATCGCTTTGGCATAGACAAAGCCGGTGATAAGACCGATGGTCAACATGGTGAAGCCAACGACGATACAGGCGTAACCGGTGGTGTCGAGGAGTTCGAGAGACGGCAGGCGGCTGTAAAAGAACCCGCGGTTTTTGGTCTTGATGGCATGTTCCTGAAGCAGATAGAGCAGGCCCACGCCGCAGGCCAGCGCCAGGGCGGCATTGCCGATGAACACCGATACAATATGGATAATGAACCAGATGCTGTTAAATATGTTTTGTGCCTGTAACGGCGCGTCCGGGAGCCGGGCCGACAGGATCGTGACCATGGCCGCCAGGGGGGCTGCAAAGATGCCCAGTATCCGGATTTTGTATCGGAACTGGATGACCACAAACACCAGGGCAATAGCCCAGGCCGAAATGGACAGGGCGTCATACAGATTTGTGGCGGGCAGCTGACCGCTGGAGACGGTGGCGTAGAGAATCTCGGCGCTGTGAATCCCCACGCCCGCCGTCAGCAGGTAAATCCCCGCCCGATGAAAGCCATCTTTTTGGATGAAAAGATACAGCAGATAGCTTACCGTGCTGGCCAGATACAGCAAAATGATGAGATATCGAAGGGTTTCCATGGTTTCCGATCGCTCTAAAGATGTCAGTCAACATCCGGGTTATTCCGGGTATTTCTTCTGTCGGGTCCGTTCATGAAATCACCGGGTGAGCGTGTTATCCCACCTCCATTAACTCATCGAAATCGTATCCTTCTCCGAGAACGTCCGCCAGAAGTGCGTTGATACGGGAAACGTCCCGCTTCCGGATCAGAGTCACCAGGTCTCCATCAAGGAGTTTTTCAAACAACGGCTTGTGGGCCTCCGGGGCGTGGGCCTGACTGAGCAATCGTCGTCGGACGGCCTGCATGAAGGAAAGCAGATCGCCGTACTCTTCTCCATATTGGATTTCCAGTTCCCGGCGAAGCTTCTTGGCCATTGCCGGGCTGCTGCCCGACGTCGATATGGCGATGATCAGGTCACCCCGGTGGACGATGGACGGCAGGATGAAATTGCAGGCATCCGGGACATCGGCAATGTTGCAAAGCATCTTCTTGCGGCCGGCGTCCCAGCTGATCTTTCGGTTCAGGGCGTTGTCGTCTGTAGCGCCGATGACCAGGAACTTGCCGTCCAGGTCGGACGTTGTGTAGGCTCGCCGCTCCAGTCGGATGCGGCCCTCCTCGGCCAGTTGTTCGATACGGGATTCGACCTCCGGGCTGACCACGGTCACACGGGCACCGCACTCCAAAAGGGTGGTCACTTTTCGCAGGCCCACCGGCCCTCCACCGACAACCAGGCAGGTATGGCCGTTGATATCGAGATTAATGGGATAGTATCTCATCGATTATGTTTCTCTTTCTGGATGAACGGCCCCTGAACCGCAGGCCCGCTCGTTATCGTTAGGGTCCAATTTGCATGAGGTCCTCGGCAAGATACAGCTCACCATCGAAGGTTTTTCGGCACTCTTTGCGGACATCCACGCCATCGCACTCGGGATAGAAATGCGTTAACACGAGTTTTCGGACATTCGCCGATGCAGCAATTTCACCGGCCAGGGATGGGGACAAATGCCCGGAGACCTTCAACGCATCGGGAAACGCCGATTCACAAATCAACACATCGGCCCCTTTTGCCAGGGTGATCAGGTTTTCACAAACATCCGTGTCTCCGGAATAGACGACCACGCGGCCGTCGGACCCGGTGATCCGGTACCCGATGCTTTCGGGTCGATGCGCCATGGGGAGCGTCTCGATGGTAAATCCTTCGAACACCCGTCGATCGTTACCCGTGGTACTCAATTCGGTCAGGGTCACCATCCCATCCTGAAGATCGATCCAATCGCCGTAAACACCGCGGAGCCCGGAAAGAAAGTTTTCGAATCCTGTACCGGCCAGTATCGTTAATGGATCCCGCCGTCGCCCGGCATCCGGGTATTTGGTGGCGAACAGCAAGGGTACCAACTCGCCGGTATGGTCCGGGTGCAAATGGCTGTACAGCAGATGGGAAACATCGAATATGGTGGTGCCGGTTTCCAAAAGCCGACGCATGGTTCCCGGGCCGGTGTCCATGACGAGGATTTTTCCGTCTGCGACGACTTTCACCGAGCAGGAACTCCGCCTCAACGAAGGGACACACGTGCCGGAGCCGAGGATGGTCACGGTCGTCGCAGATGACATAGTTAGGACTCCAAACCAAAAAACGATTTCTGAAAAGCGGCCATGCCGCTTTTGCCCTTTCCCGGCCCGGAGGTCTTCTCGAATGTATCGACAATCCAGTTGGCGACAACCTTTTTGTCTTCTGTGTCCAGGGAGGCGGGCAGTGCCGTCATATGAATTTCCGCCCTGGACATCCCCTTGTGTCCGCCGGCCGAGCCCATTTCCCCAAAGCTCTGTCTGGCCACCTTGCCGGCATCTTTTCGGATGCCGTCGTTGCGCATGATGATGACGAGTTTCCCGTCGTTGAATCCGGAAACGATGGACCAATCCACACACGTGAGGCGCATGAAAAAGTCGGCCAACAACACACACACATCCGGGTTGTTGACGGCCCCCAGGTGGACAAATACCCGGCCGTTGCGAAGTTTCATATGGTCCAGGGCCGACCTGAAATATTTTAAAAAGTCGAAGCTGATCTCCGCCTGTTCGATCCGACGGGCCAGGTGAATGTTGGCGCGACGGAACAGAAATTGAAAGGCTTTCAGATCCTCGATGACGGTCTGCCGTTCGAAGTTGCTCGTGTCCGTCTTGATGGCAATAAAAAGTGCGGTCGCGAGCTTCGCCGACGGGCTTATCCGGGCGGTCCGAAGATATTCGGTGAGAATGGTGGCCGTGGCGCCGTAATTCGGACGGATGTCCATGTATGGGGCGCGGGCATCGGTTTTCGGATGATGATCAATGATGGCAGCCGGTTTGAATCCGGCAAACCGTTCGTGGTGGTCCGGCTGCGAATCGACAAAGATCGTTTTATTGAATCGAGCCTGCTTAATGCTGTCCACATAGGCCATTTTGATACCCAGCAGCCGAATCATCTCCTGGTTATCCGGACGCTTGATCACATTAACGTGGGCAATGGTTACCGATGCCACTTTCCGCCACAACAGCCGCTTGACAGCCATGGCGCTGGCGATGGCGTCGGGATCGGCATTTATCAGGACAAGAATGTGGTCTTCGCCGGAAAATTCATCGAGGAACCGGCGGAGTCTTTCGGATCGGGTGATCTTCATAAATCTCACTGGGTTCGAACAAGATCAACAATCATAAGGACTGAGGCCCCATATTTCAATAGCTTTTGTGGCGACCGCACGCAAAACGAGCGGTGGGCGCGGGATCATCGGTGCTCCAAACGGCATTCATTTAATGTATTAAAATCACTATGTTTACGTTGTAAAAATTTATCGGCGAGAATCACTTCAACCCTTGACATGGATTTCACTTGTTGTTACTCACTACACTTTCGGGCCGAGAATCCGCCTGACTAATATCCCGTCCTTTCCGTTCCCCATGAATTGTTGGTGCCCGATGAAACGTTCCGCTCTGCATGGTTTTTAATTACAAAAAAAACCGAGCCTGGGCTGAGAATCTGACGATCGTGATGCAGCTTGGCTTGACCATGGCCGGCTGTATCGTGTTCTGTTTTTTTGTCGGGTACTACCTGGATAAATGGTTGAGCACCACCGGCGTGTTTATAACGATTTTTACGGTTCTGGGTGTGTTGGGCGGCGCCAATGTGGCCTACCGGCAGATCCTGGAGATCACTCAGACCACGGACAACGACGACGATACGCACCCTGGAAATGGAAGCGATTAGAGACACCCAGAAACGCTATGGATCGGCTGCGATGGCCCTGGCCATTTTTGCCGGGCTGTTTTTTATCATTGCCGGGTACAAGCCGATTGCAAAGGGCCTGATCCTGGGGACCCTTTTTAGTGTTCTCAATTTTGTGCTCATGGGCGAGACCTTGGCATTGCGGGTGTCGCCCTCGCGGGCCAGAAGCTCGGTGCTGTCCATGGGAACCGCCATGTTTCGGTACCTGCTCCTGGCGCTACCGCTGATCGTGGCCGTCAGGAATGACACATTCGATCTGGTGTCGACGGTGATCGGAATCTTCATGATTCAGCTGCTGGTGCTGGGTGATCATGTGGCGGGGGCATTGGTGTCACGTCGAAAACGGGGCGGTTAAGGAAGGGGTTCATGCAGGATCTCGGTTTAATTCATCAGTTGCTCATCCAATTGGGCGGGTACACCCTCACGTTCAACCTGGAGGCCATCGTCATGGCCTGGATCGTTATTGCCGTATTGCTCTTTCTCGGGATTTACACCACCCGGAAACGGGCGATCCTGCCCCATTCCATGCAGGTGTTCGGTGAGTTGATCGTCTCTTCCCTGTACAAATTGACCGAAGACGCCCTCGATGAAAAGCTGGCCCGGACCTATGCGCCGCTGGTGACCGCACTGTTCATGTTCCTGCTGCTGTCCAACTGGATCGGCATGGTTCCGCATCTTCACGAACCGACCAAGGACCTGAATACACCGCTGAGCCTGGGGATCATGGGCTTTGTGATCGCCCACTATGCGGGGATCAAATCCAAAGGGTTCAAGGCCTATGCAAAAGAGTATTTCGAGCCGATCTTTTTCATGATGCCACTGAACCTGATTGGAGAACTGGCAAAGATCGTATCCATCTCGTTTCGTCTCTTCGGAAATATCATGGGCGGTTCGATCATCATACTGGTCGTCTCCTTCCTGACCTACAGCATCATTCTGCCGCCGTTTCTCAACGCGTTCTTCGGCATTTTCGTTGGTGCGGTTCAGGCCTTTGTGTTCACTATGCTGACCGTTGTCTACATCTCGGTGCAGGTTAAATAGATATGGCATACGATATCTCAACGTGGGTAAACCTGGCAGCGTTCACCGGCGCGGGCATCGCCATGGGGCTTGGCGCCGTCGGGGCGGCCATTGGCGAGGGGTACACCGCTTCCGCGGCCAGTGTTGCTGTTTCGCGAAATACAAAGCTCTCGGGCGATGTCTTCAAATCGATGCTGGTGGGCCAGGCTGTGGCGGAATCCGCATCAATTTTCGCACTGGTGATTGCCATCCTGTTACTGTTCCTGGACGTGCCCAACCCGACCCTGGTCAAGGGGGCGGCCCTTTTCGGAGCCGGGCTTTGCATGGGATTTGGGGCGATTGGATCGGGTGTGGGGTCCGGATTCCCGGGCGGCCAGGCCTGTAGAGGCATGGTTCATCAGCCGGCGATGGCCAGTCGATTGACCACGAATATGCTGATCGGTTCGGCGGTCTGTCAGACACCGGCGATCTTTGCGATGGTCGTTGCGCTGATTCTCATGTTTGTGGATTTCAGCAGTGCGCCGCTTCAGCCCACATGGGCGGCTTTGCTGGGAGCCGGGGTCAGTACGGGTCTGGCGGCTATCGGCAGCGGCATTGGCGGAGGCCTGGCGGCGGGCGCGAGCTGCGAGGGTGTCGCCCGATCACCCGAAGCGGTCGGCCCTGTGACGACCACCATGCTGGTGGGACAGGCCGTTTCCCAAACCCCGTCGATATTCGGTTTGCTCATCAGTTTTGTTCTGGTGTTTAAAACGTTTCCGGAAACCGCGGCACTGCAGACCGCCATGGCACTTCTGGGTGCCGGGCTCTGCATGGGGTTCGGCGGTATCGGTCCGGGTATCGGAAACGGCATGGCCGCCGAAGGCGCCGTTCGATGGGTCGCACGACGGGTGGATCATGCCGGCGATCTGATGCGGACCATGCTCGTTGGGCAAGCGGTTTCCCAGTCGACAGCCATTTATGCCATGGTCATCAGTCTGGTGCTCATTTTTGTGGTTTAGATGAAATAGGGTTTCGGCGGGGCGGTTGATGACAGCCCCGCTCCGAACAGAATGATAAGGGTAAAAACGAATCCAGGAGGAGAAAGATGGCAATCGAAGGTGCAGATATTGTCAAAGCAGCAGCATTTTTAGGGGCAGGACTGGCCATGGGGCTGGGGGCTATCGGGCCCGGCGTCGGCGAAGGAATGGCCGCGGCAAAGACGTGTGAGGCCATCGGCCGAAATCCCAAGGAAGCCGGCTTGCTGACCCGTACCATGCTCGTGGGGCAGGCGGTTTCGGAATCGACCGGTATCTATTCGTTGGTCATTGCCCTGCTGCTCCTTTTCGTTGTGTAATCGGCGAGCCAACCCTTACGAATTTCCCGGAGATTTCGGGGGGCGGTAAATCATGGAAATCGTAGGCAACATTGCACTGATCAGCATCAATGAAACGATGTTGGTGCAACTGGCGTCCTTTTTAATCTTTCTTTTCATCATCAATCGCATCATGTTCCGGCCATTGCGCAAGACGATGATGGAAAGGGAAGAATACATCGATGGTCTCAAGACGGAAATTGTCGAAGCGGACCGATCCCTCGATGACGTGAAGCGGCAAATCGAGGCGTCGGAGTCGGCTGTGAAGCAAGAAGCGTTTCGCATGAGAGAATCCCTTATGGACGACGCCAATGCCCAGGCGGACGGCATATTCGATAGCGCCAGAAAAAACATCGACGAGCAGAGGGCCGAAGCCGAGGGTTATGTGAAAGACCAGTTGGCCGAGGCGCAACAGCATCTGGAGGCAGAATCCCGGGCCCTTGCCGCATCCATCATGGAAAAGGTCCTAGGACGGAGAATTGCAGCATGATCTTCAAGAAGACAATCCGTTTGCTGTTGCCCATGGCCGTATGGACCCTGGTACTTTCAGTCCAGGATGTCTTTGCGGCCGAAGGCGGCTGGAGACCGATTTACGATGTCGTGATGATCTGGGTAAATTTCGGCATCCTGGCCTTTCTGTTGATCAAATTCCTGCGGCCGCCCCTACGGGATTTTTTTGAGACCAAGAAAGACGAGGTGGCGGCTGAAATACGCCGGATCGAGACAGAAAAGGAAAACGCCGTGACACGGGTCGACGAAGCCCGGGAACTGCTGGCCGACCATGAAAAACGGCTGGAGCGGATCAAAACCCGAATTCTGCAGGAAGGGCAACGGGCAAAAGAAAAAATCATTGAAGATGCCCATGAGCCAAGCCGGATCATGATGGAAGAAGCCAAGCGTCGCATTGACAACCGGATTTATCAAGCGTCACAGGAGCTCCGGGGGGAGCTGATCGACGCCGCCATCGATATTGCCGCACATCGGTTGCCCGAAGAGGTTACCGAGGACGATAATCAGAAATTTATCCAGAATTATCTCGAAGCCGCCGTTTGAGCGGTGTGTACCCCCCCCTTTGCCGCCCGGTCGTCGTGACCGGGCGGTTTTTTTTTGCTTTGTAAGCCCGGAGAAGTTATCCTTTTCAGGGGCCCCCGGGCAAACTCTTCGACTCGCTTCGCTCGCTTCCTTCGACAAGCTCAGGACAGGCAGGGCAAGCGGGCCCACGGGCAAACGGGCAAACGGGCAGACGGACCCACGGGCAGACGGGCAAACGGGCAAACGGGCAGACGGACCCACGGGCCCACGGACCCACAGAAGGAACGAACATGCTGATCGATAGATTTCTGACACAGGGCCGGGAATTTCTGGGGAGCCGGTATCCAATTATGTGCGGCGCCATGACATGGGTCAGCGATCCGGGCCTGGTCAGTGCGGTGGGAAATGCGGGCGGATTCGGGCTCCTGGCCGGGGGCAACACACCGGCGGAGATCCTCCGACAGCAGATCGAGGAGACCCGACGCTTGACCGATCAACCCTTTGGCGTAAACATGATCACCCTGGCGCCGGCGTATCGGGAACATCTTGATCTCGTTGCGATATGGGTTTGGATTTCATTGTGTTTGCCGGTGGCATACCCCGGAAAAGTGACATTCAACAGGCCAAGGCCTGCGGGGGGCGTGCCGTCTGTTTTGCCCCCACGGCACCTCTGGCGCTGAATCTCATCGACCGGGGTGCCGACGCATTAATCCTTGAGGGCTCTGAGGCCGGGGGTCACATCGGACCGGTCGCGCTGTCGGTCCTGATTCAGCAGATTTTGTTCGAGGTCGACTCGGTCCCCGTGTTTGTCGCCGGCGGGATCGCCACAGGACGTATGATGGCCCATCTTCTGATGATGGGCGCTGCCGGGGTACAAATGGGCACCCGGTTTATCATGTCCGAGGAGTGCAAGGCCCACCCGAACTTCAAGGAAGCCTTTCGGAAAGCCAAGGCCAAAGATGCCGTGGCCACCCCGTCGTTTGACAGCCGCCTTCCGGTGATCCCGGTTCGGGCCCTAAAGAACGCAGGAACGATCGAGTTTGCCAAGCTGCAGATCGAGCTGCTTCAAAAGCTCGACAGTGATCTTATTGACCGCAAACTTGCCCTGTATGCCGTTGAGAATTTCTGGGTGGGCGCGCTCAAGGACGCCGTGATCGACGGCGACATTGCAAAGGGTTCTCTCATGGCGGGGCAATCTGTTGGGCTGGCCGATGAAGTCAAGCCACTGAAGGGCATTATCGATGAAATGGTCGAACATGCGGAAGCAGAACTCAAGCGGCTCAAGGGGGTCCTATCCACACGCAAACCGTAAAAACGGTTTGGCATAACCTGGGCGGAAGATCTTACCCGGAAGAGAATCTCAAAAAACACAAAATCCAAAAGCAAGTCCGGCAAGGTCACCGACCTTACACAGATGCCATTCATTTTCAAAGAAGGAGAAACAGAGATGGGTGATAAGGGGAAAAAAGACAAAGGTAAAAGGGAGCAAAAGAAAAAAGCCCAGCTTACTCCAAAGGAAAAACGAAAAGCGAAAAAAGAAAAGAAGAAATAAACAGCCACTGGCGCTTGTCACCAATAACATGCCACCATGAAACCGAGAGTACGACGAGCTCAAGCCCGAACCCCGGACGGGGGCAAGATGTCGCTGTATCAGCACGGCCGAGATTTTTCGATCCAGATCAACGGTCAGGAACTGATGAACAGTCGCCAGCATGAGTCGGAACAGGAGTTGGCCCGGTTGGGTTGTGCCCATCTGTCAGGTCGCAAGGCGCCCTGCATACTCATCGGAGGCCTGGGCATGGGCTATACCTTGCGCCAGGCTCTCGATCTGCTCAGCCCCCACGCCAACGTGGTGGTGGGTGAACTGTTGGGTGCTGTCGTCGAATGGAATCGTGAGTTCCTCGGGGAACTCAACGGGCAGCCGCTGAGTGACGAACGGGTGGACCTCCAAACAGGTGATATTGTCGAGATGATCTCTGGTTCCAGGAGCAGATTCGATGCCATCCTGCTGGATATCGATAACGGTCCCGGCGAAATGGCAGATTCAGGCAACCGTCGTCTGTACGGTCCTGAAGGCATTCTGGCCTGTCGACGGGCGCTGCGCGACCATGGGTGTCTGGCGTTGTGGTCGGCCGAGCCGAGCAAAAAATTCGAGCAGCTCTTGATGCGTTGCCGCTTCCACGTGTGCCGCGTCCGGGTTTCCGCCCACAAGGGTAGTAAATCGCAATCTCGGTTTGTGTGGCTCGCCTCGGAGGACAGCGGTATCCTCCCCCGCGGTGGCGTCAGGCCGCGCTTGCAACTCAAAAACGGGCCGAAGGGAGGTCGCCGGCGGCCCCGAAAGAGACGTGGGTAGCTGGCGGCAGATGCCCGCCCCCGGGTGTAAACGGAGACATCGCTGCGCACCTTTCGTGACGGTTGTTTGCCTTCGAATATCCCGTTCCATATCAAGACCATGACAAGGAGGAGCAACGATGAGAAACTTGATTTACACGCTTATCGGAATCGTCCTGTTCGCACCGCTGGCCGGTGCCGACAGCGGCATGATCAGCACAAAAAGTGTTCATGATGTCAAGATGACGGCAGACCGCCTCGAAAGCACTTTAAACCTGAAGGGCATGAGGGTGTTTATCCGGATAAACCATACGGAGGGTGCCCAAAAGGTTGGAAAATCGTTGCGCCCGACCGAAGTAATGATCTTTGGCAACCCCAAGGTCGGCACACCGCTTATGCAGTGTCGTCAGAGCGTGGCGATCGATCTTCCCCAAAAAGCGCTTATCTGGGAAGATGACACCGGGCAGGTCTGGCTTTCATATAATGATCCGAAATACCTTGTGAAACGTCATGGGATCACAGGATGTACGGAAGTCATCCATAAAATTGAGAACGCGCTCAAAAACTTCGCAAGGGCGGCCACAATGCCTTAAAAAAGGTTCTTCTCCAAATTAGTGGGAGAAGAGGGATCAAGGATCCAAGGGGTCAAGGATTCAAGGGTTCGTTTTCTAACGATTTAATGAGTACTTTCAGCATTCTTTCGATCTCTGCGATGTCTCTTCTTACCGTCTTTAATCCACCGGATGCGGCAACGTCCCGTCAAATTCGACTATATGGTGCGGGCGCCTGGTTGATCGGACTTGTTTCTTTGGTCGTGCTGAGTTTGGCTGCCCCGGTTCTGGAACGGATACCTTTTGAAACAGACCTGAAAATGATTTACATTCCCACGCTTTTAGTGGCTTTCGGGTTAATGGTCACCGGGTGTTACAGGGCACTGACCGGAAAGAAAACATCCAAAAACGTCGAAGATCATGAAGTTTCATATGCGCGGGTAATCATCGGCGTCATGTCTGTCCTGCTGTCACTCCTGATTCCGGCAACCATTGTGGTCGCATGTTTGTATTTTGTTCAGTGGATAGGAATTGAACCCAATAAGATATTCTGAATAAGCGTGAGATGCATTTTTGTGAGTGAACCTATTTATGGCAACGGCTATAACAGCCGATTCATAATACCGGATCGCCAAGGGCAGTATTTCATACTGGGAAGAATGTCTCGCCGTGGCGGATATCGATCCAGCGATCGAGCAGGCCTTCTGCTGCAAGTTCCTTCCGAAGATCTTCCGGCGGGAAATGGACCGGTTCATCTCCCAGGCGGAACGTTCCCCAATGGGCAATCATCAACTTTTTTGCGTTCAACTCCTTGAATGCGTGAACCGCTTCCTTGGGGTCCATATGGCTTTGGGCCATAAACCATCTGGGTTCGTAGGCACCCAGGTTAATGATGGCCAGATCGATGGCGTAATCCCGGCCAAGTTCCTCGAATCCGTCGAAATAGGCCGAGTCCCCGGACAGGTAAATGGTGTAACCGGTCGATGTCCGAATCAGGTATCCTCCCCACAGGGAACGGTTGGGGCCGCGGACCGGGCTGCGCATGGTCCAGTGGTTGCTGGGAAGCAAGGTGACGCTTACATCGCCGGAGTTGAATGTGTCGTACCAGTCGAGACGTGTTCTGTTGGACAGGTTTAGATCTTTGAATACCCCGTCGTACCCCAGAGGACTGATGACGTGGGTGGATCGGTCGAAGGTGGACAACGAGGCTTCGTCCAGATGGTCGTAGTGCCCATGGGTGATGAGCACATGATCCGGTTTCGGCAGGGTCTGCGGGTCGAAGGTCAACGGCGAATAATCCTTGATGAACCAGAAGATGTCGGAAAATACGGGGTCGATCAACAGGGTTGTGTCACCGTCGATGATCAGGAAACTGGCGTGCTTTAAAAAAGTGACCGACACGCCATGGTGCTTTCGGATAGGCTCCAGATCTACGGAGACCGGTATAATTGGCTGGGAATCGAGGTGGCGGTTGAACTTGTTTGAGTGGAGCAGCTTCCAGGACATGACCTGCCAGAACCGTCGCTTTCTCTCGAGACCGATTGGGCTCAGAAATCGGCCCTCGCCGTGGTGGGCTCCGCTCTTGGCAAGTTCCCGCAAACTTTTCCCATTGAGCGGCGTGTAGTGGAGTTTGGGCTGAGCCGCCGAATTCACGGCCGCCGCCGCCAAAGACGGCGGCACCATGCTCAGGAGCATGAGGCTCTGCATGTAAAATGCCAGCTTCCCAATGAATGTTCGTCGTGTCATGGCGCCTTTGTTTCAACGGTTCAATTTTTTCCTCCATGTATGGTAACCACGATCGGGCTCTGTGCAAAAGACGGAAACACGACGGGGAAGACATGACAGTCTTCCCCGTCCTGTTGCGCAGTCTCTGTTTACAGCCGGTGTGTGTCGGGAATCTCCGGGACGAAAATCCGGATAGCCCGGACATTGCAGCAAAAGGAGACGTTCATGGCCAAGGCACTTCGAGATGAAGCTGTAGTCCTTCTACCGCGAGCCTCGAATAACGCCGGCCATGGACGTCTCCTTTTGGCCCGCAGGGTGAAATCTTTTCAGGCCTTGCATCAGTGTTTCAACGTGACACATTGCATCGCCGCCGGTTGGATCCGTATTCACGTTAAGGCACTGATATTATTTTTTTCTATACGTTTGCTGAAAAGATTTCATGCAATATTCGGGCTAGTAGTCGGCAACCCATAGTCGAAACAACGGGTCCACCAGTCTCCAGCCGTTCCCGTCATTTTCGATCAGGTCCAGGTCTACCAGTTTTTTTTGGGCCGACTGAATCCCACCAATGGACAGCTTGTGGCGGTTCATGAACTCGGTGGACAACAGTTTTTGCCGGGGGTCCGCAGCCAGGGCCCGCAGTAGCGCGATCTGGCCTCCGGACAATCCCTGAATAAGCGCCTCGAAGCCGTACCGTTCGGACGCCAGGAGCTTTGTAAAGCCGGCTTCCACCGATTTTTCGGTCACCCTTCTCTTGGATTCGACGAACACATAGTACGCCAGTGCCTGAACATAATAGGGGTACCCGGACGTCCGATGGAACAGCAGGTCGCCCATTTCTTCGCTACATTCTGTTCCGCCTTTTCCGAATTCTTCCCTTAAAAATTCAATCAAGTCCTTTTTGGGTAGCGCTTTCAGGGGGTACATGATGGCGCTCTGGTAAAAGGGCCTATTTTTCCGGTTGAACATGTCGAGCAAAATCCGGCGACGGCTGCCCACGAAGAAGTAGGATGCCCGGTGCTCCTGAATATGGGTCCTCAGCAATCCTTCCACAGGAGTTTTTTTCAATTCGGTGATTTCCTGGAATTCGTCCAGGACCACATGGATGCCGGATTCTTCCCGCTCGATAAACCGGCCAAGTTCGCCCATTACCTCTTCAAGGCGTTCCATGCCGGACAAACCCGGTGAGGCGGCCTCTACGCTGAGAACAACCCCGTCTTGGGCCGAAGGTTTAAATACCGGGCGGAATGTCTTGAATATCTTAAGATATCGAACGCCCTTTTTCAGCAGCGATTCCCGGCGGTGCAGTATGGTATATATGCTCTTGGCAAGCCTCTGGGCAACATCCTCGGGCGAGGTCACCATAAACAGATCGATGTAGAAGGGTATGATGTTCTTTTCGGCCAGCTGGGCCTGCAGCCGTCTCACCAGGGACGTTTTTCCAAAGCGGCGTGGAGAAAAAACGACAACATTGGCCTTGTTTGTTACATGGGTTTCCAGATCTGAAAGTTCCTCTGTGCGATCACAAAAGGGTGCCGCAGGGGGCAAACCTCGGAGCATGAAGGGGTTCACCATGGCAGTCTCCTTATCATCATATTAAATTATTCGCTCTAAATAATTTAGTATGATGAGGATGTCAACGCCTTACGAGTCGTTCTTTTTTTCCTGTATGACACCGGGAGTATAACTGGCGATCCTGCGGGACAGGCGTCGGGATAGAAACGGGTTGGCTTTTCCGAGATTTCGCAAGATGAATTTGGACTCTTGCTCGTACTCGGCGATTTTTTCCATGCTCCAGGGGGGCGGCGGGGGCAAAAGATTCACGATCCGATCGGCAAGCTCGACCATCCAGACTTCCAAAGGCTGGGTCCGAATCCGTCGGGCGGCGTCAATAATCCGCTGTTTTCGATTTTTGATGTCATAATTGTGGCTGAGCGCCTGAACCCCGTCAGCCACGTCCCTGCCAAAGTGGGCATCGAGCTGGTCGTAGCGGATATCGGTATTTTCGAGCACAGCGTGTAGGAGCGCGCATTGGATCGCGAGATTACCGTTCCAGCCGGGTTCGTTTGAGAGAACAGTGATGATTTCCATGGCGACCATCGTCGAATGGACGATAACCGGACGATCTGTCCCGGGAATTACCTGACCCCGGTGAGCCTCTGCGGCAAAACGGTATGCCCGAAGATATGTTTCACGCGACCAGGAAAGCATGGACGCTCCTTTTCGGGGACGGCCCGGTACACGCGTGTGCCTATCTGTGTCACCCGGAAAACGCCTGTTCCAGAAGATCTTGAATCCGCGTCGGTTTACGCTCCGTCAGTTCCGTCAAAAGCTTGGCATATGCTTGAAATAAAGCGTCCGGCACGCTTGGTGGTCCGGCCATGGTCAGATTCCCAGCAGGCGTTGCGCATTTGCACCGCAGATTTTCTTCATGTCCGATTCGGACACCCCGGCGGAGTTCAATTCCTCGAAATAGCGGGACGGTCTGAGCAACGGAAAATCTGTTCCGAAGAGGATTTTTTCGGCACCCATAATTTCTATGGCAACGGTGTATATGGCCGGCTCGTAGAGAAAGGGCGATGCCGCCGTATCGAAGTAGACATTGCCAAGCGCCTCTTTTACTTCCTTGCGGAGGAGATGATAGAAGAACACACCGCCGCCCCAGTGCGCCAGGATGATGGCATTGTCCGGAAAACGGGTTGTCAGTCGGTATATCTGGGCAAGGGTGTTCGGGGATTTGCCGGGATACTGATGGCCCACCGGTTCATTGGTGTGAATCATCACCGGGACACCCCTGCTCTGACTGACCGCCATGATTGGTGCCAGCCGATCCAGGGCGTTTGTGTCCATGCCCGACTCGTAAAACGCCAGTTCTCCAACCCCGGAAAGCCCTCCGTCAAGACAGCGCTCCACCTCTTTTGCCGCGTCTTTGCCAGCTGGATCAAGGCAGCAGAAACCGATCAGTCTGTCCGGGAATCGGCTGATCGATTCCAGGATGTAGTCGTTCGTTTCCCTGGCGACATCGATGTCCTGCCAGGGAAATCCAAAGACCACCGAACGGTCGACCCCTTCGGCATCCATCACCGCAATGGATTCCTCGGCACTGACGAGGGTCGATTTGGGGGAGTCATACAGCAGTTTGAATGCAGACTCGGTTGGAAAATAATTGTGGCGGTTATCCCGGATTTTTTTCGGAAATACATGGGTGTGGATATCGATGATCATCCCAGGACTCGAATTCTGATATATGGTTATATAGAAAGCCCAAGTGATAAAAATAATTGATTCAGCTGTGACCTTATCTGTCACAGGTCTACGGTATAATGGTCTCAAAAACACAGAGGAGGCCTACTATGACAGCATTTTATATCAC